>Ga0207695_10000936_pt1 | contig 52151 bp, 40 predicted proteins | sample KBSC54metaG_FD_184354 | JGI IMG/M metagenome (GOLD analysis project Ga0207695, IMG submission 184354) | Corn rhizosphere microbial communities from Kellogg Biological Station, Michigan, USA - KBS C5-4 metaG (SPAdes) (version 2) | ecosystem: Host-associated > Plants > Roots > Rhizosphere > Soil...
TATGGTTCGGGGACGTTCCGCAGTTCGCCTTCAACCCGTGCTTGCAGCTCATGATCAGCCACGGTGTCAAAGGGCGACTTGTGTCGATCGACAAGCGCCAAATTTATTTCCCCGAAAGAACAGTGCTGTGAACTGTCCTCGGTTTGCTCCACTGAAGTCTCTTTTGACTTATGACGGAACCACCAGCGGCGACGGTTTGACGCCTCATGGATCGCAATACGATATATCCATGTTTTCAGGCTGGATTCGCCGTGGAAATGCTTCATACCACGGAATACTTTGAGGAAAACTTCCTGTGATGTGTCGGCGGCGTCCGCTGGATCGGTGAGAATACGGTAGACCAAACTGTAAACCGGCTGATGAAATTCACCAACCAGCCACGCGTATGCGTCTTCTGATCCGGCCTTGAGTTCCTGGATCAGAGCCGATTCTTGCGCGCGGATTCCGATTGCGCCTGCAAAGTCGCCCAAATTGGCCGCTCCCGCCATTCCTGCCATGGCGTGCAACTCCTCTAATTATATTCCAGGCGCAATTTCCTGGTCCTGAGTTGTTAGACTCCGGCCAGCCTGCTTAGGTTCCAGAAACCTAAGTCTCAGGCCTGCATTCAGTTAACCGCCTACTGTGGCGGAGTTTGGGTCGCAGGAGCAGTACTTGGAGGCTTGGGAGGCGTCGCTTTCTTGCGCTTTACGGGCTTTTTGTCGGGAGCAGGCTTAGTGTCATCCACGACAGTCTTTTTAGGCGGGATCTCGGCACGTGCGGTCTGCAATGCCGCGCGCAGTTGACCGATTTCTGTCTCCTTTGCGTTGGCCACCTTGTCCATACGGCCGGCGAAAGCTCGCCGTGATTCTTCTAGCGCACCAAGATCTTTATTGAGAGATTGGAATTCTTCCTTGTTTCCAAATGCGCCCGTCGATTCCACCATGGAATTCATTACGTCATAAAGCGCATCGAGATTGCGATAGACCTTGAAGGTAAGGGGTGCGCTCTCTGGCGAATTCTTCAGATCGCTGAGCATTCCCGGCAGCGCCGATTGCAGGTTTCGCTGGATGGATTCCACATCGCTCTGGCTCTGCTTTTTCGTGTTCGAGTCGGTCTTCCACTTCTCGATCCGCAAATGCGAAAGGTCATCCTGAATTGCCTGCGAGGCCTGCTGTAATCCGGCGAGCAGTTGATTCAGTTCAGAAATCGATGAGTAAGAAACGGCGGGCGCGGGCACCTGAGCTACGGACACGCCGGCGCACATCAGCAAAGCCACAAGGGCAGGGAGGTATCGATTCATATTTGGTGTTCTCCGAGCAAGCATACCCATTTTCACAGCTTTCGCAAAATGCTGCCAGCCGGGAATAATCCCAAAAGATTCTTCCGCAGGTCAGCCAAGTTTGACTAACCAAGGCACGTGCGTAAGAATTGATCAGCACCCCCATTCGAATGGGCCTGTGGCGCAGCTGGGAGCGCGCTTCCATGGCATGGAAGAGGTCGTCGGTTCGATCCCGACCAGGTCCACCAATCTTTCAACAACTTAGCGGACCCACCTCGAAGCGCTTGGCCGGAAATTGGCCGGAAATTCTTAGGAAGCCTCTGCCGTTTTTGGCTTCAGCCTCAGTTCTTTGTTGATGGCCGCCACCGTCGCCTTCACGCTTTCGGGAATCTCCTGCATGTAAACGTCAGTGGTGGTCGATAGCCGCGAGTGCCGCAATACGCCCTGGATGTCTTTGGGTGTCCCTTTCTTTTGACCCAGAGTTGCAATGGTGCGCCGGATCACTTGAAAGGTGAGTTTCGGCAGTCCCAATCGCTCGCCCAGCTTCCGCATCTTCTTTCCGTAATTCTGCGGATCGATGAATCCGCCTTTTCTTAACCGATTGGAGAAGATGAAGTCATCAGGCTCGGAGTGTTTGGATTCCTGCTTCCACAACCACAGATCATCTGCCAGTTCCTTCGGGATGTGCACCGGGCGCAGCGCCTTTCTGGTTTTTCCCCAGTTGCGGAGCTTTCCCCGGTAGACCGTTTCCCGCAGTTCAAGCAGGCACTCGTCATAATTGAAATTGCACCAGCGCAGCCCGAACAATTCACTCGGACGCAGAGCGTCGGTCATGTCCAGTTCGAGAATGAGCCGGTCTTTCAAGCTCAACACCGCCAGCACGCTTCTGAGTTGGTCCCAGTTGAGAACCGTGGTGTCGGTGTCCGCCAACTGCTTCGGCACTTCCACCTTTCGTGCTGGGTCTTTGGGAAGGAAATTCTGATCCACGGCTTCGGCAAAAATGTCACGGAGGTATGCGCGTATTTGTAGCACCCGGTCACGGGAGCGAGTTTTTGCCAAGTGGTTCAAATGAATCTGCAACGTGAATTTATCGAAGTGCTCCAGAGGAACGCTCTCGAATTTGTCGATCAGATCCTTCTGAATGATGCACTTCTTATCGCGCGCAGTTTCTTCCTTCCAGTTTGCTTGTTTGAGCGGCAACCAGCGATTACGAACGAACCAACCGAAGGTGATTACCTTCATATCGGCCTGCGGCTGAGGTGTGGTCCCCACTCGCTTCGCAATCTCTGTTGCCAGAGCGTCACGTGCCTGAAACTTGGTCATTTGAGAGCGAAGCCCGAGCGCAATCGGCGCCGCCGTCCTCCACTCCTGCTTTCCGGTTTCAGGGTTGAGTCGTTTTACTTCGTAATACCCGTACCACTTCTTACCTTTAGGCCGAATCCAGCCCTTTTGGTACGACTTCTTTGCCATAGTTCTCCCATTCGGGAGCTGCTATGGGCGGGGTACTGGTATTGTATCCGCGCCCGCAAGTGCTCAGTCGCTCGAGGTCTGAAATGAAGTTTTCGATTTCACTGGCGCGATAGCGCAGCAGCCCTTTGCGGCCGGGACCACCGCCCAGCCGAATTACAGGCAATCGAGGATTTTTCCGCGAAGAATGGTCGCGCACCCAATCGACCGAAACGCACAGGCGCTCCGCAACTTGTTCGGGGGTGAGTAGGGCATTGTTTTTTTCTACCCTTTGTGGCGTTGTGTTTACTGCAAAGGCATGGCTGGCCGGCATGAGATCCTCCAGGCTGCGATGAGTGGGAGTTTGCGGCTCGGGACCCGGTAAGGCCGCAGCAGCCGCAGCAGCCGTTTCATCGCTATTTAGGTGCAGTCATGATTTCTGTCAAATGGCGGCACTCAATACGTCTTTTACTTTAGGTCGCCGGAGTGTGTACGTAATATTCGCAATGAGTTATGCGCACGGAATTTGAGAATAGAACTCCGTTAAAGGCGCGAACCTCAGCACCACCCACACTGCGTATGGCGCACATAAAAGCCGTACCTCAATAGCAGTGAGAACGTTGTCATCGCCGTTCACTACTGCGGCGGAAGGGAGCACCGATGGAAGAGAGCACTATCACGAAACACGAGTGTGAGGCGGCTTGCACGCTGTCGCTCTGTTCACGAAACCAAGCACCATTAAGGGTGTGCAGCTTATTACGGGCAAAACGGAGACCTTCGTCATACCGACCGCTCGGCATCACGAATTCGGGGACCATATCTTTATCTTTATTGAATGTATGGACGACTCTGCCGTCGTGAGGCTGGCGTTGCCACCCAAAGTGGCGAATGCTATCGCAGGACAGAGAGACAGCCTCACTGCACGGCGCCGCAGCATCGCGAGCAAAGCGTCGGCAAAAACCCGCAGGGAACGGGGCGAATCGCCGGGGCTTTATAGAGAAAAGACGCGAACCGAATCGAGGTTAAGCAAGTTCTAGTTTGCTCTGTTGCGGTCGAGTTCAGGAAGGTCCTCTGAAACTGCGACAATACAAGATTGACCAGCAAAATGAATTCTGTCGGCAGAATAAGCTGTCAACTTTATTTCCCCGGACTTGGCGCGAAGCCAGGTGATGACATTTCGCACCTGCCGGCCTCGCTCGAGCTGTTCGACCATAAACATTCGGTCTGCAAGATCACACCACATACCGAGTTCGTAAATCGTCCGGCCAAGCACTTCCTCTCTCGAATATCCGTATCGCCGTTCGAACGCCGCATTTACTTCTATGAATTTGCCCTCTCTTAGTGTGGTGATAGAGAAAGCAATCGGGCTTGAACGAAACACCTTCTGAAACTCAGCTTCCGAGATTGTCTTCTCCCCCTTCGCCTCAGCAAGCGCGGCTTCTGCTTCGCGAAGATCGACAAGCCGTTTCTCTAGTTCAGAAGCATAGATTTCAGCACGGGTAAAGAGGCGTGCATTCTCAATCGCAGCGGCAGCAGGAATGGCCAACAGTTCGGCGCGGCGCAGGTGTTCCGTCGAATAAAGATTTGGCTCGGTATGGCCGACGGAAAGACATCCCAGATATTCGTTAGAGGCGATGAGTGGGACCGACAGCCAGGAGCGCAAATGAGTGTGTCCGGTGAAGCTTGCCCATTCCTTTTCATCCTTCGTCTCGGGAATCAGTACGCTCTTGCGCTCCCCGATCACGCGCTTGAGGAGCGGAGCCTCGTCGGTGATCAGAGTCAGTGGATGACCCAGGCGGTACTTGGGAGCGTTCGATATGGATTCTGGGATTTGCCTTTCTCCCAGCGCAAGGACATGGGGACCGCCCTCAACCACCAGGACACGCGCACAGCTATATGGAATCAACTCTGCGAGTGATTTCAAAAGAGCTTCCATGACGAAGTCCATGTGCAAATCCTGCGTCAAGGCTAGGGTCGCCTTGCGCAGAGCTTCGGCTTCGGCTCGTGCGCTCTCGGCAATCGCCAAGTTCTCGATGACCTGATCCTCCGCGCGTTTTTGCTCTGTGATCTCCTGCGCAGCGCCAACCAGCCGAAAGATTTTGCCTGAAACGTTCCGTACGGGAAACCCGCGGAGGTGAACCCAGCGCACCTCGCCGTGTGTGCAGAGGATTCGAACCCGCTCGTTTAAATGTCCCGTCCTTGTGGCCTCATCGACCTTTTCGAGAACGTGCGCCTGGTCGTCGGGATGAATTAGTTCTTTACCTGAGCTCGGGTTCTCTAGTAGCGATTGCCGTGATCGACCGGTGATCGCCTCGTAGGCCTCATTGATGTACAAAATTTTGTTGTTTTCGACGTCCAACATCCAGAAGATCTCGCGGATGTTCGTTGCCATCTCCTGGAATCGTTCTTGACTCTCGCGATATTCGCGCACCGCGCGGACGAGAAAAAACGTGCCTACCAGGATTGCGGCGAAGAATGAAAATGCCACCACGCTCATCAGGAGAGGTGAAATGGCAACCCCGCGTAGTTCTGTGCGAACCACCAGCAGGAGAAGAAAAGCAGATAGCCCGATTACAAGGGCTGGGTAAAGCCATCGGCTCGACTCTGATAGTCGCCGCGACTGGCGCTCGGGACGGACTGGCTCGAGAGGGTCCATTGTGGTGCCCGGAGCGAGGGTACATTAGCACTAGCAGAGTGTTCCGTAAAGGCACTACCCGTCAACTATTAATGTTAGCGGGAGATCTCTTGAATAGTTGGTTGAACTGATTAGCTTCCGGAATGGAATGCCCACACTCTTTAGCTTTTGCGCAGCGCTCGCCACCGAATTGCGAGCGTGATTGGCGCTCTTAAAATTGGGAAGCGACCGTCAGGTTATTCTCCTGTACTGCGCACCACCGACTTGCACAGATCTATTTCGACGTAGCCGCGATCGAGAGCGTCTTCTGGAACCATGTAGGGCACCAGCATTCGACTGCTGAAACAGAGAACAGATGGGCAGGGTGGAACGCACGTGAGCTTAAATTCACCTCGTAACCGGTCGTATTGGATATGGCTTGATCTTGCGCGCGAAGAGACCAGATGCACCTTTCTACACCGGTCACACACGATGCCAAATTGGAACGGCATGGAGATGATTATCCCATTTCGAGCGTCGAATCCCCAGTCATTGGCGCTGTGGGTGGATTTCAAACAACAAAAAAATCAGCGCAGTGTAAACAGCAAGGTCGAAATTTTATTTCGCGCGCTGTTTCTTATTGGCACGAAGGAATGCGACACCACGCTTCAACTCGGCGACCAGATTTTCCTTAGGATTCACGACGTGCACGGGCTTGCCAGATTCATGCGGTGCTCCCGGAAACTCTGGGCACGCCGGCGTGGGCTTCACTTGCGTGGTTGACGCGATCGATACTGAGGACCCTGGAACCACAGATCGATGGGCTTCTGCACGCCTTTAGCGGAGAAAGGCATTTGTATTTTGCGTCCTTCACCAGCAGATGCGTAGGCGGCGCACAAGGCCTGCATGACTACCAATCCGACTTCACCCGTTGCCTGTGGCTTCGCCTTGCCCCGCACACACTCTGCGAAGTGCGCCATCTCCTGGGGGAACCCATAGTTCCACAACTCCTCGAAAACGGGATAGCTCCAACCTTTTGTGCTGGGCGCCTTTTCGACCGCATAGCCGTACCCATTCTCGCTATATGTAGGAAGTGCATTGCCCATATGAAGATTAGCGTAGGTCACGCCTTCCGAACCGTACACCTCAATCCGGTCATCCATTCCTCCGCGCCGACCCCAGCTGTCTTCAACAATTCCCAACGCCCCGCCTTCAAATTCCAAAATGCAAAAAGCTTCGTCGTCTCCCCGCGTCCTGTCGGCGTGAACGTAGGTACCGAGTTGGCAATATACGGAGCGAATTGCGGGACATCCGAGGAACCAATAGCAAAACGCGATTCCGTGGCACCCCAAGTCCATGAGAGCGCCACCGCCGCAGCGATCCACATCCCAGAACCATGGGCTGTGCGGGCCGAAGTGTTTTTCACCCTGCTTCACCAGGTGAATTTTGCCGAACGCACCCTCATCCGCCATTTCTTTGGCCTTTAGATATTTGGGAGTAAAGAAAAGCTCCTCCGCATATAAGAGCAACACCCCGGCCTCTCGGGTCACGTAAATCATCTGTTCGCATTCTTCGACCGTCATGGCAAGTGGCTTTTCGCACACGACATGCTTACCGGCCTGCGCACAATCCGTAGTCATTTGCGCGTGCAAAGTGTTGGGAGCGGCAATGGTGACCATCTCGATCTCACGCTCCTTGAGCATCTCCCGATAATCGGTGAACACGCGCGTAATGCCATATTTGTTGGCCAGAGCCGACGCGTTCCCAGGAGTGGGTGATGCAACCGCTACGACTTCCGCCTGCTCCGATGCAATCTTGAAAGAAGCGGCATGGATGTCAGCTTCAAATTGTGAGCCGATGATTCCAACTTTTACTTTTCCGTTATTGGACATGGGTATTTCTTCACGGTACAGAGGATTAAGCGACTTTCAAGCCGCGGGCGAAAGCATGAATATAGGCAGCGTTGCATCCACAGCAGCCACCCAGGAACTGAATTCCTTCCGACTTCGCTTTTTCCGCAAAGCTTTTAAACGGGCTTCGCGTTAGTTGTATGGCCTCAAGTTCATCGGGAAATTGGGGTAGACGGGTGAAACACGGCATGGCGTCGGTTGTCCTGAACGCCGCAGGTTGTGCTGCGATAGGAACACTCACCGCTTTCCTCATCTCCCGTATGATCGTGAGCATTCGTTCCGGTTCCTGTTCGCAGTTGGCTCCGACGACGCTGGCGCCTTTATCGACCATCGCTCGCGCGCAATCGGCTGGCGAGTGCCCGTCAGAACACTCCGTCAACTTGGGACGAAACGTCATTGTGGCCACAATCGGCAAGCCGCTTGCCTCAGCACATTCAATGGCAATTAACATCTCTTCCAGATGAAAAAATGTTTCCAAAATAAGAAAATCTACTTTGGCCTCTGCCAGCAGACGAATCTGTTCTGTAAGCAGATCGCGCACGTGGTCCGCTGATGAACGACCTTCGCGTTCGAAAAGTTGTGTGCGCGACACTGAACCCGCAACCAGTGCTTTGCTTCCAGCTACTTCACGGGCAATACGCACGGCGGCGGCGTTGATCGCTTCCGTTTGTTCGCCATATCCAGCCCGATTCAATTTTTCGCGGGTCCCGAAAAAAGTGAGGGCCTGCAAAACTTGCGAACCAGCGTTCAGAAATTCCCGGTGCAATTCGCGTAAAGCTTCAGGATTCTCAATGGCCACTTCCGGAGTAAATTGGCCACTGCCTTTGCCGGTACCGACTTTTTCGCGCCCCGAGCCGCTGTCAACCCAGCCCCGACGCTCGAGTTCGAGGAGGTATCCTCCGTCGCCCAAAATTATTCCTTGTTTTGCGATTCGATCCAGTATGCTTTCAGTTTGCGTCATAAGCGTAACTTGCCCTGGCATTGTGCCTCTCAGTGAGAACGACGGCCGCGGCGCCGACTACGCCGGCATCCGTGCCCAATTTTGCGGCGACGATCGGAAGCCCGCGGCTATCGTCGGCGAAAATATGGTCGCGACAACTCCGCTCCAATGCATCCCAATACAGACCGCCGGCCACACCTAACCCGCCTCCCACAACCATCATTTCCGGGTCGAGAAGATTTACCAGAAAAGCCATGCCCACTCCCAGAGCTGCGCCTGCGGAAGTCAAAATTTCAATGGCGTCATTGTCTCCACTTGATGCAGCGAGGACAACGTCCTCACAGGTTATCGTGGACCTGCCTCTCTTGGCCTGTGCGAAGCGTTGGGCAATAGCGGGACCGGAGGCAAACTCTTCCAGAGCAGGGTGCAACTTAGCTCCACAGTGGGTACACACTGTACTCAGAGGACTGCTCGCCAGAAGAATTGCATTGCCCTTCGCCCCTTTGAATGGACGGCCATCCTGTACCAGGCAATAACTGATCCCGGTCCCCACCGTAACGTAAGTAAAGAGGTCGTGCCCGCGCCCAGCCCCGAAAATGGCCTCAGCCAACGCTGCCGTCCGAACATCAGACTCAACTTGGGAGGGAGCGATTTCCGATAACTTTTTCTGAACCGGAACACCGCGCCAGTCAATCGTGTAACTACTGGTTACATTTCCTTTGCAGTCGACCAGTTCTGCGACACCGACCCCAATACCCCTGAGTTCAATCTGATGCGATCCGGCCCAGTCTTGCAGCTGCCTCGCCAGATCGAGACTATCCTTCAGCACAGCCTCGCCACCACGTGTTGGGTTGGTGGGGATAATGGTTCGGGCAAGTATTTCCCCCGAGGGCCACAACACCACTCCTGCTGCGATCTTCGTTCCCCCAACATCCAAGCCGATGGCTCCGAGTTGTTGCTTATTGTTCATTCGCAGGCCGGGTATGATCGTGAAGATGATGGCGTTCCTGCCGCTCCTCAAACCGGAGGTCGAGAGGAGCGAATCGCGACTTTATTGTGACGGCACTATTCGCCTTCGCTGCTTTAGCACTCGCTTCTATGATTTCTAACAAGTGAACGTCATGCGCAAGGTTCTGGAGAGGCTGGCGTTTTTCTTGCAGCGCATTAACCATTTCCGCAAGGCCATCCGCCCACAACCATGTCGGATCAATTGGCTCAAACTCTTCCCAGCATCCCCCGTCGTTTCGCCATATCTCGAAGCCGCGCGGGTCCCAATCATCGCCAAGCAAGTTTGCTGTTCCTTCGATGCCATAGAACTCGAGAGCTGGACGCCGGTAACGCTGAATGGCGTGACTGGACACCAAAGATGACAAGGCCCCATCTTGATGTTTTAAGAGAACATGCGAAACATCTGGGCCCGGCGTTGTCACCGGCTCTTCTCCGATCTTCCGACTCGCTAAAGCAATCGTTTCGGCAGCTTGAACTTCAACCACTGGTCCAAGGACTGCAGTCAGGCTTTTCAAGTTATAGATTCCAACTTCTGCCAGGGGACCCACGCTGCCGTCGTGGTACCACCGAGCCCAAGTGGAACCTGCGTTGCCATAGAGGCCGCGAGCGGAGTGCACTTTTCCGATTTGTCCTTCTCGTATGCGCGTCCACAGCGCACGAAATGTAGGCGCAAGCTGGACGAAAGGAGCGCACATCAGATGCACACGGTGTTTGTGCGCCAAATCGCAGAGCCGCTGGGCTTCGCAAGCAGTGTTGGCCGCCGGCTTTTCAACCACGACGTGCTTGCCGTGCTCCAATGCCATTCGCGCCAACGCCGAATGGCTTTCCGGCGGAGTGATGATCAGCACAACATCCGCATCGGACTGCAACACTTCAGCGACGCCGGAAACCAAGTTAATTCCCGGCCGTCGCGTTTGAAGGTCCTTCCAGGTTTCCCGGCGGCGCGCACAAACTGGTCCCATGCGCGCCAGACCTTTGGGAGTCAAGCGATCCAGAACCTGGAAATACGCCCAAAGCACGTTCCCAGCGCCGATAACTCCCACCGTCACTGGACGCAAGGTAATTGCTCCTCCGGCGACTTGGTCGGCGCCAGCTCGTAAGACAACATTGCACCTCCAGCAACGGCAAGCGCGATACCGATCCACTGCAGCCCGGTCGGGCGCTCTTTGAGAAATGCCATCGCCAGTGCGACTGTGCACAGAGGATAGAGGGCAGTGAGTGGAATGGCGACGCTAGCCTTTGCCCCTTTTTCAAGGCACGCAAAGACTGCCCAATTTCCCAGTCCATTGACCGCTCCCGCAATCAGGCCAACCAGTACCACGCGGGTGCTAAGGCCTGCCAGACCAGTCAATTTCAACATTGCCGGAAGCAAAATAACGAAACCGCAGGTGACCCAGATAACCATGGAGCGTGCCGATACTCGGTTGGTACCGAGCTTCATCAATAGACCATTGACTCCCCACAGCACGATCGCGACGGCGGCATAGATTATCCAGTGCATAATAAGTTTCTCAGAAGGAAAGTATGACGATGGATGCGAGTGCCAGAACCATGCCGCCCGCCTGGATCTTGTTCAATCGTTCCCGCAGCACCACAAATGCCAGTGCCACGGTGAGTATTGGAAATACCCCAGTGAGTGGAGTGACGACCGAGGCATCTTGTGTACGGAGCGCAGCAAAATACCCGAGGGTGCCCAATCCGGTGGCGATTCCGCTTAAAAGGCCACAAGCGATGCCAGTCGGTTCGCGATCGACTTTGCCTCGCATATGCAGCAGCATTCCCATGGCGACCGGTAGCATGCCAAAAGTAAACAATATCTGCATCTGCAGGGGACTGGCTGTTGCTGACCCTATTTTGGATAGAAACCCCCACAACCCCCACCAGAAAATGCACAAAAGCGCATACCCAAGCCAGACCGGAAACTGCCAGCCGTTAGTCTGCATTCGGAGCTACCTCGGCTTGCTTGTGTAGAAGGCCACTCTCGTCTTCCACTATGTAGGAACATATCCGAAACGAGTCACAGTCCACGCCAGACATCCTCGACAAACGTTCCGCCGCAAGTTGAATGGGAAGAACATCAACCACAGACTGCCAATACAGTGGAGATGCGGGCAGCTGGCAGACCACATCCCCGGCATTTTGGGGGAGCCTCTCACCGATAAGCATCACCGATGCTCCCAATTCCTGAAGATCATTTGCCACGGCCAAATCCTGATCCCGCATTTGCACCTGGTCGATCCACAAGCAAAAGCGCATGCCTTGCCTGACGATTTCCTGCGGGCCGTGTCGAAAATTACTCGTGCTCATCGCAGTCGCAGGCATTTTGATCCCTTCCTCCCAAAGCAACCGCGCCTCATAGCAATTCCCCAAGCTACCGCCGCGCGCGAGGAAATAGTAAGGTTCTCCAGCCGCCAACCAACTCGACTGATCCAACTGCCGTTGCCATACCTCCAGTTGCTGTTCGGATTCGCGAACGGTTCGAACTAACGAGTTTGCCGAAGACGCAAAGCTTCCCCGCAGCGGGTCAGCCAAGGCACTCGCAGCGATCGCGAGTGTGGAATAAGTCGCTACTGAAATGGCATGATCCAGTTTCGTGGGGACTACAATGGCCACCGCTGATTCCTTGGCCAGGGGACTGTCCGCGCAATTGGTAATTCCGATAATCGAAGCGCCACTCGCGACTGCCTTCGCTAACAGCTTGACAATTTCTATGCTCCGCCCGGTTCGTGAAATTGCGACAATAACCGCTCCGCGCGGAATCGACGTAAAGTGGAGCAATTCACCCGCCTCTTGCAGAAAGACTGGATGCTGGGCAAGATTAAATAGCGCCCCTGCTCTGAGCGCGGCATGCCAACTTGCTCCGATGCCGCTGATGATCACATGACCAGCCGACCGTATTAGAGCCCGGGCTTCTTCCAGTGCGTCCTGTCCTGGGCCGGTCAAATAGTCGATGGCTCGCAGCATCTCGGCCGGTTGGCGGACTATATCTTGAAGAAAGCGAGTGGACGCAGTCACGTTCGTCCTTTTTTGGCGATACCGTGTTTAAGCGATCTCGGGCGGTCAAATGCTATAAGCAAGAGCCGGCACCGAGACGAGGCAGTCACGAACATCGCGAGAAATTATCCTATATGAAACCGGTTTCATAAAGTCGGACTACCCTATCGGAGGCCGACGCCATTGTCAAGATATGATGGCCTTTTCCCAGAAGGTCATGATACGTTTTATTCGCGCGAGCGCCGGTGCGACATCTTATTCCATTGAAATACTAGAGCTACTGAATGGCCCATACCATGCGAGAAGTCGCCAAGAGAGCTGGAGTTTCGCCGGCGACCGTTTCGCGCGTTCTCAACGACACGGAATATATTTCCGACGAAACCCGCCGCCGAGTGCTGACCGTCGTTCGTGAGTTTAACTACTTCAAGAACGTGCACGCCAAGCGTCTTGCGACGGGACGCAGCGATATATTCGGGCTTGTGATCTCTGAAATTACGAATCCTTACTTCCCCGAAATCATCCGTGGCTTTCAGGCAACAGCGTGGAACCGCGGATTTGACGTGCTGATCTGCAACACCGAGTACGACCGGGAAAGAACCAAGGCCGTTATGCGTAAGCTCAGAGAGAGCGCTGTACGCGGCGTTGCCATTGTTACCTCTTCAGTGGATCAGAGCACGACTTCCGAACTCACGGCCGCCGGGATACCGCAGGTTTTTTGTAGCTCAGGGCCTTCCGGCAAACTGGTTGGAAACATCTGCATAGCGTATGAACACGGCGTCAACAAGGCCATTGAGCACATGGTGGGATTAGGGCATCGTCTGTCAGCCGTGATCGCCGGGCCGGCGAACAACAGCACGGCGGTGACAATCAAGAACGCGTTGGTTTCCGGTCTGACCGCGCGAGGATTGAAACCAGTTTGTGTGCTGGAGAGTAATTATCAGGTCGATGCCGGAGTCTCGGCAGTCCGGGACATTTTGTCGTGCCCGGTGATACCCACCATCGTATTCTGCGGAAACGACCTGATTGGCATGGGCGCCATGAGTGCTCTCGAGGAGTCGGGAGTTAGAGTGCCGGAAGACGTTTCGGTCATCGGAATTGACGATATTTTCTTTTCCTACTTGGCGCGGCCACCATTAACGACCATTAGCGTTCCCCGCGAGCAACTTGGGGTCAAAGCTTTTGAAGCCTTGGAGCGAATGCTGAAACTCAAACGGCATAAGGGGTCAAACTACATCCTGGAGACCGATCTTATCGTGCGGAAATCTACCGCTCCGGTACGGCGGCAAAGCTTGAAAAACGGTTCGCCGCGTTGAGTCCATGTTTTCGATTTCAGATTACGCCTTGAATTTTTGCCCAGCACAACGCAGCAACCGCCACCTCCAAAGGTTTCGACGACTTAGTGTTTCTTGGGCAGTGCTCCTGCTTCTCGCAGCGCACTCTGTGAGGGCTCAGGACTCCGGAGCGCAGGACCATGCCGGCCTTGGGATTTCGCTTGCCCGAGTCGGCAGGCTGGCTGAGGCAGAGAACGAATTAGAGCAAGCCGTGCAAAGCGCGCCAACAGTCGCAGTCTATCGGGCTCAGTTAGCATCAATATTCGGCCTTCAAGGGAAATGGAAGGAAGCGCTGGAAAGTTTCCAGAAAGCCATCGATCTTGACCCAGACAATATTGATTTTCGGCGAGAGACTGCAGCTGTGCAGTGGCAGCTCGGGCTGCTGTCTTCCGCCGAAGATAACCTGAACTACGTTTTAGACAAACATGCGGGTGATCGCGGTGCGGTCCTGCTGCTGGGCCTTGTGAGCGAGAAAAAAGGCGACTACCGAAAAGCAGCTCAATTGCTGGCGTCGCAATTTGATCAGGTGATTTCTCAACCGGACCGAACGGTGGCGTTATTCAATTCATGGGCTCAAAGCGGCCAACTAGCCGAAATGCCAAAAATGGTCGCCGCTTTAAGACTGCGGACGAACGATCCAGCATGGGCCTCGGCTATCAGCCGGTGCACACAAATTGCGGCAACAGGCGGTGATCTGGAAACGGCCCAGTCGCTATTTGATTTGATACCCGCGAACGAGCCGTCCCGGCCAGTCGCTGGTCTTCAGCTTGCGAAGGTTTTGTACGGCCGTGGCCAGGTATCTGCGTCGAAGCAAATCTTATTGCAACTTGCTGAACAAGGCGTGATGAGCGCCGACTTACAGGCCCTTCTCGGTGCCTGCTTTGAGGCGGAACATCAGCCGGTTCTTGCCCGACAAGCCTACCAAAGAGAGATCGACCTGGATCCCTCTCGAATTGACTATTACCAGGATCTGATTTCACTGCTGTTGGACCTGGGCAAAACCAATGATGCTGCCGCCCTCGTGAATCGTGCCCTTGTGATTGCGCCCACTGATGCGAGGCCATGGGTGTGGAAAGCGCACGTGAGTGTTCAAGCCAACGCATACAAAGATGCGATTGAGAACTACACCCGCGCCATGAAATTGGACGGGGCCAACTTCGAAGCGATCTTGGGCCTTGCTACGGTTTATTTCATCCTCGGTCAGAATGACGCCGCGATTGCTGAATACAAAACTGGGATTGAAAAATTTCCTAACGATGCACGTTTTTACATTGGATATGCAGAGACCCTGTTGGCTTCTCCCGATTCCTGCAATCTGCAGGTACAAGCAGAAAAGTTGCTGGAACATGCGGTGAAGTTGGCTCCGCAATCGGCAGAAGCTCACTATCAGTTGGGTCAGCTAGCACTGCAGCAAAGCCAGCTGGATAATGCAGAGAGAGAACTATTGATTGCCTTGCAATTAGAACCGAATCAGAGCAAGTCCCATTTTGCGTTGTCAGTTCTCTATCGAAGAATGAAACGCGCCAACGATGCGGCGAAGCAGTTTGCGATTTATCAGGACTTAAAGAGAGCAGAAGAGCTCGCAAAGGCAACGGCAGTCGCGGCGGGAGAAAACCAGTGACGCCCATTCGCCGCACAGGTACTGCTCCCGGAATTCATGCCCGAAACCCTCGGACAGGTCTCTGGTCACGCCGCGACTTCCTTAATGCAGCCTCAGTTATGGCTACTGCTCAGTTTTTCCCGAAGTTGCTTCGAGCGGGTGCCGATCCCAAGCCAATATTTTCGGATGTAACCGCTGAAGCTGGAATCACGTGGAAGCACTTCAACGGCCTCTCGCCTGATCGTTACTTGATAGAAGCCATGGGAGGCGGAGTCGCTCTGTTCGATTTTGATGGTGACGGTTGGCTGGATATTTTTCTATTGAACGGAGGCGAGACGCCTCGAGGCAAAAGCGAAAAGCCGCTTCAAAATGCGCTGTATCGAAATTTGGGCAACGGAAAATTCGTCGACCTCGCGGTGGAAACGGGGTTGCATCGGGTCAAGAACTACGGTATGGGCGTTGCAGTTGCTGATTTTGACAACGATGGCCACCAGGACATTTTCATCACCGGATTTCCAAATTGCACGCTCTATCACAACAACGGCAATGGCACATTCACCGACGTGACAGCGGATGCGGGACTTCAGAACGCCGGAAGATGGGCCGCAGGCGCTGCCTGGTTCGATTACGATCGCGATGGATTTCTAGATCTTGTCGTATGTAATTATGCGGAGCTTTCTTTTCAGGGCACCGCTCCCAAGTGCGAGTATCTGAACATTCGAACGTACTGTGAACAGCGCGCCTATAAGGGAATGCCCTTGACGATCTATCACAACAATCGCAATGGTACTTTCACGGACGTCAGCCGCTCCTCGGGCCTGGATCAATTTGTCGGAAGAGCGCTAGGGGTAGTGGCAGTTGACTTGGATAATGATGGCTGGCCTGATCTGTTTATTGCGCGAGATGCCTCCCCAAATCTTCTCTTGCTTAACAAGCACGACGGAACATTTGTAGATGCTGGGTTAGAAGCAGAAATTGCATACGACAGGAACGGCAATGCCAGAGCGGGTATGGGAGTCGATGTGGGCGACGTGGATGGCGATGGGCGCCCGGATGTGGTGGTCACGAATTTCAATTTTGAATTCCACTCGCTATTTCTGAATCGTGGAGGCTCCCCTTTTGAAGACTGGACGCGAGATTCCCACTTAGCCGCGGTGACGAGATCCGACGTGGGATGGGGCGCCCATTTTCTCGACTATGACAATGACGGACTGCTCGACCTCATGATTGTGAATGGTCATGTGATTGAGATGATCGAGCAGTTGCGCTCCCAGGTAAAGTACAAGGAACAACCCTTGCTTCTGCACAATTCGGGAAATGCCGTCTTCGAGGATGTGAGTTCCAAGGCAGGGCCTCCGTTTTCACAAGGGTATCTGGCGCGCGGGCTCGCGGTCGGGGATTGGGACAATGACGGCGCATCCGACGCAATATTCACTTGCCTCGGCGAACGTCCGGTGTTGCTACACAATAACGTAGGAACAAAAAAATCTTGGATCGGGATCCATCTGCAAGGCGCCAAGAGCAACCGGGATGCGATCGGTGCGAAACTAACCGTCCAGCTTGCCGATCGAAAACTCGTTCGCTGGGTAACTGGCGGCTCAAGCTATCTTTCTTCTCACGACAAGCGCATCCTTTTTGGATTGGGAAATCTACCTGCGCATCACCCTGTGGACGTTGAAATCCTCTGGCCAAATGGGGGCGCGCAGGTCGCAACCTCTCTGGAAATCAACCGTTATCACCGGATCAGCGAGCAGGTGAATAAGTAGAGTTGCGATTCACTGCGGTAAAGGTGTTACCGACACTTCTTTGAAATAGACCTCTGATCCTGGATGATTCTGCAGGCCGATAAAGCCTGAGTCCGGGCGCGGTCCCCGATCTGGGTCGTGAGATCCGGCGTGTTTTTCCGGAACAGGCTGACCTTCCGTAAAATCGGTAACTTTCACCGCGTTGAGGTACACGACCGTATGCGGTCCATCGATCGTTATTTCCATTGTGTTCCACTCCCCGGGAGGTTTGATGGGGCGTGCCAATGCTTTTGTGAAAGTGTAAAGCACTCCGGTGCACGAGTAGTCGTCCGGCCAGTCTCCGATTTCAACCTCATATCCTCGGTTAATTGGCATCCAGGGTTCGGAAGGCCTTTTGGGAATGCGGATAAACACTCCAGAGTCCGCCTCTTTGCCAGTCAGCTTGAAAACAACGCGAATCTTGGCATGCCCGACCTTTTCGCGCGTGTACCACAGCATGCCCATTCCACCTTCGGTTTTCATCATGCCGTCCTTCACGATAAACGCGCCCGGACCGACTTGTTTCCAGCCATCGAGATTTCTTCCATTAAACAATGCATGACTCGACTGCTGAGCAGGCGCTGAATTCGCAATTGCCGCAGTGAGCAGGCAAATGGCTATTCGATAGAGCCGAGATTGGAGCGGATTCTTGCATTTCCGATTCATCGCTTTCTTATATCACGCTGTGGAAAACATCGAACATGGCTGACTGCGGCCGTCAAACTTACCCAGGACAGAACAGCTGGAATACGCTGAAGTTAGGTTTTTAATGCTTGACACTGTGTTTGTAGCGGTGCTAAAAACGCAGCCTATGAAACCGCTATCAGAAATCGGTTTCAGGAATCGAGGGGGCCTTGGGCGGACAAGGAATCGAACGACGGGAAATCCTCCGGTACATCGGCATCGCCGCGGTGGCCGGCACCTTTCCAGGATTCAGCAAATGGTCTTTCGCCTGTCCTCAGGATCATCTGCAGTCCCCACCTTCTCCGCCCAGTTCAGACTCCTACAAACCCATGTTTTTTCCCCCGCCGCACTACCAAATGGTGGAGCACATCGCGGAGTTGATCATTCCGGAAGATGACACACCTGGAGCGAGACAAGCCGGCGTCGCTGAATTCATTGACTTCATGGTTGCGAACCGGGTTCCAGTAGCCGGATCTCGCGATGTTCGCTCCACCGAAGATGCGCTGGAAATGGGAGACGAGGCACAAACCCGTTTTATTTTAGGGCTCGATTGGATGAACGCGCACTGCCATTCGGAATTCGGACACGTTTTCATGGACTGCAGTTCGGAACAGCAGAACACGCTGCTCGAGGAACTTGCCTACAAAGCGAAATTTAAACCCACCACTGAGGTTGGGCGGCAGTTTTTCCAAATGATGCGCGACTATACGGTGGTGGGTTACTACACAACGAAAATTGGATTGGAGAGCCTCGGTTATCCCGGCCTTCGCACCATGTGGCCAAAGATGCCGGGCTGTTCCCATCCCGACAATCCCGAACACGCCAATCTTAGAAAGCCAGAAGAGTCAAGTCTCTCGGCACAACGCAGTTAAGTTAGAGGGGGCTGTTTGAAAGTATATGACGCGATCGTAGTAGGAACGGGTGCCGGCGGTGGCACTGCGATGAAAGTCCTGTGCGAGGCCGGCCTGCAAGTCTGCGCCATCAACTCGGGACCGCGCACCAACCCAGCAACCGATTATCGCCGGCACCGGCAAGTTTACGATCTGAAATACCGTGGCTACGGCGATCCATTGCGATTAAAGGGAAAGGCTCACCAGGAGCCTTATTCAGTAGAAGAATCCGAATACACCGAAGGCCGCGATCTGTTCGAGCACGATGTCGCATACTCCAACGCGCCAGGAACGGATTGGTACTGGAAGCGATGCAAGGGCACTGGCGGCAAGGCCAATTTTTGGGGCCGGTCCTCGGCTCGCTTCGGTGACATCGATTTCAAAGCCGCAGATCTGGACGGGTTTGGAGAAAACTGGCCAGTTGATTACGCGGAGATTTCCCCGTGGTTTTCGAAGGCCGAGCGTTACATGGGAGTGGCCAGCACGATTCAAAATCGGCCGAGCAATCCGGATGGCGAATACTTACCGCCAATGCCCTGGCGATGCATTGATTACATTATCCAAACGGGCGGCGAAAAGATCGGGGTGCCCTATCTGCCTGACCGTTGTGCGCAATTGACGGTTGGGCACAACGGACATCTGGCTTGCCATTACTGCGGGAACTGCAGCCGCGGCTGTGACGTCGGGTCGTTTTTTTCGCCGACGTGGTTCACCATACCGGAAGCTGAAGCCACGAAGAACCTCACCCTTCTCACGAATGCTCTGGTGCGAGGCGTGCTTGTGGATGATGACGGTATGGCCAAAGGCGTCGCTTATGTGGACCGGACGACGCGGAAGGAAGTGGAAGTTTTTGCGAAAGTAGTGGTGCTTGCAGCATCCTGTGTCGAGACTGCGCACATCATGCTGAATTCGCAGTCGCGGCACTGGCCGACAGGAATCGCAAATTCCAGCGGGCAGCTTGGCCGCAATCTTTGCGATCACTTGTATGGCGGTCCGGGATATGGGTACCTGCCGCAGCTTTTGGGTCAGCCCGCGACTCCCGACAACATTGCCGATTCCACAGTCGGCTGGATGCCACGCTGGCAAAATCTGAAAAATCCGCACGAGGAAAAATTCATTCGCGGCTACGCGGTTTACGTGGGAGGCGGTTGCGGAGAGTTTCCAGGCCATTACGGGCAGATCGAAGGTTTTGGATCCAAATACAAAAGCGATATCAAACGTTACTACCCCACTCCGATAGGAGCTCTGATCCAGGCGCCGTCGCTTCCCAGTCCGACCAACTACATCGACCTCGACCCGGAAAAGAAAGACATTTTTGGAATTCCCCAGCTTCGTTTTCACTTTCAATGGAGCGAGAACGAACTTTTGATGTGGGAACACTCAAAGCAGATGATGATTGATCTCTTCAAGGCAATGGGTGGAGAGATGTGGGGCGCCGATGCCGAGCCAAATCGCCCGGGAACCAGTTTGCACGAGGTCGGAGTCTGCAGGATGGGTAGCAACCCAAAAACTTCGGTGACAAACAAATGGGCGCAGGCTCACGATGTTCCGAATCTCTACATTTGCGACGCGAGCATTTTTCCCACCATCACCGACAAAACGACGACCATGCCGATTGTTGCTTTCGCCATGCGTACTTGCGACCACATGCTGGAGAATTTTAAGAAGGGCGTTCACAAGCGCGCGTGAAAACACGAACTGGATTGGGAATTAGACATTTAAATCAAAACCGGGACCAGAAAATTGTTGGTACAGAGGAGTTGAGTATGTCGAAAAGGTTGCAGAAAATTACAATCGGCGTTCTATCGATACTGGTTCTAGGAATTGCGCCATTCGGCTGGTCACAAAGCAACAATGCCTCCATTGACGGCGAAATAACCGATCCTGGCGGAGCTGTGGTCCGGGGAGCGCAAGTGATCCTGACCTCCAAAGACACACAGCAGACTTCTAACTTCGTGTCAGACGTCAATGGGTACTACTCTTTCCGAAACGTTTTGCCAGGCACGTACCAGCTCACAATAGTGGCGCAGGGGTTCGGCCAATATGTGCAGGATGGCATCCTGGTCCGCGTCGGTTATCCCATCCGACAAAACGTGAAGCTCAAGCTGGAAACATCCTCCGAGCGCGTTGAAGTTGCCGCCGATGCGTCCGCGCTCAACTTTGAGAATGCTGAACTCCGTAACAGCATTGACCCACAAGTGATTCAGCAAGTTCCGCTGCTGGTTGCCGGATCCATGCGTTCGGCGGCCAACTTCGCTTCCATCCTCCCTGGTGTGGTGCGAGGCAGCGGCGACGTCTCCGGAGCGCACGTCAACGGTGGCCAGTCGCAGACTGGGATCGCGGTGCTCGATGGCATTGCTCTTTTTAACTCTTCGGGAACGCAGGGTCTGACGGGCGCGGTTAACGATTTCCCGCAATCACCGGACGTGATCAGTGAATTTCAGGTTCTCACTTCGAATTATGACCCGCAGTACGGGAGTGCGGGCGGAGTCACTATTGAGAACGTGAGGTCTGGAACGAGCACCTATCATGGCAGCGCCTTTGAATTCCATCGAGACACCGCTTTAAATGCTACCCAATGGGGCATCGCTGCCGCTGACAAGGCCCAGGACATCGAGAACGATTTTGGCGGAAATTTCGGCGGGCCATTGAAACTGCCTTTTTGGAAAGACCAGAACCATCGAACGTTTTTCTTTGCCAATTTTGAGGCTTTCAGGATTCGAGGCGCCCTTGTCCGGCCAACCATCTCAATTCCTACCCTCGCAGAACGTCAGGGAGATTTCAGCGATTGGGGCCAAAATATTTACGATCCAGTCACTCATCAGCAGTTCATGGGATGCAACGGCACCACTCCCAACGTAATTTGCCCAAGTGATCCCCGTCTGCAAAATTCGCTTGCCAAGCAATGGTTTCAGTACCTGCCAAACCCCACGTTCCCAGGTCCATTGAACAATTATCTCGCTCCAGCCCAACCCGGCTTTTTAGGCACGGATGCTTACAGCATCATGGAGAAAGTGGACCAATACCTTGGGACCAACAACCATGTTTCGGAGATGTTTTATTACAAAGATTTGCCAAGGACGACATTCACAACTCTTCCCGAAGTGATCAGCAATAGCGGTACAACTTACAAACATACATCCGTGTTACGGGTGAATTGGGATCACACTTTCAACCCGAGTCTGGTGAATCACGTGGCATTCGGTTACCAGGCTGACAACTTGTGGGGAGGTGGAATTGACGGTGCCTTTGCTGACAAACTACCGCAGATCCCGGGAGTTGCAAGCCACGAGTACCCACCAGTGATATCCTTCCGCGACCATAACTCGCAGGAGACCATCTTCGATCAATACGGTACGGGTGAGGGCGATCCCAACATCCAGCCTTGGCTTGCACCCGCCTACATCCTCAATGATGCGGTATCCATGACCCGGGGAAAGCACACGATCTCCTTTGGCGGCGAGGTGCGCTTAGCGCGGAACGATGCCATCTTTCTCGGCGGGCAGTCAGGAGACTTCAATTTTTCAAGTCAACCAACCAGTCTCAACGGCGTGGGGGGCAGCCCCATCGCGAGTTTCCTCCTGGAGCAAGTAGATTCTGCCCAGGCAACCTTCTACAACACGACCAGAATTGATGCGCACACCAACGGCTACATGCTGTTCGTCGGTGATACCTGGCGGGTTACCCCGAAACTAACAATTTCGCCAGGCCTTCACTACGAGGTCGATCCGCCTCCAGCTGAGGCGAGCAATCATTTTTCATATTTTGACCCGACGCTTCCAAATCCTGGCGCAGGCAATCTGCCCGGTGCGGTGGCTTTCGCGGGAAGCGGCCCAAACCGTTCCGGCCGACGAACCCCGGAGGACACCTGGTACGGAGGTATCGGGCCTCGAATTGGGGTGGCTTATGCCGCGACGCCGAAGACCGTGATACGTACCGGATATGGAATCTTCTACGACAACGCAAATATGCCCGGTTGGGCAAGCGGAATTTCGCAGGATGGTTACAATGCCACGGCCGTGTTCAATAGCTCCAACAATGGCACGCAAGCAGCATTCATTCTCAGTAACGGCTTCCCCTCGAACCATCCGGTTCCTCCTAATCTGGTTTCGACTTTCGACAACGGAGGGAACGCTCCCAACTATCGTCCCCGCACAGCTAACCGGCTCCCCTATACCCAACAGTGGAATCTGACAGTGGAGCACCAAATTACCGATCGCGATTATGTGTCTGCATCGTATGTTGGAACGAAGGGCACGCGCTTGATATCGCACATAAGTCCGCTCAATTTCGACAATCAACGGTACCTCTCAATGGGCGCGCAGTTGAACGATGTGTTTCAGCCCGGCGATACCCAGGTCGATGGAGTTCCCGAACCGTTTCCTAATTTCGCAACCGTGATGACGGGATGTTCGCCGTCAGTGGCGCAGGCGCTGTTACCATTCCCTCAGTATTGCAATAACATCGTGGGTGTCAATGAGAACCAGGGCAGTTCCTCGTACAATGCCTTTCAGTTGAAAGCGGAACACCGTTTCAGCAATGGCCTGTGGGCACTGCTGAGTTATACCAACTCGAAACTGATCACCAACGCCGATAACACCGAGAATGTTTTTAATCCTGTGTACTTTTCGCCTGATCAGATCGGGCGCAATCGGTCGCTCGCGATTGAAGACGTTCCACAGGCGCTGAATATCGCCTCCAGCTATGACCTTCCGTTCGGGCGCGGCAAACCCTGGCTCAACCACGGTATTGTGAACGCGATCTTTGGCAACTGGGCGCTCAACGGAGTGTTTCGTGTTCAATCCGGAATTCCATTTCAGATAACCTCTTCGTCCTGCAATGTTCCCTCACAATTTGTTAGTTATTGTTCGCCGGCATTGTTACCTGGTGCGAACCCATTCGCGCAATCGCCGACGCACTTTAACCCAAGTTTGCCCGTCTTGAACGTGAATGCTTTCGAGCCCGCAAGTAGCTTCAATTTCTATGCAGGCAGCGGGCCACGAGTGCAGAATTTTCGGCAGCCCTCCTACAGTGATTTCGATATCGGCTTGCAAAAATCGATTCAGATCACCGAGCGCTTCAAATTCCAGTTGCGCGGAGACGCTTTTAACATTTTCAATCAGCACCATTTCAACAACGTAGGTACTTTCTTACTGTCTGGCGGAACGGGCGGGAGCGCATTCAACACAGATGTGGCGAGTACAGGTGTTGGAGGTTTTGGTTACTGGAACGGAACTGTGACCTCGCCGCGAAATCTTCAGGTGTCGGGTCGCATCTCGTTCTAGGTGAATTTAATTTTCATCGAGGATTTGCGGACGCAATTGCAAAAAAATTGACCCAGTGCGTGGTGGTGATGTTAGTCATCACAAGCTCGATTCAATGGATCAGTGAGATTCGAGATCGCTTACAAGCAGGACGTAGTGTAGCTGGAAGAACCGTGCCACTGAGAGCATTTCTCTTAGTATTCATCGCCGCCCTTGCCCACTCAACCTGGAATCTCCTTGCCAAGCGGGCCAGCGAGAAAAGACATCTGATTTGGTTCTCCTCCTTAGGAGAAACAATTCTTTTTCTCCCACTTGCTATCTGGACTCTGAAGCAGTGAGAAGGTGATTAGCCGACGCTACCTTGTTACCGCGTTGAGCTTGCGAAGCATTTCCGAGATTTCCGGATTCGACATAAAATTCTTCCATACCAGGCCAGTTCGGTAATTCTCGACCATGACTGTAATTGGGGCTTGATTGAGTCCCATATAAATCGGTGAAACCCAGTTGTGCCCAGGATCGAAGGCATCGCGGGGGCCGTAAATATCCCAAAGCTCAGCGCCGAGATCGCGGTAATAGTGCTTGAACGCCGCCATTGATGCGTCAGGCGTGTACGGGAAAGATGCCAGCGCGCCCGTGAGCGTGAGTGTTCCGCGATCGTACGTCGCATCCGGCGCATACGGAACGTAACCTTCCGGACCATCGCTTGCCGTGAGCCCCCAGGCGTTGGAGCCGTAGCCAGGAAAGTGTTTCGGGTTGGCGACGCAGTATGCGCGATTTATGAGGGCGATGTTACGGTTGTTTTCGAAGTAGGAGGCTGAAGTGTAGCGGTCGTGCAGGCTATGTGGGTCGAAGCCAAAGTACGAGTAGTGGGTAAAAAATAGTGGACCGCCGCTGCCAACTCCGACGTCGAGCTTAATTCCGTAATAGGTGTGGCCATTGCCGTAGTGGTCTCCGTCGAGACTTCCTGACCAGCCTCCGCGGTAATTGATTGCTGTCTGAGATTGTCCCGCCCAACCCGAATAGTACATATCAACTGGAACGCCATGAGTCGGCGAAGACATGGAGAGGAGATATGTAATCATGACCTCATTGAAGCCGATCAATGGGTGGTGAATCTGGTCGCCCCATTCCGCAGACCAGTGCCAATAAATGAAGTCGCTCTTGGGATCGCTGCGATACCAGTCCCATTCGACCGTTTCCCATAGTCTCGAAATGCGCCGGTAAAGGTTTTGTTCCGCGGCGCTATTTCCTTTAAAGTATTGGCGAGCGGCCAAGAGCCCCTGCATTAGAAAAGAAGTTTCCACCAGGTCTCCGCCATTGTCGAACATCCCAAACACGGGCATCGTTTTTCCGGTGCCACCGTTCATGTAGTGCGACCAAGCCCCGTGATACCGTTGCGCGTGTTCAAGAAAATTAACGATTTTTGTTACGCGTTCAATGCCCTGAGCCCGAGTGACGAAACCACGGTCCACGCCTACTACGAGCGCGGCAATGCCCATCCCGCTTGCCCCTGTAGCAATAATGCGGTCATCGCCGGGAATGTTTTCGCGGGTCATGCCCGAGGCTGGGTCAGCGCCGTCCCAGTAATAATGGAAACAGGCTTCCTGCAGCATGGTAAGGAGCTCGTCGTTGCTGAAGTCGCGAGTCGATGCGCTGACTGGGTTGGAAAGTTCAGATTGGCGATATTGTTTGTCCGACGCAGCGACTTTGTATGTAGCCGTAACTCCCGACTTGCCGAGAAAGTCGGTGTAGCGATTGTTGCCCGGCACCTGAATTCCAATCTGTTCAAAGTCCTTTCCATCCATTGACCGGTAAATCACGTAACGCGCCAGAGCGGGATCGCTGATCGCGTTCCAACTCACTTCCACATGGCGGTCGTATCCAGTCGCATGCACGTTCTGTGGTATAGGCACTGTGGGCCCGGCTGCAGCGGAATCGTCATCGATTCGGAATTCGTCAACGATGAGCGTGTGCTGAATCCCGTCGGGACTGACCCTGGTGAAAGAGACATTCTGCAGATCCAGCGGCCGGAATTCGTAAATCGAAGCCGAATGAAATTCATTCACAGGAATGCGAACCTGAATCCATCGCCCGGCAGGTATATCACCAATGAACTTGCCCATCGGTAAAGGATCAGTGAATGAAGCAGGAAACTCGGCCACCTGCAATCCTTCGCGTGATGTGGAAAGCACAATCGAAGGTAGATCAGCCGCGGCAATTGGTTGGGTGGCAAAACACCAGAAGTACAGATTGTGGCCAGAGAATTCCGGGAAGCGGTTGCGGTAATTCATAACCCGTACCTCGGCTTCCCATCCGCCACCTTTTTCCGATCGCCAATTTATTCGTAGTGCGTTCGGCGGTGTCAGGAAGGTCTTTGTTTCGACCGGTAGTCGGGAGTTTGACTGCTCGACAAAGCTGGCGCCATTGGCAATTGCCGAGCTGTAAAAGTAGGCGTCAGAGGTGAGACTGTTGTCGAAAATGACGTGGCGATAGTATTCCGTATTCCCTGAAGCGGCCGTCGAGCAAATTGACAGCACTCCGACGAGCGATAGCCAGAAGGTTCTGCCAATTCTCATAAAATTAGTTTCCAATATCCTGATTGTCTTTCTGCGTTTTTTGCAGCAGCGGGCATAAAATAATGAGTGATGAGCATACTAGCAATTGACGCGTGGAGGAATTCACGCCAGCTTTGATGTCGCAGGCACTGAAATGCAATGAATAGGATCTCCGAATACGATAAGCCCCGACCCCTGCCTGTTCAGGCTGCGAAAAATAGTTCATGGCAAGGATGGAGTGAGATTCTCGATCATATCCGCTCGCAAGTCTCACGCGGGGCACGCCGTTTCGCGATTGAATGTTACCGGGCGTTTTCGAAGATGAAATCTCAGCGCATTCAGCAAGGGTCTCAAGCCAGCCCACGTCTTCCGCGTCCCGGGATTGCTACAGATCTCCTGGTGAAATCGAAGGCATCACCTCCCGGGAACTCACCGACGATCCTATATTTGGCAGGCTGAGCGAGTTGCAGATTGAGGATTTCCTAGATTCCACTCGCGCCGCCGCTTTGCGCGAACAACTGAATCGCAACCGTGACCAAGTGAGTTTTCGATTGGCGAATCAGCGGCAGGGAAGGTACACAAACTGATGGCGCACAGACTTATACGGTATTTGTTCCTGCGGGTAAACCAAAATTCAAGCTGCTCTTGGAGTGGACGGGTTACCGAACGATCTTTTTTAATGCATCGCCCGGCAAAGACAAACAAACTTACGGCCGATCAGCCGACAAGAACACGGAGCCGCACGGAATGGCCTGTTTGGGGAAGCAATGTGCAAGAAAGTGTGCCCGATTACGAACTAGCTGTACCTCCGCCATTCCGACATCGTTCTCCGGCCACAACGCTTCCAAAATCTCATCTTGGCGTGACCAGTCGGCCGGGATGCTCCACAAGATAGCGCAGCACGTCGAAAGCTTTTGGCCAGAGCGAAACCGCATCGTGGGATTCGACAATTTGCCACTGCAAATCGGATTTGGGAATGGCGAATATCCGCTTTCGAGTCGCACGGCAAGCGAGGATCTCAGCTACATGGGCGGATCGTCAGCGGCACTCATGATTCTTGTGCACCAGTTACGGTATGATCCGGGCCCGACGGCTTTCGGCTTACCGCTAATCCGCCGATTGCGGCTAGCACAATCGCGACCGCCACCCCCGCCATGGGAACAGTGAAATCGCGGGATGAATTGGTGACCTGTCCTACAGCCCACATTGTAAAAGCACCGAATAGCGAGCCGAATGCACTTAGCGTACCGGCCGCACTTGAAATGTGCGTGCTGGAGACCTCCTGGGCCATGGTCAAGTACATGGAATTCCAAACACCAAGCCCCATATTGACCGAGATCAGAGCTAGCACCGCTCCCCATGTTGTCGCAACCCACGGCACAAGCGCGCAAGCGCCGACCAGCATGGTCGCCGTCAAAAAAACGGCGCGCCGAGAGCCCTCAAGCGAAATGCCAAATCTCGTTAACCATAAAGCGCATGCACCCCCGCCTATGTTGCCAACGTCCAAAGCAAGAAAGATGATGGTCAGGATCAAACCGAGACGAGCGCCCGGAACGAGATGGCGCGCTTGTGCGAAGTAGGTCGGAAGCCAGTTTACTGTGAAATAAAAGCAAGGGTTTACGGTTATGGAGACCAAGAGTACCCACCAAAATTTCCGATTGCGAACGAACTTACGATAAACGCTGAGCAGTTCATTCAGCGCACTGCTTTCGGAGCGATTTGGGATCCAAACGTGGGAGAGTTCCCGGTTCCGAGTTATGGACAGCCATATTGGAGCCCAAAGAAACCCCACTAGGCCTATACAGAAAAACGCCGACCGCCACCCGAACGCGGCAAGCAGCGCGAATATTGCCGCGGGTGCTATTAGAGCTCCGATACCCGCGCCACTCTCAAAAATGCCGCACCCCAATGTCCGCTCTGCCGGGGGGAGTGTCCGCGCCAGAACCCGTAACCCTGCCGGCCAATTTGCCGCCTCTGTTACACCCAACAGAAATCGAAAGGCCAGCAGACTCATAAATCCTGTCGCCAATCCAGTTAAGCCGGAAACCAGCGACCAGGCCATCACAGCAATTGCGAAGCACCAGCGCAAATTGAACCGATCGAGAACTGGACCGACGGCAAACTGAAACAAAGTGTACGAGTAGTAAAAGATTGCAAACAGCCAACCCAGATGCGCATTATCAAAATTCATCTGGTGCTGTAAAGTGGGCGCGAGAATGCCTATAGTTTGGCGGTCCAAGTAGTTCAGGATGGTCGAGAACAGCAATATTATGACCAGTGCTGACTTGATCCGGATACTGACCCGGGGCACGGTGACTCTCTCGCAGATACTCACGTCACTCTTAATGTGAATTCCTCATTTCCTCAATGCACGCAAGTAGAGCACAGCATCGCCTTGGAAAGGCGCGGTGAACGTGCGTTCACCTGCGGGCACCCTGATCTGGTCGCTTGTACTGACTAAATTCGTTGTGGGGTCAAACCACTCAACTTGGTAGGTACCCGGTGCAAGATTGAGCGTGAAAGGCGCTGAAGAAGGCTGATAAGCTAGGTATTCGACTGCGGGATTCGCCAGGCAATAACCTGTCGTTGATATAGATGCCTCTGGCTTCATTCGAACCAAATTAATTCGGTTCGCGTAGGTTAAGGTGTCGCCCATGGCTTGACGAATAAGCTCCCAATACGCGTCCGGCTCAACACCGATGTCCGGGTCAGCGGTTGATCCTTTCGGATAATTCCGTTCTGGCCACTTTGTCAGGTATGGATCCATGAATGCGACGTTATTGCCGGAGGTAAAGTTTTCCCAAACCCAGGATCGCTGGGCAGCTTGTCCTTTACGTTTGAATTCAACATAGCCGTACGAGTGATCCGTGTCATTTATGATGACCTTCGTCCCGTCTGAAGGAGTTACATGACTACCAGGTGATATCCAATCGGCTGGACTGTCGTACAGCGTTAAGTCTGAACCGCCCTGCCATTGAAATGTCATACCCACGGGGTGCTGCTTGGGCTTTGTAGATTCGTAATGTTTGACGTAGTTGATTACTCGGATCTGCCACGAATCCGAATAGGGGGAACCGGCCTCGTTCGCCACCTCATATAAGACGTTGTCGAGATCATTGACCGTATCAACAACTTTCCTGAAGTATGTGGTTTCGATTTCCCACACGAGGTTGGACATTGCTGAGGCATCGCTCGGGCATGTTTCGGGGCAGCTTATTCCATTAATGTTGTTTGTGGAGACAAACGGATCACCGTCTTTTGGATTCGTATCGAACTGCCATTCGTAACCGTTAAACAGCATGACCGAAACGTAGATACCATTTTTACCGGCCGAAATAACCCGCGCCCGCATACGGTCGAAATAGTTTTGGTCAAGTTTCGTGAGATCGAATTTCAGGCCTCCGTCAGTCGCAATTCCAGGACCAGTTCGCCGCCACCTCCAGGGCAGAGCTACAAAATTCCCTTCTGAATAATCTGGTCCAGAACCAGCATTCGGTAGTTCGGCGGTCCAAAGACGCATGAAATTGAAATTGTGGTCGACCATCCATTTGATGTATGCCGGATAGTCGAATGAGGCGGCGGGCGGATTTGCTTGTCCGCGGTCCATCAGATTCGCCCAGGTATGTGATCCGGCAAGATAGATGGCTTTACCGGAACCATCTGTAAAATACCGCCCGTTGAGGGGATTCGCGCGTAGCGGCCCCGTTGCTGTTCGAGCCCGGACAGGTGCGAGGGGTTTCCCATTCGTCTGGGCGAAAGCACCCAAATGCACTGGTCCGGTCACGACCACAAATAGGGAGAGAATCCAGCTAGACAATTTTGTTGTTTTCATCATTGATTTATCGACGTATTAAGTTGGTCATCTTATGCCCTGCGAGCGATCTCGGCCATTTTCGTGGACAAGCCTGCCTCTTCAAGCGCGTGCAACATCCGTTGCGTCAACTCGTCAACATACGCGATCGTATGGGGGTCGGGAGCTATACTCGCGTCACGACAGCGAGGACTCGCCAACAACCCACGGGCCTGTAGCATTCGCTTCTCACAGTACAGCCATAACTCAAAGTTTTGCAGGCCGAAGACAATAAACGGCAGGAGCTTTTGGTAAAGATTGAAGGCTTTCTCTGATTTATCAGCAGCGCGAAGGTCAAACACAACATTCAAGCCGTCGGCTATTCCCAAGCCCGACATAACCCCTACGATCCCTGCTGGAATGAGTTCCATCAGATAGAGACCCGCCATTCCGTCCAATATTTTGATTCGATCCTTTACAGCTTCGCGGATGGCGACAATTTTTGTGGTGACCTGTGGCTCTTCGAGCTTTAAATAGCGAAACAGAGGACATTCCGCTGAGAGCCGCGAGACGAAGTTCGGCCCGATAGTAGTGCCCGTAGGATAGTAGTCTTGCACAAGAGTGGGAACATTCACCCCGTTCAAGATAGGTTCAAAGAATCTCAGTAGATCATCGTCACTCAAAGCAAACGTTCGCGGTACAGCCACCGACACCACGTCTGCCCCGTTCTCAACGTGCTTGCGCGCAATCTGCAGAGCGACTCGCGACGAGCCATGATTGCTTTGCGCAATCACAAGCAGTCGCCCTGCCGCTTGCTCGACTGCAATCTTAACGACATTGACCCTTTCAGCGTCCGAGAGCTTATAAAATTCGCTACCGTATGCCGGAAGGCAGATGCCCCTAAAGCCTCTGGTGACGGCGAATTCTACCAATTTCCGAAGTGCTTCTTCATCAATAGCATCATCGGCACGGAACGGTATCGGAATGATCGGCACCGCACCGCCGAGTTCCTTCGTATTGTCTGTTCTCATAGTGGTCCTCGTTTTTTAAGTGAATTCATGTCCGTCCCACGATCGGTGGAATGAAACGTACCGCCTCTTTCGATGAGGGCCGGAGAAAATCTAAGTCGCATCCCTGGTCAGCTTGGAGCACGTGATCGATAAAAAGTCGCGGATAACCACGCCGATGTTCCGTTAACGGCGGACACCAGCAGGACAAACGCCTATTCATCTCCTCAACTGAAATCAATAGCTCCAAGCGCCGTTCTGCAACACTGAGTCGAATTCTGTCCCCATTTCGTACAGCCGCCAGAGGTCCACCAACCGCAGATTCGGGTGCCGCATGGAGCACAACAGTCCCGAAGCTGGTGCCACTCATCCTTGAGTCACTGATCCGGACGACATCTCGTACACCTTTTCTTAAGAGTTTTAGAGGAACCGGGATTTCTCCCCACTCCGGCATTCCAGGAACGCCACGAGGGCCCGTGTTCCGCATGACGAGAACGGTATCGGAAGAAACGTCAAGATCGTCACGGTCGATTTTGGCCAGCATGTCTGCGTAATCTTCAAATACCAGCGCCGAACCGGTGTGATCCATCAATTTCTGAGTAGCTGCCGATACTTTCAGAATGGCACCTGCAGGAACAAGGTTTCCTTTCAAAACCGCCAAGGCACCCGAAGGAAAGATTGGGGTTTGCAGCGAACTGATCACCTCGCGGTCAAAGCATTGCGCCGCCGCAATATGTTCTCGCAGCTTCCTCCCCGAAACCGTAATGCAATCCTGGTTAATAAGATCTCCGATCTCGCGCATTACAGCCGGCAAGCCTCCGGCCCGATGGAGATCGGCCATCAGAAAACGGCCCGATGGCTTGAGGTTGACGATCATAGGAGTCCGTTGCGAGATTTCATCGAAGAGACTTAAGGGAAGCGAAATCGCAAGCCGACCAGCGATCGCAATAAGATGAATGACGGCGTTTGTCGAACCGCCTATCGCACTCAGGACACAGATTGCGTTTCGGAAAGCATCCGAGGTCATGATGTGGCTGGGCCGCAGGTCCTCGCATACCATTGTTACGATCCGTCTTCCTACGTTCTCAGCAGCCACCCTGCGACGGGAATGATTCGCGGGTATGCTACTGGTTCCCGATGGCATCATGCCGAGCGCTTCAGAAAGACAGGCCATAGTTGATGCAGTCCCCATCTCATTGCAGGTTCCGTAGGAACAGGAAATGCACTGCTCGAGCTCATCCAGGTCTGATTTCTGCAGTTTGGACGCGCGAAAATCATCCCAGTACTTCCACAGGTCGGTCGCTGCACTTACTTCCTTGCCGCGCCAGAAACCCGCTGCCTTAGGCCCGGCTGATAGTTGAATTGCCGGAATGTCGCAACTTGCGGCCGCCATCAACTGCGCTGGAGTCGTTTTGTCACAGCCCGATAGCAAAACCAATCCGTCAATGGGATTTCCGCGGACTGTCTCCTCAATGTCCATTGAAACAAGGTTGCGGTAGGGCAGATCGGAAGGCTTCAGGAATTCGGCGCCCAACGCCATTGTGGGAAATTGCAATGCAACTCCACCCGCCTGGGCGATACCACGCTTAATGGGTTCGATCAGCTCCTGCAGGCCCATCTCACAGTTATTGAATTCACTCCGTGGGTTACAGATGCCGATGATAGGTTTGCCAACAACGAATTGCGGATCGAGGCCAAGAGTGGCGAGAGTGCTTCGATGGCGGATCCCCACTTCATCGTGTCGATCAAACCATTCGGTACTGCGGAGTTTAGTGCGAGACATCAAATCTCCAGAATTCCATTCAGTCCAACACGAGCCACTGTCGACTGCACCCTTATCTCCAAACACAAAAGCGAAGATCAGCCGCGCCCGAGATATGCCTGCTTAACTGGAAGCACAACTGCCTCCAACATATTGATGTGCTGAGGGAGGCTCGCCATCAGAGTTGCAACCTGTGCTATCTCGTCTGCCTGCATCATTGGCTCGGAAGCGTAATCAGGGATGCCCGAGATTGCACCTAACTTTTCAGCCGAACTCTCTACATGGACGTTGCCTGGATGAAGACAGCAGGCCGAAATCCCCTGTTCACGTCCTTCCAATGCAGTAACCATGGTCAGTCCCCAAAGTCCGAATTTGCTTGTGGCGTACGGGCCGGAATTCATCCGGGGCCGCTGTGCCGAAATGCTGCCAATATTTATAATTCGCCCACTTCCTTGAGTCTTCATTACCCGCATCGCTGAGCGTGTACAAAGGAAAGGTCCAGTTAAATTGGTTGAGATCACCTTGTTCCACGTTTCCAAGGACAACTGGTCGAGAGGCGCGCCGTCGGTGAGCCCCGCATTGTTAACCAGAATGTCTAAGCGATGAAAAAGCTCCACTGTACGTCCGATTAACAACTCGACTTCATGTTCATCGGTCACATCTGTGGGAATAGGAAAAACCTTTGCGCCGTTGGCTGCGATCTCTTCCGCTGCCCGGTTCAATCTCTGAACGTTTCGAGCGGCAATAACAGTCGTAGCTCCTTCGGCAGCGAATGACTGAGCGATGGCCTTCCCAATGCCACTTCCCCCGCCGGTCACAATTGCCACCTTGTTGCTCAATTTGCCCAAGCTACTTTCTCCACCGTTCGTTGAATCGAGAGCCGTCAACAGATCTCGTCCTCCCTAAAAAATCGCAATGGGATTGAACAAGGACCCTGTTCCGTGCGGGAGGCGCAAAGGTATAGCGATCAGCATGAACGTCCACCGCTTCTCCTCCTCGCACATCTGTATTAAGTCCTCGAATTGAAGATTGTCAGCGCATGCCATCCCCATGGAAGCAATCTGAAGCGCATGTACTGGATAGGCGACCCCTTCAACATTGCTGGGAACAGTCTCTCCGTCACCGTCGGGTAGAAAAGCTGCCACTTTGCGCTCGTGCAGCAAAGTCATTGCGTTCACGTGAAGTCCAGCTTGACCTTCCCCATCACAATTGGTGTTCCATGGTCCCAATTCCAGGCGACGGCGATGGTGTCCAGTCCGAAAGAGGAAAATATCGCCTTCCCCTAGACGCACTCCCTGGAACTTCTCGACTGCTTCGATTTCGTCGGCAGTAACAGCCTCCCCGGGCTCCAGCCATTTAACTTTCTGAAAGCGAGGGATATCTAACAGAACACCTCTCCCAATAATGCCGTGGACATAGGCCGTGATATCCATCAACGTAGCGCCACGAGAAGTTACACTGGCTGGTGATTTGCCGTTATACAGCTTTCCCTTGTAGGCAACATGACAAAGAGCATCTAGGTGCGTTCTACAATCGCCGTGAACTTCGCTTCCCAGATAGTCTCCAGCAAATCGTGGCTCTCCGTGTTCAGGTACGATATCGTGTGTCTTGACCATGTAGTGCACTGAAGGTCGCGGATTGTCGGCCCCAGCAACCGTATTGATGGGCAAGCACAGCGAGACTGTGCGGCCTGAGCGAACAAGACTGGCGCTTGCAATTAGATGTTCCGGCCTGATGTAGTTCAGGGTTCCCTTTTCGTCATCTGGCCCCCAGCGTCCCCAGTTACACACACGCTCAAAAAGCTGGTCGAATTCTTCAGCTGTGAGGAAAGTCGGATTGGTTTTTGTCCGCATAATGTGCCCCCCGTCAACGGTCGAACAATGTCGCACGACGTAACTACCTCAGGTCTTCTAATGCTCGATCTTAAGAACTTCCTCAACCACCCCCTTCCGCACTCCGTAAAGATGATCATGGAGCCCGAGGGTCTGGTCGAGGAATTGCACCGAGAGCTCAATCTTATCTCCCACCTCGACATCAACGTTGGGATCAATCATTTCTATAACCGTGTGCTCAATGTGCAGAGCTTTGACCCGAAGTCCGCAAGCTTCCTTGACCGAAGGCAGCCCATGTTCGCCGCTCATGGCTCTACATCCCGCATCGACCACAATTCTTTCCCCTAGCGTTTTGCTTATTACCGTACCGAGAATGGACAGCGTTGGCTCAAACTCGGGGGCAAAGTCAATGTAAGAGCTATCCATGAGCAGGTAGGAACCCGCTTGAATTTCTGTCACCTGGGGATATCTTGCGGCCACGGCAAAGTCACTAGTCCCCCCACAGCTCACGATCTCCACCCGAACTCCCTCGTTTTCAATCATTGTTTTTGTATCGGCGAGGCGAGTGAGGCTTTCGCACACGACTCGCTCCTTTTCAGATCCGGGGGGAAGTGCAACCTGTCCTTCATAACCCATTAGTCCCCTGAATCTCAGTCCTTTGTCTAGGACTAACTTCGTGAGCGAGAGAGCTGCTTCGCCAGGCTTTACTCCACAGCGGCCCAGTCGTACATCAACATCCACGAGAACATTCAGGTCTCGTTGATGGTCGCCTGCAAGTCGCGCGAGATCGGAAACAATCTTCGGATTGTCAACGGCGACAATGATTGGCGCGCGTCTCGAAAGGTCAACAAAGTGGCGTATCTTACTTTCGCCTGCGACTTCGTTAGCGACGAGAATATTGGAGATACCTTGGTTGACCAATGCCTCGGCTTGGTCTAGACGTGCACACGTGAGTCCTATGGCACCATTCTGTATTTGGCGTTTTGCAAGCGAGAACACTTGGTGAGCTTTGAAGTGAGGCCGCAACTTTGGCGCAACAGATCCAAAGAACTTGGCCATGAAGATGAGATTGCGCTCCATGGCATCCATGTCCATCAGTAGAACAGGAGTGGGAAGACTGGTCACCGGCATTCCGCGGCTAATCGCGGCTGCCACTCCCGAGCGCACTTCATGCGTCCACCCCTGGTCGGCAGGAGTAACCTTTTTCACAAAAGTATCCATTCGTCTGGATCCACGTGGCGGTTGTCCCAACTCACTCGAGACACCCTACAACACTGCCAATATCGCTAAAAAGCGAGCCTAAGCCCCAGCTGCAATACGCGAGGGCCAAAGTCGCTGCTTACTTCTCCGTTGCCAATATTGTTCGGCCCATTGCAAGGTTGTCCCGGCAGAGTCAGAGAGCTACAGAAAAGGTTAACGCCACTCCACTGGGGATGATTGAACGTATTGAAGGTTTCGAGGCGAAACTGAAGCGTCGAGCGTTCGCTATTGAACCAGGGCATCTCAAAATTCTTGGTCAGACCCATGTCCCAGTTATTCCGCCCTGGGCCTCTAATTGGGTTTTTTGCCATGTAGCCAAACATTCCCGGTTCATTATCCGCCCGAAGTTGAGGAATGGTTATTTGCGCGAAATTTCCTGGATCAAACCAAGTAGGCGTAGGGCCGAATTGCGGATCGTTCACACTTTCCTTCTTCACTTTGAATGTGCCAATTGGATTGCACAGAACATTTCCACCAACACCGCTCGCCATACCCGCGATACCGCACGTAAAGTTCAGCGGAGGGCCCGTGCTGAATGTCGTCACTCCGCTAAGTTGCCATCCGCCAAGAGCGGCACGGAGAAATCCGTTGCCAGCATGAGCGAATAACGGAATGGCATACACGTAATTCATGCTGAACGCCTGGGCCTGATTCAGCGAAGAAGTTCCATACCACCGCCTGGGATCGTAGTCATTGATTCCCGTAGAGGAAGTGCTTGTCCCTCCGCCTCCGAAAACATTGTCCAGCGTGTGCGACCACGTATAAAACATCTGAAGTGTGAGGTTGTGACCTACGTTGTGCCGAAAGTCAACCTGCAACGAATTGTAGTTGGAATCGGCTTCAGCTTCGGCATTGTTGATGCTGGTAAAACCGCGATAGGGAGCAAAAAATATGGCTGGTTCCTGCGTATTGATCAGGATACTTTGTACATCACAGTTACCTGCTGCATCACAACCGGGAGTCCCGGCGAGCGCAGGCACATTCTGGATGCCCGCCCCGACCGGAACCTGGTTGATATTGCGGATCCTCTGTAAGTGGTGCCCGATTGTTCCCACGTAGCTCACAGTGAGCAAACTCTTGTCAAACAGTTCTCGCTGTACCCCCAAACTGAAATGTTGAATTTGCGGTAAGTACTGGTGCGTTAGTAGATCAGTGGCGAAGACCGGCGGTATGGCACCTGGTTGAACATTGGCGAAGCCATTGATGTTGGATGCGGAGAGTGTGGCAACTACCGGAGGACCACCGTAGCGGTTAGCTGCCGTCATATGTGCGTTGCTGGTATCGTAGGTGTAGGCATAACCGCCACGGACAACCATCTTCCCCTTAGCCGTGGGGTCCCAGGAAAACCCAAATCTTGGTGAGAAATTGACTTTAGGTAAAATGGTGCAGCCCTTGGGTATGGAGTTCGTCCCGCACTCAATCAGGCCATTCCCGTAATTTAGCCAAGTAGCACCCGTCCCAGGAATCAAATTCCCAGATGCATCAAGCTGCGCTTGACGGGATGGACTGTACTGGCTGGGTACGAAGATCGATGCCACTGTGGGATTGGTATGGTCGACCCATGGCGTCACAAAATAGTAACGCATCCCGACATTGATGGTGAGATTGGAAGAAACTCGCCAATCGTCTTGCACGTACGGTTCAAAATCAATTTGCCGATAGTGACCACGAGTAAACCCGCCGACCAGCTGCCCGTTAGCGACGAGCCCTGTTTGGCTGTAAGCCGCCATGCGGCCCAAATACATATCTGCCAAGGCGTTGCCAGTAGTTACCGACGAAGAATTACTAAACGATAAAACTCCTTGGCTATCAAAACCCCCGTTAGGAATGACGTGATTCAGTTCATCCCTCAGAAGAAATGCACCAAACTTCAGGACATGTCTGCCGCGCGTCCAGACTAAGTTGTCCTTAAATGTTAGCGCCGGATTCGTATAAGAGTAAGGGTAGCCGGTATCTTCTGAGAAGGATGGTCCTCCACCCTGCACCGAAATAGCAGGCAATAATGGACCAGACGTGGCTGCCGGGAAAATGCTCGCGATGCCAAAACCAGCAGGCTTTACGATTGAGCCAGAGACGGAATCCGTCCCGATTGCGGATTTTGCTGTCCAATAATCCGTCGAGAAGCCGAACACGAACTCATTCAGTAGATCCGGCCGAAGTGAATTCGTAAGATGAAGAACAGCATTCTTTGCAGGAATATTTAAAGGTGTCTTTACCGTTCCAAACTGAGCTGATGTCCAGAGCGTAGGCACGAAAACCTGCGTGTATGCATCCTGTGTGTATCGCACGAACAGACGCGCGTTGTCAGTGAAGTTGTGATCTACACGAATACCGTCTTCGCGGAAATTGGTCGGCAACGAGGGCGCCTTCGTGTACGTTATGGGTCCATTATTAGGCAGGGGGACCAAAGCATCCAGCAGCGCAACCGCCGATGGATCTACAGGAACAGAGTCGCCCGCGAAAGGCTGGCCTGTTGCGGGGTTCGTGGGAACTTGGCATCCGGAGGCAACAATCAGGTTGTACTTGGGAGAAGTTGGATCGCACTCGCTAAAGTCCCCCGATCGTTCCAGAAGCGATGGTGCTTTCGCGTTGAGAATGGTCCCGTCACGATAACGCCGCCATTCTTCGGAAATAAAAAAGAACGTCTTCTGGCGGTTGGTGTTGTAGTGACCTGGAATGAAGAAAGGACCACCGAAAGTAAACCCGAAATCGTTGTGCTTAGTCGGCGCTTTGGGCTGGCCTGCGCGATTAAGAAACCAATCAGTCCCGTTGAAGAAGTCATTTTTCACGAAGTCGAAGGCGCTGCCATGAAACTTCGAGGTTCCTGACTTAGTCACAACTTCAATCATGGCGGACCCAGACTTCGCATACTCGGCGCTGTAATTGGAAGTGGAGACCCTGAACTCAGCGATAGACTCCAAGCTAGGGTATATCTGGAGTGAATCGCTGCCAGAACCCTGATCAACATTGTTAATTCCGTCTATCTCCCAGTTATTCATGTTCCCGGGCAATCCATTTACCGGGAGCGTGTCGGTTGCGAGATCGCTCACCGCATTGGAATCAAAACCACCGCTCAATGGTGCAGCCCCAGGAACTAACAAGGCGAGATTAACAAAATTCCTTGACGGAATGCTGAGTTCGCTGATTTGCTTTCCAACTACGACGCCGGATATTGCTGCCGTGTCCGTCTCGACAGTGGTAGCATTCCCTTCGACTGAGACCTGCTCATTCTGCGTTCCCAGCTTCATTTGAAAATTCACCCGCAGCGTTTGCCCGGCGTCGAGGGTGATGGCGGTTTGTTTCAAGGTCTGGAATCCTGAAACCTCCGCCGTGACCGTGTAGCTGCCGAGTGGAATTCGGGCAGCGGTGTATTCGCCTGCCTCATTGGATCGGTATGCCCGTGTAAATCCCACCGCTTGGTTTGAGACTACGATGTTGACGTTTGAGAGGGCGGCACCGGTAGGATCCGTCACGGTTCCCACGATTGTGGCGAGATCTTCTGCTGACGACGGAAGAGATGCGCAGAAAAGAACAACGACCAAACACAGGAAGCGAAGCCTCATAGAGCACTCCTGGGCGAATGACTCGTCGAACGATTTTGAGAAGTATGAGCGGAGTCTTAGGATGGGTCTATAATGCGCTCACAATTTTTTGTAACAAAACTATTATCGCGAATTCCCCAGCAGCTCGATAAAACTGGTTGGTGTGTTTCAATGGCCTTTGGTCCGAGCAGCCGCCTTGAACACGCTGCTAACGCTGTTCCTTGACGTGAATGACTCGATCAACCTGCATATTATGGAGCTTTTGCACAATTCCGGAAGGCCATCGAATCTCAACTTCATCCGCTACTTTCGCAGCGCCAAGACCGAAGTGGACTGGTCCCGCACTCGAAGAGGCGTAACCAGAAGCTGTCGTTGCGTGGTTGAATTGGTCCCTACCGACAGCATGAACTCGAATTCGCGCACCTATGCCGTCACGATTGCTTTTCGTGCCCACGAGCCAAATTTCCAGCCAATGATTTTCATTAGGAGTGTCGTTAATCCATAACTCAGCCGGCGCGCTCAAGGCAGTGACTACCACGTCGAGCTTGCCGTCGTGATTGAGGTCGCCGACGGCTGCGCCACGATGTCTACGTGGAGGTTGGGCAGTGAAACCAGCTTCTTCCGTCAATGAAGACCATCTAGTTCCATCGAGATTGCGGAAAATCGTGTTGCTCTGATCTATTTGTCGCATACCCGACATTGCCGCGGATTGCACGTCACCCCGGCTCACGAAAAGATCTTTCCAGCCGTCATTGTCGAAATCAGCGATGTTCGCACTGTATCCTGACATCGAATTGCTCGATAATGCCATACCGCCCTTTGCCGTCACGTCCGTGAAGGATCCATCACCATTATTCTGATAAATCGGGAATGTCTCGTTCGCAAGCGCAACTAGAGCGATATCGGGTAGCCCGTCATTGTTCAGGTCTCGGAAGTCGACGCCCATCCCTGATATCGGATTGCCCTGCTCCGGCAGGGCGACACCACTGTCGGACGCCACCTCTTGAAACCGGCCGTTGCCCTTGTTACGAAATAAGAAATTGAAGAGCTTATCGTTGGTCACAAAAATATCAGGTAGTCCGTCGGCGTCATAGTCGGCGAATGCAACGCCCATACCCTTCCCCAAATGCGAGCGGATCCCTGACTGCCGTGAGATGTCCCTGAAACTTCCATCCCCATTGTTTAAGAAGAGCTGGTTCGGAAGCGGCTTGTAGAATCTTGGATGACAATACTCGGGTTTGTCTCCGAATTTGCAGTCAGGTTCATGGTGAATGTCCCATCTCATGTAATTCACGACAAATAGATCCAGCAATCCATCGTTGTTCACGTCAACCCAGGCAGCGCCGGTCGACCAAATTGGGCCGTACTCTTCGTCCAGTTTGGCGAAACCCGCTTTTTCCGTCACGTCAGTGAATGTGCCGTTGCCATTATTATGATAAAGGGTGTTGCGATGCACTCCCCCGACGAAGAGGTCTTCATAGCCATCGTTGTCGTAGTCGCCGACCGCGACTGCATCGTTAAATCCGATACCGATGAGGCCCGCCTTCTCGGTCACGTCGCTGAAGGTGCCGTTGCCATTGTTGCGAAACAGCCGATTCCAGTACTTGCGCGATGTCTTTTTCAGATCAGTGATGTCGGCACCATTGGTAAAAAAAATGTCCAGGTTGCCATCGTTGTCGTAGTCGAACACGGCAACTCCGCCGGCCATCGTTTCGGGAGCGTGTCGCTGCAGGGTTTCAGAGTTCTCGAGTGAAAATGATATGGCCTGGAAGGAAAAATGGATACTGGGTCTACTTACCTCCGGGCGCATGGTCCCTCCCGGCAAGATTCCGGCAGCTATCCACGCGAATGAGCAAAGCCCGGAGAGAAGAAAAACTCTAGAACAGAAAACTCCATGCCGTGCCTTCGAAAGCACGGGCATACGATAACCTACAACCGATAGAGATTCAAGTTAACGCGTTCACAGTCCAAGATGCGCCTTTTCAGGATCAGACCGCGAGACGAATATACTTGCCACAGGGGAAACGCTAAGAAGCTACAATGGCCACTGCTGTGCTGCACTTCATCTTTCAGTTGTCCACGGGAGATCTCTTTCCAGCCGCTTTCGTGCGTGCGTTGTTGTGTCTTACCGTCCTTTTGGGGACAAACTTTTCTCAGGCTCAACCGCGATCGGCAGCACCCGAGGGCCAGACGAAGCAACTTGAATTGAAGGAAATTGCCGAACATGGTAACCACGCGCTTGCTGCCAGCGATTACGCAACAGCCGAACAGGACTACAAACGCCTACTGAGACTTGGTATGCGCTCGGCTTCGGTGTATTCCAACCTAGGGGTTGTTTATCTGCGGACTGGCAGGTTCGACCAAGCCATCAATGTGCTTCTTAAAGCCAAGAATGTCGCACCGAGTGTCGCGGGCATTCGCGTGAACCTCGGCCTCGCTTATTTTCGTAAACACGATTTCAAAGCCGCAGCCTCTTACTTTGGAAACGCACTTGACTCGAAGCCCGACAACCTCCAGGCGCGATACCTGAGGGGCGTCTGTGATTTCATGCTCGACAATTTCACTGCGGCTGTTAAAGACTTTGAACCTTTGCAGACGGATGAATCGAACGACCTTGAGTACCTGTTCATGTTGGGAACGAGCTACGGCATGCTGAAGCGCACTGACGACTCCCTGCGAACTTTTAAACGAATGGTCGAAGCCGGAGGTGACAGTCCCCACTTGCATTTGCTCCTAGGGAAAGCCTATTTGGCCCTTGGCCAGTACGATAAAGCAGAACCGGAGCTGAATCGCGCTACCAAAGGTGACAGTCTTCCTTTCGCGCATTACTACCTTGGAGTACTGAAAGGGCAAACGGGACATCCCGACGAAGCCGCAATGGAGTATCAAAAAGAAATTGACATTGATCCAACGAATATTTTCGCCTACAAAGATTTGGCCGAGATTCGACTGGACGAGGCTGATGCCGATGCTGCGGTAGCGATTCTAGAGAAGGGCGTCGCACAGAACCCACACACGCCTGAATTGCTCGCGACTCTTGGGAGAGCGTACCTTCGAACTTCTAGGCACGAGCGAGCGATTCTTGTACTGAGGAAAGCGATTGCATTGTCGCCAGAAGTCGGCAGCTATCACTATCAACTGGGACGCGCTTATCTCAAGGCCGGTCGGCGTGCGGAAGCCAATGCGGAAATGGCGCTCGCACGTTCGCTCACGAGCGAAGCCCCAGAAGGGAAAATGGGAGCATTGTCGAAGGATCAAGAAATTATAGAAACACGTTAGCAGCGCGAAGCAAGCAGAGAATTGGGACTATGACGGGGTTGGGGCAAAGCTACAAAGTAATAGTCGAGCGAACTTTCCTTTGTCTGATTGCTGTCGGTTCGCTCACGAGAGTTTTAGCACAGGAGAGGTGCATTCGGTCGCATGTTCAACACAATCGTCCGAAAGCTGTTCCCATTTCTTTGAGTACCCCGGACAGATTAGCGGATATGCCGTGGTGGCCAACAAAAGGTACGCCGGCACGTGAAGAATATGTCGGCACGAAAGTTTGCGAGACTTGCCATCGCATGAAGGTGGCTTCTCAAGCATTGACAGAGATGGCGAAGGCGTCCACCCGTTCCCCAGATCCCGCCGTTCTCGATGCTCTGCCGGCATTGACTTTTCGGCAGGGTTTTTTCACATACGAAATTGAGCGTCAGGGAGATGCCGTATTGGCGTCCGTTACGGACGGAGATTCCTCCGTTGCGCGGCCTCTGCTTTTCGCTTTCGGGAAAGGTATTGTGGGTCATACCTACATTTATCGGGCGGATGGAAAATTCTATGAAAGCCACGTGAGCTACTACTCAGCGATCCGCGGCCTCGATCTCACGACAGGGCATCTACAGTCCGCGGTTCCCAGCCTCGAACAAACCCTAGGTCGCCTTCTTCAACCGCAAGAGGTTCAGAAGTGCTTTGGTTGTCACACCACGGCTGCGACCACATCGAATCATTTCGAACCGGATCAGAGTTTTGCGGGTGTGACGTGTGAAGCATGCCATCAACCGGGCGCGAAGCATGTGCAAGCGATGATGGCAGGACAGATCGAACGAGGGAAAAGACTCATTTTTAATCCAGCCAGACTAGATCCCGCAGAATCAGTGGATTTTTGCGGCGCTTGCCACCGTACGCTGGGCGATGTAATTCAAATGGACGTCACCGGCGTACCGACGGTGCGTTTTCAGCCTTTTCGTCTGGAGGAGAGCCACTGCTGGATCCGTAGCATGGGTAAATTAACGTGTCTTACGTGCCATGATCCGCATAAGCCTTTGGCCCAGGACGCGTCCTCCTATGATCACATCTGCATTCAATGTCACTCGCAACCTGGTGATCACAAGCAGCAAATACATCCTATACTCCAATGCAAAGTAGGCCGTAGGGAGTGCGTGAATTGCCACATGCCGAAAGTTGAAATTCCGGGCATGCACCATGCGTTTGTGGATCATTCGATTCGGATTCAAAAAGATGTCGGCTATTTTCCTAATTGAGCTTTGGGAAAAAGTATTTTAGAGACACAGTGCCAGAGATGAAGCATAACGGATTTGCCTGGAAGAGGATGTACAGCTTTACCGAACCTGGCATCAACGCCGAAGGGATAAGGGTCTACCCTTTCGATAGATGCTTTCCAATCGATGTCAGTTTTCAAAGGGCAATAGGCCCGCGTCTAGTGCGGCTGAACCGGCACGAGTTCTTCGAGATTATGTACATCTACAATGGCCGTGCCGACATTCAGGTTCGTGATCGCGTTCTCGCCGCCAAACCGGGAGATCTCGTCGTGATCGGCCCTAACCTCTACCACCGAGTTCTACACAAACCGAGAGCGGACGTTAGGCTTGTTTCAATGAATTTTCAGCCCGAAATAGCTCGGTCCGGCAAAGCCGCGGGAGAAGAAGAGTTTTACCTAAGTCCGTTTCTGTGCCAAACCCCCGACTTTCCGCACGTCATCTCCAAGGCAAGGAAGCTTTCGCAAGATGTATTCGACCTGATGCTGAAAATCCATGAGGAGCTACCGGCACGCACTTTGCTTAATCGGATGGCAGTCAGGACCTACTTGAAACTCATACTTTTCCTCTTATTTAAACACTATGTCAACGGCTTCGGCTCCCTTGAAATGCTGGCTGGAGAACAAAGGAACTTACAGCGCTTACAGCCAGTGTTTGATCTTCTCGAAGCGAGCTTTTCTCAATCCATCAACGTGCAAGATGCAGCCCGAGCTTGCGCCATGAGCTCGTCGCATTTCATGAAATTTTTCAAGAATACCGTAGGCCAAACATTTGGCAACTATCTGAGCGCTTTTAGGATTGCCAAAGCGCAACACATGCTGATGAACAAAGATGTTTCTATCGCTGAAGTCAGCCAACAAGTTGGCTTCTGCAGCCAAAGCTACTTCGGCGAAGTATTCCGAGCAATGGTGGGAACCACGCCTCGTACCTACCGAGAGCGAGCTTTGGCGTGAGTAAGTCTTTCTTCGCTGCCGGATCTGGTGATTTGCACCCCAGTTTGTAGATCAAGCCTTCGCAACACTGCTTGATTTCTTTGCGAGGTCAAGTGTCACGTCGAGAATCATGTCTTCCTGTCCCCCAACCATGCGGCGCCTGCCCAGCTCAAGCAATATTTCCCTTGTATCGACGCCATAACGCCGGGAAGCCGTCTCTGCATGCCGCAAGAAGCTGGAATAGACGCCCGCGTAGCCCAGTGAAAGGGTTTCACGATCAACTCGAACTGGTCGATCTTGCAATGGTCGGACCAGGTCTTCAGCGGCGTCCATCAGGGCAAATAAATCACATCCATGTGCAAGCCTCATACGATTTGCGACTGCAATGAAAATTTCTAAAGGGGCATTCCCGGCGCCTGCTCCCATGCCCGCCAATGAGCCATCTACTCTGGTTGCGCCATGCTCAACGGCCACCAGGGTATTGGCGATTCCTAAAGACAAATTGTGGTGCGCATGTATTCCGGTCTGGGTCGCCGGGGACAACACATCGGCAAATGCGCGAAAGCGCTCCATGACTTCACTCATGAGAAGAGCGCCTGCGGAGTCGACAACATAGACACAGTGAGCTCCATAAGACTCCATAAGCTTCGCCTGTCGTGCAAGCTCCCCTGGCGGAGTCATATGCGACATCATCAGGAACCCGGCTACATCCATTTCGAGATTACGCGCAGCAGCGATGTGCTGCGCGGAAATGTCGGCCTCTGTTGAATGTGTGGCAATTCGTACGGAGCGTGCTCCTGCCGAGTAGGCATCGCGCAAGTCATCAATGGTTCCAATACCAGGGATCAGCAGGACCGTCACGACGGCACGCTTCACATTGTTTGCCACGGCTTCAATCCATTTGAGATCCGTGGACGAAGCAAATCCATAATTAAAACTGGATCCCGCCAAACCGTCCCCGTGTGTTATCTCAATGGCGTCTACACCGGCGGCATCAAGCGCACTTGCAATCCGAGTAACCTGCTCTATCGTATACTGGTGCCGAATAGCATGCATACCGTCTCGAAGAGTCACGTCTTGTATATAGAGTTGGGTCACTTGTAAACCCTTTCTTTGCAGGACCGCGATTGGGCTAGGTATTCGGCGGTCTGGATCGCCGCCGAGGTCATTATGTCGAGATTGCCAGCATACGAGGGCAAATAGTGGCCAGCACCTTCTACTTCCAAAAACACAGACGTCTTCAGGCCAGTGAGTCTGCCCAAGTCAGGGAGCCGGAGAGCGCTTGCGTCCTTTATTTCCTCAACTTGGATTTCTTGCTTGAGACGGTAGCCAGGAACGTAGCGGCGGACCTTCTCGATCGTCGATTCCACTGATTTGGCGATAACAGCAGCGTCGGCGTAGTCACTCAGGCAAAACACTGTGTTGCGCATAATGATTGGAGGTTCTGCTGGATTCAATATGATGATAGCTTTGCCTTTCGCTGCTCCTCCCACAATCTCGATGGCACGAGCCGTCGTCTGAGTGAACTCGTCTATGTTGGCGCGGGTCCCCGGACCGGCTGATTTACTTGCTATGGTCGAGATTATCTCTGCATAGTGCACGGGCGCTACCTGCCGGACAGCAGCGACAATCGGTACCGTGGCCTGCCCACCGCAAGTGACCATATTCACGTTAGGTGTGGCAATATGCGAGTCGATGTTCACCACTGGGACGAGGTAGGGCCCAATGGCAGCAGGTGTGAGATCGATGATCTGCTTTTTATGTGACTGCAGAACGTCGTTATTCCGGAAGTGGGCCCCTGCTGAAGTAGCGTCAAACACAATTTCAATGTCCCTAAATTGTGGCATGCGCAGGAGACCTTCAACGCCGTCATGAGTCTTAGCAACCCCAAACTTTTCGGCCCGGGCCAAGCCCTCGGATTGAGGATCAATACCCACCATCGCCGATACCTCTAGCGCTTGTGAATTCCTCAAGATTTTGAGCATTAGGTCGGTGCCGATATTTCCGGATCCTAAAATCGCCACCTTTGTGCGCATCTATCTCCTCCGACTCCATCTCCTGATTTGCTCCCGTCATTGGCGGTCCAGTATCTTGGCCCCCAAAAAGCGCTTACGCTTCTAAACAACAATCTCCCCTGTGATTAAACAGTGGCGCAGGAGCCAATCCAGTAGGTGATATGTAGGACCGACGCGAACTCTTGTAGACGCCACAAGGATCTCCTAAATCTGGTGCGCCAGCACTTTCAGGCGCAGGTCTCTGAGCCCGCTCATCCAAGATCAGCGCCGCCATCCACGAAATACAAACCGCCGATACAAAAGCTTGCTTCGTCAGTCACCAGGAACGTAGCCATACCCGCAATATCAGTTGCTAGACCGAGCCGGCGCGCGGGAATTCTCGGTACATATTTGTCGCGAGTTCCAGGAACGGAGAACTCTGCGCTATTCATTGGCGTATCCATTGTGCCCGGCACAATGGCGTTTACGCGGATTCCATCTGCAGCATAATCAGCTGCCATTGATCGCATAAGCGCGAAGACGCCACCTTTGCTCGCACTGTAAGCCCCCAACCCAGCGAAACCTCGTAACCCTGTGCGCGATCCAACAAACAAGATGTTGCCGGCTTTGTGTTTCAGCATAAAGGGGATGACGTACTTCGAACACAGCCAATACCCTTTCAGATTGACATTCATTGCTCGATCCCACTCATCATTCGAGATTTCGTGAGCGCGACATTCACGATGAAGAATCGCGGCATTGTTGACGAGAATATCTATACGACCGGACTGCCTCACCGTAGTCTCCACCATAGCTTTGACTTGAGATTCCGAAGAAACATCGGTCTTAATGAACAAAGCCTCGCCACCCTCACTCCGTATCCGGTCGGCGGTGGATTTTCCTTGTACAGCTGAAATTTCAGCAACTACAACAAGAGCGCCTTCCTGCGCAAATCGCATGGCAACGGCTTCCCCAATGCCTGCTCCACCTCCAGTTACAATGGCAACTTTGTTTTTGAGACGCATCTCCCCTCACGAAGCCAGCACACCTCGATGTCGGTTAGACGTTAGCAACTTTAGCTCCCAGCATCTATAGGCAATCAATTTATTTTTGACACAACACTATCAAAGCAAAATTGGGTGTTCAGTAGGTTCAGGACAACTCCAGTCTGAGGAACATTCTGCAAAACCATTCGTGCACAACTATTATCGCAATCAGAGAGGCACGATTTCGTCCCTTTCAAACCGAGCACCAAAGGCTGCAGCAGGATGATGCGAGTATACATTTGTATCCTCAGTTTCTCGATTTTCGCGATATTAGAGAGGAGCGTTGCTTTTCCTAGTGCCAATTGATTCGATCTCACGTGAGTGCCAAAATGACGACTTACGGCCGATAAGTCCGCTGAGCGCAGATAGCCGCATGAATCCTTATCCTTACTTAATATGCTGTGTGCCAGCTGTGTGCCGGATCTGGCGATTGGCCAAGGAGCACGAACCCGACCGCCCCCGGACAGCATGTCCACGGGAGCACAGTCGGAACTATTACCATTCGCGGGAGAGATCTTAAATAGTTAGTTGAACTGATTGGCTTCCGAAACGGAATGCCCGAAGTGTTTACCTTTCGCGAGTGCTCGGCGCCGGAGTGCCCCAATTGAGCCGGGATTAACGCTCTGAAGCCGGAGAGCGATATCTGCCCTGCTTGGTGACCGGCATTCCCTCATTTGCCCAGCGCTGAACGACCGATGTAGGTTCACTCAGGAACCCAGCGATTTGTTTCCAGCCCTTGAGCGTCTGAGGCTGGCTTTTTGGCTTGACCGCGGATCTGGATGGTTTAGACATAAAGAAAGCCGCTGCCCGTTTTCAACTCCTGGGCAGCGGCTCCCCTCGATGCGTGAGGGCCTAACAGATAGGAGCACGCGCGCCCATTCTAGCTCACTCCCAGTTCCAGCGCCGCAGAATTTTCCAGGCGGTGACGAGTTGTGGCATCACTCGCGCGGTTGGTCTGTGTTCGGGAGAGCATTGCTTGTGTGCGTCGCGATAAAAATCCAACACGTTCGAGGGACTTAGAAGTAGAAGGTTCCGTCGCAGGTCCTCGATCTGCTCACGGCTCAGCACCTCATCAGGCTTTTCGAACTCTGGTCGCCGGGCCATGGGAATAGAATTCTAGTAGATTCGTATGTTATTCGCCTGGTCGCCCTCCGTGAATAATATAGGAGCACCTTTTTCCGCGATAGAGAGATCTGGCAAAGATACGCAAATCAGCATTCGTAAAATTTTTAGCGCACGGCTTGTAGGTGCGCACCATCCCATTTTTGTGGTGGTAATGTTGGGGGATTCACGAACGCAATGCTCACGGATTCACCAGCTCGGAAACCGAACCACATAGCTTTCAGCGAAAGCGATCGATTGCGAGCGATGCGCTTGCCGGCTGACGGTGTGCTGTCGACGATCGCGCACTCAATCGAGAGGGCAATGAAAGACGGGACAACAGTAAAGGTCCGCAACGCCTGCCAGGATTTCTTGGAAGTTACGTCAAAGTTCTACAGAGTCCCCCGATGCGGCATTCGTGTGCTTGCGGCGCGGCCGTTACGCGTGCGCGAAAACTGGGCCACTGAGCTCTTCGGGGATTACTCCCCCGGTACAATGCTGATCCGCGTCTGGATGCGAACCGCCGTAAAGAAAGAAGTCACATCGTTCGGAACACTCCTGAGCACGCTGTGCCATGAATTCTGTCATCATCTTGACTTTCAACAATTCAAATTTCCCGATTCATGGCACACTCGCGGCTTTTACGAACGTGCCGCAGCACTTTATCACCACGCTAGGGATACAGCTCCGAAGAAACTCTTCTGGGTGCCGATTGCGGGGGGACGCTGGAGGATCGACTGGCCGCGTACAAATCGAGGTGCATAGTAGCTCGCACCTATGTAGTCGCAAACATCTCCTTGCCTTCATCGGCAGATGGTCCATAAATAGCCGGCACGGATGCCGAGGTCAGCCGCAGGTACACTGTCAGCTGACCCCGGTGATGTGCCAGGTGATTAATGACCGAATCGCGGATATGGATGTGCCGTGGCAGATCGCTGAGAACTCTCCCGCGCGCCATAAACTTCCAAGGCTTCCGCAAGTGATCGTCGGTTGCACCTTTTAGTGCAGTGATCGCATTCTCCAGGCACTGCTGGTGGACCTGCAAAATCTGCGCTCGGGACTCGAACTTCGGCGATTGGTACGCCGGTCCGCTTACTGGGGCAATATCGAATTCCTCGGTGTTCACCATGAACTCGACCCATCCGGCCATTGACGCTACGAGCGCGGTCAAATATCCGAGCTCCATGGATTTTTCATGCGGCTTCCAGCTGTTACGACCTTCGGGCACGCGCTCAAGCACATGGCGTGTGGCTTCTGCATCACGTTCGAGATCAGCGATAAACAATTCGGTCAGTTTCATAACTGACTCCTTTCCACAGAGCAGAAGAATAGAGGGTCATATATGACATCTCGTGTCATAATTCCAGGCGCATTATTTTTTTCGTCTTTAGGACAGCCGTCCAGAAGGAGGACGAAAACCTGCGCGCCGACCGCCTTCTTTCAATGTTGCTGCTGCTCCAGGCACATGGGCGGCTGACGGGGCGCGAGCTCGCCCGCCGACTTGAAGTATCCGAACGCACGGTGCATCGGGATATGGAATCGCTCAGCGCCTCGGGAGTGCCGATATTCGCCTTGCGCGGAGCGCAAGGTGGATGGCAACTCGACGGGAACTGGCGCACCCAGGTACCCGGACTGGATGAAGCGGAACTGCGCGGGCTCTTGATGGCTCAACCGCGACTCGTGGGCGACGCTCGATTGGCTTCGGCAGCCGAGCGTGCTCTGGAAAAACTCATGGCCGCACTGCCGGTGAGCCTTCGAGAACAGGCTGCGTCCATTCGTCAACGACTTTACGTGGACACGAGCGGGTGGCGACCTTCGCGAGAAAACATTGCCATGCTACCGGTCGTGCAGGACGCCGTATCGCGTGACCGGAAACTAACCATCATCTATTGCAAGCCAAATGGGGAGCGTAGTGAGCGCACTGTTGATCCGCTAGGTCTGGTCGCGAAAGGTAGTGCCTGGTATCTGGCCGCGAACACGTCGGCAGGGATGCGCACATTTCGGGTCTCACGGATTGAAAGTGCTACTCCGCTGAACGAGTCCTGCAGGCGACCGCGCAATTTTAATCTGGCGGCATATTGGACGTCTGTGACGAAAGAACTCAGCGAAACCCGAAAGAGCTTTCCCGCTACTTTGCGGCTCGACCCTCAGGCAGCAAAGTGGATATTGACCTGGCACTGCGCAAAACAGCTGGGTAGTGCCGATGGCAAGGGATGGGTGACGATCAACCTAGAGTTTGAGAATGAGGACGACGCTCGTTTCGTGGTGCTGGGCCTTGGAACACGCGTAGCAGTTGTGCAGCCCAAATCGTTGATTGCATACCTGAGAAAACAAGTGGCAGAACTCCACGCGCAGGTGCTCAACGCGTCAGCTTAGGTGCATCACGGTTTTGGGAAGCTAGGGATACAAGGTTGTGTGAACGAACCAACTGTCCATTTGCACCTGGGTTTTCGACGAATTGCGAGTTGATGACACGAAAAATCATCCACGTCGACATGGACGCGTTCTACGCATCCGTCGAGCAGCGCGATGATCCACAACTGCGCGGCAAGCCCGTGATCGTCGCCTGGAAGGGCAATCGTTCTGTCGTCTGCGCAGCTTCGTACGAGGCCAGGACTTTCGGTGTGCGTTCGGCCATGCCGGCAGCGCGCGCGGAACGCCTATGTCCCGACGCGACCTTCGTCGCTCCGGATTTCACGCGTTATCGAGCGGTCTCGCGTGATGTGCGGGAGATTTTCAAGCGTCACACCGACCTGATTGAACCATTATCCCTCGACGAGGCGTACCTCGATGTTACGAAGAACAAAACAGGCTTGCCGACCGCGACGCTAGTGGCGCGCACAATTCGCCAGGAGATCCGTCAGGAATTGAATCTGACAGCGTCTGCTGGAGTTGCGCCGAATAAGTTCTTGGCAAAGCTAGCTTCGGACTGGCGGAAGCCTGATGGACTCTTTGTCATCCAGCCAGAGGAGATAGATGGGTTTCTGCTGCCCCTGCCGGTTGGGCGCCTGCCTGGAGTCGGAAAAGTTACCGAAGAGAAGCTGGCGAATCTTCGAGTACAGACGGTTGGCG
>Ga0207695_10000939_pt1 | contig 51994 bp, 52 predicted proteins | sample KBSC54metaG_FD_184354 | JGI IMG/M metagenome (GOLD analysis project Ga0207695, IMG submission 184354) | Corn rhizosphere microbial communities from Kellogg Biological Station, Michigan, USA - KBS C5-4 metaG (SPAdes) (version 2) | ecosystem: Host-associated > Plants > Roots > Rhizosphere > Soil...
TAGCGCATCTGCTTTGGGAGCAGAGGGTCGCAGGTTCAAATCCTGCCGCCCCGACCATGCCGGCCGAAGGAATTGGGGTTTCGTCCATGCTCGCGCGCATTTTCCGCCCGTCCAAGACCGCCATGCAGTCCGGCCACGCCAAGTCGGCCGGCTGGGTGCTGGAGTTCGAGCCGACGGACGCCAGACGCCAGGATCCGCTGATGGGCTGGACCCAGACGGCCGATACCGAAGGGCAGGTGCGGCTGTCGTTCGAAACCAAGGAAGAGGCCGTGCGCTACGCCGACCAGCACGGCATCGCCTTCCAGCTGATCGACCCCAAGCCCGCCCGGCGGATCATCAAGGCCTACGCCGACAACTTCGCCTTCGGCCGCAAGGTCCCGTGGACGCACTGACGCTGGTCCCAGCGCCCTTAGCTCAACCGGATAGAGCACTCGCCTTCTAAGCGAGCGGTTGCAGGTTCGAGTCCTGCAGGGCGCGCCAGCCCGTCGGGGCGTCAGATCACGGCGTCTTGTCGGCCGCGCAGGCGATCTTGGTCACCGGCGGCGGCAGGTAGGGGCCCACGTTGGGATGGGGCCGGTCCAGGTTGATCTCCATGAACTCCATGGTGTTCTGGGCCGCGCGCTGCTGGACCTGGCTGCACCAGGTCTTGAGCTCCTTGGGGTATCGGGACTTCAGCTCGGCCACGACCGATGCGATGCAGGCGTCGTCGCGGGATGAGCATGACTTTGTCGGCATTCGGCGGCCTGTGACGGTGACGCCTTCGACAACCTTGCCCGGCGCGGCAGCCTGAGGCGTTGGCGCCGGCTCGGGCGCAGGCGACGTCTGCGCGACCGCGGCGCCGGCCAACAAGGCCGCGGCGATCAAGGACCCGAAGGCGGATTTCAGCATCGTTCCTCCAGAACGGCATCCTGCGGCGAAAATCAGGCGTAGGGATTTCGCTCTGTGTCGAGCGTGACAACCCAGTCGGCCCGAGCCGGCATCTCGGCCAGGATCCAGCGGGTCAGGCGCTCGTAGTGGGCGACGAAGCGGGCGATCTCGGCCTCGGCCATTCCGCCCTTCCCCTGGGCGCGCAGCCTGGCCTCCTGCTCGGCGCGCCAGCCGGCGACCACCTCGAAACTCGGGGCCTCCAGCAGGATCAGGTCGTGCAGGCGTGCGAACAGCGCCTGATAGGGGCCGTCGAGCTGGTCGTTGACGTAGGCCCGCCAGACGCCCTGCGGGTCTTCGTCCCGCTCCAGGGCATTGACCGGCGTGGCCAGCGCCGCGCGGCCCTGGCTGACGGCGCCGACACACCAACCCTCCAGCAGGATCACGTCCACCGGCGAGGCGAGCGTCTCCCAGGTCCCGCGCGGCGTGCGGTTGTCCGTCGCCTTGTCGAAGCGCGGCAGGGTCACCTTGCCCTTCGACCGCAGCTGGTCGATGGCGGCCCCCAGCAAGCCGACGTCGTGGGTGCCGGGCGGGCCGCGGGTGGCGAGCAGGGGATGAACCTCGCGCGCCAGGCGCTGGCGCGCGTCGCGGGTCAGGTAGAAGTCGTCCAGCGACAGGGCCACGGCGCGCTGGCCGCGCGCCGCCAGCAGCCGGGCCGCCCAACGCGCTATGGTGCTCTTGCCCGAGCCCTGCGCGCCGCACAGGCCGATGATCGCGGTGCGCTTGCGGTCGATCCGGCGGCGCTGGGCGCGGGCCGCCAAGGGCTCGCAGACCAGCTCCACCGTGCGGCGGAAGCTCTCGGGGAGGCCCTCCTCGGCGATGAAGCGTTCCAGGTCAGACTCGTCCACCCGCACCCCTTCGCGGACGCCTAGCCCCCGCTGTAGCCGCCGATCACCGGCAGAATCTCGCCGGTGATGTAGCTCGACGTCTGGGGCGAAGCGAGGAAGACGTAGGCCGGGGCCAGCTCCTCTGGCTGGGCCGGACGCTTCATCGGCGTCCCGCCGCCGAACTTCGAGGCTTTTTCCGGATCCTTGTCGGCCGGGTTCAGAGGGGTCCAGACCGGCCCCGGTGCCACGGCGTTCACCCGGATGCCCTTGGGGATCAGGTGGGTGGCCAGCGAGCGGGTGAAGGCGTGGATGCCGCCCTTGGTCATCGAGTAGTCCAGCAGGTCCTTGTTGCCCATCAGCCCGGTCACCGAGCCGGTCATGACGATGGCCGAACCCGGAGCCATGTGCGGGACCGCCGCCTTGGCCATGAAGAAGTAGCCGTAGAGGTTGGTCTTCAGCGTGCGGTCGAAGTGTTCCTCGGTGAGGTCCTCGAAGTCCTCCACATGCTCCTGGAAGGCGGCGTTGTTGACCAGGACGTCGAGCCTGCCGAGTTCCTTGACCGTGCGCTGGACGGCGGCCTCGGCGAACCTGGCCTGGGCGACGTCGCCCGGTATCAGGATGGCCCGACGGCCTTCGTTCTCGACGGCGGACTTGGTGAGCTGGGCGTCCTCCTCCTCGTCGAGATAGGCGATGGCCACGTCGGCGCCTTCGCGGGCGAACAGCACGGCCACCGCGCGCCCGATGCCGCTGTCGGCGCCGGTGATCAGGGCGACCTTCCCCTCCAGCTTGCCGGAGCCCTTGTAGTAGGGCGCATCCCACAGCGGCTTGAGCGCGAGGTCCGCCTCCAGCCCGGGCTTTTCAAGGTGCTGCCTGGGGAAGGGCGGGGCGGGATATTCCCGTGCGCCGGCCTGCATGGGCTTTTCGTCATCGGCGGGTTTGAAGGAGCGCGGCTCCTTGGCGTCGATCTCCTTCTGGATCTTGCGTTCCTGTTCGGCGGCGCGTTCGGCCTCGCCGCGGAAGCCGTCGGCCTCGGTGCTGCTCATGGGAAGGTCCCTCGCGATGGCTGGATGATCCGGCAATCGCTGAGGCCGCGTCAGGTTCCCTTGGCGGCGGCGTAGGCCGCCAGCCCGCGCTGCAGGTCGGCGATCAGGTCGCCCACGTTCTCCAGCCCGATGTGCAGCCGGATCAGCGGGCCGCCATAGTCGGGGCGGAGCTTGCGGGTCTTCAGCTGGTGGTCGCAGGAGATCGCCAGGCTCTCGAACCCGCCCCAGGAGAACCCCAGGCCGAAAAGGCTGAGTTCGTCCAGGAAGGCGTCGACCGCGGCCTGCGGCGCAGGCTGCAGGGCGAAGGCGAAGAGGCCGCAGGCGCCGGCGTAGTCGCGTTTCCACAGGTCGTGGTCCGGGCAGCCGGGCAGGGCCGGATGATAGACCCTCGCCACCTCCGGGCGGTCGCGCAGCCAGGCCGCGACGGCCAGGCCGCTTTCGCCATGCCGGGCGAGCCGCGTCGGCAGCGTCCGCAGGCCCCGCAGCGTCTGGTAGGCGTCCTCGCCGGTCACCGCCCAGCCGAGATGGATCACGCCGTCCTCCAGGGCGCGCACCAGCTTGGGGTCCCTGGCCGCCGCCGAGCCCATGAAGACATCGGAGTGGCCGGCGACATATTTGGTGAGCGCCTGGACGGCGATGTCGACGCCATGGTCCAGCGGCTTGATCAGATAGCCCGCGCCCCAGGTGTTGTCCGCGACCGTCAGGATGCCCCGCGCCCGGGCCAGGGCCGCGACCTGGGCGATGTCCTGCATCTCGAAGCTCAGCGAGCCCGGCGACTCCATCAGGATCAGGCGCGTGGCGTCGGAGGCGTCGCCGACCAGGGCCTGCGGGTCCTGTCGCGGGTCGAAGTAGCGCACGGCGATGCCGAGGCGTTTCAGCAGCTGGTCACAGAACCGCCGCGTGGGCCTGTAGATGGTGTCGGTGACCAGCACCTCGTCTCCGGCGCGAAGGACGGCCAGCAGGGCGCCGGTGAGGGCGGAGAGGCCGGACGGATAGAGGGTGACGCCGCTGGCGTTCTCCAGCTCGGCCAAAGCCGCCTGCAGGGCGAACTGGGCTGAGAGGCCCTGGCGTCCGTAGGTCAGGCGATGGGGGTCGTCATAGAGGCTGGCGGCGTCCGGCAGCAGGACCGTCGAGCCCTTCTGGATCGGCGGCCCGACGGTTGTCGCCAAGGGCCCCTCGATCCGCCCGGCGCGGATGACGCGGGTGTCTTCGGCCTGGGGGGTCGGCCTGCCGGTCTTCGAGGGCATACGGGTTGCGGGCCCCAGGCTGCCGGGCGAGAGTGCCCGACGCACTTAGAGCCCGCGGGTTGGGCTCTTTCAAGGAGCACGGATGATCCGGCGGCTGGCCGCGGCGGCGCTTGCGATCCTGACCTTGAGCGCCTGCGATGGCGGCTCGAAGCCCCCGGCCGCGCCGACGCCCGCGGACCGGGCCGCCGCCAGCCTGACCACCCGCTACAAGGCCACGCCCAGCAAGGTGCTGAATGCGGTGCGCAAACGCGGCTACGTCGCCTGTGGCGTGAACCCGGGCCTGCCGGGATTCGCCTTCCCGGACTTCAGGGGCGCCTGGCGCGGCTTCGACGTCGACATCTGCCGGGCGGTGGCCGCCGCCGTGCTGGGCGACGCGAACAAGGTCCGGTTCACGCCCGTCAAGGGCGAGGACCGCTTCAGCGCCCTCCAGCGGGGCGAAATCGACATCCTGTCGCGCAACACCTCCTGGTCGTTCTCGCGGGACGCAGGCCTCGGCCTCGATTTCGCGGCGACCACCTATTTCGACGGTCAGGGTTTCCTGGCGCCCAAGGCGCTGGGCCTCACCAGCGCCGCGGAGCTGTCCGGCGCGCGCATCTGCGTCCAGGCCGGCACCGCCAGCCAGGACAATCTGGCCGACTTCTTCCGCGCCCGCGGCCTGAGCTACAAGCCCGTGGTCGTGGCCTCCGAGGCCGAGGCCCGTCGGCTCTACGAGAACGACGGCTGCGACGTGTTCACCGCCGACATCTCGGCGCTGGCCGGCTCGCGTTCGGTGCTGAACAACCCCGGCGCCCACGTCATCCTGCCCGACGTGATCTCCAAGGAGCCGCTCGGCCCGGTCGTGCGGCAGAACGATCCGGTCTGGGCCGACATCGTTCGCTGGACCGTCTACGCCACCATCCTTGGCGAGGAGCTGGGGCTGACCTCGAAGACGGTCGCCCAGGCGCGCGAGACCGCCTCGGACCCGCAGACGCGGCGGCTGCTTGGGGTCGACGGCAACTACGGCGCCCTTCTTGGCCTGAACCGGGACTGGGCCTACCAGGTGATCCGGCAGGTCGGCGCCTATCACGAGATCTTTCGCCGCGACATCGGCGCGGATTCCGCGCTGAAGCTGGACCGCGGCCTCAACGCCTTGTGGAGCGCGCCCAAACCCGGCCTGCTCTACGCGCCCCCGTTCCGCTAGAGATCGAGACGCATAGCGCAGCGGTTGGCGACGTCGAGGCCGCGCTCGGCCTCCAGGTCATGGAGGCCGGCCAGGCGGGGACCAGCCTCGGCCCAGGGGACCTCGGCGAAGCCCAGGCGCCGATAGAACGGCGCGTTCCAGGAGATGTCCCGGAAGGTGGTGAGCGTCACCGCTGGAAGGCGCCTGGCGCGCGCGTCAGCGGCGACCGCCATGACCAGAGCCCGACCGGCGCCGCGTCGCTGCGCGTCGAGCCGCACCGCCAGCTCCCAGAGATGAAGCGCGTCCTCGAACGGTTCGGTGCTGGCGAAGCCGATCGGCTGATCGGCTTCGGTGGCCACCCAGACCCACCCTCGGGGGACGCGGGCCCGATACCAACGGGCCGGCGCCGGCGGATCGTCGACGACGGCCGCCTGGCTCGACCCGCGGAACGCCTCGGCGGCCGAGCGCTCGATGGCGGGCAGCAGGGCGATATCCGACGGACGTGCGAGGCGAATCTCGATGGATCAGCCTCCCGTGACGACCGCGGTGTCGCTCCGGGCGCCCCACTCGCTCCAGGAGCCGTCGTAGACCGCCACGTCGTCGCGGCCGAGGCGGGCGAGCGCCAGGGCCAGCAGCGAGGCGCTGACCCCCGAGCCGCAGGTGGTGACCAAGGGCTTGGCGAGATCGACGCCGGCGGCCTCGAACGCCGCCCGGATGTCGGCCGCGGGCTTCAACGTCCCGTCGGCCGCCACCAGGCTGTTCCAGGCGACGTTGCGGGCTCCGGGCATGTGGCCCCCGCGCAGGCCGGCGCGGGGCTCCGGAACCTCGCCGCGGAAACGCGGGCCCGGGCGGGCGTCGACGACCTGGGTTTCACCGTCGCCCAAGGCGGCCCGCAGAGCCTCCAGGTCGCGCACCAGACTCGGATCGAAGGCAGGCTCGATAGTGGCGGCGGGCGGATGCGGCGCGACGGTCTCCACCGACCGGCCTTCGGCGAGCCACTTGGGCAGGCCGCCGTCGAGCACGAAGACCTCGGGGAAGCCCATGGTCCGCAAGGTCCACCAGACGCGCGGCGCCGAGAAGATCCCCTGGCCGTCGTAGATGACGATCGTCAGGTCCCGCCGAAGGCCCAGCGCGCCGGCCGCCTCCGCGAAGGCGTCCGCCGCCGGCAGCATGTGCGGCAAGGGGTTCGCCCGGTCGGAAACGGCGTCGATGTCGAAGAAGACCGCGCCTGGGATATGTCCCGCCGCATAGGCCTCCGCGCCCGTGCGGGGCTCGCCCGGCATGAACCAGGTCGCATCGACGACCGCGACGTCCGCCGAGCCCAGGCGCTCGGCGAGCCAGGCGGTGGAGACCAGCGGATCGTTCATTCCATCCACGCCGGCGCGGGCAGGCCGCGCTCCCTCAGGAAGGCCGGGTTGTAGATCTTCGACTGGTAGCGCTGCCCGAAGTCGGCCAGCACGGTGACGACGGTCGCGCCGGGGCCGAGGTCCTTCGCCATGCGAATGGCGCCGGCCACGTTGACGCCCGTCGAGCCGCCCATCACCAGTCCCTCGTGCTCCACCAGGTCGTAAAGCGCCAGCAGCATCTCCTCGTCGGAGATCCGGTAGGCGCGATCGATGGTCAGGCCCTCCAGGTTGGCGGTGACCCTTCCCTGGCCGATCCCCTCGGAGATCGACGAACCCTCCGGCTTCAATTCGCCGTCGGTGTAGTAGCTGAAGAGGGCGGAGCCATACGGATCGGCCATGCCGATGGCAACGCCGGGATTCCTGGCCCGCAAGGCCTGAGCCACGCCGGCCAGGGTGCCGCCGGAGCCGATGGCGCTGATGAAGGCGTCGATGCGTCCCTCCGTCTGGGCCCAGATCTCGGGCCCGGTGCCCAGGACGTGGGCCTCGCGGTTGGCGAGGTTGTCGAACTGGTTGGCCCAGACCGCGCCGGCCGGTTCCGATGCGTCAAGTTCCTGCGCCAGGCGACCGGAAACCTTAACGTAATTCATCTCGTTGGCGTAGGGGACGGCGTCTACTTCCACGAGCTCGGCGCCATAGAGCCGGATGGCGTCCTTCTTCTCCTCGCTCTGGGTGCGGGGGATGACGATGGTGCAGCGATAGCCCAGCGCCTTGGCCACCATGGCCAGGCCGATGCCGGTGTTGCCCGCCGTGCCCTCGACGATCCGGCCGCCCGGCCGCAGGAGGCCCCTGGCCTCGGCGTCGCGCACCATGTGCAGCGCCGCGCGATCCTTCACCGATTGGCCGGGATTGAGGAACTCGGCCTTGCCGAGGATTTCACACCCGGTGAGCGCGCTGGCGCGGTTCAGGCGGATCAACGGCGTGTCGCCGATGGTGTCGAGGACGCTCTGCGCAATCGTCATGCGCGCTACTTAAGCGTCGGGACGCTGGAGAAGAAGGGGCGAGCTAGGCTTTGGCGAGCGAGAGTTGCACGACATTGGTCCGCTCGGTGCGGAAGCCCGCCTCGCAATAGCTCAGGTAGAACTTCCAGAGCTTGCGGAAACGTTCGTCGAAGCCCAGCGGGCGGATATCGCCCCAGGCCGCGTCGAAGCGCTGCTGCCATTCGGCGAGCGTGTCGGCGTAGTCGTGGCCGAAGCGTTCGATTCCGGTCCAGGAAAAGCCCGCCTTGTCGGTGACCTTCTTCAGCCGCTCCTCGGAGGGCAGCATGCCGCCCGGGAAGATGTACTTCTGGATGAAGTCTGATCGGCTGCGGTACTCCTCGAAATATTCGTCACGGATGGTGATGATCTGCAGGCCCGCGCGGCCGCCGGGGGCCAGCGTCTCGTTGATCTTGCCGAAATAGGACGGCCAGTAGCGCTCGCCGACCGCCTCGAACATCTCGATGGAAGCCACCCTGTCGTAGCGCCCCTCGACGTCGCGGTAGTCGACCATGCGGATCTCGGCCCGGTCGGCCAGGCCCGCCTCGAACATCCGCTGCTTGGCGAAGGCGTACTGCTCCTCAGAGATGGTGATGGCGGTGACCTGGGCGCCGACCTCGCGCGCGGCGTATTCGGCGAAGCCGCCCCAGCCGCAGCCGATCTCCAGCACGCTCTGCCCGGCCTGCAGGCCCATGCTCTGGGCGAGCGCCCGATACTTGGCGGCCTGGGCGTCGGCCAGCGGCTGGCCGGGTCGGTCGAACTTGGCCGACGAATAGGTCATCGTCGGGTCCAGCCACTGGGCGTAGAAGGCGTTGCCCAGGTCGTAGTGGGCGTGGATGTTCTTCTTCGCGCCGTTGCGGCTGTTCGACCGGAAGGCGTGGCGAATCCGGTTCATCGTCCAGGCCAGGGGATTGCCCATGGTCACGTGGTGGACCCGGTCCCAGTTCGCCGCGAAGACGTAGAGCAGGTCGGGCAGGTTGGGCGTGTCGAACTCGCCGGCCATGTAGGCCTCGGCGAAGCCGATGTCGCCGGCCGAGAGCGCGCGCCGGATGAAGCGGAAATCGTGGATGGTCAGCCTGGCGTCGGGACCCGGCTCGCGCCCGCCGATGTAGAGTTCCTTGCCCGAAGGCAGGGTGAAGGCGACCGACCCAATGGCCCAGTTGCGGGCGATCAGCTGGATGGCGGCGCGGAAGACGGCCGGGGCCCCCTTCAACTCCGGAAGCCGCCGGAAGGCCCGGTGGTCGCTCGCCAGGTCCGCGAGCGAGCCGCTCATCGACGACGCTTCGGCCACGGTCATGATCGCATCCCCCGAACGGTCACCAGCAAGACATATCACCTATGGTTTCGCTGGCGAGAGCCGGCGGACGCTTCAACGATACGGGGGGTGGGCCCGGTTGGACGCGGGTAGCGGCCGATTAGAGACTTGTGAAGCCCCGCGGCGCGCGCCACTTAGCCCGCGACCGCTGGAACGTCGGGGAGTCGAATGGCCGTCTTGAAGCTGGATCGCTGGAACATCGCCATCGGCGACCGCCAGCCGCTGCTGGTGCTCGCCGGCCTCAATGTGCTGGAGGACGAGGGTCTGGCGCTGGAGACCGCGCGTCATCTGAAGGGCGTCTGCGCCGACCTCGGTCTCCCCTACGTCTTCAAGGCGAGTTTCGACAAGGCCAACCGCTCTTCGATCCGCAGCTACAGAGGTCCAGGTCTCAAGGATGGACTCCGCATCCTGGCCAAGGTGAAGGCCGAGTTCGGCGTGCCGATCGTCACCGACGTCCATGAGATCGATCAGGTCGAGGCGGTGGCGGAGGTCGCCGACATCGTGCAGATCCCGGCCTTCCTCTGCCGTCAGACCGATCTCGTCGTCGCCACGGCAAGGGCGACCGACAAGGCCGGCGGCCTGCTGCACGTCAAGAAGGGCCAGTTCCTGGCGCCCTGGGACTGCAAGAACATCCTCGACAAGATCCGCGAGGCCACGGGCCGCGACTTCACCATCCTCTGCGAGCGGGGGGCGTCCTTCGGGTACAACAACCTGGTGGTCGACATGCTGGGCATCGAGGAGATGAAGCAGCTGGGCGCGCCGGTGACCATCGATGCGACGCACGCGGTCCAACTACCGGGCGCCGATCCGCGCAGCAACAGCGCCTCCACGGGCGGCCGGCGGTTCGGCGTGCCGCTGTTGGCCAGGTCGGCGATCGCGGCCGGCGCCGACGGTGTCTTCCTGGAGTTCCATCCCGAACCTGACAAGGCGCTCTGTGACGGGCCGAGCTGCCTGCCCCTAGACGGGGCCGCGGCCCTGCTGGCGACGCTCAAGGCGGTCCACGCCGCCGTGCAGCCAGCTTGACCCGATCCGCAACCCGCCGCACACCCTGACCGCATGGACCTCTCAGCGCTCCAGCACCTCCTGGGCCTGGCGCCCGGCCGGCGCGTCGCCTGCGTGGGCGACCTGATGGTCGACCGCTTCGTCTATGGCGAGGTGAGCCGGGTCTCGCCGGAGGCGCCGGTGCCGGTGCTGGCCCGCTCGCACGAGCTGATGATGCTGGGCGCCTCGGGAAATGTGGCGCGCAACGTGGCCGCGCTCGGCGGCGAGGTGTCGCTGGTGGGCCTGATCGGTGGGGACGCCCAGGCCAACGAAGCCCAGCGCCTGGTGGGCGAGGAGCCCGGCGTCGAAGGCTATCTGGTGACCGATCCGGACCGACCGACGACCCTCAAGACCCGCTTCGTCTCCGGCGGCCAGCAGCTGCTGCGGGTCGACTGGGAAGCCAGCCGCGCCGTCAGCGGCGACGTCGAGCAGCGGCTGGTGCGCACCATCCGCGACGCCGCCAAGGGCGCCGGCGCCATCCTGCTCTCCGACTACGGCAAGGGCGTCGTGACCGATGCGGTTATCGCCGTCTGCCGGGAGGCCGCGGCCGAGTCCGGGGGCAAGCTGGTCGTGGACTCCAAGGCCCGCTCCTTCGCCCGCTACGGCCCCGTGGACATGATCAAGCCCAACGCCGCCGAACTGGGCCACGCCACGGACATGCCCACCGAAACCGACGTCCAGGTCGAGGCGGCCCTGGTCCGCGCGCTGGAGCTCTGGGAAGCCCGCGCGATCCTGGTGACGCGCGCCTCGAAGGGTATTTCGCTGGCGGTGCGTGGCGAGCCGGTGCGGCATTTCCCGACCGCGGCGCGCGAGGTGTTCGACGCCTCCGGGGCCGGGGACACGACGCTCGCCGCCCTGGGTCTCGCGCTGGCCGCCGAGGTCCCCATCGAGGACGCCATCGCCTTTGCGCAGCTGGCCTCCGGCGTCGCGGTCGGCAAGGTCGGGACGGCCACCGTCTCGCCCGACGAACTGATCGAGGCGGCGCTGTCGGCCCACATGGCTCCGGCCGAGGCCAAGGTGGCCACCGCCCAGCGAATGGCCGACGAGGTCGCCCGCTGGCGCGCCAAGGGGCTGAAGGTGGGCTTCACCAACGGCTGCTTCGACATCCTGCACAAGGGGCACGTGGCCTATCTGGCGCAGGCCCGAGCCTGGTGCGACCGCCTGATCGTGGGCCTGAATTCCGACGAGAGCGTCCGCGCGCTGAAGGGCGAGGGCCGGCCGGTGAACGACCTGGAGTCCCGCGCCCTGGTGCTGGCGGGCCTGGGCTCCGTCGACCTTGTGGTCCCCTTCGAGGAAGACACGCCGATCAAGCTGATCGAGGCCGCACGGCCCGCGGTGCTGATCAAGGGTGCGGACTACGCCGAGGACGAGGTGGTGGGCGGCGACCTGGTGAAGAGCTGGGGCGGCGAAGTGAAGCTGGCGGCCATCGTCGAGGGCTATTCCACCAGCGCGGCCATCGCGCGGATGTCGAAGCAGGGGGCCGCATGACCCAGCGCCGCATCGCCTTCGTGACCGGCGGGGCCGGCTTCATCGGCTCCAACATCGTGGCCAAGCTGGCCGAGGACCGAACGCTGGACGTCGTGGTCTGCGACCGGCTGCATGAGGCCGAACTCGGCAAGTGGCGCAACATCGCCAAGCACCCGATCGGCGACTTCGTGGCGCCGGAGGACATGTTCGACTGGCTGGAAAAGCGTTGGCGCGACGTCGAGGTGGTGGTCCACATGGCCGCCGTCTCCTCGACCACCGAGCCGGACGCCGACAAGATCGTCCACTCGAACTTCACGCTCAGCCGCGATCTCTTCCGCTGGTGCGCCGACCGTCAGCGGCGGCTGATCTACGCCTCCTCGGCGGCGACCTATGGCGACGGGGCCCACGGCTTCGACGACGACAACGACTACGAGGCGCTGGCCGCGCTTCGTCCGCTCAACACCTATGGCTGGTCGAAGGCGCTGTTCGATCTCTTCGCGGTGCGCCAGGCGCTGCGCGACTATGCGCCGCCGCAGTGGGTGGGGCTCAAGTTCTTCAACGTTTACGGCCCCAACGAAGAGCATAAGCGCTCGATGAAGTCGGTGGCCTCGCAGATCTGGCCGCACGTGCGCGACGGCCATGCCGTACAGCTCTTCAAGAGCTACCAAGACGGCGTGCCCGACGGCGGTCAGAAGCGCGACTTCGTCTATGTGCGCGACGTGGCCGACATCACCGAGTGGCTGACCCGCACGCCCGACGTGAACGGCGTCTTCAACCTGGGGTCCGGCACGGCGCGGACCTTCGAGGACATGGCGCGCGCGGTGTTCACCGCGGCGGGCAAGACCGCGCAGATCGACTACACGCCCATGCCCCCGGCCATCCGCGACAAGTACCAGTACTTCACCGAGGCGAAGATGGACCGGCTGAAGGCCGCCGGCTACGACCGCCCCATGACACCGCTGGAGGACGGCATCGGCGACTATGTGCGCGCCTACCTCAGCCAGCCGGACCCCTACCGCTAGCCATGACCGAAGCCCGCCCGCGTTCGAGGCGGTGGCTGGCGGCAAGCCTGCTGAGCGCGGTCGCGTTCCTCGGTGCGGCGTTCACGATCTTCCGCGGCGACCTGATCCGCTACTCGCTCGATCCGAAGACCCCGTTCCAGACCTACAAGCCGCCGCCGGCGCCGGATTACGGCCGGCGTGAGGCCTGGTTCCTGCTGCCGACCCATCCGGAGGCGGCCGCGGCCGGCGATCCGCCCGCCGATGTGTTCTTCGTCTCGCCCACCACCTTCGAAGGCGGCAAGGAATGGAACGACCCGATCGGCGATCCGCAGGCCGACCGGGTGTTCCGGCGCGTGATGGCCCCGAACTACGCCGGGCCCTTCGTGCGGATCGGCCGGATCTTCGCGCCGCGCTACCGGCAGGCCGGCCTCTACAGCCTGCTGACCCTTCGCGAGGACGCCCGCGACGCGCGGAAGTTCGCCTACGGCGACATCGCCGCGGCGTTCCGCTGGTGGCGCGACCATGACGGGGGCGGGCGGCCGTTCGTCGTCGTCGGGGTCGAGCAGGGCGGGACCCTGGCCGCCCGCCTGGTGGCCGAGGAGATCGCGCCGAACCCGCAGCTTCGCGCGCGTCTGGCCGGCGCCTATCTGATCGAGACGGTCACGCCCGCGACTCGCCCGGCGCTGCCGCCCTGCAGGCGGCGCGACCAGGCCGGTTGCCTGGCGGCCTGGGCCAGCGTGCCCGCCAGCGAGATCGACCGCGGCCGCATCCTGCTGGACCGCGCGCTCGTCTGGGACGCCGCCGGCGACCTGCAGAACCTGAGCGGCCCGGCGCTGTGCTTCAATCCGATCCTCGGCGCCAGCGTCGATGAGCCGGCGCCGGCGCGCATGCACCAAGGGGCGGCCAACGCCACGGGCCTGGAGTGGGGCGCGCGGCCCGCCTTCCTGGCCCGCCAGGTCGCCGCCCAGTGCGAGGGCGGGGTCTTGCGGGTTTCTTCGCCGAAGTCGGCGTCGCTTAAGGCCTCCGGCTCCTGGACTGAGCAGCGCCTGGCGCCTGGCTTCAACCTGTTCTACGCCGACCTGGAGAGCGACGCCCGCGCCCGGGTCGCGGCCTTGACCCCGCCCTGAGCGTGGCGTCCTCGTAAGCTCGACCAAAAACCGGAGGACCAGGCTATGGCCGAGGCCAATCGCCAGATCGTACTGGATCGGCTGCCGCAGGGCGACAAGCTCGGTCCGGAGCATTTCCGCCTGACCGACGCCGCGCGGCCGACGCCAGGCGAGGGCGAGGCGCTGCTCCGCACGCGCTACATCTCGCTGGACGCCGCCAACCGCGCCTGGATGCAGGGCGCGACTTACCGCTCGGCGCTGGAGTCCGGCCAGGTGATGGCCGGCGGCGCGCTCGCCGAAGTGGTTGAGTCCAACGCCGCCCACCTGAAGCCGGGCGATCTGGTGTTCGCCGACACCGGCTGGCAGGACTACGCCGTGCTGCCGGCCAAGCGGCTCCAGGCGCTGCCGCCCATGGAGCCGATGACCCATCTGATGAGCGTCTATGGCATAGCCGGCCTCACCGCCTATTTCGGCCTGCTGGAGTGCGGCAAGCCGAAGGCCGGCGAGACGGTGGTAGTCTCGGCGGCGGCGGGCTCTGTGGGCTCGATCGTCGGCCAGATCGCCAAGATCAAGGGCTGCAAGGTGGTGGGCGTGGCCGGCGGCGCGGAGAAGGGCCGCTGGCTGGTGGAGGAGCTCGGCTTTGACGCGGCGCTCGACTACAAGGCTGGCGGCCTTCGCCAGCAGATGAAGGAAGCCGTCCCCGAGGGGATCGACGTCTATTTCGACAACACCGGCGGAGAGATCTTCGAGACCTGCCTGTTCGCCATGAAGAATTTCGGTCGCATCGCCTGCTGCGGCGCGGTCTCGCAGTATGACGGCGCCGCGCCCCCGCACGGACCGCGGGGCATCCCCGGCCTGATCGTCACCAAACGCCTGACGTTGCGCGGCTTCGTGGTGATGGATTTCGACGGGCAGCGGGAAGCCGCGCTGAAGGACCTGCAGGGCTGGGTCGCCTCCGGCCAGCTTAAGGTCAAGGAGGACATCATCGAGGGCCTGGAGAACACGCCGGCAGCCCTGATCGGCCTCCTGAACGGCGAGAACCGCGGCAAGCGAATGATCAAGGTCCGCTAGCCGGCGTCTCTTAGCCCCAGGCCCGCCTTCCAGTCGAACAGTTCCTGCAGCACCCGCAGCGCCTTGCCGCGTTCGCTCTTCAGTTCCGGATCGCGGTTCACGATCAGGCGGGCGTCGTCGCCGGCCGCGGCGATCAGATCGCGATGCGGGCCCAGGACGTCGGCGAAGACGTAGTCGGGGAAGCCCGACTGTTTGAGGCCCAGGGCGTCGCCGCCGCCGCGCAGCTCCAGGTCGGTTTCGGCGATCAGGAAGCCGTCGTCGGTGCGCCGCAGGATATCGAGCCGCTTCTGGGCGGTCTCCGAGAGCGGCGGATCGTAGAGCAGGACGCAGGCGCTCTCCTGGCGGCCTCGGCCGACCCGGCCGCGGAGCTGGTGGAGCTGGGCCAGGCCGAAGCGCTCGGCCTGCTCGATCACCATGATGGTGGCGTTGGGCACGTTGACGCCGACCTCGACGACCGTGGTGGCCACCAGCACCGAGAGCTTGCCGTCGGCGAACTCGGCCATCACCGCGTCCTTGGCGGCGGCCGGCATCTTGCCGTGGATCAGGCCGACGCTGGGGCCGATGGTCTGCTTCAGTTCGGTGGCGCGGGTTTCGGCGGCCTTCAGGTCGATCAGCTCGGACTCCGAGACCAGCGGGCAGATCCAGAAGGCCTGGGCTCCGCCCTTCACCGCCGCGCGCAGACGCGCCTCGACCTCGGCGATACGGGTCATGGGCGCGGCGCGGGTGGCGACGGGCGTACGGCCCGGCGGCTTCTCGTCGATGCGGCTCACGTCCAGGTCGCCGTACATCGTCAGTTCCAGGGTGCGCGGGATCGGCGTCGCCGACATGGCCAGCAGGTGGACCGCCTGGCCCTTGGTCTGCAGCCGCTGGCGCTCGCTGACCCCGAACCGGTGCTGCTCGTCCACCACCGCGAGCTCGAGCCGATCGAACGCGACATCGCCCTGGAAGAGGGCGTGGGTGCCCACCGCGACCTTCGCCGCCCCCGACGCCAGCGCCCGCAGCTTTTCGGCCCGGCCCGCGCCCTTGTCGCGGCCGGTCAGCAGGATGACGCCGATCCCGTGTTCGGTGAGAGGCCCCGAGATGGTCTCGTAGTGCTGGCGCGCCAGGATCTCGGTGGGCGCCATCAGCGCGCTCTGGCCGCCGGCCGCCGCCACGTCGGCCATGGCGCACATGGCCACCACGGTCTTGCCCGAGCCCACGTCGCCCTGGATCAGCCGGCTCATCCGCTCGCCCGCGGCCAGGTCGGCGCGGATTTCGTCGAGTGCGCGGTCCTGGGCGCCGGTGAAGGCGAAGGGCAGGTCGGCCCGGACCTTGGCGGCGATCTCGCTGGCGGCGATCTTCGCGGCGGGCGCCTTGCGCCGCTCGGCCTTGCGCTGGGCCATGGCCAGCTGTTGTGCGAGGAGCTCGTCGTAGGCGAGGCGGCGATAGTGCGGGCTCTGCGGCGCGAGGTCGGCCTCGCTCTCCGGGTTGTGGAGGCGATCGAGCGCCGCGCGCCAGGCGGGGAACCGCTCCCGGGCGAGCCAGGCCGGGTCTTGCCACTCAGGCAGCTCCGGGGCGCGGGCCAGGGCCTCGTGGGCGAAGGTTCGCACCCGCCGGGCGGGCAGGCCCTCGGTCGCGGGGTAGATGGCTTCGAGCTGCGGGATCTCGTCGCGCTTTTCGGGCGGCAGGATGTAGTCGGGGTGGACCATCTGGCGGCCGAACTTGTCGTCCTCCACCTTGCCGGACACGATCCGCCGCGCGCCGACGGGGTGCCGAGTCGCGATCTGGTCGCCGAAACGGCCGAAGAACACGAGGGTCAGAAAACCCGTTGGGTCGCTGACCCGGATCCGCAGGGGCTGCACCGAGGTGCGGGGCTTCTGGACCTCCTCGACGGTGAGCTCGAAGGTCATGACCTGACCGTCCAGGGCCGCGGAAAGATCGGCCGGCGTCCGCCGGACCAGCGAATGGGGCGTCAGGAACAGCACGTCGCGCACGACCGGCCCGGCGAGCCGCTGCAGCAGCGGAGCCACGCGCGGGCCCACGCCTTTCAGCGTGTCCACCGGGGCGAAAAGCGGGAACAGAATCTCCGGCCGCATTCTTGGAGCATACCCGACTGGCGTTGGCGCGATGCGCCCTCTATATCCGCGACCTCCTGATGACGATCGAAGACGACGACGCCCGGCTGAAGAAGCTGAAGTTCCGCGCCTGGCGCCGGGGCTTCCGGGAAGCGGACCTCATTCTGGGGCCGTTCGCGGACAGGCATGTCGCGAGCTTTACGCCGGCCGAGCTCGACTGGTTCGAGGCCATGCTGGAGGTCCCCGACCAGGACCTCTACGCCTGGATCGTCGGGACGGCGCCGACGCCAATCGAGTTCGATACCGAAATCATGAACCGGATCAAGGAATTCCGGTTCGAAGCTCACGAGACTCGGGGCGACGGCCGTGGCGGCTGACGGCTCGCGTCCGATCAGCGCCGCCGAGATGCGCCGCGTCGCCGACGACCCGGGCCGCCTCGACCTGGTCGGCGCGCCGGAGGGCTTCGACGCGCTGGTCATGGCCGACATCGTCCGCGCCCGCAAAGGCCTGTCGGTGTTCGTGGCGCGCGACGGGACCCGGCTCTCGGCCTTCGCCGACGCCTTCCGCTTCTTCGCGCCGGAGGTGGAGGTCCTGACCTTCCCGGCCTGGGATTGCCTGCCTTACGACCGGATCGGCCCCTCGGCGGGCATCGCCGCCCAGCGGATGACCACGCTCTCGCGGCTCAGCGAGGAGAGTGACGGCAAGGCGTCGCGCCTGCTGGTGACCTCCGTACCGGCCTTGGTGCAGCGCGTCCCGCCGCAGTCGGCCGTCAAGCGGGCCAGCTACTCGGCCCGAACCGGCAACCTGGTCGAGATCGCCGACCTCGAGACCTATTTCGCGATCAACGGCTACCAGCGCGCCTCGACCGTCTCGGAGAAGGGCGAGTTCGCCATCCGCGGCGGGGTGATCGACGTCTTCCCGCCGTCGGCCGAGGAACCCGTGCGGCTCGACCTGTTCGGCGACACGCTGGAATCCATCCGCGCCTTCGATCCCGAAACCCAGCGCTCCACGAGGCAGCTCAAGGAGGTCAGCCTCCTGCCAGTCAGCGAGGCCCTGCTGGACAAGGACGCGATCTCGCGGTTCCGGACCGGGTACCTGGAGGCTTTTGGCGCCGCCGGCGACGATCCGCTCTACGCCACGGTGTCCGAGGGCGGCCGGCGGGCGGGCATGGAGCACTGGCTGCCGCTGTTCTACCCGAGCATGGCGACGCTGCTCGACTACCTGCCGCAGGGCGCGGTGATCGCGCTCGATCACCTGTCGCGGGAGGCGAGGGACGAGCGCCTGGCCCTGATCGCCGACGCCTATGACAGCCGCGCCCAGGCCGACCGCAAGGCGCACTACCATCCGTTGGAGCCGGACAAGCTCTATCTGACCGCTGAGGAGTGGCAGACGCAGCTCGCCAGGCGCGCGACCCGGCGGTTCTCGTCGTTCAACGAAGCCGAGGGCGACACGGTCATCGACATGGGCGCGCGCGCCGGCCGCAGCTTTGCGCCTGAGCGCCAGAAGGACAGCGTCAACCTCTTCGAGGCCACCGCCGACCATGCCCGGACCCTGGCGGCGGGCGGCAAGCGGGTGCTGTTCGCCTCCTGGTCGGAGGGCTCCTCCGACCGGCTGGGCTCGATGCTGGCCGACCACGGCCTCAAGGACGTCCCCTTCGCCGCCTATTGGGACGCGGCCAAGGCGGCGAGCCCGAAGGTCCCGCAGCGGGTCGTGTTGCCGCTGGAGTCCGGGTTCGAGACCGACAACCTGGCGGTGATCTCCGAGACCGACATCCTCGGCGACCGCCTGGCGCGGCCGAGGCGCCGCCGTCGCGCGTCGAATTTCCTCGCGGAAGCCTCGTCGCTCACACCGGGCGACCTGGTCGTGCACATCGACCACGGCATCGGCCGCTACGACGGCCTGAAGACCCTGGAGGTGCAGGGCGCGCCGCACGACTGCCTGGAGATCCAGTACGGCGGCGAGTCGAAGCTCTACCTGCCGGTGGAGAACATCGACCTCCTGACCCGCTATGGGGCGGAGTCCGAGGGCGTGATGCTCGACCGGCTGGGCGGCGCAGCCTGGCAGGCCCGCAAGGCGCGCGCCAAGGAGCGGCTGCGCGAGATGGCCGAGGGCCTGATCCGCATCGCCGCCGAGCGCGCCACCAAGATCACCGATCCGGTGGATCCGCCGCACGGGGTGTTCGACGAGTTCTGCGCCCGGTTCCCCTACGAAGAGACCGAGGATCAGTTGATCGCCATCGGCGACGTGCTTGAGGACCTCGCAGCCGGCAAGCCGATGGACCGGCTGATCTGCGGCGACGTGGGCTTCGGCAAGACCGAGGTGGCGCTGCGGGCCGCCTTCGTGGTGGCGATGAGCGGCCAGCAGGTGGCGATCGTGGCGCCGACGACCCTGCTCGCGCGCCAGCACTTCAAGACCTTCAGCGAGCGGTTCGAGGGCTGGCCCGTGAAGGTGCGCCGCCTCTCGCGCCTGGTCCCCGCCAAGGAGGCCGCCGAGACCCGCGAGAACCTCAAGAACGGCGAGGTCGAGATCGTGGTCGGCACCCATGCGGTGCTGTCCAAGCAGGTCTGCTTCCGCAACCTTGGCCTCGTCGTCGTCGACGAGGAGCAGCACTTCGGGGTCAAGCACAAGGAGAAGCTCAAGGAGCTTCGCGCCGACGTGCACATGCTGACGCTCACCGCCACGCCGATCCCGCGCACCCTGCAGATGTCCCTGTCGGGCATCCGGGAGATGTCGATCATCGCGACGCCGCCGGTCGACCGCCTGGCGGTGCGCACCTACATCACGCCCTGGGACCCGGTCGTCGTTCGCGAGGCCCTGTTGCGCGAGAAGTACCGTGGCGGCCAGGCCTACTATGTCGCGCCGCGCATCTCCGACCTGCCGGAGCTCACCCGCTACCTGCGCGAGCAGGTGCCTGAAGTGAAGTTCGTGGTCGGGCACGGGCAGATGGCGCCGACCCAGCTGGAAGAGGTGATGAGCGCCTTCTACGACGGCCAGTACGACGTCCTTTTGTCGACCACCATCGTCGAGAGCGGCCTCGACATCCCGACCGCCAACACCCTGATCATCCACCGCGCCGACATGTTCGGCCTCTCGCAACTCTACCAGCTGCGCGGGCGCGTCGGCCGGGCCAAGAGCCGCGCCTACGCCTACATGACCACCCCGGCGGAGAAGCAGATCACGCTCTCGGCCGAGCGGCGGCTCAAGGTGCTGCAATCGCTGGACAGCCTGGGCGCCGGCTTCCAGCTCGCCAGCCATGACCTCGACATCCGCGGCGGCGGGAACCTGCTGGGCGAGGAGCAGTCGGGCCATATCCGCGAGATCGGCGTCGAGCTCTACCAGCAGATGCTGGAGGACGCGGTCAACGAGCTGAAGACCCGCGCCGGCCAGGAAGGACTCGACAACGACCGCGGCTGGTCGCCCCAGATCAACACCGGCGCAGCGGTGCTGATCCCGGAGGACTACGTCCCCGATCTCAATGTCCGTCTGTCGCTCTATCGGCGCCTGTCGGACGCCGAAAAGGCGCAGGACCGCGAAGCGCTGGCCGCCGAGCTGATCGACCGGTTCGGCCCGCTGCCGCCGGAAGCCGGTCAGCTCCTGAAGGTCGTCGCGATCAAGGGCCTCTGCCGCGAGGCCAATGTCGCCAAGATCGACGTGGGTCCGAAAGGCGCGGTCGTCTCGTTCCGCAACGACGACTTCAAGAACCCCGGCGCCCTGATCGACTTCGTGGCGAAGAACCAGGTCGCCTGGCGTGTGCGTCCCGACAACAAGGTGGTGATCAAGGGTGAATGGGAGACGCCGGAGCAGCGGCTGGGCGCGGCTGAGCGCGTGCTGACGGAGCTGGCCCGGCTTGCGGCCTAGGCCTTCGCCCTTAGGACGCATCGCCGCAGAAGAACGGCGAAATCTGAATTAAACCAATTTGCAAAGCTTGCCCGTCGATACTCCGCGAACTTCCGGGGGTCTGGGCTTGAAGGCGCGACTGCAATCCTTGTCACTGTCGCAGAAACTGCTGGGCGGCCTGCTCGCGATCTCGCTTGCCTTCACGGCGACCGGGACCGTGGCCGCCTATGTGATGTTCCGCGACCGCGCCGAGCAGATGCGGGTGTCCGATCTCTCGCTCTATGTGAAACAGCGCACCAAGTCCGAGCAGGCGATGTTCGAGCAGGTGCGCGCCAAGCACCAGTCCGCCACCCAGGCCCTGGTCGAACGCTATGACCACATCGATCCCAAGCAGGCGATCCGCGACTTCGACAGGTTCTATCCGCTGACCGCGGACGGGACCCGGCGCAGCATCCCCGAGCTCAGCACCGGCCTCGCCACCGGCGGCGACCGCCTCTACGGGCTGACCTCGTTCGTCGGCAAGGGCGTCGCGGTCACCGACGACGACAAGCGCCTGCTCATGGCCGCCACCTATGTCGTGCGCGCCTCGGGCGAGGCGGACCGGACGAGCTTCGACAATTTCTACTTCGTGGGCCCGACCTCCCGGCTGGTGATGTTCGCGCCCGACCATCCCGAGAAGATCTCGTTCTACAACCACGACGCGCCAGCCGACCTGAACGTCGGCAAGCTGGACCTCGTCCAGATGAGCCTGCCGCAGAACAATCCCGCTGCGGCCACCGGCTGCACCAAGCTCACCCCGCTGCTGACCGACCGCACCCACAAGACGATGCTGTCGGCCTGCGTCACGCCGGTCTATCTGCACGGCCGCTATGTCGGCGCCTGGGCCGACAGCATGCAGATGGGCTCGCACTTTCTGAGCGCCATGCGCGAGACCCTGCCCGGCGCAACCAATCTGATCATCGACGAAAAGGGCTCGCTGATCGCCTATCCGGGGTTCGTAGCGACGGCCAACGTGACCGCGCCGGCCGTCCGCACGAACGAAGCCCGCCTGAGGCTGCACGACGTCGCCCGCGACATCCGCGCCCAGAATCGCGAGTTCGGCGTCATCGATAGTCCCGACGGCCGCGACTGGATCGCCTACGGGCACATCGACGCGCGCTGGTACTTCCTGATGACGCTGCCCAAGGCGATGGTGAACCGGGCCGCGTCCCAGTCCGCCTTGCCGCTGCTGGGCATCGGCCTGGTCGGCGCGCTCGCGCAGGCCGCCCTGATCCTCCTGTGGGCGCGCAGCCTCTTTGTCCGGCCGCTGGAGCGGCTCGTCCGCGACGCCACCGGCGACGGCGAGGCCGATCCGAGCTCGGATCGGCTGGAAACGCGACGCGACGAGATCGGCGAACTGGCCCGCGCCCTGGCCGCCGAGCGCGCCCGGTCCCAGGAGCTGACCACCGGCCTCGAGGACCGCGTGGCCGAGCGCACCGCCGAACTCGATCGCGCCAATCAGGCCAAGTCGTCGTTCCTGGCGACGATGAGCCACGAGCTGCGCACGCCGCTGAACGGCGTCGTGGCCCTCTCGCACCTGCTGGCCGAGCGCCAGACCCGGCCGGAGGACAAGGAGATGGCGGCGCTGATCATCTCCTCCGGGCGGCTCCTGGAGCAGGTGCTGACCGACATCCTGGACTTCTCCAAGATCGAGGCCGGGCAGCTCACGCTGGATCGCTCGCCCTTCGATCTGACGACCTGCGTGCGCCGGGTCGCCGAGCTGCATCGCGCCGCGGCCGAGGCCAAGGGGCTGAAGCTGAACTGGGTGGTGGACGAGAGCGCGGCGGCCGGTGTCCTGGGCGACGAGCTTCGGATCACCCAGGTCCTGTCGAATTTCCTCAGCAATGCGGTGAAGTTCACGGAGCAGGGCGAGGTTTCGCTGAGCGTCACCCGGACCGAGGACGGCGTCCGGTTTTCGGTACGCGACACCGGCATCGGGTTCCCGGAGGAGGTGGGCCGGCGGCTGTTCAATCGGTTCGAACAGGCCGACGCCTCGATCACCCGGAGGTTCGGCGGCACGGGGCTCGGGCTGGCGATCTGCGCGTCGTTGACCGAGCTGATGGGCGGCCGCGTCTGGGCGGAGTCGGAACCGGGCGTGGGCTCGACCTTCTTTGCGCAACTTCCGCTGCCGCCCGCCGACCTGGCGCTTGCCGACGATCACGACGAGGCGGCCGATACCGGCGACATCCTGGCCGGCTGCCGCGTGCTGCTGGCCGAGGATCACCCGGTCAACCAGCGCGTCGTGGCCCTGATCCTCGAGCCGATGGGCGTCGACCTGACCATCGTCGGCGATGGCGCCCTGGCCATCGAGGCCGAGGCGGAGGGCCGGTACGACCTGATCCTGATGGATTTGCACATGCCCAATGTGGACGGCCTGACAGCGATCCGCGCGATCCGCTCCGCCGAGGCGGCCCGCGGCTCGGCCCCCACGCCCATCGTCGCCCTGACCGCCGACGCCCTGGCCGAGCACATGGAGGCCACCCGCGCCGCCGGCGCGAACTTCCACCTCTCCAAGCCGATTCGTCCCGACGCCCTGATCGACGTGCTGGCGAACATCATGAGCGCGGGCGAGTCACGGGACGAAGCAGCGGCCTGACGCCAAGCCCATTGCAGAGCTGCGATCGGATATGCAAATCGTCGGCCGACACCTGCCGCGGCCAGGAGGCCTACATGATCCGTTTCATCGTCCTGGCGGCCGCAACTGCGCTCGCCGCCGCCGCTCCGGTCCGCGCCGCTGAGGACACGGGCGCGGCTTCGGATTTTCGATGCATGGTGGCGGCGATAGCCCTGTACCAGAGCACGAACCCGCAGGTGAAGGACGCCGGGATGATGGCCAGCCTCTACTACCTGGGCCGTCTGGACGGACGGACGCCGAACGTCGACCTGGAAGCGGGCCTCAAGCAGCAATTCGAGCGGATGAGCGCGCAGGAGCTGCAGGCCGAGGCTGTCCGCTGCGGCGGCGCGCTTCAGGCGCGCGGCAAGGCCGTGACCGAGATCGGCGCGCGCCTCAAGGCCGCGACGGCTCCGAAGGTCCCTTAGGAGGCTGACGACGCCGGGCCGCCGGCGCGCGCCTCGTTGAGCAGGCGCGTGGCGCGGAGCGCGATTTCCAGCCGCTGGGCGCAGACCAGGCCCACCGAGACCACCAGGGCGGCGTCGGCGATCGCATTGGCCGAAACGCCCAGGGTGGTGGCGCTCTCGGCGGCGTACATGCGGATGCCGTAGCGCAGGGCGAACACGCCCAGGATCACCAGCATGCCGAGCGGCGAGGCGCGGCTGGTCAGCTCATGGGTCGCGGGATCGACGGTGATGGTCGTGAACCGCGCGCGCCACCAGCCCAGGCCGGCGCCGACGACCAGGGCGGCGATGTCGAGGCCCAGCATCAAAGGCGTCGGCATGGCCTGCTGGCTGAAGGACAGCCCGACCAGCGCCAGGATGAGCACCGGCGAAACCCAGAGGCCCTCGATCCGCAACCTGCGGGCGCGTGCGTTGCGCAGGATCACCAGGGCGATCGCCACGAGGGGCGCCAGGGCGGCCCAGGCGGGCGCGGTCGGGGGCGGATGGGGCATCAGCTCGCCTTCAGGCCGTGGGCGTGGGCGGCGGCTTCCTCCAGCGCGCGCCCGGCGGTTTCGGCGGAGGTGACCGGGGCGACGCCCAGGTCGAACTCCACCACGAAGGGGGTGTTGCCTTCGCCGGCCTCGAACGCCGTGCAGCCGATCACCGCGGCGATGCGTTCGCCGGCCAGCCGGCCCTTGGCTCCCGGCGTGTTCGGCAAGGCTAGTGCGAAGACCTCCGGGCCCAGCCGCGCGGCGGTGTCTTCCACCCGCACCAGCCGGCTGATCATCGAGCCGATCTGCGGCACGGCGCGATCGAGCCAGCCGTCGGCCCGGGCGGCCTTCAGCTCGGGGTTCTCGGCGACCTTCAGGACACAGACGCTGAGCGCGCGGTTGCGGGTCTTGGCGGCCTGGGCCAGCCGGCTCAGGTGCGCGGCGAAGAGGTCGGCGGTGAACAGTCCGGTCGCGGGATCCATCAGACCCGACGTGCGGGCCTGCTCCAGGGCCTGGCGCACGCCCATCTGGCGACGGTAGCTGCGGGCGAGCTCTACGACCCGCCGGGCCGTCTCGCTTTCCGGCGTCTCCGGCGAGGCCACGTCCGACAGGCCGCGATGGAAGGCCTCCGCGGTCGTGACGTAGGTCTCCTTGCGCATGTAGAGCAGGGCGGGTGTGTGGTAGAGGCGGGTGTTGCGGCGCAGGCCCGCGGCGATCGACAGGGCCTCCTGCGGATTGTCGCCCGCCCACAGCACCACGGCGTCGAAGATCCGCTCATGCAGGTAGTCGAAGGCGGTGTAGGCGGTGAACGCGCCCACCACGTCGGCGCCGTTGCGCAGTAGCGCGTTGGAGAGCGCCAGGAACTGCGGCGCGGGTTCTCCGATAGCCAGGACCCGATAGGGGCTGACGTCGTTCTCCGGCGGCTCGAATTTGCGGCCGAACTCCGCGAAGGTTTCGGTGCGGAGTTCGAATTCCTCCTCGGCGACCGCGGTGCGCACCAGGGTCTCGAGGCGCATAGCCGCCTGGGCGGGATGCAGCGGCGCGGCCAAGGTCACGTCGAAGCCATAGGTCTCCAGGATGGGATCCGGGTCGCCGATGGCGATCACCGGCAGCCGGCGCGGCGCGCAGGCGGCCTTCAGCCGTCGGGCCAGGCCCAGCGCTTCCTCGCCCACGCCGCGAAGGTCGATGATCGCCGCCTCGATCTGCAGGTCGCCGATAGCCGTCACCGCCGCATAGCGCCCGCGCGCCGTGATCGTGCGCCAGCCGAGACGGTCCAGGCCCTCGGCGAGGGGCCCCGCCAGGGTGTCGTCCCGCGCCACGATCAGGATGCGCGCCTGGACGCTTAACGACATCTGTCCCCTTCCTTGGAGCCCGACTTGTGCTGCAAACATGACTCGACCCGCCGCAGGATAGACGGCCAGCGTAAGTTGCGACAGGGCGTGAAAGGTTAAGGAGGTTGAATATGGGCCAATCGCTGCAAGGCCAGGTTGCCGTCGTCACGGGCGCCTCGGGCGGGCTGGGCGCACATTTCGCGCGGCTTCTGGCCTCCGAGGGTGCGGCGGTGGCGCTGGCGGCGCGGCGGCTGGACAAGGTCGAGGCCCTGGCCGGTGAACTGGCCGGCGCTGGCCACCGCGCCATGGCGCTGCGTCTGGATGTCGCGGACGCCGGAGCGATCGGGCCGGCCTTCGACGAGGTCGAGGCTGCGCTGGGCCCGATTTCCATCCTGATCAACAACGCCGGCGTCGGCGGCCAGGGGCTGGCGCTGGATCTGACCGTCGAGGAATTCGACATCACCTTCGACGTCAATGTGCGCGGCGTCTATTTCGCCGCCCAGGCCGCGGCCAAGCGGATGCTGGCCTCCGGCGTCGCCGAGCGCGGCGAGGGACGGATCGTCAACATCGCCTCGGTGGCCGCCCAGACCAATCTGCCGGGCCTGTCGGCCTACTGCGCCTCCAAGGCGGCGGTCGCGATGATGACCCGCGTGATGGCGCGCGAGTGGGCCAGGCGCGGGATCGCGGTCAATGCGCTGGGGCCCGGCTACATCCTGAGCGACATCAACGCCCACTGGTTCAAGACCGAGGGCGGCGCGGCGCAGCTGAAGCGGTTCCCCCGCCGGCGGCTGATGCAGGCCGCCGACCTCGACGCCGCCATGCTGATGCTGGCCGGGCCGGCGGCGGCGGCCATGACGGGACAATTGATCATCGTCGACGACGGACAGACCCTCCCGGGCGGTGGCTGACGATGGCGCGGGGCTTGGCTGACCGTGGGGTAGGGCGCTTTAGTCGCCGCAACGAGGGAGTGAGACGATGCGCCAGGGACCGCTGACCGGATTGAAGGTCGTGGAGTTCGCGGGGATCGGGCCGGGCCCCTTCTGCGGCATGCTGCTCGCCGACCTGGGCGCCGACGTGGTGCGGATCGACCGCAAGGGCGGCCGCGGCGGCGCGCCCTCGGACATCACCGCGCGGGGCCGGCGCTCGGTGGCGCTGGACCTGAAGACCCCGGCGGCGATCGAGGCCTGCTTGAAGCTGATGGCCAAGGCCGACGCGGTCATCGAGGGCTTCCGGCCGGGGGTGATGGAGCGTCTGGGCCTTGGGCCGGACGTGGCGCTGACGCGCAATCCGCAGCTGGTCTACGGCCGCATGACCGGCTGGGGCCAGACAGGGCCCTACGCCAACGCCGCCGGTCACGACATGAACTACATCGCCATCACCGGCGCCCTGCACGCCATCGGCACAGCGGAGAAGCCGGTGCCGCCGCTCAATCTGGTGGGGGATTTCGGGGGCGGGGCGCTCTACCTGGCCTTCGGCCTGATGGCGGGCGTGATCCAGGCGCGCGAGACCGGCAAGGGTCAGGTGGTTGACTGCGCCATGAGCGACGGCGCGGCCTCGCTGATGGCGATGTTCTACGGTTTCAAGGCCTCCGGCATGTGGCAGGAGCAGCGGCGCTCGAACCTGCTCGATGGCGGGGCGCATTTCTACGACACCTACCAGTGCGCCGACGGCAAGTGGATTTCGATCGGCTCGATCGAGCCGCAGTTCTACGCCTTGCTGCTGGAGAAGACCGGGATCGCCGATCCCGAGTTCGCCCGCCAGATGGACCGCTCCGTCTGGCCGCAGCTGCGCGAGAAGCTCGCCAAGGCGATCGCCGGCAAGACCCAGGCCGAGTGGAGCGAGATCATGGGCGGCACGGATGTCTGCTTCGCCCCGGTGCTGGACCTCGACGAGGCCCCGAAGCACCCGCACAATGTCGCGCGACAGACCTTCGTGGAAGTGGCCGGGGTGATCCAGCCGGCGCCGGCGCCCCGCTTCTCGGCGACTCCCGGGGCGATCCAGGGTCCGGCGCCCGCCGTCGGGGCTCATGATCGCGAGGCCCTGCTCGACTGGGGCTTCACACCCGCAGAAATTGCAGCGGTCACCGGATCGGACGCGCCGGTCAAAGATTCCGTTTCCTGACGGAGGCGTTCAGCTTGGGTTCAGCCGCGGGGGCGCAAAACTGCTCCCAGGTTGTTCGTCGCGCTCTCCCGTCCCTCGAAGCGGCGAGCTACCTGATGGAACGACACGCCCATCGGCGGCGCGTCACCCGAACGGGTGGCGCGCCGTTTCCATTTCGGAGCAAAGGCGCCACCTGAACGGGTAGGGCGTCGCTTGCGGGCCGCGCCTAGGCGCTGGCCTTGGGGGCCTGCTTGGCCTGTTCGGCGCGCCAGCCCTGCTCCTGGGCGATCATCTCTTCCGAGGCGACGCCGGCGAGGTCCTCCGGCTCGAAGAACGGCCGGATTTCCAGGTTGAAGGCGTTGTCGCCGTCGGTCGGGGCCTTCTTCGCCCAGTCGATGGCGTCCTGCAGCGACTTGACCCGCCACACCCAGTAGCCGGCGATCAGTTCCTTGGTTTCGGCGAAGGGACCGTCGGTCACCACCGCCTTGCCGTTGCGCAGGCTGACCCGCGCGCCCTCGGCGCTGGCTTTCAGCCCGGCGCCGTCGAGCATCACGCCCGCGGCGATCAGTTCGTTGTTATAGGCTCCCATGGCCTCGAGCATTTCGGGCTGGGGCAGGGCGCCGGCTTCCGACTCCTCGTTCGCCTTCACGATGACCATCACGCGCATCTTCACCTCTCCGTTTCGTTTCCGGCCGGGCGCCATCGCCTCGACGTCGACCCTAGGACGATCCTGCCGACCCCATGCCGACAATTTGTCGGCCGTCCGGGTTCCATGGCGGCGGCAAGAGGCTTGCGCGGGCGGGCGTTCCTCACCACCTTCCGCCGCCATGACGATGGCCGCCCGCCTCATCTCCCGCCTGCGGGCCGTCCATTGGGATCCGCTCTACTGGCTGCGCGTCTCCCTTCTCACCCTGGGGCGGGCGCTGACCCGGCTCTGGGGCCGCGACGTCATGCTCTACACGGGCGGGGTCTCGTTCTTCAGCCTGCTGGCGATCTTTCCCGCCCTGGCGATCCTGATCACCCTCTACAGCCTGCTTTCCGATCCGGCGCAGGCGGCGAGGGAGGGTGAGGTCCTCGCCCGGGTGATCCCGGCCGGGGCCCGCGACATCGTCCAGTCCGAACTGGTGCGGCTGGCTCACGCGCCGCACGTCGCCATGACCACCCAGGGCGCGTTCGCCCTGCTGATCGGCCTCTACGCCGCCCATCGGGGCTTCAAGGCGATGCTGGCGGGCCTGTCCTTCATCCACGACGAGGACGAGCCCATGGGGTTCGTCGGCTTCAACCTGATGGCGCTCCTGGTGTTGGTGGCGACCTTCGCCCTGCTCGCCATCGTCTCGGCGGTGTTCTTCGGCCTGCGGGTGATGGGCTCGGCCTTCGACCTGCGCCCCCTTCGCGGCGTGTCGTGGCTCTACAGCGAGTGGACCTGGGCGAGCGCGGCCATGACCCTGGGCATGAGCCTGATCTACCGCTGGGCCATGTCGCGGCGGCCGGTGAACTGGCGCGCGTCGCTGTTGGGCGGCTTCACCGCCGCCGTGCTCTGCCTGTTCGCCTCCTGGGCGACGGCCTTCTACGTCGAGCAGATCGCCCACCTGGGCGCGACCTACGGCTCCATCGCCACCGTGGTGATCTTCCTGATCTGGCTGTCTTGGAACGTGAACGCCATCTTCTTTGGCGGCGCCCTGGCGACCGAGGTGGAGATCGCCATCGACGCCCATGCGGGCCGCCCGGCGATCCCCGACCTGCGCGGCGCCCAGCCTATGGCTTCGCCACCAGAAAGCTGAAGCCGTCCTTGGCCTCGTCGCGGCTGAGGATCTCCGCGCCGATCTCGGCGGCGAAGTGGGGCACGTCGATGCGCGCCATCGGATCGTCGGCCAGCAGGCGGACCCGGGCCCCGGCGGGTGCGTCCTCCAGCGCCTTGCGCAGCCGCAGCGTCGGCACCGGGCAACGGTGCCCTCGGGCGTCGATGACGGTTTCCTGGGGCGGCGTGTCCTGGGCCATGACGCGGCATACACCGCCGCCGCGCCACAGCCCAAGCCTGGCCTTCGCGGGCTAGGCGCGGGTCTCAGCTATTTGGGCGGAGGCGTCGTCGGCGGCGTGGTCGTGGGCGGCGTCGCCGTAGAGTCGGTCGGCGGGCTCGGGGAGCCGGCGGTCGGCGCGGTGGCCGAGGTGTCGGCGGGCGTGCCCGTCGTGGAGGCCGCCGAGGAGTCGGTGGAGGTCGCGGTCGTGGTGCTGGTGGTGGTCGCCGTGTCGTCCGCCTTCTTCGTGCAGCCCCCCAGGGCCAGGCCGGAGGCGGCCAGGACGGCGCCGGCGGCGATTAGCGCCGAGCGCCGGGATGTCGGTGTCATGTCGGGAACTCCCTCGGTTGGCAGGCGCGGCCCCAACTCCGGTCGGCGCCTGGAGTTCCCAGTCTGTGATCACGGCCTAGCGGGGTGCGGAGCCCGCGGCCACGGCGCCGGGCGCGGCCACGCCGGGCGCGCTGGCCGATGTCGGTGACGCGGCCGCCGCCGTCGAGCCGGGGGCGCCGGAGGCGCCGCTGGGACCCCGCGCCCCGCCGACGGCGGTGATGCCGCCGGCCCGTCCGGAGGTCGCGGCCCCTATGCCCGTGGTCACGGCGCGGCCGGCGTTGACAGATGCGACGCCGGAACCGGGCGTCGCCGCGGCCGGGGCCCCGCCGCCGCTGACGCCGACCCCGGGACTGGCGGGCAGCGTCCCGTTGGCGTTGGCCGGCGGCGAGACCGCGGCGGTCTGGCCGATCGTTCCGGCCGCCGCGCCATTGCCGCCGCCCGCGGCCGAGGTCGTCGAACCGCCGCCCGTCGCAGGACCCACCGCGGCGGCGACGCTGTCGCTGGCCGTCCCGGTGGCCGCCGGCGCGGTCATGGTCATCGTGGTGGTCGTGGTGGTCTCACCCTTCTTCGAGCAGCCGGCGACGACCAGCAGGCTGGAGGTCGCAAGGAGGGTCGTGGCGGCGAGGCGCAGCGGGATCCTGAGCATCTTGGAGGGTCTCCTGGGCGTGTCAGCCGGCCCGGCGCACCAGGGTTCGGCGGCGGCCGGCGCTGAGCAGGCGCCAGCCCTCGCGGGTCAGCACGAAGGCGTGCGGCGTGCCGCCCCAGCCGTTCGCCACGGCCACGCCGCCCGCCCGTTGCAGCAGGCGCCGGCCACACAGGTTGAGGCACAGGTGCATCACCTTCGGATCGCAGTCGAAGATCGGCGTGTGGAGCGCCGCCCGCAGGACCTCGTGCTCATCGTCGGACAGATCGTGGAGTTCGCTCATGTTCGCCTAACGCCGATCCGTCGTGTCTGTTGCCGAACCGCTGTCCAAGCGCGCAGCGGGCCTTCACAAGCGCGTGCGCATGGGAAATGGTCGCCTCGCGAAATCAACCGTCAGGACTCACCGATGAAGACCCGAGCCGCTGTCGCGTTCGAGGCCAAGCGACCGCTGGAGATCGTCGAACTCGACCTCGAAGGACCCCGCGCCGGCGAGGTGCTGGTGGAGATCAAGGCCACCGGGGTCTGTCACACCGACGCCTACACCCTGGACGGGCTGGATTCGGAGGGCCTGTTCCCCTCGATCCTCGGACACGAAGGCGCGGGCGTCGTGGTCGAGGTGGGGCCGGGGGTCGCCAGCGTGCGGCCGGGCGACCACGTGATCCCGCTCTACACGCCCGAATGCCGGCAGTGCAAAAGCTGCCTGTCGCGCAAGACCAACCTCTGCACGGCGATCCGCGCGACCCAGGGCAAGGGGCTGATGCCCGACGGGACCAGCCGCTTCTCCCACAAGGGCCAGACGGTCTTCCACTACATGGGCTGCTCGACCTTCTCCAACTACACCGTGCTGCCGGAGATCGCGGTGGCGAAGATCCGCAGCGACGCCCCTTTCGACAAGGCCTGCTACATCGGTTGCGGCGTCACCACCGGCGTCGGCGCAGTGGTCAATACGGCGGGCGTCGAGCCGGGCGCCAATGTGGTGGTCTTCGGCCTGGGCGGCATCGGGCTCAACGTCATCCAGGGGGCCAGGATGGTCGGGGCCGGCATGATCGTCGGCGTCGACATCAACCCGGCGCGGGAAGAGTGGGGCCGCCGTTTCGGCATGACCCACTTCGTCAATCCGAAGACGCTCGGCGGCGACATCGTCGCCCATCTGGTGCAGCTGACCGACGGCGGCGCCGACTACACCTTCGACTGCACCGGCAACACCGAGGTCATGCGCCAGGCGCTGGAGGCCTGCCACCGCGGCTGGGGCGAGAGCGTGATCATCGGCGTGGCCGAGGCCGGCAAGGAGATCGCCACGCGGCCGTTCCAACTGGTCACCGGGCGGGTCTGGAAGGGCACGGCCTTCGGCGGCGCGCGAGGACGCACCGATGTGCCGAAGATCGTCGACTGGTACATGGACGGCAGGATCGAGATCGATCCGATGATCACCCACACCCTGCCGCTGGAGCGGATCAACGAGGCCTTCGACCTGATGCACGCCGGCGAGAGCATCCGGAGCGTGGTGGTCTATTGAGGCCGCAGGTCATCGCGGTCAGCGCCAAGGCCAAGCACGGGGTCGACAAGCCCAATCGGGCCGTGATCCGGCTCCTGGCCGGCCAGGGTGTCGAGGGCGACGCCCATTGCGGCGCGACGGTCAAGCATCGCAGCCGATGGCGGCGGGACCCCAGCCAACCGAACATCCGGCAGGTGCATCTGCTGGCGGTCGAACGCTTCGAAGAGCTGGCGGCCCTCGGGTTCACGGTAAGGCCCGGCCTGATGGGCGAGAACGTCACCACGCGCGGCCTGGATCTGCTGGGGCTGCCGACTGGCGCGATCCTCCGGCTGGGCGCCGAGGCCGCGGTGCGGATCACCGGCCTGCGCAACCCCTGCTACCAACTCGACGCGCTGCAGCCGGGATTGATGGCCGCCTGCCTCGAAAAACGCGGCGGCGAACTGGTCCGCAAGGCCGGCGTCATGGGCGTGGTGCTGGTCGGCGGCGAGGTGCGGGCGGGCGACGGAATCGCCGTGGAACTGCCTGGCGGCCCCCTGGAGCCGCTGACACCAGTCTGACCGGTCTATCCGTGGGGCCGCCACCATTGCGCGCTATTCGGGAACTTCCGGAAGGCGTAGTCGTCCAAGCTTGCGGAGGATCATCATGGCTGACGCATCAACCCCGCCTGGCGGCCCCGACCTGACGCTTGGAACGGACTTCGCCGCCCTCGTCGATGGAGAGCCCCTGCTGGGCCACGTGGGCGAAGAGGCGGTGATCCTCGTGCGGCGGGGCGACGAGGTCTTCGCCGTCGGCGCCCAGTGCACCCACTACGGTGGCCCGCTGGCCGAGGGGCTGGTGGTCGGCGACACCGTGCGCTGCCCCTGGCACCACGCGGCCTTCTGCCTGCGCACCGGCGCGCCGTTGCGTCCGCCGGCGCTCAATCCCGTGGACTGCTGGACGGTGACCCGCGACGGCGACCAGGTGAAGGTGGGCGCCAAGCGCGAAACCCGCGAGGCGCCGGCGTTGACCGGTGACACGCCGGCCTCGGTGATCATCGTCGGCGGCGGCGCGGCCGGGGCGGTCGCGGCCGAAACCTTGCGCCGCGAGGGCTATGAAGGCCCGGTCACGATCCTTTCGGCCGACGACGCCCCGCCCTGCGATCGTCCGAACCTGTCCAAGGACTACCTGGCCGGCAGCGCCCCGGAGGAGTGGATTCCGCTACGCCCCGCCGAGTTCCATGAAACCCATCGGATCGACCTGCAGCTCAAGACGCGGGTGGCGAGCATCGACACCCGGACGCGCCAGGTGACGCTCGAAGACGGCCGGCGCCTGGGCTACGGCGCCCTGCTGCTGGCGACAGGCGCCGAGCCCGTGCGCCTGCCGACCCCTGGGGCGGAGCAGCCGCACGTCCACACCCTGCGGTCCCTGGCCGACAGCCGCGCGATCATCGCGGCCGCTGAGAAGGCGAAGTCCGCGGTCGTGATCGGCGCGAGCTTCATCGGCCTGGAGGTCGCAGCCTCGCTGCGCACCCGGGGACTGGAGGTCCATGTCGTTGCGCCCGAGGACGTGCCCATGGCCAAGGTGCTCGGCCCCGAACTCGGGCGCATGGTGCAGGCGATCCACACCGAGCACGGCGTCCGTTTCCACCTGGGCCAGACGGTGGCCTCGATCGGCGCGGACTCGGTCGCGTTGTCCGGCGGCGACACGATAAAGGCCCAGCTGGTGGTCATGGGCGTCGGCGTGAAGCCCGCCCTGTCCCTGGCCGAACAGGCGGGACTGAAGTTGGACCGCGGCGTGGCGGTGGACGAGCAGTTGCGCACCAGCGCGCCGGGCGTCTTCGCCGCCGGCGACATCGCGCGCTGGCCGGACCCGCATACCGGCCAGGCCATCCGCGTGGAGCACTGGGTGGTGGCCGAGCGCCAGGGGCTGACCGCGGCGCGCAACATCCTGGGCAGGAATGAGCCCTTCGACGCCGTGCCGTTTTTCTGGAGCCAGCACTACGACATCGCGATCCATTACACCGGTCACGCCGAGAGCTGGGACCTGATCGAGGTGGAGGGCGACGTGGGCGCTCGGGACTGCAAGGTCAGCTACCGGCGCGGCGGCAAGCTGCTGGCCGTGGCCACCGTCGGCCGCGATGCGGCGAACCTGGCGGCGGAACGCGAGCTCGAAAGTTCCCGCACCTAGGTCTTCGAGGCTCGCCTACTCGGCCGACATGGCCGCCAGGCGCCGGTCGGATTCCTCGACCCCGGGATTGATGTCCCGGCCGGTGAGCTGGCGGAAAACCTCGTCCAGGGCGGCGTAGCGATCGCGGGCCTCCCGCCAGAGATCGCGGGCCGCCTGGCGGTCCCCGATCCGTCCGGCGTGGACCGCGGCGCTGCGGACCACATTGGCCATCTCCAGCGGGGCGACGTCATCCCGCGACCGGTAGAGCGCCAGCATCTCGTCCATCAACGGCGCCGCCGCCTCGCCGCGGCCGGCCTCGCCCAGGATGTCGCCAAGGTGCCGAAGGGCGTCGGCGAGGCCCCGGTTGTCGCCGAGGCGCCGGTAGATCGCGACCGCCTCGGCCTGCGGCGGCTCGGCGGCGGCGTCGTCGTGGAGGTCGCGGTGGATCTGCGCCTGGCGGGTCAGGGCATGAGCCAGTTCGGCGGCCTGGTCCGCCGGACGCAGCGCCGCGACCGCCTCGGTGAACGCGGCCAGGGCTTCGGGCAGGCGCTGCGCGCGCCTCGCCCGTTCGCCGCGCTCCAGTGCGGCCTGCGCCCGTGCCTTGGCGTCCATGCCGCGAGACTGCGCCTGCGAGACGCGTGAACGCAAGACCGACGTCAGCCAAGCGCCGCCTGCCTGAGTTGCGGGAACACCTTGGCGACCTTGCTCAGTAGATAGTCGCCATAGGTCCCCTCGAACTCGTGGACAGAGGCGCGGTCCCACCGCTCGGCCCGGTCCGCGGCGGCCATGGCGGCGTCGGTTGCGACCGCGGGCAGCGGGCGCATGGGCGCCAGGAAGTCGGGGTCGAAGAACAGCGGGAAGGAGAGGCGGTCGCAGCCGCTGGTGTTCCTCACCCGGTGCGGCGTCGACTTGAACCGTCCGCCGGTCAGGCGCTCCAGCATGTCGCCGATGTTGCAGACCAGCGCGCCCTCGATCGGCGGCGCCTCGATCCAGCCGCCGGGCGCCTTGACCTGCAACCCGCCGTGGCGGTCCTGCGCCAGCAGGGTGAGCAGGCCATAGTCGGTGTGCTCGCCGACGCCCCAGGCCCCGGTCCAGTCGATGTCGTCGGGTCCGCTCGCCGGGTAATGGAATATGCGGAACAGCACCGTGGGCTCGCCGGTGTAGGCGCGGGCGAAGTACTGGGCGTCGAGGCCCAGGCTCAGCGAGACACCCTCCATCAGCACGGCGGCCGCGCGGGTGGCGCCGGCCATGTAGGCCTCGGCGGCGGCTTTCAGACCCGGCAGGTCCTCAGGCCAGAGGTTGGCGCCGTGCATCGGCAGGCCGGCGCGGACGCGCGGGTGGTCCGGTCCCAGGTCCGTTCCGAGATAGAGGCCTTCCTTCAGGTCCGGCCGACCCGAGGTGAGTTCGCCGCCGACCGGAAAATAACCCCGCCAGGCCCGCCCGCCCCGGGCCATGGAGATCGCCATCCTGGCCTCGAGCGGCAGGGCGAAGAAACGCCGGCTCTCGGCCTCCAGCGCGTCCAGCACATCGAGTCCGACGCCGTGGCCGACCAGGTAGAAGAAACCGTGCGCTTCACAGGCCCGCGCGATCTCCGCGGCGACCGTGGTCCGTCCGGCGTCGTCCTCGGCCCGGAACAGGGCCGCCATGTCGATGACCGGCAGGCGTTCGGCCATAGTCAGGCCGCCGGCGCGGGCCGGGCGCGCTGATTGTAGAGCAGGGCGCGGCGGCGGGCCTGTTCCTCCGGCGTGACGCTGGCCGGATCCTCCGGCGGACCGGCGGTGACCGCCAGGCCCTTCACGACCGCCGGCCGCGCCGACAGCTCCTCGAACCACCGCTTGAAGTATTTGAACTCGTCGAGGTCGATGCCCTGCAGCTTCCAGGTGACGGTCCAGGGGTAGCAGATCATGTCGGCGATCGTGTAGGCGTCGCCGGCCAGGTATTTGCGGTCGTAGAGCCGGTTGTTCAGCACGCCGTACATCCGGTGGACCTCGTCGTTGAAGCGCCGGTTGGCGTAGGACTGGTCCCCATGCTCGGGGCCCAGGCGGCCGAAATGGCCGCGCTCGCCGGTCTTCGGCCCCTGGTTGGCCATCTGCCACATGACCCACTGGACCACCTCGTACTTGCCGCGGGTGTCCTGCGGCCAGAAGCGGCCTTCCTTCTCGGCCAGATAGAGCATGATCGCGCCGGACTCGAAGACGCTGATCGGCTCGCCGCCGCCGGTGGGCTCGGTGTCGACCAGGGCCGGCATCCGGTTGTTCGGGCTGATCTTGAGGAAGTCGTCGGTGAACTGGTCGCCGCGGCCGATATTGGTCGGCGTGACGCGGTAGGGGACCCCCAGCTCCTCCAGCAGGATCGTCACCTTCTTGCCGTTCGGCGTGGGCCAGTAGTGCAGGTCGTACATCGGGCTCGCCTCATTCTTGCGCGGGAGGCGGGAACCCTAATCCGCCGCCCGCCGACCGCAAGACGACAAGTCCTGATCGAGCGATGAGCCCCGCTGATCGCTCAGGCGAGGTGGGTCTTCAGCCAGGCTATGGTCTCGCCCGTCGCGATGTCGAAGCCGGGACCGGAATAGACGTCGAAGTGACCGCCCGGCACGCGGACCAGCTTCCTGGGCTCGCCGGCCCGCTCGAAGGCCGAGAGCGCATGGGCGGTCGGCGTGACCAGGTCCTGCTCGGCCACGATCATCAGCAATGGCCGGGGCGCGATGCGGCCGATCCACAGCGCCGGCTCGTGCGCGCGGGCCAGTTCCAGCGACGACAGGGTGATCTGGTTCTTCCAGGTCGGACCGCCGGTCGTGGTGAAATAGGCGTAGCCGTCGGCGCCGGGCAGGGCGCAAGGCTCGTCCGGCCGGCCCACCACCTGCATGACGGTGGGCTCGGCGCCGGCGCCGCGGGCCTCCCGCTCGGCCATGGTCATGGCGATGATCTCGGCTCCGTTCGGCCAGCCGCCGATCAGCTCCCAGCCGCTGATGAACGGCGCCTGGGAGATCACCACGGCGACCCGCGGGTCCATGGCTCCGGCCTGCAGCACATGGCCGCCCGAGAAACTGGAGCCCCAGATGGCGATGCGGTCCGGGTCGAGCGCCGCCAGGGTGCGGGCATAGCTCACCGCGTCACGATAGCCGCGCACCTGCCGCACGGGATCGACCTCCTGGCGCGGGAAACCGCCGGAGAGGCCGAAGCCCGGATTGTCGTAGACGAAGGCCGCGAAGCCGGCGTCCGCGAAGGCCCGCGCCTGCGGCTCCAGCTGGGCGGCGACGGCCGAGAAGCCATGGGCCATGACGACGACAGGGAAGGGGCCGTCGCCCTTCGGCGCGTAGAGCTGGCCGCGCAGGATGGCGCCTTCGGAGGCGAACAGGTGGGGCGTGACATGGGTCATGCCGAAGATACGGCCAAGCTTGGGGGGTTGGATGCCTGGCGCGGCGTCTTACTCCGCCGCCAGCAGGACTGGCGCACCCTGCGGCCCGCGCACCAGCTTGCCTGGGAGCTCGCCGGTGGCCACGCCGTTCTCGAAGGTGACCACGCCGGAGACCACGGTCGCCCGATACCCCTCGGCCCGCTGCACCAGGCGGCGGCCGTCGGCCGGCAGGTCGAAGATCATCTCCGGCGCCAGGATCTGCAGGCGCTCGAAGTCGATGACATTGATGTCGGCCTTCATGCCGGGCGCGAGCACGCCGCGGTCGTGCATGCCGTAGAGGCGGGCGGTGTCGCGGGTCTGCATGGCCACCACCTTCTCCAGCGGCAGCCGCTCGCCGCGCTCGCGGTCGCGAACCCAGTAGCTCAGCATATAGGTCGGGAAGCTGGCGTCGCAGATCACCCCGCAATGGGCGCCGCCGTCGGAGAGCGACAGGATCGTCGCCGGGTGATGCATCATCTCGGCGATGTGGTCGAAGTTGAACTTCGAATAGTTGAGCAGCGGCAGGTAGATGTAGCCGCGTCCGTCGTGCTCCATCAGCATGTCGTAGACGATGGCCTGGGGGTCGGCCCCGGCCCGGGCGGCCTCCGCGGCGATGCTGTCCTCGGCGCGGGGCTCGTAGTCGAGACGCCCGTTCCGCTCGAGCCGGAACATGTTGCCGAAGGCGTGGGTCAGCAGCGCTCCGATGCCGGGCGGCGGCGGCACGTCCTCGCCGAGGATCGCCTGGCGGACCGCCGGGTCCTTCAGTCGGACCAACCGCTCGGCGAAGGGCAGGTCGGCGATCGCCCGGTAGGCCGTCTTGCGCACGAAGGGGTGCACCGTGGACTGCCAGCCGAGCACCATGCCGGTGGGCCGGCAGGCGATCTGGGCGGTGATCTGGGCGCCCTCGGCGCGGGCCTCCTCGGTCAGCTTCAGGAGGTCGCGCCACTTCTCCGGCTGCAGGGGCGACTGCAGCATGCCGAAGGTCACGGGCAGGCCCGAGGCCGCCGCGAACTGCTTCATCCACGCGAACTCGTCCTCCGGGATCGCCATGTCGGAGGCGATCTCGAAGACCCCGTGGCCGGCCTCCCCGAGGGCCCGGCCGATGCCGACCATCTCGTCCGCGCCGGCGAAGGTGCCGGGCGCCGGCTCGCCGTCCTTGGTGCGGTGCAGCTGGGTGCGGGAGGTGGAGAAGCCCAGGGCGCCGGCCTGCAGGGCCTCGCGGGTGATCTTGGCCATCTCGGCGATGTCGTCCGGCGTGGCCGCCTCGTTGCGCGCTCCGCGCTCGCCCATGACGTAGGCGCGGATGGAGCCGTGCGGCGCCTGGGTGGCGACGTCGAGCACGAAGGGCTTGCGGTCCAGGCTGTCGAGATATTCCGGGAAGGTCTCCCAGTCCCACCTGATCCCTTCGGCCAGCGCCGAGCCCGGGATGTCCTCCACCGACTCCATCAGCCCGATGAGCCAGTCGTGCCGATCGGGCCGGGCGGGCGCGAAGCCGACCCCGCAATTGCCCATCACCACGGTCGTGACCCCGTGCCAGCAGGACGGCGAGAGATAGGAATCCCAGGTCGCCTGGCCGTCGTAGTGGGTGTGGATGTCGACCCAGCCCGGGGTCACCAGGAGACCGGCGGCGTCGATCTCGCGCCGACCTGGCGCGTCGACCGATCCGACCGTGCTGATCACGCCCCCGTCGACCGCCACGTCGGCCACGCGGGCGGGCGCGCCCGTTCCGTCGACCACGGTCCCGCCGCGGATCACCAGGTCATGCATCGTATCGCCTCCAGGGCCTTCGGCATCTTAGGCGCCCACGCCATCGCCTGTCGAACGGCGGCGTACACGGCCGCTTCTCGCCTCTAGGGCGAACCCGCTTTCACGCAAGCTTAACTATGGCTAACGGTGTCGGCTACGCGACAAACCAGGGGTGGGAAGTCATGAAGACGATGATGAGAGCTATGCTTTTCGCCGGGGCGGCGATGGCTGTGGCCACGAGCGCCGGCGCGGCGACGGTCGTCTACAACTTCGGCGCCGTCGCCGACACCCTGGCCGCGACCACGGGCGACCTCGGCCAGACCGCGACCTTCACCCTGTCCGGCCTGTCGATCACGGCCGCCGCCTTCGGCCCGACCTCCGACCACCTGTACGGCAAGAACCTCGGCGGCGATGAAATCGGCCTGGGCATGACCAACGACCCCACCGGTCAGCACGAGATCTACTTCGGCAAGGGATTCGTCCAGCTCGACCTCAACGCCCTGGTGGGCAAGGTGAAGGCCAATTCGATCTTCGCGGCCTTCGACAGCACCACCGGCGGCGAACAGTGGACGATCTACGGCAGCAACACGGCCGGCACGATCGGCAGCGCGACCCTGCCCACCACCAAGACCCTGATCGGCAGCGGCGGCACCGAGAGCGTCAACACCCTGCTGACCGGCGGCTATCGCTACTATGACTTCGTCTCCACCGTCGCGGCCGGCGGGACCAGCGGCGGCAACGTGCTGCTCAAGAGCCTGACCGTGACCCCTGTGCCGGAACCCGGCGCCTGGGCCCTGATGCTGGTGGGCTTCGGTGGCCTGGGCGCCTTGTCGCGCCGCCGCCGGGCGCGCGCGTCCGCCGCTACGGCCTAAGCTCCGACGAGCCCAGCGGCATCTGCCGTTCGTCACGGAGGGCCCCGGTTCGCGCCGGGGCCTTTTCCGTTGGCGATTGCGCCATGGAGCGCCGCCCTGCGGCCTGCTAAAAGCCGCCTCCCGGACGGGTGGCCGAGTGGTTTAAGGCAGCGGTCTTGAAAACCGCCGTGGGTGCAAGCCCACCGTGGGTTCGAATCCCACCCCGTCCGCCACCGCGTAGGTCGCGGCGCTGCGCCAAGGCCGATTGGCGATCGAGAACCGTCGCGCGACTTGACCCAGGTCAATTGTCGTCCGTGGTCCCGTTCTAATCCTGACCTCTTTGCGAAGGGGTTCGATCCGCCGATGTCGAGTCACCTGGAGTACAATATCGGGCGCCGGCTGCGCGCCCGTCGGCGTCTCCTCAGCCTGTCGCAGACCGAGGTCGCCGCGGCCTGCGGCGTCACGTTCCAGCAGATCCAGAAATACGAAGCCGGCATGGTCACGATCTCAGCCAGCCGCCTGTGGACGCTGGCCGGCGTGCTGGATGTTCCGATCACGCATTTCTTCGACGGCCTGCCTGGAGGGCGAGGCGCGCCATCCGCTGAGCTCGCTTCATGCGGGTCTTGACGTGGGTCAAGAGAGGCCGGCCGGCCTGAGCTAGGCTTCCGGCTTGCTGATCGCCAGCGAGCCTTCTGGAGACATGGACAATGTCACAGGCCGTCGTTGCTCCGTTCTCCGGGCCGCCGGCCCGTGTGGGCGCGGGCTTTCCGGGGTGCGCCCTGGATTGCGCCGCGCGGCACGAAACCGACCATCGGGTGGCCAACCATCTGGCGATGCTTTCCAGCTATGTCCGTTTGAAGAGCGCGGAGTTCGAGCAGCCCGGCGTGCTGGGCCGCGATACGATGCGGCTCTTCGCCCAGGGCCTCGATGCGCAGATCCGCGCCGTCGCCCGGCTGCATCGAATACTGACCTCTGACCACCACGGCGCCGGCATCGATCTGGCGACGCTGCTGCACGAGGTGTGCGCGCCGTTCGCCAGCGGTCTCGATCAGCGCATCGTGCTCTTCCAGGACTTCGATCCCGATTGCTGCGCGCGGCCCGACCAGGTCCTGCAGATCAGCCAGATCATCGGCGAAGCCATCACCAACGCGGTGAAGCACGCCTATCCGGGCGACACCCCGGGCGTCCTCTTGATCCGCAGCCAGCCGACGACCTCGGGCGGGGTGATGATCGAGGTCAGCGACAGCGGCGTGGGACTGCCCGAGGCGTTCGATCCGGACAAGGACGGCGGCGTCGGATTTCAGCTGATGCGGGGGCTGAGCCGCGGACTGGGCGCGCCGCTCGTCTTCCGCTCCGGCCCTCAGGGCCTGCGGGTGAGCCTGATGCTGGGAGACGATCGCTGACCGATCCCCCGGTGCGATTGGCGGCGGCTATCGCGCCCCGATCTTGGGCGCGGCGGTCTCCTCGATCCGGATTTCGATGCTGCTGGGCGCCGTGGACTTTAGCTGACGCCTTCAGGCGCAGAGTTTGTGGCCTGACCGGCCGAGCGCGGCGGAGCGGGGATCGCGCGCCGAGCCCAGGCGCAAGGTCGGTCGCCTCAGGGCGAAGCTCTTGCGGCCGATCGCCGACACATGACCGTCGTCCTGCAATTGTCGCATGATCCGGCTCAAGGTCTCCGGCGTGAGTCCGAGGTAGTCGCTGATGTCCCGCCGGCTCATCGGCAGGCGCACAGGCTCGCCAGGCGGGGCGGCTTCGCGCCTGGAGAGCCGGTCGAGGAACCACAGGACCCGCTCGGTGGCCGGCAGGTGCGTGATCTGTTCCACGTGGTGGGCGAGTTCGCCGTAGACGGTGTCGGCGGTCCGCATCACCTGGAGCAAGACGCTTGTGGACCGGGTCGCCAGTTCAAGCACCGAGGGTAGGGAATAGCGTGTCAGGTCGACGTCGGAAACGGCCTCGGCGGAGGAGGTGCGCCGGTCGACGCTCATGCCGAAGACGTCGCCCGGGAACAGGAAAGCGACGATCTGGCGATCTCCGTGCGCGCTGTTGACCTGCAGCCTCACGCAGCCCTTGTCGAGGCGATAGATGCCGGCCGCGAGATCTCCTTCGCCATAGATCGAATGCCCGCGGCGATAGCGCACGCTCCAATGTTTGGCGGCGTCTAGGATGGACGCGACCTCAAGCACCGCAATCCCCCGATGCCAGATACATGATGGCGTACGATTCTATTGTTCGCTGCATCGCTCGCCCTCGACTTTCGGCAAGTTACACGGTCGAAAGTTGCTCAGAAAGACGGGTCGCGCCCCTAGGGTGCACTAGGGTGTCGAAGGGGCCTCTACTCCGGTCGGCGCGCCTCGGCCTCGATTCAGGTCAGGACCACTCGGGGGTCTTCCCGGCCGACGGAGGGGGAGGCGAGGGGTTGGTCCGGCGAGGCCGCGCAACCAGGAATTCACCCATGGCCACGCTCGACCGGGCCTGCCGCCGGCCGTCTCGCGTCCTGGTGGTCCCGGGGGCGTTCCAACCGTCGCGCCCCTTGACCTGGCTCAAGGACGCAGCTGCGGGAGGGCCCAACCTCGCGACCGGAACGGAGGAGCCGCGCCATGGGCGATCTGGGACGATTGGGCACGGCCCGTTGGACGCTGCCGCTGAAGGTCCTGGGCGCTCCGGCGAGCGTCCATCTGGGCTGGACCCTGGTGGCCGCCCTGGTTGGCTGGTCCATGGCCATGGGTTCCCTGCCTACCGTCTACGCCGGCCTGACCTACGAGACCTACTGGGTCATGACCGCCATCGTCATCCTGGGCCTTGGGCTGTCGGTCCTGGCGCACGCGTTCGTCCAAGCCCTGGCGGCGCGGGCCATGGGCGTCTCCCTGCAACGGATCACCTTCTACGTCTTCGGCGGGGTCGGCGAACTGCAGGAAGACCCGCGCTCAGCATTGTCGGAACTGGGCATGGCGCTCTGCGGCCCGCTGCTCAGCCTCCTGTTCTGCGCGGTGATCGCCTTCGCCGCTGGCGCCTCGGAGGCGGCCGGGGCGCCTGACATGGTGGTCGGCTCCCTGACCTTCATCGCCACGCTCAATCTGGTCATGGCGGCGTTCAACCTCCTGCCGGCCTTTCCGCTGGACGGCGGGCGGGCCCTGCGCGCCGTCACCTGGATGATCACCGGCGACCTCGAGCGCGCGACGCGCGTCTCGACGGGGGTGGGCGTGGCCCTATCGTTCCTTCTGATGGCCGCCGGCGCGGCGCAGGCGTTCCTGGGCAATCTGGAAGGCGGCCTGTGGACGATCCTCATCGGGATCTTCCTGCAGCACGTGGCCCGCGGCGCGCAGTTCGAGGCGGACCGCCGCCAGATCCTCGCCGCTCACCGGCTGGCCACTCCGGCCGCGGGCTAGGCGAGGCCTATTCCCCGACGGGCCCAGCGGCAGGGGCGTCCAGGCGAAGCAGCGCGGTGTGTCCGAAGCCCTTCCGGTAGTCGAGGATCGAGACGATCTCGGGCTCAACGCGGAAGATGGCCAGCTCGTCCCCCGGTACGGACACGTACTGTGCGATCTCTGGGTACTTGGCCATGAACAGTACGCCCGCGCGGGCGATGTCGTCGCCGTCGGAAAGTTGCCGGGCGCGCCCGCTGATCGACAGGCCACGGATCTGCGCCCAGTCCTGGTAGGGCAGGTTGATCGTGATCGAGACCCGGTGGTCGCGCGCGAGGTTCTGCGCTTTCCGAGAACTCTCTGCGCAGCCGAAGAAGATCGCTTCGCCGTCCGAGGCATAGCTGACCGTGGTCGCCTGTGGGGCGCCGTCGGGCTGGAGGGTCGCGAGCGTCATGTCCTTTCCCTCCAGCAGGATGGCGGCCATGTCGTGCTTCAGGTCTTCAGCCAAGGGAGCCTCCTTCGATGGACCCTCGATTGAAGGCACGCCTGGCCGGCCCCGGCCTTGATCAGGATCACAGGCGACCGGGGCCGGCCACCTTCGCGCTGAACGCAAAAACCGCCTTTCAGGGCGCTCAACTGATTCGACTCCAAGGGTTTAAGGTGTAAAACTTCTCTTCGTCGGGGGACGAAGATGGAAAACATTCTGGCGATTTTGGCGATCGGCGCCGGGGCCTTCCTGGTGACGTTCGTGGCGGCGGTGCTGTGCAGCGAGCGCGTCAAGCGGCAAGGCCTGTTCGGGGCCCTGTGGCACGAGCTCTCCTCCTCGTCGAAATTCCGCAATCCCTATCGGGGCTGAGCCGACGGATCTGCGCCCGAGCGGGCGCTTTATTTCACCGTCTCGTTGATCTGCGCCCTGGCGCGCGACGCCGGGACGATCGGGATGTCCTGGTCGGCCAGGGGCGCCATCCACCGCTTCCGCGCCATGGCGGCCTCGATGTAGGGCGCGAGTTCGGCGGCCTTCCTGGCCTCGCGCTCGGCGACCTCGGCCTTGAACTCGCCCATCACCTCCCGCGCGAACAGCTCGAGCGACTCGCAGATGTGCTCATGCCGGTTGCGGCCGGCCTGCTGCAGGAAGATCACCTGGTCGACGCCGGCGTCGCTGAACGCGCGGATGTGATCGCGGATGTCGGCCGGAGTGCCGATGCCGTTGGCGTTACGAGCGGCGGCCTTGCTGGCCGCGATGATCTCGTCGTCGCTGCGCGCGCGCGACCGCTGGAAATCCTCGAACAGCGTGGAGCGGCCGGGAACCGCGTCGTGCGCCACCAGCGCGTTCACCGCATAGCTGAAGAACTCGAAGCCCTCCTGGCCGCGCCGGATCGCCTCGGCGCGGTCGGGGTGGACGGAAAAGTTCGAGACCATGGCCATGTTCGCGTTCACCGCGTGGCCGATGGGGACGCAGTCCTGCGACTTGATGATGCCGTAGTATATCTCCGCCCAATTTCGAGCTTCCTCGGGGTCGACGAACGAGAAGGCCAGCGCGCCCACACCGATCGAGGCGGCGACCTTGATGGTGTCGCGGTTAGTGCAGGCCATCCACATCGGCGGGTGCGGCTTCTGGACCGGCTTGGGCACCACGTTGCGACAGGGGAAGGAAAAGCCCTTGCCCTCGAAACCGGGGTAGGGGTCCATCACCATCATGTTGGCGATCTGCTCGGCCGCCTCCAGCGCCATGGCGCGCTTTTCCTTGGCCGGGATGCCGAAGCCGCCGAGCTCCAACCGGGTCGCGCCCTCGCCGATGCCGAAATCCAGCCGGCCGTTGGAGATGATGTCCAACGTCGCCAGGCCCTCGGCGGTGCGGGCCGGGTGATTGTAGTTGGGGATCACCTGGCGGATGCCGTGGCCGACGCGGATGGTCCTGGTCAGCGCCGCGCACGCCGCCAGGAACACCTCGGGTGCGGAGGAGTGCGAGTATTCCTCGAGGAAGTGGTGCTCCACCTCCCAGGCGTAGTCGTAGCCCAGCCGGTCGGCGAGCACGACCTGCTCCAGGGCTTGGTGGAACAGGCGCGCCTCGTCGCCCTCGTTCCAGGGCTTGGGCAGCTGGTGCTCATAGAAGATCCCGAACCGCATCGCCTTGAAGCCTCCGCCCGCGTCGGTCCGTCCGGCGCGAACCTCGGCGACACTTCCCGCTGCGGGGCCTGGTTTGGCAAGACCTGGTTAACCCTGGTGAAAGCTTGGGGCGGCACACTCGACAGTCCAGGCAATGGAGCAGGGTCGCTATGGATCGCGGACAATATGGGCAGGCCGGCCGGTTGGCGGTCGTCCTGATGGCGGGCGCCGCCCTGGCGGCCTGCGGTACGATCACGCCGAAATACGCCGTGCGCGGACCGGGCGCGGCGGTTCCCTATGCGCCGCCCGCCGCCGGGCCCCGCCTGAAGGGCACCGACCAGCCCTATCAGGTGGGTGGAATCTGGTACGTGCCCCACGACCAGCCGCACTACGACGAGACCGGGATCGCTTCCTGGTACGGCGACGCCTTCAACATGAAGGCCACCGCGGACGGCGAAATCTTCGATATGAACCAGTTCTCGGCGGCGCACACGACCCTGCCGCTGCCGTCGATGGTGGAGGTCACCAACCTCGACAACGGCCGCAAGATGACCGTGCGGGTGAACGACCGGGGCCCCTTCGTCGGCGGCCGGATCATCGATCTCAGCCACGCCGCGGCCCAGGAGCTCGGCTACGACCGGATGGGCACCGCCCATGTGCGCGTGCGCTATGTGGGCCCGGCGCCGCTGGCCGGTCCGGACGCCGGCGTCCGCTACGCCAAGGCGAGCCCGCCGCCGGCTGCGCCGGCGCTGGAGCGCGTGTCGACGCCGGTGAGGACGACCCAGCCAACCTCGGCGATCGAACGCGGTCCGTATGAGGTCGCACCGCTGCCGCCGCCCGAACCGATCGTCGTGACCGACCTGGCCTCGCCGCCTGGCGCCGCCTCCCGATCGACGGTCGCCGCCTTGCCGGCTGCTCCGTCGGCCGTGGTGTCCGAGGCCGCCGGGGCCTACCGCATCCAGGCCGGGGCGTTCAGCGACGAGGACAACGCCCGCCGCGCCGCCGCGCGGCTGGCCGCCACCGGTGCGGCGACGATCGAACCCATGGAGCGGGGCGGCACGACCCTCTATCGCGTGGTCCTGCCGGGTCCGGCGGATGAGGCCGAGGCCTTCGCTCTCAGGGACAAGGTCGCCCAGATCGGCTTTGCCGACGCGCGTGTCCTTCGGCCCTAGACATTGAGCGCGAACCGGCCATTTTGCGCCGGTGGCGCAGGGTCGGTTCATAACGTTCGAAGGCGGCGAGGGGGCGGGTAAATCCACCCAGCTCAAGCGGCTCGCTGCGCGCCTGGAGGCCCAGGGCCGCGAGGTCGTGGCCACCCGCGAGCCGGGGGGTTCGCCGGGCGCCGAAGCCATCCGGGAAATCGTGCTCAAGGGCGCCGCGGACCGCTGGAGCCCGGTCACCGAGACGCTGCTGATGTACGCCGCGCGGCGCGATCACGTGGAGCGGGTGATCCGGCCGGCGCTGGCCAGCGGCGCCTGGGTGATCTGCGACCGCTTCGCCGATTCCACGCGGGCCTATCAGGGCGCCGCCGGCGGCACGGACCCCGCGCTCATAGCGTCGCTCGAAACCCACATCCTGGAGGAGACGCGGCCCGACCTGACGCTGATCTTCGACCTGCCGGTCAGCCTTGGTCTGGAGCGGGCGCATGCCCGGGCCGGCGCCGAGATGCGGTTCGAGTCCAAGGGCCAGGCCTTCCACGAACGACTGCGCGAAGGCTTCCTCGCCATCGCCCGGGCCGAGCCGGGCCGCTGTGCGGTGATCGACGCCGTCGGCCATTTGGACGAGGTCGAGGCCCGGGTCTGGGCGGCGGTCGAGGGCCGATTGGCGGTCCATGGCTGAGATGCGCCATCCGCGGGAGGTCTTCGACCTCACGGGCCAGGAAGCGGCGGAGGCGGCCTTCGAGGCCAGCCGCACCCGCGGCCGGCTGCATCACGCCTGGCTGCTGACCGGGCCGGAGGGCGTCGGCAAGGCGACCTTCGCCTATCGCGCCGCCCGGCGCCTGCTGGGCGCACCGCCCGAGCCGGCCTACGGCGTCCTGGGCGCCAGTCCCGATCACCCGGTCAGCAGGCAGATCATCGCCCATGCCCATCCCGACCTCTTCGTGCTGGAGCGGCTCGGCGAGGACGGCAAGGTCCGCAAGGTGATCCCGGTCGACGAGGCCCGCGGCCTCTCGGAGTTCTTCTCCAAATCGCCGGCCAGCGCCCCGCACCGGGTGGCGATCATCGACGCCGCCGACGACCTCAACGTCAACGCCGCCAACGCGCTGTTGAAGACCCTGGAGGAGCCGCCGTCGCACGGCGTCCTCCTGATGGTCAGCCATGCGCCCGGCCGCCTCTTGCCCACCATACGGTCGCGCTGCCGCCGGCTCGCCTTCCCGCCGCTCGGCCTGGAGGAGACCGCCGCCTTCGTGCGGGAACGCGAAGACCTCAGCGCCGAGGACGCCCTACGCCTGGCGCGGATGGCCGGCGGCGCGCCGGGACGGGCCTGGGCGCTCGCCGGAGCCAACGCCATCGCCATGGATGACGCCGCGCGGGCCCTGATCGACGGCCTGCCGCGCCTCGACGAGGCTATGGCCCTGTCGCTCGCCGACCGGTTCCGGGGCGGCGAAGGGCAGGCGCAGTTCAACCTGCTGTTCGACCGCCTGGCGGAGCGCGTGCACGGCTTCGCCGCCGAGCGGGCCGGGCAGGGGATCGGCGGCCTCGACCGCTGGGCCCAGGCCTGGGAGACGCTGCAGCGCCTGCCGCGCGAGGTAGAGGCGCTGAACCTCGACCGGACCGACGCCCTGTTCACCGCGCTCGGAGAGTTGCGCCTGGCCGCCCGCGCGGCCTAGACGACCCCATGCTGATCGACAGCCACGTCAACCTGCACGCCCCGCAATTCGACGACGACCGCGAGGCGGTGATCGCCCGCGCCCTGGGGTCGGGCGTGCGCCTTATGGTCAATATCTGCGACCGGGTCTCGAACTACGAGGCGGTGCGGCGCGTCGCCCAGCATCCCGACATCTGGTGCACCGTGGGGACCCATCCCCACGAGGCCAAGGAAGACCCCGACCTGTCCGCGGCGCGCCTGGTCGCGCTGGCCGCCGATCCGCGGGTGGTGGGGATCGGCGAGTGCGGCCTCGACTTCCACTACGACCTGAGCCCCCGCGACGTGCAGGCCCAGGTGTTCCGCGCCCATGTCGCAGCGGCGCGCGAGACCGGCCTGCCGCTGGTCGTGCATACGCGCGAGGCCGACGAGGCGATGGGCGCGATTCTGGAGGAGGAGTTCGCGCGCGGGCCGTTCCGCATCCTGATGCACTGCTACACCTCCGGCGCGGCGCTCGCGGCGCGCGTGGCGGCGCTGGGCGCCTGGTTCTCGGTCTCCGGCATCGCCACCTTCAAGGCGGCCGAAGACGTGCGCGCGGTGATCCGCGACATGCCCGCCGATCGGATCATGGTCGAGACCGACTGTCCCTACCTGGCTCCCGTGCCCCATCGCGGGCGGCGCAACGAGCCGGCCTTCCTTCCCCATGTGCTGGCCAAGCTGGCCGAAATCCGCGGCTGGTCGCTGGCGGAGGCGGAGGCGCGCACCGCGGACGCGTTCTTCGCGGTGTTCGACCGGATTCCGCGGCCATGAGCGGGATCCTGGAGTTCACGATCCTCGGATGTGGGTCGTCCGGCGGGGTGCCGCGGGCGGATGGGGACTGGGGCGCCTGCGATCCGGAAAACCGCCGGAACTCGCGATCGCGCTGTTCCCTCCTCGTCCGTCGAACGGGGGAGGGGCCCGAGGTCGAGACCACGGCGATCGTCGACACCTCCCCGGACCTGCGGCTGCAGACGGCGCAGGCGGGGGCCAAGCGCCTCGACGCCATCCTGCTCACCCACGACCACGCCGATCAGGTGCACGGCGTCGATGACGTGCGCGCCTTCTTCATCCGCCAGCGGGCCAAGATCGGCTGTCACATGGACGCCGCCACCGAGGCCTCGATGATGCGGCGCTTCGGCTACATCTTCGAACCCGAAGGCGGCTATCCGGCCATCTGCGAGCGGCGGCGATTGCCGGCCCACGGCGTCCGCTGGTCCGTGGACGGCCCCTCGGGCGCGATCCCGGTCGTCACCTTCGACCAGGATCACGGCGGGGTGCGGTCCGTGGGCTACCGGTTCGGCGACGTGGCCTACTCCAGCGACGTGGTCGACCTCGACGAGGCGGCCTTCGAGGCCCTGGCGGGCCTGGACGTCTGGATCGTCGACGCCCTGCGCTACCGGCCCCATCCGACGCACGCGCACCTGGAGCGCGCGCTGGAATGGATCGCGGGGCTGAGGCCGCGGCGGGCGATTTTGACGAACCTGCACATCGACCTGGACTACGAAACCCTCAAGGCCGAGCTGCCCGTGGGCGTCGAACCGGCCTACGACGGCCTGCGGTTTCAACATGAGCTCGACGGCATTTTAACGTGATTGTTCCGCCGCTTAAGTTGGGTTTCCTCGCATCCGGAAACGGCTCCAGCGCGCGCGCCGTCGTGGCCGCGATCCGCGCGGGCGAACTGGCCGCCGAAGCCAGGCTTCTGGTCAGCAACAACAGGAGCGCCCCGGCGCTGGCCTTCGCCGCCGAAGCCGGGGTTCCGGCGCTCTGCATCGCGACCCAAGCCGATCCGGGGGCCGCTGACCGAAAGCTCGCCGACGCGATGACGGCGCGCGGCGTCGAGGTCGTCGTCCTGTCCGGCTATCTGCGCCAGCTGGGGCCGCAGACGCTGGCGCGCTACGCCGGGCGGATCCTCAACATCCATCCGGGCCCGCTGCCGGCGTTCGGCGGTCACGGCATGTACGGACGGCGCGTCCACGAGGCCGTGGTCGCCGCCGGCGTGGCGGAGAGCGGCATCTGCATCCACCTGGTGGACGAGGAATACGACCGCGGCCCGGTGATCGCGCGTCGCGCCGTCGCTGTGGAGCCGGGGGAGACCGCAGAGAGCCTGGAGGCCCGCGTCACGGCCCTGGAGCCGCAATTCTATGTGGAAACCCTGGGAAAGATCGCCGAGGGCGCGATCAGCCTCCCTTGAGGGCGACCTAATATTTCCGATAATATTCCTTAGGCGCAATATGGATGCAGGCTATGGAGGTGATCCCTGCGCGCTATATGGTTGCCGTTCTAAGCCTCCAATGGCTGGACCCATGCGCCGGCGACGATGCTCTCCAGTTCACGCCTGAGTCCGTGCGCCGCGCCAAGATTGTTCAGTCCGATCGTCGCAAAGGCCCGCGCTCGCTCGAGATCTCCAGCCAGAAGTCCCATCAAGGCCACAACTCGCGCCATCTGAACCTTGGTCGCGGAGAACCCGGAAAGATCGAAGCGGCCAGCTTCGAAATCATCGGGCGCGATCGTTTTCAGAGGCGCGTCTGGGCCAACCTGTTCGGCGAAGCACTTGCGGCCGACCCGAACATATAGATTCGCTGCCGCCGACATCGCTCGATCCAGGCTCTCGCGGGTGGAGTCGAATGCCCACCACTGATCGCTCCCGACCTCTGCCAGCCTGCGTCTGAACACGCAGAGCGTCGGGTCAATGTTGTCGACGTTCGGCGGCGCGCCAAGCGCATCGGGAACGCCTTCCGGGTGTAGGCCCAGATTGACGGCGAAGCTGCCACCATGTCGGTTGGGCTGGACTTGGACAGCTTGGATGAATCCGCCCTCAACACGGCGGAACGAGCGCCCAGATCGGCTAAATCCGTCAGACCGCAAGATCGGGGTCAGAACGGACGTGACCGCCCTATCGATTGAGTAGCTCGACTCGCCCATGCGGCCTCCCGGCCGATTGTGACTCGACGGGTGGCGGGTTTCCACCCGGGCGACCCCAACCGCCCTGCTCTGAAATCTCTATCTGGCAGAACCCGACATCTCCAGCCGGCGTAGACATCGGATATGACGAACGCCCCTCAACCCGCGGCCCTCTCCAGCACGGTCATGGCCATCTCGCGGCGCAGGACGAAGCCCAGCGACTGGTAGAGCCCGATCGCACCGGTGTTGTGCGCATAGCTGTGCAGGAACGGCGTCTCGCCGTGCGCCAGGATCCTGGCGGCGACCACCCGCATCAGCGCCCCGGCATAGCCGCGCCCGCGACACTCCGGCGCCGTGCAGACGCCGCTGACCTCGGTGAACCCGTCCGGCTTCATCCGTTCGCCCGCCATGGCCAGCAGCCGGCCGTCCCGTTTCACGCCGACGAAGTCGCCGAGCTGGTGCGTGCGCGCGAAGAACGCTCCGGGCCGGGTCAGCGTCGCCAGCGCCAGCATCTGTGGCGCGTCGGCCTCCGTCAGCGGCGCGATGGCGAAATCGGGTTCCTCACCCGGCGTGAGGACCGGGGCGGCCATCTGCCAGATCACTGCCCGCGACGCCACTGTCGTGCCGGGAATGTCCGGCCCGGCCTCGGCTTCGACCAGCGCCACCTGACCCT
>Ga0207695_10000940_pt1 | contig 51964 bp, 35 predicted proteins | sample KBSC54metaG_FD_184354 | JGI IMG/M metagenome (GOLD analysis project Ga0207695, IMG submission 184354) | Corn rhizosphere microbial communities from Kellogg Biological Station, Michigan, USA - KBS C5-4 metaG (SPAdes) (version 2) | ecosystem: Host-associated > Plants > Roots > Rhizosphere > Soil...
GAATCGCGGGTGGATGTGAAGGTGCACTGAGAAGCCGGAACGTGTTCGCCTAAACCACAAGTCTCCCTAATGTGTTTGCCGCTCTTTGCCGATATTTAACCCTGTGGAGGGTGGTTCGGACAACCTGCAAGTCTCGTGATCGGGATTTGTCTGTTTTCTAACGAAATCGCTGCACCGGATGATTAAGTTAGATCAGGTCCCCCTTCCGAAGCAATATTTCACCACTTCCGCGCCGGCCCCATTGCGAACAAAGTGTATCGCTTGCGCCAGCTCGACGCTTCAGTACGAATTCTCCATCAAGCAATACCGCATCGTTCGTTGCTGCAATTGCGCCCTGCTCTTTTTGAATCCGCAACCAACGGATGACGAGCTTGCGAACATTTACGATGAAAGCTATGCGCTACTTTCGGAAACGCCCGAAGGTGCGACCCATGCTGCCGATCTCAAACGCCGAACCGCCGCACACTATCTGAAAATGATTGAGCAGTACAGAGGCGTTCGAGGCGGGACGCTGCTCGAGGTGGGGTGTGGATCCGGCGATATGCTGGAACTCGCTATCCAAGAAGGGTTTCAGGTGGTTGGCACGGATGTCTCGTCACACGCCTGCGCTACGGCGGAGCAGAAAGTCGGGAGTCGAGGCAAGATCGTAAACTGCGGTTCCGGTGAACTGGTTGAGCCGCCGGAAAGCTTCGATGTTATTATTTTGGCCGATGTGATCGAGCACGTCCGCGATCCGGAATGGACGCTTAGCAGACTTCGCACCATGCTCAGGCCAAAAGGACTGATTTTTATCGTGACGCCGAGTATGGATTCGTGGTCGGCGCGACTCCTTCGGAGCCGTTGGATGGAATTTAAGGTCGAGCACCTCACATACTTCGACCGGTCGAATCTCCAGACGCTCCTCCTCCGCTGCGGTTTTGAAGGCATCATCGCGGCCGAAAACGTGAAGTGTCTAAGCTTCGAATATGTGCAGAGTCACTTTGAGAAATATCCGGTGAGCGGACTAACTTGGCCGATTCGGATCTTGAAGAGTCTGTTGCCCAAGCGAGTGCGATTCAAACCCAGGCAAATTGTGGCGAGCGGCATGGCTGTCATGGCGACCAAGGGAAAGACACACGAACAGAAGCTATCGGTTGTGGTTCCCGCCTATAACGAAGCGGCAACGCTCGCGACTATACTGGACCGGTTGGTTGAGAAACGAATGGAAGGTCTTGAGACGGAGATCATCGTCGTCGAGAGCAATTCCACCGACGGAACACGTGAGATCGCCGAGCGCTATGAATCCCTGGGGTTAATCCGCTTGATTAAGGAAGACCGTCCCCGCGGTAAAGGTCACGCGACGCGCACCGGCTTGGCGGCCTGCACAGGCGACATCGTATTGATTCAAGATGCAGATCTTGAATACGACATGGAAGACTATGACGCTCTGTTGCACCCTATTTTGAATGGCCGGAAGGCTTTCGTCCTGGGTGCGCGCCACGGCAATGGCGCATTCAAGATGCGTCACTTCGAGCGTCAGGTGGGACTCTCGACCTTCCTGAACTTTGGACATTGGATCTTCACGGCACTCGTGGACTTCCTGTTTCTGCTACCGCTCAAGGACCCCATGACCATGTACAAGGTCTTCCGGCGAGACTGTCTCTACGGACTGGCTTTCCAATGCAATCGGTTTGATTTTGACTTTGAACTCTTAGTTAAACTGGTTCGTAAAGGATACCGGCCAATTGAGATTCCGGTCAATTACCGGTCGCGTTCGTTTGAGAGCGGCAAGAAAGTTTCCATTGTCCGCGATCCATGGACCTGGCTTTGGGCGCTTCTTAGATTGCGGTTCACCGAAGTAAATCCCCTCAAGGAAATTCAGCGCCAGAGAAAGTCTTAGATGAGTCGTTCGTTCCTGATTGGCTGCCTGATTTTCCTCGTTCTTGCCTCCCTCGTCTACCCCGAATATCGCTATCACATGAATCCGGATGGCACGTCGTATTTGACGCTGGCGCAAAAATACACGGAGGGGCGATGGTTTGAGGCAATCAGCGGGCATTGGGCTCCCTTATACATCTGGATATTGGCCCTGCTCGAAGCAATTGGATTTTCCCCGATGCTCAGCGTGGCCATTGCGAACATCGGATCCGGCATCTTTATTCTCTGGGCTCTGGATAGGCTCTCGATTCAGATCGGTATCGGTTTTGCGCGCCGCCTCGCGATCCTGAGTGTTTCCTGCCTATATTGTCTATTCATTGCAATTGCGGTAATCACGCCAGATCCGCTGGTGACCGCGTTCCTGACCTGCTACTTGGTCCTGGTTGCCGAGGGCCGATGCTTTACTCAAATTCGTTATGCCTGTCTCACAGGTCTGATAGGCGGGCTTGCATATCTGGCGAAGCCGTATGCTTTGTATTTCATCCTGCTTCATCTATTTGCCGTGAGCCTGTTGCGGATCGAAGGCTGGAGGACCGCTCAACGCACCGGACTTCGCGTGGCCTGCATTTATGGTGTGATGTTGCTGGTTTCTCTTCCATGGATCGCATGTATATCGTGGAAATACGGGCGGCTCACCACCAGCACCGCCGGCGACTTTAGTTTTCGCGTCATGGGGCCGAAAGGCCGGGGTCCCTACGTTGTATTCGCGGGTTTGGCGCCGCCGCCGAACTCACACGCGATTTCTTATTGGGAAGACCCTTCCACATTGGATGTTCCTCGCTGGTCGCCCTTCGAATCGTCCGATTCCTTTCGCTACTATCTCGGCGTGATTTCAAACAATATTCGCGACGCTGTTATTTGGTTTATTCAAGCCTCCCTACTGACCTTGCCTCTTCTTGGGGTTGGCATATGGAAATGGCTGCGCAAAGGTGACCTGTACGCGGGCTTGCTGGTTCTGACTATTGTCTTATACCCCGCCGGCTATCTTTTGCAGCATATCGATAGCCGATATTTATGGCCAATGGCGTTGTGGAGCCTGGTCCTTGGGATGCACTTGTTGCCTGATGGGCGGAATTCCGCGACGGCAGGGTTCCTGCTGTGCGCATCGTTCGCTCTCTACCCTTTCTTCCAGATGCGGGCCTATTCTACGGGTCAGAACGAGCACAGTATTGGGGAGAAACTCAAAAACGACTACCATTTGCAGGGCAACGTAGCGTCTTCGTCGCGTTGGGTTGACTCCCTTGCCGTCTCTTTCTATGCAGGAATTCGGTACTATGGCGTGCCGGCCCCAGGCAGTACTGCTCTGATGCGGCAGGAGTTACAGCGCAATCAGATCCGGTATCTGCTGGTGTGGTCCGGAGACGCGGATAACCCTGACCTTCGGGCGGGGATGCCGGAGATCAACCCCGGCGGCCTTCCCGGTTTGCGGGTTTTCGGAGCGCGGCCGTAGCGCACTTAAATAAACTGCTCGGGCGTCAGCTTCAGGTCTCGCTACATTTATCCCTTCCGCGAGGTATCCTGGCCATTTGGACTGTTGAGCTACTCCGTTTCCGCCGATCCACTCCATTGGGATGAAGAAGGCCCTTCCGCGCAGCCCTCACAAACGCCGTCTCGGTCTCCTGATCGGCCGCTTGGCGACAAATCGCACCGCCGTGGCGTTGGTATTGGCGCTGCTTTCGCTCGGTGGCCGCGCTTTGTTGCTACCTTGGGTTCCCATTCCGAAACCTGCTATTCAAGACGAGTTCGCTTATCTCTTGACGGGAGATACCTTCGCCTCCGGGCGGCTGACGAATCCTCAGCATCCCCTGTGGATACACTTTGAGACCGTTCATGAACAGATGCATCCGACCTACCAAAGCAAGTATCCTCCGGCGCAGGGCATGCTACTGGCGCTTGGGCAGGTGATATTTGGTGATCCATGGTTTGGGGTGTGGCTTAGCATGGGGACACTCACTGCGGCGATTTATTGGGCTCTCGCCGGCTGGCTACCGCCCCGGTGGGCGCTTCTGGGCGGATTGCTGTCGTTGACACGAGTGGGGTTCTTCAACTATTGGAGCGAGAGCTACTGGGGCGGAGCGGTGGCCGGGACGGCTGGCGCCCTCGTCATCGGAGCGGTTCCTCGGTTGCGAAGGAACCCGAGCGCCGGCGCAGCGACTATCTTGGGAGTTGGACTTGCCGTACTCGCCAACAGCCGGCCTTTTGAAGGATTGGTATTAAGCCTTGTCTGTGTGGGTGCCGTCCTGTTGAAAATATCGTGGCGAAAACTTGTGAAGCCGCTTGCGGTCATTTTGTTGCCAACAGTGCTCTGGATGCTTTATTACGATTACAGGGTCACGGGCGATCCGTTTTTGATGCCATACCAGCTGAACGAAAGGCAGTACTCCCCTTGGTCCCCATTCATGTGGGATCGTCATCCACACGTGCCGCCACCCTATAATCACGAGGCTATACGGGCAGCCTGGATCGGGTGGGCCGGCGGGCAGCGTACTTTCGAGCATGCACATCCTTGGCTCGTGAGATTATCCAGCTTTCTCATGCTCGACTATTTTTATCTTGGCTGGCCGCTCACACTCTGCATTGCTGTGTTCCTACTGCCGATGCTCCTATACCAGCGGAGAATGCGCATGGCGATCCTCATAGCGTTCCTCTATTTCGCCGGTCTCGAGTTGGAAACAACACTTGTACCGCATTATGCAGCGCCTGGAACAGCGTTGCTGTTCATTTTTGCCGCCGGTTCGCTGCGCCGCCTGTGGCATCTCTCGCCCGCCACAATGACGTTCGTGGTTGTTGTTCTCTTTTACGTAAATTATCTGGGTTGGATCAAACCGGAGCACCGTATGCTCTTTGATAAACGCGATTTCTTCGCGCGGCGAGATTCCGTGCTGCGGAAATTGAAAGAATCGCCCGGTAAGCAGCTAGTATTTGTCGAATACGGATCGGGGCACGATGTCAATTATGAGTGGGTCTACAACCGCGCGGACATCGACGGCTCGCGCATCGTCTGGGCCCGCGGGATGGGAGCGGATAAAGACCAGGAGCTGTTCAGCTACTATCCCGACAGGAAGGTATGGCGATTGGTGGACAGTGGCAGCGGCGCTGCGCTCTCTGAGCTAGGCCGGCCGTGAAGGACATTGGCGGAAAGGCCTTCGCCGTCCTTTTGATTGGTCTCTTCGTTGCGGCGATCATCAAAGACATACGGGTCCCACTGTGGTTAGACGAGTTCCTGACGCTTTATGCGTCGGAGCAGCCGACGATTCCGGATGTGATCGGTGCCATTCGCGAGGGTGCTGACTCACAGCCTCCGCTCTATGACCTGATCGTCCGTTCGCTACACCCAGTAGTTGCAAACGACGCGCTACGTGTTCGTTTGCCAGCCGCCCTTGGTCTCTTTCTCATGTGCGCGTGCGTCTTCGCTTTTGTGCGCAAACATTTTCCGCCCATTTATGCAGCTCTGGCGGCCGTTGTGGCGCTCCGCACAACCTGGAACTATGCGTATGAAGGACGAACTTATGGATTAGTATTGGGATGCGTGTCTTTGGCGTTCGTCTGCTGGCAGCGAGCGGCGCAAACTGGCCAACGGCGTGCTGTGGTAGGAATGGGCATCAGTCTGACGGCCGCGATCGCTCTTCATTACTCCGCTGTGATGGTGCTGTTTGCGCTATTCGCGGGCGAATTCATCCGATGGCGGAACTCGCGGAAATTCAGTCTTCCAATATTGTCAGCCCTGGCCATCCCCCCGCTGATTCTGATCCCACACCTTCCGCTAATCCAGGCAGGGAAGCCTTTTGTTAAGTACTTTTGGTCCAAAGCCACCGCTGCCACTTTCTACAGCTTCTATATTCAGATGCTCTGGCCCGTGGCCCTCGTTATCGGTTTGTCGGCCGTGTGCTCGTTGTGGCTGATCCTCCTTCGATTCGGCCGCAAGGATGTTACTCCGAAGCCTCAATCCACTATGCCGGCACATGAGTGGTGGGCCGTTCTCGTCTTGCTTCTCCTCCCTGAATTCGTGATTCTGATAGCGCTACTTACGGTAAAGGTCTTCGTAAATCGATATGTACTCTCCTCGATGATCGGTGCAAGCATATTGCTAGCCATTACCTTATACCGGGTGACCAACGGAAGCCGCGCTGTCGCCGCAATCGTCTCGCTACCCCTCTTGGTATGGTCCTTAAGCACTATAAGCTCCGCCGTCACCCAGCGCCCGACGCCTTTGCACGAAGGTTTTAAACTTGAACTCTCCAAGGCGCCGGCCGATCCAAAGCCAATCGTGTTCTTCGAAGAGAGAGCGTTCATGGAACTATCGTTCTATTCCGCGCCCGGCTTAAGGGACAGATTCGTCTATCTGGTTGATCCGGAATTGGAACGGTATTACACGCAAACCGATACCAACTCGCTAACCCTTTTGGCGTTGCGGCGCAGGGTGCCCTTAAAAATCGTCGATTACCATGCCTTCATAGCTGCAAACCCGAATTTCCTGGTTGCAGGTGATTCCGGTGAATGGATAGTGCCTCATCTACGGCACCTGAATTACCTGTTTATACCTCTGGCGCACGGGCTCTATGAAGTGCGAGCGCCCGGTTCTTAGTTCCACCCACGGTACACTATTGTGAGAACCACACGCGTTCTGCCCGGTACTTCATGTCTATCCCTCTTGAACCCGAACCGTCGCGAACTTCGCATACGAAAATAGTCGTATCCATCCTGGCAGTTGGGCTCGCTGGGCTGCTCCTCTATTTCTCGCTCCGCGGAATCGAATGGCGCCAAGTGGGGATACTGCTCTCCGGCGCCAAACCAGCTTTTGTTGCAGCAACCTGTGTGCTTTCGACCATTTCACTTTTCCTGCGGGCCACCCGATGGCGAATTCTTCTCTGCGCCGGACATGCGGTGAGTGTGAGCGATGCATTTTGGGCGACATCTGTCGGCTATTTCGGCAACAATTTCCTTCCGGCCCGCGCGGGTGAGATCGCACGCACCTTGATGATCAGTTCCCGTTCCGGCTTGAGCAAGACTTTTGTACTCACTACGGCGCTCATGGAACGCATGGCGGATGCGGTCGCGCTCGTCGTCATCACCGCGCTCGTCCTGTTGACTCTTCCGATGCAACCCGCGTGGCTCGCTAAGGCGACGAAGCCCTTCGCGATACTAGGAATTTGCGGCGTGCTGGCGATCGTAATCCTTCCTCATCTCGAGCGGTTCTTCGGAGCAATCCTGGCGCGAGTCCCCGTATCACCCTCCATTCGCACCAAACTGATCACGTTGTTAGAACACATCCTCAACGGCATCCGGGCCTTCCACGACACGCGCCGCGCGCTCGGTTTTCTCATGTTGACCATCGTGATCTGGTCAGTGGATGCAACGGGAACCGTTGTAGGCGCAAGGGCTCTCGGTTTAGAGATTCCATGGCCCGTTGCGTTTTTATTGATTGCCGGACTGGGGCTCGGAAGCGCTCTTCCGTCGACGCCGGGATACGTCGGCATTTACCAGTTTGTCGCAGTAAGCGTACTCACTCCATTCGGGTTCAGCAAGACCAATGCGATCGCCTACATCCTGATGTTTCAAGCCATCTCGTACGTTTTCGTCGGATTCTGGGGATCGCTCGGATTCTGGAAATATCGCCATATGAAGCTGGAGCGCCCATCGCCCGTGGACGCACAGACTTCGCCGCTTACGACAGCTCCCTGAAGTGCTCGAGCTTGCGCTTCAATATCTCAGCCCATATCCGTACTTGAACAGCGGATCGTAGTTGCGGTCTCCGAGATTAATCGGTATCTGAGCCATGGATCGAGGCCACGAGAACGAAAGCGTTCCAGTCGGGTTGTAGTCGCCAAAAAGCACATCAGCGATACCCTGACCCTCAGTTCCCGGCAGCCACGCGGCAATGAAAGAATCGCCTTGCGCAAGAACGTCGTTGATGATCATCGGGCGGCCGGAAATCAGGATCACCACCACCGGAATACCAGCCTTCTTCATGTTCGTGACAGCCGCGAGATCGTCCTTATCGATCGAAAGATCCGCCCGGTCGCCTTGGAATTCCGCATAAGGTTTCTCGCCGATCACAACGACGCCGATGTTTGCGCCCGTAGCGCCCGTTCCGTCTTTCGAAAAAGTCACATTGGTCTGCTTCGAGACGGCTTCCCTAATGGCCGCCAGAATAGTGGTGCCGCCAGGAGTCACCGCGCCGCTTTGCCCTTGCCAACTGATCGTCCAGCCGCCGCATTGATTGCCGATATCATCGGCGCTCTTTCCCGCAACATGGATGCGTGCGGCACCCTTCGACAACGGCAACAATTTGTGCTCGTTCTTCAGCACGACGAGCGACTCACGAACAGCCTCACGCGCCACCTGGCGGTGCTCCGGTGAGCCGAAGCTCTTGTGAAGCCCGCGATCGGCGATCGGCGATCGACTCTTGTCCATCAACTGCATCGCGAACTTAACGCGTAGTATCCGCGTGACCGCGTCATCGATTCGCGCCATCGGCACGGTTCCCTCGTGCACGAGCTCCTTCAGATCGTCGAAAAACACGCGGTATTTCGTGGGAACCATCACCATATCCATGCCGGCATTGATCGACACCCCGATAGCGGTCTTGTAATTCGGATCGATCTGGTCAATGGCGTTGTAGTCGGAAATCAGAAAGCCTTCGAAGCCAAGTTCCTGCTTCAAAATCTCCGTAAGAAGGCGTTTGCTGGCGGAGCATTTCACGCCATTCCAACTGTTATAAGAAGGCATGATGGACGCGACGCCCGCCTGAATCGCTGAGACATAACCTGGAAGATGAATCCTCCGCAGCGTAGCCTCGTCAACCCGCGTGTCGCCCTGATCCAGACCCTTGCCGCCCTTCGCGCTTCCATACGTAGTGCCCCCATCCCCAACATAGTGCTTGGCGCACCCGAGCACGGAAAGAGGATCGCTTAGACTCACGCCCTGCAAGCCATGCACGGCCGCTTCACCAAGAGTTTTGACAAGCTGGGGATCTTCCGAGAAGCCTTCATAGGTCCGGCCCCACCGTTCGTCCTGCGGAACCGTCACGCACGGCGCGAAGGCCCAGTTGATACCGGTAGCGCGTACTTCCTCGGCCGTGATTCGTCCGATCTTCGCCACAAGTGCAGCATTGCGCGTGCAGCCGAGACCAATGTTATGAGGGAATATCACTGCACCGAGCACATTGTTGTGCCCATGCACCGCGTCGACGCCGTAGAGGATCGGAATCCCCAGACGTGTATTGCGACTGTGCCGCTGGATGCGGTCATACATGTCCGTCCACGCCTGGAGGCTATTGCCTTCCTTCGGATCGGAATTGCCGCCGCTCAGCACCGAACCTAGAAAGTATTTCTCGACATCCGCAGGATCTTTGAGCCCGTCCTGCTCGGGCTGAGTCATCTGGCCGATCTTTTCATCCAGAGTCATCTTGGACAACAACTCTTTGACCTGTGGATCATAGGACGAGAGCTTTGTCATCGTGGGAGCGCCAGTGAGGAGGAAAACTCCAGCCGCAGTTGCACAGAACAGCCCTGCCAACCCGTAGACACCCGTACTTGCCATTAATTATTCTTCCAGCATCTTGATCGCCTTCACCAGGCTGCGATGCATTCGATTGAATGAATCCGCGAGTACCGAGACTTCGTCACTGCCCTTCACTTTAAGCTCCGGCACGTTCAGGTTGCCTTTGCTGATTTCATCTGCCGCTACCGAGAGGCGTTTCACGGGACGCACAATCGCTACGATCAAAACCACATTCAGCAGCAGCAGGCTAAGTAGCGAGATGGTTCCCATCCAAACCATCAAACTCCGCAACGCGCCTTCTGCAATCGCGTTGGGAATCGCCATGGGAACGCTCACGATCTGCGCAGCCACGATCTCGTTTAGTTTCCAACCGAAGCCATTGTTACCCCCGTAGAGTTTGATCATTGCAGGCGGTGCTGCCGATGGAACACTGTGGCACTCCATGCAGCTCTCCACAGATTTGATTGGCTTGGCCAGAAACAGCGACGGCCCCGCCGGCGTTTCCCGTACTCCGATGAATTCAGATTGGTTTGGATCCTTGCGGAAGACATTCACTACATCCGCTTCCCAGTCGGCTGCCCGGTCCTCCAGGTTTGTGGGATTGAGCGTTGCCTCCTTATACGCGTAATCGGGGTACGATTTCCGCAAATAATTGAATATTTTCGTAGCCGAAAACGCCGGGACGGTCTGCGGATAGAATACTTTATTATTACGCTGCAACTGCAAGAGCAGCGGCCGAATCTGCTGGCTGGTATAGTTCCTCGTAGCCTGACTGGTATCCATAATCAGACGCGCTTGCTGCACCACTTGGTCGCGCGCACCGCTCTCAAGAAATTTCCTCGCCACCATACCGGTGGCCGTCAGTGCGAGGGCAGAGATAACGATAAAGATGAGATTGAACTTGGCGGTTAATTTCATTTAGCAGATCGGGTCTGATTGATAGTACATGTTATTCGAAGCCGGATTGTCAATCGGAATGCCGGCCACTGAGTCCAAGGAACTCCGCGCGATCTTTATCGGATTTAATTTCAGCACTGAGCAAGGAGTACAGTTCGTTCAGGTTCTCCGCCTTTCGCGCCGCGCGGCTCACAACGACGCCCGCCAGCGGTCCGATGAACTTTGCGAGATTCCGCCTCGCGCTGTCGAGCACGGCCGGCTCCCACGCGGTTGTCTCTTTCCGCGGCGCCGGAGTAGCCTCCCGCTGACTGAGAGCGCTCGGAGTGTCGCTAAGGATGGCATGTCCGAGTTCCTTCTCGCAAGAGATGAGGAACACCCGGCGATCTTCTTCCGCTAATATCTGTTCTGCAAGCGAAGTGCATAGTTTCCCGACGGTTTCGCTGGACCGGCTATGCTTCCGAACCAGCGCTCCCGCTATTGGACCAAGCGCAACGCCAAGGTTCTTTTGCAAAACAGACAACACCGCGCCATGGAATCGCGAGGACGACGATGGCGTGGGCGTAGCACTGAGTAAAACAGTCTCGGCACTGTCAGTGGAAAACGCTCCCTCCAACGCCCTTCGGAATTCGTCCGCCGTTTGGAATCGCTCTCCCGGGACCTTGGCGAGGGATCTCAAAATCGCGCTGGAGACCGTCTCTGGAAGCGCCGGGTTGATCTGGTGCGGCGGAATCGGCGCCGTCTCACTCTGCGCCCTCATAATGGCCAAAGCGTTGTCGCCATCGAACGGGCGTTTGCCTGTTGCCATTCGATACAGCGTGACACCAACGGAATATAGGTCGGACCGTGCGTCGGCTTGCTTCCCGGCGATCTGCTCGGGAGACATATAGTGCAGCGATCCTAGAACCATTCCCGTCTGCGTGAAGTGTTGTTCCCGATTCGCCCGCGCAATTCCGAAATCCAGCAGTTTCACCCTGCCGTCGCTATGGATCGCCATATTGGCCGGCTTGATATCACGATGAATCACGCCACGTTGATGTGCATACGAAAGCGCCGAGAGTATCTGAGCAATATAGATCAGCCCTTGGCCGACAGGAACCTCGCCGCTGCTGATGCGCTCTTCTAAAGTGATGCCATCAACCAGTTCCATCACCATCAAAAGTTGGTTGTCCACTCGCAGCGCTGTATACAAAGAGGCTATGTTGGGATGGCTCAGCCCCGCCAGAACTTTGATCTCATTCAGGAAGCGTTCTGCCAGTTCCGCCGAATCCCGCAAATCCGGCAGGAGCACTTTCATCGCATCGCAGCGATCGGAAATGACGTTACGGACTTTGTAGACGCTGCCCATCCCACCGGCGCCGATCACACCCACTACTTCGTAGTCGCCGACAATTTGACCGATGTGCAGGCTACTTGGCAATTTCCGCTACGCACCCCATCTGAGAGAAGAACCCTTTTCGAAACACGTGAGGCGCCGATCCCATGTCGAGTTCGAATCCGCTAACGATCGGTTGTCCTTTCGACCCCGTGACCGGCCGGGAATTGCTCCCGCCCCGGAGACGCCACTCATATATTCCGCCGGCAGGTGTTTCGTTGGATGAATCAGCTTCCAGGAAAAAGCTAAAGACTCCCCATAAACCATCCCAGGTCGGATACACGTAATCGGTCCCGCCCTCTTTCAAACTCAACTTTACTCCAGTTGCGTCGCCGGGCCACGTGAACTGCTTGGCGGCAGTATTCTGCCCGGCATAGTCTGCGGCGGTTCCGTTTATGCTGATCTTCGCGCTTTGAATATCCTGCGACAGGATCGGCCGCATCGCGTACGACAGTTTCGGATCGGGTCCGCTGGCGTAAATCGCATTGGAAAAAGCCGCCGCGTTGTTGAAGAAGATCTGGAATCCCCTGGTGATGCTCATCGAATTGGCCGGGTCGGGGACATATTCGTTGCCTCGCTTGGGAAGCAGCTTCTTCAAATTCAGATCGTAAAACGCCCAAAGGATTCCTTGTTGAGGGCGGAATACTACATTGACGTCCTCCAAAGTCGCCTTCACCGGAGACTTTGGAGCGAAAGGATATTTCGTGAAGAGCGGATGGATCTCCGTACAAAGCCCCTTGCCTTTAGCGTTGAGATCCTGCGGTCCAAGCCGCCCAAGGAGAGCATCGGCGTAGGTAATCGGCGCTTCGATCAACTTGCGGACGGAATCGTGCAAATCCCCATTGGCATCGCTTCCGAACGTTAGCGCCATCTGCCTCGTGATCGACAGCGCCGTCCGTGCCTTATCATGCGATTGATCCGCGGCCTTGTCGCTTTCGCCCGGCGGCTGCTTCACCACATCCTCCACCGAGAGTTCCAGATCGGACAGCGATCGCATATACTCTGCGTTGTCTTTGCCGATATATTGCTCGGCGCACGCCGGCGGAACCACGCTGTGGAGAGGCTTGAACGATTTCAGAGTATCCGGATCGTCCACGCCCGTGTTCTGTGAAGCGAGACAGAACATCGCGAGCAGCGGAGATTGCGCACTCGCATTCCGCGTCAGCTTCTTGACTGCGTCGCTCAGATTTTCGTACTTAACCACCACGCCTTTGCGCATGTAATCCCGCCATTGATTCAAAAAGTCCGGATAGTAGAGAGCCTTCAAGGCGACGCTCAGTTTCGCGCGATCGATCTTGCTTGTGTCCTGTTGCCCCAGCACCCATTCCTCGCCCTTGAAATACCGGTCGGGATTGGCGATCGCATCCTGCATGAAGGCCCAGCCTTCCTTGGAAAAAGCTCCGGCCACGTCTCTGTTGTTTACCACCACCTCGGAGGTACCGGGAAATTTCTTGTTGAAGTTAATGGTGGGAAAACGCCTATTGGCTTCGGCCAACATCGTCCGATAGATGGGCTGAGCGGAAGAAGCCTGCAACAGGTAGCGCCGTGCATGCGTTACCGTTTCGGCATCCGTGTTCGAGCTGTACGGATTTTCAATGTACAATTCCCGGCTGTAGAAATCGAATTGCTTGCGTATCAGCTGTTTCCGTTCCGCATCGATGTTACGGCCGGCTTCCCACCGGGTGTTCAGCGCCGGCGGGAGGAACGCCTGGTCCGTTTTTTCGTGGTGCGAAGTGGTCATCAGGTAAGCTTTCAGCGTGTCATAGGCATAACCAGGGTTGTCGTTCGGGCCCGGAACGGTAGGAAGGCTGCTAAGCGTCGTGAGCATTCGATCCTGCGTGGCCGCGAAAAGAACCCGGCGAAACCGATCGAAATAAATCTGACGAACCTCAGGGTACAAACCCGATCCCGCATACAACCCCCATCGAAAGTGCCATGGAGGGCCATTCCTGTCATAGTCGGCCAGAGTCTCAAGCGATTGCCGCAGCGTTTCCAATCGCGTTAACGAATCGAGCGACGGCACATTCGCTCCACCGCTATCGGCCGAGGAAATGCCTCTCGCCGCATCCAGAACGGTTCGCTCCAGTCCCCGATTGCTGAAGTACGAAACCATGAAAATGATGCTGAGCACGATGCAAAGAGTAGCAGCCGTGATGAGCAGCACTCTCCGTAGCAAGCTGGTCTTCGTGCTGGAAGCGCTCGCGCTCAGCGCCGCGTGATCTGCAAGGACTACGTCATGAAGAATGTGATCAAGGAACACCCATTGCGGAACCCGCCGCCCCACCATGGCTTGGCGAACCGGCGCGCCAGCCTGTTCCGGTGTGAACTCACCCAGGCGAAACATACGCGTGGCCCCGCTAGCCGGATCGAACGACTGTTGCTGGCGAACAGCGACAGGAGCAGGCGCAACCTCATTCACTGTTACCGGACGTACACCGCTGAAATAAAATCCCCGCAGGAACGGACCAACCGTGAGCTGGCTCGGCCGGCACAGGTCCACCAGGAATTGGACCAATGAAGTGCGCAGCTTCCGCCACTCCCGCGGAAACTCGTAGACTCCCGGTAGCTTCGCGGAATCGTTTTCACGCGACAAAAATTCGCGCCGCTTATCGCAAAGGCCTAGGAACAGTCGATCCAGCGCATCGTTCAATCTCTGAGTAGTCTGTTCGCTATAAACGCCCGACGTGGTGCTCGATCCCAAGGGCAGCGTCACACCCACCACCTGACTCACTTCCTCAGGCTTCAGGTTCTGAACGTAGTCTTGAAAAAAAGGAATTTTATCGAGCTTCGTGAACAACACATACACGGGCACACTGATCCCGAGCACTCGTGAGATTTCACCCAGGCGCCCGCGAAAATGGCGCGCCGTCGCGGCCGATTGCTCCGACGCACCCGCCGTAAAAAAAGCCTCGCAATCCAGGCAGACAACGGCGGCTCTCGGCGATTGTCCACCTGAGCTGAAGATGGAGTGCATTTTGCCGGGCTGCATCTTTCGAATCACACGCGACCAGGCCGAATCGTTGCCCAGCAGCATCGTTCCCGCTTCCAGAAAAATAGCTCTACCGGCGAACCAGAGATTGATCAGCTCAGTGGGGATGATGGTGTTATCGCGATACACCTGGCCGGCCAAAAGCTCCGGTTCGAGGCCGGAGTACACCATAGAGGTCGTCTTGGCGGTACCCTGCGGACCGATCACAAACACCACCGGAAGGCTGCTGTATTTCGCCCCGGCCCCAAGCTGCGAGCTCGCTACCTTCGCTTCAGCTTCTCTAAGAATCAGCTCCAGATCGTCGGCCGCCCCGCCCGGACCACTCGAAGCCTGCCCCGCAGCACTGGGTTTCTTTTTCCTCGAGATCACAAACACGCAAATCGCAGCCAGCAGAACTCCGATAACGGCCATCCCGGCGCGAAAAATCAACAACGAGTTGCCCTGCAACCCCAGAAAAGAACCCAGCGCCATCACGATTACGAGGTATATGACCAGCCCGAGTGCCGCGAAACTATATATCATCCCTTTGTCCTCCCCTACCTGGTAGACCCGGCAATCGAACTCAGTTCCCTTGCACCGGACGCTAGCGAAATCTTGAACGCAATAAAAAGTAAAATCACGAATACACAGCAGGCGAGTGCCGCGTATCCCAGGCGCTTGAGCCACTTGTCGCCTTGAGGCCGGACGACTCCCTGCGCAGTAATTGCCCAATCGGGAGCAAGAAACGGGTTGTATCCACGAATCCGCAGAATCTTCGCCGCAACTGCCTCTCGAATGGCTCGCAGCTCTCCCTTCGCCCCAAAACTATAGCGGCCCGCATAACCCAGCAGCAGGCAAAGATCGTAGATTTCCAAAACGTCCGCCAGATCCGTCGAATCGGGCAGAGCCAACATCCGCTGAATGTTCTGAAAAAACACCTCGCCCGCTACGTGGTGGCCAAAGAGTTCTTCCTGCAGCGGTTGTCTGGGCCAATCTCCGAAGACGGGATTCTGGGAATTCAGTATCGACTCATCCAGCAGCGCCACCACAGCCAGGACCGCCAAACGAAAATCTTCGCCGCTATAACCCTGCGCCCTAGTTTGCTGGTCCGCTGTTTTCAACGCCTCGCGAATATGAGCACGGAACGATGCGGAGTCCGAGACCGATTGCCGGTTCGCGCGCAGTCTCACAATCGCGGTGAGCAACTCCTGAAAGATAGCGGCAAGATTGGTGGAGCGTCTGACTACGGGTTGGTTGGTCACAGGATAGACCTCGTCACTCTAGTTTTCGAGAATTACAAGGAGCTCAATTTCAGGGGAAGGCAGATCGCCCGGCACATAGACTCCCACCTTCCGCGTGTCCAGAATGCTGTTCCAGCAGGCGCCGGTCCGGTCCACTTCGAAATATTCGGTTTCCACTCTGGCCGAAATCGCGGCCGGGGGCACGGGAAGCTGCGATAGCCCGAGTCCCTGGACGGCCCGTTTCACAAGTTCCTGAATATATTTTTGAGAGCAGACTTTTACCAGCCGTGGCGTCGAGGCAATAAGATCCGCGCGGCCCAGATCGGCGTGGATCGCAAACACCCAGCGCGAGCGGCCGAAGCATCGCGCGTCGGTAACCTCACCGGCATAGAAATAATCCTCCACCCGCCTCAACGGAATGGACACGCAGTTGGTGGGGATGATCATCTCCAGGTGATCCCGGATATGCTTGTCCAGAACCGAAAGGCACTCATCCAGGCGCTCGTGATCGTAAGCCGGCAATGTGCGGGGATGCGAATCCATCGCAAATGTGCAGAGAGCACCACCCAGCCGGGCCATTTCCAGATACAGTTGCTCGGGATGTCCGTACTTGGCGAGGAACTGATGGCGAAGTACGGCCAGGCTCGAATTCACAGTGTGCAGTAACCAGAAACTCGCCACTTCGCGGCTGGAGAAAGCTGCGCGCCCGCCACTGCCGGAGTTCGCCGGAGCGGAAAGGGAACTGCTCTTCTCCTCCATGATTTCGATCAGCCGTTGCAGGATCGACATAATCTGATCCGCGGCGCTGATCTTGAGGCACGGTGGAATGAAATGGGGATCCGGAACAAACTTTCCCGAACCGGAACGCATAATCCGAGCGATGGGAAGAACCGTGAACCCATCGGTGGGCTCAACATCGGTAAGAAGCTGAATATTCTTCCGGCCTACGCGTACCCCTCGTTCATCCCGCCCGGTATTGTCGTCGTTCAGCGCCCGTTCTTCCGCAATATATCGAGGTGTTTCGCTGATTTCGGCTTCCGATAAAGCACAATTCAATCCATCCTGTTTTGCTTTTGGAACGGCCAGCAGAACAGTAAGCCGGTCGCGAGTCGGCGGAAATACATCGGCGATATTCCGCGGCGGCGGCAGCTCGTCGCACTCCGGCATATTGAATACCAGTCCGTCGGACATAATGCCGCGCGCGTGGATCAGCGCAATCGTACCGTTTGCGATCGCATCGGAATCGAACTGGCTTCCCAGCAATCCCCATGGAGCCAGCCATAGAGCCGACGTGGCAAACTGGGCCGAATCTTCGAAGTATTGGTTCTGAGCCTGAAAATGATGTGGCCCGAGATGCATCCCTTCCGACCACACGACTCGTGACAGTGTTCTCATATAAACTGACGCATTAGAAACGTGCAACCATTCTAGCTCCAAATTGGTTCTGAATCGTCTTTTTCCGGCCTAAGGAAACACCGGAGCGGTGTAGGATGAAGGTGCGAGGCAGGGAGGTGTGATGAGCCTGCGGGACAGATTTGTTGTTGGGGAGGTCTTGCGTGACGGACCTATCCGGAGCTATGCCGCTCGGGACGCCGTGTCGGGTAAGCAGGTGGTCATTCATCTGGAACTGATTGAAACCTCCGAAGCGCTGTTGGACGTCGCACTGGCGCATGAATCCGGCAATATCGTTCTTGAACAAGGCATCGACAACGATGTCCCGTATGTAATTATTGAGCGCCACCAACGCCCGCGTGAGGATCCCTTTCTGGAGCGCCGCGTTTGGAAAGCAAGCGTGCCCGTAGCGGAATCCGCCGGCCCTCCTGCCGCGGCCAGCCCTTCTCCGGCAACTGCGGCGCCCGAGGCCACGCGTCTTTTTCAGGCAACTGATTTTCCGCCGAAGCAGGAACAACCACCGCCGCCTCCCGTAGACCGTTCGAAGGAAGTGACGGTCACGGTTGTCGTTCCGATCGCGAGCGCAGCGGCGGCCCCGGTTGAGCCCGCACACGTGCCTGCGAATGACCCAGGTGAACCAGGCGAATTCACGCGGGTCTTTCAAGCGCCGCTGGGGGGTGCGCCGTCTACTATGAGTCGCGTGGAACCGCCGCCCGCTGCCGCAAAGCCTGCCTCCCATGCGGGCGAATTCACTCGGGTTTTTCAAGCTCCGCTGGGGGGTGCGCCCTCTACTACGAGTCGCGCGGAACCGCCGCCCGCTGTCGCGAAGCCTGCCTCCGATGCGGGCGAATTCACTCGGGTTTTTCAAGCTCCTCTGGAGGTTGGGCCGTCCGCCAGCAGTCGCGTGGAACCGCCGCCCGCACTGGCGAATCCCGCCGCCGATGAAGGCGAATTCACCCGCCTGTTTCTGGTTCAATCTGAAAAAACCCAGTCTGAAAAAGCCCCATCTGAAAGACCCGCAGCCCAAAAACCTGCGGCCCCCGCGCCGGCCCCCGTCCCTCCAGTCGTCGAGCAACAGACTCCCGCCGCCGAAGCAGGAGAATTCACCCGAATGTTCCAGACGCCCGCTGCAAACGTGCCTCCGAACCCACCGCCACCGGTCAAGCCCGTTGTCCCCAGCACCCACGCGACCAGTGTTTTCCAAACACCGAACCGGACCTCGCATCCCGTCGCCCCCGCGCCCCCGCCTCCGCAACCACCGCCACCCGCCGCGGGCGAGTTCACGGGCCTCTTTAAGACGCCGGCGCAAACTCCCACTCCGCAACCTTTCCCACCGGCTCCCCCGGCCGCACCACCACCGGCGCCATCACCCGGAGCAGGCGAGTTCACCGCGTTATTCCGAAGTCCCGTAACTCCGCCGGCATCCTCAAATCCGGAGCCGCCACCGGGGTTCGGTTCTAACCAGATTTTCCCCGACATGCCACGAGCTGCCAGCGGAGCTCAAGCGGCTCCCGGATCATTCACACAGTTCTTTCAGAGCCCGGCGTTTCCGTCTGCTCCAGTTGCCGATTCGCGGCAGGCAGCGCCCTTGCCCCCGATGCCATATGATCCGCTTCCACCACCACCTGCGCCATCCGGCTACGGACGGCCATCCGGGTCAGTAGAGGCCACTGGAGTCTTTCAGTCTTCGCGGCCTCAACCCGCGCAGTTCCAGGGCGGAGCAAGCGAATACACCAAAATGTTCTCAGCGCCAGCCCCGGTCTCGTTCCAGGAACCCAAACCCGTGGTCAGCCCGCCGCCCGCACCGGAACCGGCGAAGGACAATACGAAGCTGATTCTGATCCTGATTGCCGGCGCGATACTATTCGTGGCGATTTTGCTGATCGTCTATTTCGTATGGTTCCGCGGAACGCCGTCAGGTAAATAGAATGATGAGCTCGAGTTGGGGATTCGGCAAGTCGCCGGGAACATAGGCCGCGAGATTCCGCTCACGGCCGATCGCTTCCCAAGCCACGCCCGCCTGGTTCAAAGAGAAGTACTGATAGTTCAGCTTCACCGGGATCGACGAAGGCGGCGAGGGCACATGGGTCAACGTCAGTCCGATTAACGCCTGCCGCACCAGGTGCTCCACATGTCCAGCCGACCCGACTTTCACCAGATGCGGCGTCTTCGAAATCAGGTCCGCCTGATTCACGTCCGCGTTGATAGCCAGGTACATTCTGGTCTTGTTGAAATACTTCTCATCCGCAATGGAAACCGCATAGATGGAAGGCTGCACCAGCTTCAACGGGAGCGCAACGTAATTGCTCGGGATCACCGTATCCAGCAGCAGCCGTAGCTTCTCGTCCAAGTCGGCGAAACAATATGTCAGGTTATCGTGGTCGTAAAGAGGGAAATCCCGCGGTTGCAGATCGGTCGAAAAAGTCGTCAGCGCACCCGCCAGCGCCAGCATGGCAAGAAACACACTTTCCGGATGGCCGGTCTTCGATTCGTACAGGTGATTGAGCCACGGAAAATACGAATTAATCGTGTACAGCAGCCAGAAATTCGGAATGTCCGAAGCCGTGAAGCTCGCGAGCGTCAGGTTCTTTTGGCGGCGTGCGCCAGCCAACTGGCTGCTCTTCGCCGACAGGATCTCGACCAGTCGGCGCACGATCGACACCAGATACTCGCTCGCCGTGTAATCGATCAGCGGAGGAACAAACGAGCTGTCAGCCTGATACATTCCTGCCTTGGTCCGTTTGATTCTGCCGGCGCACAACGCCGTTGTACCCTCCCGAATTTCTCCTTTCAGCAGGAATCGGACGTTTTTCCGTGCCACTTGTATCGGCCGCTCCGACAGGCCGGAATTCTCATCCCGCAGAGCAACCGTTTGCACGCTGTATCGCGCGTTGCTCTCGATTTGATTGACAGCCACATTGATGCCGCGCTCCCGGTGAACAGGGATCGCCATGTAGATATCGACAGTGTCCTCATCCGGTTCAAACGCATCCGCCAGGGGTTTCGAAGGCGGCACGGGGTCCGCGTTTGGCATGTCGAAAAGCAAACCGTCCGGCAGAATTCCAGTCGCGCTCGTAATCGCAAAAGTTCCGGCGGCGAGCTTGGCGTAATCCAATTGCAACCGCTGGAAACCCCACGGCCGAAAGTTCAAAGCCTCCAGCCGAAACAGCAGCGAGCTTTCAATAAAGCGATCCTGCATTTGGAGGTGCTGAGGAGTGAGGAACGTGCCCTTCGACCAGATCACCGGCTGTAAACTTTTCATACGTTTCAAGGTATCAGCTTTGCAGCCATATCCGCAGCCAACCATTTATACTGCAAGACGGGACAATGCTAAAAACGCTATCGGCCGATGACGCCAAGTATTTGCACGATTTCCTCTTCGAATCGAACTATAAACAAACCGAGATTCGCGATGGGCTTTCCCTTCGGGAACTGCCGTCGAAGCAACTGGGAAACCTTCCTCACCTGATGCACCGGACGCGCGAGCGCACGCGGTTTTCTACGCTCCTGCGATGGTTTTTTGTCGGCGCCCCGGTCGATGTTCCCACTGCCACGGAGCTTATTCCGGAAAGGGCGCTCCGTATCCTTCTCGACTGCGGCTTGCTCTCAATCTCCGGCGATCATTTCGCTCCAGCGGTGATGCTGGCGCCGTTTGAACACCTTGTAGTCGCCTCCGATAGCTTGCTGACGACGGAAAATCCGGAACACTCCGATCTTGTTCTCTGGCCCAATCCGACAACATGGCTGCTCTGGCGATTCACGATACAAAAACCTTTCGAGTCCGTTCTCGATCTCGGGACCGGGAGCGGCGTTCTGGCGCTGATGGCCGCCCGGCACTGCGTGCGCGTGAAAGGCTCGGATTTGAATATCAGGGCGGTGAGTTTCGCGCAATTCAACGCGTGGCTCAACGGTGTGGAGAACGTCGAATTCCTGGCCGGTGACACCTACGAACCGCTCGGTCAAAATAAATTCGATCTGATCGTCAGTAATCCTCCCTTTTTCATTAGTCCGGTACACCGGGATCTTTTCTGCGACAATCCCATGGAGCTGGATCAGTATTGCCGCCGCGTGGTCCGAGAGGGCGCTCAGCGGCTGAACGAAGGCGGCTACCTGCAATTGGTATGTGAATGGGCGCAAGTCAAAGGGCAACCGTGGAAGGAGAGGGTCGCGGAATGGTTCGAGGGCGCTGGCTGCGATGCTTGGGTCCTCAAAGGGTACACCGAAGACCCCTCGCAGTATGCGCAAAAGCGGATTCGCGAGACATCGGGCGGACAGCCCGTCGACGACGGCAAGACCTACGGGCAGTGGATCGACTACTACAACAAATTGAACGTGGAGGCGATCTACGGAGGCGTAATCGCGCTGCACCGCCGGTCCGGAACGAATTGGACCCGCTGGGACGAGATCACCGTCTCCCCGAAAACACCATTCGGCGGCACAATTCTGCGAGGCTTCGAGGGCCGCGATTTTGTGGAGTCGCACCCAGGGGAGGGGGACTTGTCCGGCATCAAACCGAAGCTCTCCAGAGACGTTCGCCTGGAGCAACTGTTTGAGCTCGCCGAAAGCAGTTGGCAATCGACTTCCCTTCGGCTCGTTCTAACCGACGGGCTTCCATTTTCCATCGGAATTCAGCCGTTGGTGGCCGAATTCATCGCGAAATGTGATGGCACGCGGTCTCTTGGTGAGCTAATTCTGGAGCTAAGCGCCAAGGTGAAAGCGAGTCCCGAACAAGTTCAGCGCGAATGCGTCTCAGTGATCCGCAGGCTGATCGAACGCGGGTTCGTCACACCGGAATCACAGCCGTAGGACCTTTCAAAGAACGCCAACGCTCAGGAAAAGCATTACAAACGCTACGACCAATGCGCACGTCCTCAGCCAATGATATACATCCCCAGCGATGCTCCTGCGCTCGCCATTCGTCAGGCGGTTGTTGATAGGCACGGGCAGGGCGAGCGAGAACACCACAACAAGAACGGAACCTGCCATCCAATACGGCATTAGTTGGCCCGGGCGCCGAAAGATGAACGCGCCAGTATATGTACGTCCTTTGATTGACGGTTGAGTGCCGGGTGGATAAATGCCGCCACGCTTAGCTCACTTCCACACATCAGCCCAAGAACAAACAGACATCCGCCGCAGATTCCAAACCATCGGGGCGAAGATGACCTGCTCGCTTGGGCTAAAATCTGAAGGGGCCTGTTTTCACAATTCGGCGACCTCACATTCCATGGCGGAACAATACGTTGGCCGGCAGCTTCCCTTTTTCGTAGGCAGGTATCGCTGCGAAGAATACCTGGGCGGCGGAATGGCCGATGTGTTCCGTGCACGCGATTCCGAGCTACCCCGAAACGTCGCCATCAAGATCCTGAAGCCTGAAAATATAGCCGACGAAGAAGCGCGCCGCAGCTTCGTGGAAGAAGCGCAACTGGCCAGCCAGTGCAGCCACGAGAATATCGTCGCCACCTACGACAAGGGCGACTTCGAAGGCTCGCCCTTCATCGTCATGGAATTTCTCCGTGGCGAGAGTCTGCGGGCGGTCATTCGGAAGCACGGACTCACAGACCTGAATTCCATTCTACGAATCGCTTTGCAAATTGCCCAGGCTTTGGAATGCGTCCACCAGCAAAACATCATTCATCGCGATCTGAAGCCCGAAAACGTACATGTGGATCCAAACGGCCGTGCGAAGCTGGTTGATTTCGGAATTGCCAAGCAAACGGAATGGAACAAAACGCAGGCCGGCCTCACCAAAGGCACCGCTTCTTATATGTCGCCGGAGCAGGTAATGGGCACGGGGCTCACCTTCCAGACGGACGTCTGGGCCTTTGGCGTCTTGCTCTATGAAATGCTCTGCGGAGGGCTTCGTCCTTTCCAGGCGGATACCATCGGCGACCTCTGGGCAGCCATCATGAATCGCCCGCTGGACATGCGGCCGCTGGAGGAATCGGGTGTGCCGGCTCCCATCCGGCAGATGGTGGACCGCTGTCTCCAAAAGACTGCTACGAATCGGTATCCAGGCTTCGCGCCAATTTGCCGCGAGATCGAGAGCTTTCTTCGCCCCGCGCAGGAACCTCAACCAAAGCCGCAACCTTCTCCGGCACCCGTCACCGCGTCGCCTGGCCTGCGCGCGCCCGTTGTCAATATCCCGCCAACCAAGTCCGGTCAGCGTTGGCTGCTGCCTGCAATCGTAGGGGGACTGGTGCTGGTAATTGCGCTCGTCGTCGCGTTCATCAGCCTGCGGCCGAAACCGCTGCAGGCATCCCTCGCCTTTGCAAAAAGTGGAGATATGGTGCTGGTCCCGGCAGGCCCTGCGTTGCTCGGAAACGACAGGCACCCGGCGGAGCTCCCAGCCTTCTACATAGATAAAACCGAAGTTTCGAACGCCGCATACAGCCGCTTTCTCAAAGAAACAGGCCACGAACGGCCCGAGAACTTTCCCGACAACAAACCGGACGATCCGGTGGTGAACATTACCTTCTACGACGCCCAGGAGTTCGCCAGATGGAGCGGTAAGCGCCTGCCCACGGAGCCGGAGTGGGAAAAAGCGGCCAGGGGGCAAAATGGATTCCTGTTCCCCTGGGGCAATGAAGCGGATAAGCGCCTCGCGAACGTGAAGGATAACCCTGACTTGAACAGCACACACACAGTCATGCCGGTAAGCTCGTTCCCGCGAGGAGCCAGCCCGTTTGGAGCCTTGAACATGTGCGGGAATGTTTGGGAATGGGTAAACGGGCGGACCACGCCCGAGCCGCCCATCCTGGAAATGATCCGCGGCCTGGAAGGGCTCCCATACAAACCCACCAAGGAGGACACGTTCTACGCCATGCGAGGCGGCGCTTTCGACGTTCCCATGGGACCCGAGTTGCTATCTGATTTCGCCCCGTTCCCCGCCAACTTCGGATACGCCAACATCGGATTCCGGTGCGCCATGACACCGGGCGCAAAGTAGGGCGCCAGAAGCTACTGGTGTTTAAGAACAATATTCGCGATGACTCGCGAATTATCTTCCGCACTCGTGTTCACAAGGTACACAGCAGTTTCCCCCGTGCTTGCATTAGCAGCCTTCTTCACTCCCTCCACCGTAATACCTCGCGATGCCAATTCCATGCGTCCCCGGATTCGATCGACATCGGCTTCCGGGATGCTTCCCCGGTTGGAAGCGAGTACGGCTCCGCCTCCCGCAGGACCCTTGGCCGGCTGCTCTTGCCTTACGGAACGGATCAGATCGTTCAGATCCCGCTCAGGCTGGCGCGACAACACGATGAACATCTTTTCTGTTCCCGGGTTTTCATCGAAGACAAAAGGATTCGAAGGTGAAGGCACCAGGACAGGACTTTTTGCGTTGAGCCGGTTGTTTCCATGGTCAATGTCCGGGTCCGGGAACAAAACCTCCCAGGTTCCCTGAGATGCTTTCAGAATCACGTAAAGATAAGCAGAGTCGTTTGATTCAAGACTCAAAAAGAACCGTTCGCCCGAGTGAAAAACTCGCTCCGGGTCGATTTCCTGGCGCTCACTCCCCGGTTTGTCCTGCAAGATACTGTAGCGAAGGCCCAGATACGGAACGACGACCGCATGGGAAACACTGGGCTCTGGCGGAACCGGCGGCGCTGGTTTTTCCGCAACGGCGGGATCCACGGGTTTCGGCGGAATGGTCGCCGCTTTCTTAATTGGCTTCTTCTTCACGGGCACCGGTGACGGCGGTTTTACGTCCGGCACAACCGGAGTAGCCGGAACCGCGGCCGCCGCGGAATCCGCCGGCCGAGCGGTGAAGAACAACTGACGTGCCGTAAGTTTCGACGCATCCTGCGCAACGGCAGACAATGTTACCAACCCTAAACCCGCTACGACCCAAGCGAGACGGGGATGCGCAATGCGCAACTTCAAACTAATTGGCATACTGCCTCCGGGAAAACCTTCTGTGAGCGTATCATGAGCAGTTACTAGCCGCCGACAATGACCGTAGGCTCACCCTTGACAATCACCCCGCCGTGAACCGTCATATCGCCAATCCGCGCTGCGGGCAGGAATCCAATCAACACCGTCATGGAGCCCTTCGCGATCACATCCGGAGGGCCCACGCAGACGCACATATCAGTAACCCGCGCGGCGGGAAGAAACCCAATCAGCACAGTAGGGCAGCAAGGCGGAAGGATAGGGCCGCCGACGTGAGGCACAACTCCGGTCACCATCGGACAGGTATGCATATCGGTAACACGTGCTGCTGGGGGCATGGTTTTCTCCTCGTGACTCTAAGGCGTCACTGTTAAATCATCCCAAAGAAAGTTCATCCCTGGGGTTCCTGCGGCGCCGAACCGAATACGCTGTTCCTGAGAGAGCGTCCCCTGCAGGTATAGGATCGCTTGGGCTCCGCGAACGAAAATCAAATTCGCCGGGTCTTTGCCTAATTTCTTTTCGTCCAACGAATCAATTGCCTTACTGAATTCGGCGTAGACAGGTTCAGGATCGCCCTCCATCGCTTCCTTCCGCAGCAAACGCGCTGCCCAAACACCGAGCCCACCTCCGCCCCGGGGTGAAAGACCCAGGTACATACGCACCAACTCTGCGCGCCTCGGGTTCGGTGGCGCAGCGGCGATCTGTTTCTTGTACTCGATCGCGATATTGGTTTTTGGTAACTGATTCCGCTGCACCGCGGCGAGCTTGTCGTACGCAAACATGGTCGGCTCACTGCTGCGCTGGCCCGGTTCCAGCTTCCGGACTTCCTGATTCAATTTCTGAGATAACGGGGTAGTCGAGCCCACCGGAGCCAGCGTTACGAGCGTCTCCAGAAGAACTGAGTACAACTCCGGCGGCAATTGCGGCTGGGGAACAAGGACTCGATTGAAGTAATCCGCCGCCTGAGAAACCTCCCCTGGCGTGCCGAGATCCCCGATGGCCTGCATCGCATAAGCGGAGCGCTGGACATCCTCCGGGGTGGATTCATGACCCGTCAGCGCCAGCCGAACAGTCCGCAATGCATCGGGCCGTTCATAAAATCGAAGAACCTCCACCACTCGCCTGTATGCGTCCGGCGTCGAGTCAGGCTTGATATTTTCCTGGATGAAATCGGAGACCAGTTCCGGCTCAATCCCTCGCGGAACCCGCGCGCCGCCGTAGCGGTGGCTGAAAAGGTAGGTATCCAGACGCCCGCGAGCCGTAGTTGCATCGTATCGGACAACGGTTATCTGGATCGGCATAGGATCACCAGGGCCGGAGCAACCCGGCTCCCTTTGTTCTGAATCGATCCAAGGCGTTGATTCGATCCGAAGTCGTTGCGCCGGCTGTTGGCTGAGCGGGATCGAACATTTCGTAGAGCACCAGAACCGGAAGGTCGCTGATCCTCTTGGTCGCGGTCTCCGCGTTCAAGGCGGACGTGCCTTTCTTCGTAGGCGAGCCCTTGGGCTCTCCGCTATGCATGAGCATTTGCTGACGAATAGGATCGGTCACGTCGACATGGAAAACATCCCCCATTACATGACCGGCTTCGTGCGGAAAACTGAACGGGTTGTTGTCGGATGCATCCATCACCCTGGTCGTCAGAAACGCTTTATTCCGGATAGGCACGAGAGGTAAAAACGCCCCACCAAGATCCGTACCCCGGAGCACCGCGATACCACGCGCAATCCTCTTACCGGCTTGGTTCACCAGGTCTCCGATTACATAAAAATGAAAAACGTTGTCGGCTCCCGGGATCTGCCGCATAATCCTCCGCATATCCGCGGTATTGACCATCATCGCGTCGTCAGGGGGCTGTGCAAACAGCGCGACGATGTTCACCCGCGTCACAATCACGCTGAAGTCAAGATCGGACTCGTCGGTCGTCTCACTGCGAATCGCAAGCCTGGCTCCGCTGGAATGGCTGATGATAATGTCAGCCGACCCATTGGTGGCATTGAAAGCGAGATTGTTGATGAACTTCTGTCCCGTAAAACCCGCCGGCAGGGCGGCGATAATCGCATCGGCCACATCGCTGGGCGCGCGAGGCGCGGGAACTGCGGAAAGATCGACCGAGATAGGAGTACTCGGGACCGTGCCCGCCGCAACGCCCGGAGCCGCCTCAATCACACAAGAGAAACTGGAAGCTCCGCCGCTAATACTGACGCCGGTAGGGGGCGCTCCGCTGTCCGGAGAGACTACCAACATATCCGCTGCCGGAGGATCTTCGCTAGTGATGAAAGGATCCACCAGCATCGGCCCGAGGTTCGCCTGCGCGTACACCCGGCGAAACCACTTGAAAGCGCGCAGGCGGACGTTCTGCTCAGTGATGCCGCCGATATTCGCCCCGCCCACCGTCGCGCGGTAGATATGAATGGCGATGGCAATCTTTCGACGTTCCGCGCCTCCGATGCCTAGCTGCGCCCGCACCGTGCATTTCGGGGACCCTGGACAGCGAGCGATGACGTACGACGCGCGGACCTCCTGGTCAAGGATCTCCACCGTATCGTTATCTCCCGCCTGCCCCGTTCCATTTCCATCGGCCATATCGGTAACCAGTAACGTTTGCGCCGTGACAGCCTGCTTGTCCGCGGCCTGAGGATCCGCCGCCAAAGCATCCACCACCAGGCGCAAATATTTGGAGCGATAGGCCACGCCAGAGTGGACCTTCGCACAGGAAAGCGCGGGAATCTGGCGCTCAGCGATACCGAATGGCTGGTGATCGGTAACGGTCAGCGCTCCGGTCGCCGGATCCGCCGTGTAGATCGGTTTCATCGCCTCCAGCAGCACGTTTACCGTGGCGCCGGCGGCCGGGTCCACCACCTCAACCTTGAACGTATCGAGATCGGCATCGCCAGGTTGCTGAAATTCGAATGCAGACGGGAACCCCTGCTGTCCGTTGTCACCGGCCTTCGTCGTCCGATAGTTGCTGATATTGAGAATAGGTGAATCAGGATCCTGCAAGTATGGGGTCGATTTCGACCCATGTACGAACCGAATTGAAACCGGCGGCGACGTTTGGCGCACGAACACATGCAGTTGAGTGGTCGGCTTATCCACTTCCGACGGATCGACATCGGGGATGGTCACGTTATCACCGGCCTTCAGATCGCGGCTCAGGAAAGGCGCGTTCTCAGGCAAAGCGCGAAGTGGCCCGCAGTTCAGGAAGCCCGCTTCCATCGCCATCACACACAGCGTATCCCCGGCCTGGGCCTTTACGATCGCCACAAGAGTGCTCCTGTCACCGTAGACGGGTAGCTCATTTTAAGGCGATACATTCAGATCGTCCCAAAGGAAATTCATCCCCGCGGTTCCCGCCTCGTGGAAGCGGTCACGTTGTTCGGGAGAAAGTTTCCCTTGCAGATAAAGAACCGCTTGGGCTCCACGAAGGAAAATCAATTTCGCCGCGTCCTTGCCCACCTTCTTTTCATCAATGGAATCGATTGCCTTGCTGAATTCGGTGTAAACAGGTTCGGGATCGCCTTCCATCGCCTCTTTCCGCAGCAGGCGCGCCGCCCAAATGCCCAGCGCCCCGCCGCCCCTCGGCGACAGACCCAGGTACATACGAACCAGCTCGCCGCGTCTCGGGTTCGGAGGAGCGGCGGCGATCTGCTTCTTGTACTCGATCGCCGTATTGGTCTTGGGTAATTGATTCCGTTGCACCGAAGCCATCTTGTCGTACGCAAACATGGCCGCCTCGCTGCTCCGCTGGGCCGGTTCGAGTTTCCTGACGTCCTGATTTAATTTCTGCGACAGCGCGGCGGTTGAACCGGCCGGAGCCAGGGTTACCAGCGTGTCCAGCAGGATGGAATACAGCTCCGGTGTCAATTGCGGCTGAGGTACAAGAACCCGATCGAAGTAATCGGCGCCCTGAGAAACCTCGGCCGGCGTGCCGAGCTCCCCGATGGCCTGTAGCGCGTAAGCCGAGCGTAAGGTATCGACGGGAGTGGACTCGTGACCGGTCAGTGCCAGACGTATTGTACGCAGTGCATCGGGACGCTCATAGAACCGCAGGACCTCGCCGACGCGCATATAAGCGTCCGGCGGCGAATCGGCCTTGAGTCTCTCCTGGATGAAATCGGACACCAGTTTCGGCTCGATTCCTCGCGGAACGCGTGGGCCTCCGTAGCGCTTGTCGAAAAGAAAAACATCGAGTTTCCCGCGCGCCGTACTCGCGTCGTATCGGACAACAGTTATCTGGATCGGCATATCATCACCAGGGCCGGAGCACGCCGGCTCCTTTCGTCCGGAAACGGTCCACGGCGTTGATCCGAGCCGTAGTGGTTGCGCCCACTGTCGGCTGGGCGGGATCGAATAGTTGATATCGGACCAGAACCGGAAGGTCGCTGATTCGTTTCGTTGCGGTCTCCGCGTTCACAACGGAGGTACCCCTCGGCGTAGGCGAGCCCGCGGGCTCCGGACTATGCATGAGCATTTCCTGACGAATGGGATCGCCCGGATCGATGTGGAAGACGTCGCCGAGCACGTGACCCGTCTCGTGCGGAAAACTGAACGGATTAGTGTCCGAGGAATCCATTGCCGCGGACGCCATAAAAGCCTTGTTGAACATGGGTGTCTTCGGTATAAAAGCCCCTGCTAAATCAAATCCCGGTATCATGGCAATGCCGCGCGCAATGGGGGTAGCGGCTGCATCCACAAGGTTCCCGAGGACGTAGTAATGCATGGTGTCGTCGGTCCCGGGAAGCTGCCGCATGATTCTGCGCATGTCAGCCGTATGTACCACCAGGGAATTGAATGGAGAGTCGGCAAATAAATTGGGTATACTCACGCGCACCACGACAACGGCAAAGCCCACGGCGGGCTCGTCCGTTGTCTCGTTGCGAATCGCCAGTCTGGCTCCGCTCGAATGGCTGATGATAATGTCAGCCGACCCATTGGTGGCATTGAAAGCGAGATTGTTGACGAACTTCTGTCCCGTGAAGCCGGCAGGCAGAGCGGCGATAATCGCGTCGGCTACGTCGCTTGGTGCGCGAGGCGCGGCGGCGGTAGAAAGATCGACTGAGACAGGAGTACTGGGCACAGTGCCCGCGGCAACGCCCGGAGCCGCCTCGATGATGCAAGAGAAAGTGGACGCTGCCCCTGCCGCATTGACGCCCGTCGCCGCCGTTCCGGTATCCGGGGAGACACACAGCATGTCCGCGGGCGGAGGATCTTCCGTAGTGACGAAGGGAGCTACCAGCAGCGGCCCCAGGTTCGCCTGAGCATATACGCGGCGAAACCACTTGAAGGCGCGGTGGCGCACAGCCTGCACGGTGATCCCATTAATATTCGCCCCCCCGACCGCCGTCCGGTAGATATGGATGACCATCGCTATCTTTCGCCGTTGATCGCCTCCGATGCCGAGCTGCGCCCGCACTGTGCATTGCGGCGACCCTGGACAACGAGTGATGACGTACGAGGCGCGCACTTCCTGATCGAGGATCTCCACCGTATCGTTGTCGCCCGCCTGCCCGGTTCCATTTCCATCGGACATGTCGGTAACAAGGAGCGTCTGTGCGGAGACGGCCTGCTTGTCCGCCGGATTGGGATCAGCGGCCAAGGCATCCGCAACCAGCCGCAGATATTTCGAGCGGTATGCGACACCCGAATGGACCTTCGCGCAGGAGAGCGCGGGAATCTGGCGCTCGGCGATACCGAACGGCTGAAGGTCTGTAACGGTCAGCACGCCGGTCACCGGATCCGCCGTATAGGTAGGTTTCATCGCTTCCAGCAGCACGTTTACGGTCGCGCCGGCAGCGGGGTCCACCACTTCAATTTTGAACGTATCCAGATCGTCGTGGCCAGGCTGCTGAAATTCAAAAGCAGACGGGAAAGTCTGCTGCCCGTTGGCTCCCGCTTTCGTTGTCCGGTAGTTGCTGACATTCAGAATAGTTAAATCCGCATCCTGCAGGTAGGGAGTCGATTTCGACCCATGCACGAACCGAATCGAAACCGGCGGCGATGTCTTGCGTACGAATACATGCAGTTGAGTGGTCGGCTTATCCACTTCCGACGGATCGACATCGGGGATGGTCACGTTGTCGCCCGCTTTCAGATCGCGGCCCAGGAAAGGCGCGTTCTCAGGCAAGGCGCGAAGCGGGGCGCAGTTCAGGAAGCCCGCTTCCATCGCCATCACACACAGCGTATCCCCCGCCTGAGCCGTTACGACGGGCAAAAGAATGCTCCTTTCACGGCAGGCCGGCGGTTCATTTCGGTTTCCAGACCGTCTTGTCCAATTTCGGGAAGGTTACTTTGCATGATCCCGGATCGATACCGTCCACTCGGGCGTGTCCTTTGTCATCCAGCGTTCCCTCGGCGACCGTCTGATCTCCCATCGTGATCTTGTAAGCCTCGCCGGGCACGGGTTTGCCTTCCACATCTTCGAGCTTGATTTCAATCCACGTTTTCTCCTTCGGAGGTGGATCGCTCGACGGCGGCGGCGGATGATGCGGAACCGGGGAAATGGTTCCATATCCCGCCCGCGCCGGTGGAATAGGACTCGCCGAGCCCTGTGTCAGTTGACCGGCCTGCGCATCGTCGGCGTCAATCGCAGCCTTTGGATCGGTGGGTGAAACCGCGGTGCCGGGAGTGCCCACTCCAGCGGGCGAGCCCGGACCCGAATTGATCTTTGTCATCTGTCCCGCGATCGTGACAAGGCTTCCGGTGACGGTGACGCCGGTGGGATCCACAACCACGCTATTGCTTCCACATTTCAAGGTGATGCCCGCCGCCGCCTCAATCACGATGGTGGCTCCCGCCTTGAGATAGATACTTGCCTTGGTGTCTTCAGAATGGCTCTGGCTGAATACTTCGGTCACGGCCCCGGTAACCTGGAGCGTATGGCTGTCTCCAACCTTGATAGCCTGCTTGCCGATGATGTTGAGGTGATGATCCCGCCCAATCTTTTCCATCAGATCCCGATCGACCGTAATATGGTGATCGTTCTTCATGTGCTCGAAATGATCCTGCTCCACCACCAGGTGCAGGTCTTTTTCGATATTTTTGTATTCGTTGTTCTTAACCCGCGTATCCCGGTTCTTCTCGGCGTGCATGAAGATCTGCTCGCTGCCCTTCTTGTCTTCAATCCGAATCTCATTGAAGCCGCCGCCGCCTTTCGAGCTCATTGACTTGAACGTGCTCTTCGTCTGCTCGTCCGGCAACGTGTACGGGACCGTTTGATCCGCGTTGTACACACGCCCGGTGATGATGGGCCGGTCCGGATCACCTTCCAGAAAATCGACGATCACTTCCTGCGTGATCCGGGGAAGATGGATGGCGCCCCAGCCTTTCCCCGCGATAGTCTGAGATACTCTGATCCAACAGGAGCTGTTCTCATCCTTGGTTCCCGCGCGATCCCAGTAGAATTGGACCTTCACACGGCCGTAGTTGTCAGTCCAGATCTCTTCACCCGATTTCCCAACCACGACGGCCGTCTGCGAGCCCTTCACTATAGGCTTCACAGCCAGGCGCGGCGGACGGAAGACAACGGTATTAGGGATCGCTTCAAAACTGTTCCGGTATTTGAATTCGTCGCTGCTGCCCGAGCGATAACTTGTATTTTGCGCCTGATGTTCTACCCGCACAATCGTGTACGGCTGGTTCTCATCGTCGCGATAGTGATCCTGCAGAGTGAACTTAAAGCCCGCCTGAAGAGCCCTGCAAAAGCTCTCACCCCGCACCGTAGATAACTTTACTTCCTGCTCTTCCAGCCGGATCCGCGCGTAGGTATCGCCTTCACCTTTCGTCTTATACTTGCCGGGATAATCGTAAATCTCTCCTTTCTGATCACTGGAGGTCGTAGCGTTCAAACTGGTATTCGGCTTCTCAAAATCGTAGTCGTTGAGCGACGACATCCCGGCATACACCTTTTGTTCGTGCAGCAGCGTAGTGATGGTATCGTCTTCCTGGACCGCGCCCGTTGCGGGCATATATCGTGCCGTAGCCAGATTTGGACAGTCCACGATGGACGACTGCGCGTCCGCCATCACCAGGGTGTGTTTGTCCTCGTCATGCTGGAAAAAGTAAAAGATGCCCTCGTCCTCCATCAGGCGGGACACGAAATTCAGATCCGTTTCGCGGTACTGCACGCAATATTCCCGCTTGGGATAACTACCCTGGAGCTGTAGCTTGAAATCCGTAAAACCGCGATCGCCAAAGACCTGCTCAATGATCTCGGGAGCCGTCTTGTTCTGGAAGATCCGGCAATCCGTGAACAGCGATAGAAACCAGATCCAACCGACGATTTCCACTTCATAGCCCACCAGGCCGTCCTCGCCAAACTCGAGCTGTACCGCGCGATTGACGATGCCGTGTATGTGCCGCTCCTTCTCTTCCGGAAGTTCGACGGTGATCACCATGGGGCTGCTGAGAAGATCCTTCAGATTAACCGCCGGGTTGTCCGAGAGCAGTTTCAGCGTGAAAGAGAAAGGCTTCGAAATGGTCTCAGTGCCATGAAAACTCTCCAGCAGCAAAACGTCTGGGCCGAGCTTTGTATTCACACGGAGCGGACGGTTCGCCTGAGTGATCAAGAAGTCTCCTCCCCTACGAGTAAACGAACGTGCCGTCCGCGCCGATACCGACCTTGATCGCGCCGGGCTTCACGCCTTCCACCATTTGACTCAGGATCTGGTTGGAAATTTCCGGCAGCAGCGTGTTGGTCAGAATGTTATCTACATTCCTTGCGCCGCTTTCCACTTCGGTACACCTCTTGGCGACTTCGTCCAGCAGTGCGTCCTCATAACTAAGCTCGACGCGATGAGTTTCGAGAAGCCGCTTTTGGATCTTGGCCAGCTTCAGGACGATGATCTTCCGCAGCGCTTCATCGCGAATCGGGAAGTAAGGAATTGTCACGAGCCTGCCCAGGAACGCAGGTTTGAAGATCTTATTCAGTTCCGGTTTGAGCGCCGCCACAAGGCCATCCGCACCTGGCATAGTCTCGGGGTCCGCGCACAATTTCATCAGCGTATCCGTACACGCATTGGACGTCAGGATGATGATGGTGTTCTTAAAATCGATCTGCCGGCCTTCGCCGTCTTCCATTTGCCCTTTGTCGAACACCTGGAAGAAAAGTTCCAACACGTCTGGATGGGCTTTCTCGATTTCATCCAGCAGCACAACCGAATAGGGCCTGTGGCGGACCGCCTCGGTAAGCACGCCACCTTCGCCGTAACCCACGTAGCCGGGAGGCGATCCCTTCAGCGTAGAAACGGTATGAGGTTCCTGGAATTCCGACATGTTGATCGTAATCAGGTTTCGTTCACCACCAAATAACAAGTCGGAAAGCGCGAGCGCCGTCTCCGTTTTCCCCACGCCACTAGGTCCAACCAGAAGGAAGACACCGACGGGCTTACTCGGATCATCGAGACTCGCCCGAGCCGTCCTGATTCGTTGGCTCACGGAGTGCAGAGCATGGGATTGTCCGATAATGCGAGCCCCGAGGTGCTTTTCCAGCGCCAACACCGTGGCCAACTCGTCCTTCAGCATTTTGCCAACCGGAATGCCGGTCCAACCGGAAACTACCTCGCCAATAATCTGGGCGTCCACGCAGACACGCATGAGCGGTGTTTCGCCCTGCATCGTCTCGAGTTCCGTATTGAGCTTGGCCAGTTCCGCGCGAAGAGGTTCCGGGTCCGGAGCTGCTTTGGCCGCCGCGCCATTCGTAGCTTTCGAGTCAGGCTGCGAGGCCTTGATCGTGATTTCTTCGAGCTGCTTCCGGACTTCCCGGATATGATTGACGAGCTCGCGCTCCTTCTCCCATCTTTCGCTCAGAGTTTTGAGGTGGCTCTCGGCTTCGGCTCGATTCCGCGCGATATCGCTCAACCGATCGCGATGGTCCGCCCCGAGAGCCGATTCGCGCTCCAATATTCTCCCTTGGACCGTCAGGTCTTCAATGTTTCGAGTGGCGTCCTCAATCGCCGGAGGCGTCGCGTTTTGTCCCAGCGCCAGTCGGGCGCAGGTTGTGTCCAGGACGCTGACGGCCTTGTCCGGCAGCTGACGGTCCGGAATGTACCGGTGCGAAAGTTTCACCGCAGCCGCCAGACCTTCATCCAGAATGCGAACATTGTGGTGGTTTTCGAGTGCCGGCACTATCCCCCGCAGCATAATGCGGCATTGCAGCTCCGTCGGCTCCTCCACCTTCACCAGTTGGAACCGGCGCGCCAAGGCGGGATCTTTTTCAAAATACTTCTTGTACTCGGACCAGGTGGTAGCCGCGATCGTCCGCAGCTCTCCGCGTGCCAAAGCAGGTTTCAAAAGGTTGGCCGCATCGTTCTGGCCCGCCTGCCCACCCGCGCCAATCATGGTGTGGGCTTCGTCAATAAAAAGGATGATCGGAATGGGAGATGACTTCACCTCGGCGATCAGGCTCTTGAGGCGATTCTCGAATTCACCCTTAACCCCCGCGCCAGCCTGCAACAAAGCCAGATCGAGCGTGCGAAGCGAAACTTTTTTCAACACATCCGGCACATCGCCATTCACAATCCGAAGCGCAAAGCCCTCGACAACCGCCGTCTTCCCAACTCCCGCCTCGCCCACCAGAATCGGATTATTCTGCCGTCGCCGGGTGAGGATATCGACCACCTGCCGAATCTCGAAATCCCGCGCCAATACGGGATCGATTTTCCCCTGCCGAGCGTTCTCCGTCAGATTGATCGTGTACTGATCGAGATTAGGCGTTTTTCCGCCGCGGTGCGCAGGAATCGCCTGGTCACCCGAAGCTGCCGCCGCTTCCCGCTCCGGTTCCACCGCCTCAGCGGAACGGTCGGTGATCATCAGAAATTCTTTCTTCAAAACATCGACTTGAATCTTCAGCAGCTCTTTGCCGATCTCGCGAACGATCCGCGCCAGATCGTCATTCGCAAACAGAGCGAGAATCGTGAAACCCGACCGTATATGCTCAGCGCCATAATCAATCGAGCCGATTGTCCACGCGTCGGTCATCATCTTCAACAGAGTCGGGCTGATCGCGGGCGTCCGGGCGTTTCCCGTTTTCAGTTTGTCGAGGCTCCGGGTCAGCTCCGCCGACAGCCTGGAGCTATCGATCTCAAACTGCTTGATAATGGACGCGAGGTCGTTGTCCTTCGCATCCAAAAGTTTCATCAGGTAGTGCTCCACCTCGATGTCATAGTGAGTTCGAGACAGACACAATCCGGCGGCAGCTTCCAGCGCGCCGCGAGTCTGCGTGTTCAACTTGCCAATGAGGGATTTCAGATTTACGGCCATTTTGTACCTCAGTTCAACAGAAAGATAGCATCACCGGGACTCCGGTCAAAATCCGGCTTCGACTTCATCCACGAAAACCAACCCAACATAGGCGCCGCCGGACCTTCCTCGCCCATGTAGCAGTGCGGAACATCGTCCTGCTTCAGAAACAATTGCACTTCAAACTCAACATCGCCCCGGCCATAGAAATCAGTGACCGCGCGCAAAGCATTATATGCCTTTCCACTAGGCAGAAAATCCAGGTAGCGCGCCACCGGAAGCGGCCCGATCTTAATTCGAACGCGCACCTGCTGATCCCACACCGCGTCGCCCACGATCACGCCAAAACCCAGTTGCGTGGAAATCGAATCGTTGTCTTCAAAACGGCACTGCTCGCGAACCTTGATCGGATACCAGGCTCCCACAAACTGTTCCACTTTCACCGGCACATTAAAGTAGTCTGCAACGAGTTGCTCCAGTGCCACGCCGGAACGCGCTTGCATCGAGAGTAGCCCGGCATAAAACAACAACGACTGATCCGGCACGGGCTGCCGATTCTGAAGACCTTCCGTGCCCAGGCCGATAAGCGCCATCACGTGCTTCGAGAATCGATCCCGCTGGTTCCGCTCATAGGCAACCGCAAAACGATACTTCTCCCAGGCCTGGTAGAACAAAGAAATCATCCGGTGATTGAAGATGTCGAAAAACGCTTCAATCGTCCGGTCCTTGGCCCGAATGCGCTCGATGATGTACTCGGTATAGGCATACGGCAGGATACCGATATTGCCCGTTAGCCCCATGAAGTTGACGATGAGGCGCGGCTTCTTACCGGGGGTCCAATCCAGCGAATGAATCTGGCTGGGTGGAAAAATTAGTGAATTGTTGACGCCAAAAGACGCTACTTCGCGCTCCGGCTTGGCGAACCAACCCACCGGCTCGCGATCAGCCTGGAGACGCTCCAACAACCGGACCGCCTGAAAGAATTCAAATTTCTGCGGGTGGTCCCGCAGCGCCAGCTCGAGCCCGGAATCACTCACATCAGTATCCTCCGGCCCGCGCGAGGAGCCCATTCCCGCATGATTCCCTTTCGCTGCGGAGTCCTGAGCACAAGCTGGCTGAAGCTGTTCATCGATGCATAGAGTCCGAGAAATTGTTCGATCACGCTCGCAAACAAATAAACACCGCCGCCCACAAATTGCCCTTCGTCAAGTTCGAGTTCCACTCGCCACCCGCGCGCGAAGCTGATTCCGTTATCTGAAACGACGCGCGCAAACTCGCGCTTCCCCTTCAAACTCAAAATGCCCTGGATCATTCGTTCCGAGAACGGACTCTCGGTGAAATTGTAAAGTTTCAAGATCTGCTTTAAAGCGTCATGCCCTTCCTCGACGATCGACAAATGATTCAGGCTCAAGTGCGAAATCAAATGCCAAAGAGCGCTCTTCCCAAGCGGCGGCCGAAGAGGCGCAGTGGGTCTCCGCAAGCACACAATGCGTTTGATAGGAGAATTTCCCTCCAATTCAAAGTCGCCGGCATTATTTCCGAAAGACAATCGAGCCGGCAGATCGCGATTCGTACAAGTAGTGCGGACTGTCAGCGTATCCGTTTCAGTGTGAGCCGGCCGGCCCGTAAGATCCACCAGCGAGATCGACATCTCCGTGCCGGAATCGTTCGCACGCTGCGATTCGCGGCGGTTCGCCAGCCAGAAGCACTGCCCTGTAGCCGCGCCATCAGCCGCGTGGAACGAATAAAACGGCTCGTACCGCACTGTTTCATGCGTATCGGCATCCACACTGGCCACCGAATCGATGGAGAACACTTCCGTTGCATTCGGCCGCCTGACGTCCGGTACGAGGCCGTATTCATACCGCCTCTGGTGCAGCAGGATGGGTTCCGCCGTCTGCGGAAACAGGTTGATAATCGGTGCGCAGCCGAGCTGGAAAGTGGATTCCGAGAGACCCAGTGTGAGCCGCTCTTGGTGCTCCTCGCCACCCAGATCGCTGAGCAAAAATATGATTTCCGCCGTGTCTTTAAAACCAGACGCCGTCCATCCCTCTTCAAGCCCGTTGATGTCGAGGAAAAAGAACTTCTCCGGGAACGTGAACAGTTCCTGCACCAGCCGATAAGCCACAAAAGAGCGCCGCGGGTATGGCAGCATCCCCTCTTCCGCTTCGAATCCCACCGGGCGCAGGCAGCTCGCAGGCAGCGTAAACGGTTTTATTTTCGACCCCGGAGTTGGATCGCGCACCACAACGCGCACCAGCTTGCAGCAAAGCAACTCGTACAGCGTGTGTACCAGAGCACTCTCGCCATTCAGATAAAAACGAAGAGTGTCCAAACCCAACTGCGGGAACTTCACGTCCTGGCCGCACCGCAGTTCCACGCGAATCGCGGCAGCGGCGTCCGACGCCTTCATCGCCGGCTGCAATCGATCCGGAGTCCGCCACTGTACCGACGTCACCGAAACCGGCCACAGCGTCGTGTCGTAGCACGTACGGAATTTGCAAGGCACTCCGCCGACGGGCTGCGAGTACAGCATCGTATCTTTCTGAATCGGCCAGCCGGTCGTAAGCTTGCCCTGTTCCACGTCGAGCTGAAATTGCACAACCGACATAGAAGGGATCGGCCGGATAAAGTGCGGATACACGACGTTCAGAAGAGCTTCCGTGATCTCCGGAAATTCATCGTCGATCTTTAGATGAACCCTGGCAGCCAGAAACGCGAATGCTTCCAGCAGCCGTTCCACGTGCGGATCTTCGCATTTGGACGATTCCAACTGAAGCCGGGCTGCTACTTTGGGATATTTTTCCGCGAACTCAGCCCCGTTCTGGCGCAGGTACGTGAGTTCCTTCTCATAATAAAGCTGAAGTTCATCACGCATTCCCGTCCCTCTTCACCTTGTACTCACCGCTGGTGAGTTCCAGAGCAGTATCGAACGAGACGTGTTCGGGCGATGGGTCCATCATCAACAGTCCGTCAATGCGGAAACGAAGGGTTCGCGAACCCGCCGATACAACTTCCACCGAGACAATACGGACATTCGCCAAGCGTGGTTCAAACGTCTTCACGGCAAGCTGTAATGCGCGCAGAAGCTTCGACTGATCTTTAGGCGATGAAAGGCTGTAGGCAGTGAAATCGGGCAAGCCGAACACGTAAACCGACCGGTTCAATTCGCGAACGGAATCATCCGGCACCTCGGCCACACGCCGCGTGTTGAGCAGCCATTCCAGATCCCGGCAGATACCTTGCTTCAGCAGCCTCACGGAGGCGGCCCGGCTTAACGGCAATTCCCTGCTGTCATACGGTTCTGCATCAATGAGGCGATCGAACACAGAGAGAGTAACCGGAAGGTCCGATTGGTTTTGGGCCATTTCAATTCGCTAACAGGCAAGCGCCTGAACCGGATCCAACCGGCAAATCCTTTCAAATAGTTTTTGCTTTTCCTTCGCGTCCGCCTGCACTTTCTTGCTCGACCGAAGAATCGTCGCCAAGGCGCTGGCGATCATCTCGCGGTCTTCCCATTCCTCCAGCTTGTGAGCGTCGATCGCCGCCGTTATATCGTCCAATAGCGGCTGAGCGATCGCGTCCTTACCAGCGGTCATGCAGAGCTGAACCAACTGCAACCTGCGCTGAAAGCGTCCACGCCCCGATCTCTGGCGCTCCACTTCCTTAAACATCAGCTCAAACGCTTTCTGCTCCTGGCCCGCGCGAAGCGCATCCGTAGCCAACGCGTAGCTGTCGATGAAATTCTTCTCCCACCCAGCGGCGTGATGATTGTCCGCCACTGGAGCCGCAGGAGGTTGCACGCTAGGCGTGACACTATTCGATTCCTGCATCAGTCCGCGAAGCCATGTTTGCGTTTCTGAATTCGCCACGGCGGTATCGTCCATGAGCCGCGCGTCCAACAGTTCCGGCAGATCGCGCAACAAAGTTCGAATTTCCGAGCGGATCGCCACCGCGATCACGTTATACTCATCGCCCAACGCGGCGCAGGCCTCGACAACAAATCGCTGCAGATCCAGCCAGCCCCGGCTACACGGCAGCGCCATCACATTCTCGGCCATATCCAGTAACTCTTTCCACTTGCGCTTCAGCGCGAGCCGTTTGATCTCCTGTCGAATCTCCGTGGGAGGAGCCTCCATCACCGTCTGATCCGAGGCAGCCGCCGCGGCCCGTAATTCTCCCCACCGTAATCCGCGCATCATTAAATACGGCGCCGGACTGAATGGTTCCCGTTGCCGCAAATAGGCAGCGGCAGACGCCACCGCGGCAATCGCATCGCGCCGGCCCACCGGTTCCGATTCTGCCCGGGCGGAGATCCAGGTTCCCGCCGGTTGAGCAGCCCCAGCAAAACCATCAGCTTCGGCGGATGATCCCTCAGATTGTTCTTCGGCCGCCGCGGCCGGACCCGCTTGCGGCTTCTCCTCCACCGGATCAGGTTCCGTCTCGCGTTTCTTTTCCAGAAATCCGTGAACAGTGTGCCGAATCTCAGTCAGCGCCGTATGCAGTTGCCCGAACGAAGGGGCACTACTTCCGAATTTATCGCCGCACGTCTTGTTCAGATCGCTGAGCGCCTTCAGGCACGCATCAAGAGCTTTTTCCCCGTCAAAGTAGAAAGCCTTCGGTGTCTCGGCAAAAGACTGATCGAATGCCTCGGGCGGCAGCTTACCCTCCGCTAGCGCCTTGTTCCGTAATTTCTTAGCGGCCTCTGCCTGCGCCTGAGCTTCATACCCGACCGTGCGCGATTCCTTGTATTTGTACCAGCTGTGCCCTTTGGAATTCAGCGCAACGCTTTTAACGGAAGGTTCCAGCTTGGTTCCAATCCACTCCAGCGGAGCGGCGCGGAGTTCCGTATCTCCGTCCTCCAGAGCAGGAAACACAGTGTCCCAAAACTTATCCACCAACCCGTTGCAAGTTTCCAGGCCCTGCCGCAAACCTGTAAACCCTTCCAGTTTGAGCAGCGCCTCGGTCATCCACGTAGCCAACTGGAGATCCTTGCTGCGCGTCGCCAACGCCTCCTGCGTGAGCTTGATCACCAAATAAAAATCGGCTACTTTCCGCTCGGTCGCCCAGACACCCTTCGAGAGGTCGTCGTCCTGACGGCGCGCCTCCTTGATCTCGTCGTAGATGGGAGCGTAATGGAGATCCTCACCACTCGGATTTTCTTCGCTGATCGGTTTCAGTAAGTCGTCGGGTAACGTCATGTCGAGAGGCTAGGCGCTTGCTTCATCCTCCAAAGGTTCTTCATCCTCTGGGACCGCTTCTCCCTCCGCGGAGGCGAACTTGAGCGTGCGTATTTCCAGTAGCGGAACTTCTTCCCCGTCTACCAGAAAAACTTTCTGGCCAATCGGATATTCCCGCTCTTTTTCATCCGTGCACCACTCCGTGCTTCGCCCCAACCATACCGACTCATTCGAATCCTTCCAGGAAAACGGATAAATCGCTGGGATCAGGACCTCACCCAGATCAGCCCCCTTGAACGACGGCCCGGCCAGCACCAGCGCCGGAGTCCACAACGTGTCACGCAAACGTTTCGGAGCCGGAATCTCAACCGAGGCGATATGCTCAAAGGAAATCCAAAGATAGGCGCCGGCGGCATAAACTTCCAGCCGCGGACCAATCTCGGGATCGGCATCGCGGATCGATTCGAACGGTTTGCCGTTCAAAGTGCCCGGTGGAGACTTTGAGACAGGAGAGGTGGGGTACTTCTCGGTCCGGAATAATTCATGACGGCTTCTCTCGGCGTGGAGCGCCGAGTAATAGAGGACGGCGCCTAATTGAGTCTTCTCCGCACCTTCTGCAAGAACTCCCAGTTGCTTCTCCGCCCGGTCATACTGGCCGGAGAAACACAGAAGTTCAAACAGAAAAGTGCGTTGAGTTGTATCTCTGGGGTGATCGCGAAGATAAGCGCTTAGACTTTTCTCTGCATCCCGAACCTGCCCCGCGTCGAAAAGCTCTTTCGCTGTCATCCCGATCCCTTTTCATGTTTTCGTTTAATTTGAGAAGCGCAAAGGGTGCGGCGCGCACCTCCTATAGAAATAAGAACCTGCTCGCGCCGCATTCCATTTTGCGCATGTTATTTAGAACGGTACCAGTTTCTCGAGGTCGAAGCCTTTGTCGATAAAGCCGGAGAGCTTGCCGCTCGAATCTTCGGGATTGTAGTACACCTTGATCTTCGCGAACGCGAACGAGACCGACTCCGTGGGATTCTCGTTGGAACCGGATTGCTGGATGGAACTGATCAGCACCTCCGTCATTTCCAGCTTGAAGTAATCCTGCTGGTCGTCACCCATCGGCTTGTCATAAATGACTTCCACTTTCTTCAAGATGTTCCCGGTGACGCAATCGTCGAACAACAGCGGCGAAGTCTTATCTAGGACTTTCATGATCGAAACGTTCGATACATCCGCGCGGCCGGCGCGCGTCTCGCTTCCCGACGACCCGGGGCCGAAGTGCGCCGTCTGGCTTGCACCAAAGCTGAACGATAGAATATCGATCGCATTCGTCTTACTGGTGCTTGGTCCAGGACGGCCGTCGACTATAAGATATGCATTTACTGCCATGTGGCTCTCCTCTCCTTCTATCTTGGAATCACAACCCTAACTTCAGTCCGGCGCGCCTGCACTTTGCGCCTTAAGAACATCGGCTTGGTCTCGTTCTACTTCGCCGATTTCGGCAGCTCCGCTACCAATCGCAACGAGACTGTCAGCTCATCCAATTGGAAGTGGGGACGCAAAAATGCCACGGCACGGTACACACCCGGCTTGCCTGGAACTTCGGACACCTCAATGCGGGCCTCGCGCAACGGCCGCTTAGACTTGGCATCCTGCGATGCAAAATCGTCCGGAGTCACATAGTTAATGATCCACTTGTTCAAGAAGGCTTCCGCCTGCTCGCGGGACATGAAACTGCCAATCTTGTCGCGCATCATCGCCTTAAGGAAATGGGCGAATCTGGAGACAGCCATAATGTAGGGAAGCTGTGTCGATAATCGGGCGTTCGCATTTGCAGCGTCCTGATCGTAAAGCTTCGGCTTCTGGCAGCTCTGCACGCTAAAGAACGCCGCGTAATCCGTATCTTTGCAGTGCACCACCGGAGCGAACCCCAGATCTGCGAGCTCCTTCTCACGGCGATCGGTGATCTGCACTTCCGTGGGACACTTCATCGCGATATCGCCGCTATCGGTGTAGAAATTATGGACAGGCAAGCCTTCCACAAGGCCGCCGCCTTCCACGCCGCGCATAGCCACGCACATCCCGTACTTCGAAAACGAATTCGTCATCCGGGTTCCCAGCGAGTATGCCGCGTTCATCCAAAGATATTTCGAGTGGTCCGTCCCGTCGACGGCCTCTTCGTAGCTGAAAGCATCCACCGGCTTGGTGTCTTTGCCGTACGGCAGCCGCCCCAGCGTCCTCGGAAGACAGAGGGCAACGTAACGGGAATCCTCGCTTTGCCGGAAAGACTTCCACTTCGCGAACTCGGTCGTATCAAATACTTTCGCCAGGTCGCGCGGCGCATCCAAACTCGACCAGCTCTGCAGATTGAATAAATCCGGAGCGGCTGCGCTGATAAACGGAGCGTGCGCGGCTGCCGCCACGTGAGAAACCTGCTCCAGCAGTTCGATATCTTCCGGGTGCTTGCCGACTTCGTAGTCGCCGATCAACGCGCCGAAGGGAGAGCCGCCGAATACGCCATACTCTTCTTCGTACACTTTCTTGAAGAGCGCACTCTGATCGAATTCCGTCGCCCGCTGCATATCGCGCAGCAGTTCCTTCTTCGAGCAGTTGAAGACCTTGATCTTCAACATCACGCCGGTCTCGCTCTGATCCATCAGATACTTCAGACCGCGCCACGAGCCTTCCAGCTTTTGAAACGCCGCGTGATGCATGATTTCGTTCAACTGGATCGAGAGCAGATGGTCGATCTGCGCGATACGCGCATTGATCATCATCTCGGCGTCCCTCGCGATCGTCATCGATCCTTCGAGGAACTGCGCGACGAATTCCTTTACCAGGTTTTTGCCGCGTTCTCTGCCGGCCGTATCTGAGCCAAGCCGGCCTTGCTCTACAATCTGATCAAGCAGGCCAGTCTCAGTGACCTGTTCGGTTGTGGTTGCTGCCGCCGCTGCGGCCGTTGGGTCAGGCATTGGGTCCACCTTGCTTCTTGCTACCGATCTCGCCCTTCAGCTTTTCCAGCTTTTCCGTATTCCCTACCGCTTCCAGCAGTAGTTCTTCCAGCTTGTCGTTGCCCTGCAGACTGCCTCGAAGGTCGGACAAGCGCGTACGGAGATCCATGAGTTCTTTCAGTGGCCGTACCTGCTGAGCCACATTCTCCGGAGAGAAATCATCCATGCTGCTGAAGTGCAGATCCGCCTTCAGATTTGGCGCGTCTGGGTCTTCGCTCAGCATGTTCTTAACCGACAATGAAAGGTGGGGCTTCATGCCTTCAAGCACCTTATCGAAATTGTCGGGGTTTACTTCAGTAAATTTTCGCTCCTTGAGTTTCGGAAGCGGTTGTTCCGGTTGCCCGGTGAAATCACCAAGCACTCCGATGACGAATGGCAATTCTTTAAGTTCGATAGCGTCGCCAATCTCGACATCGTACGTGATGTGAACTCGCGGGGAACGAACTCGATCCAGTTTATGTTGCGTGCTCTCTCTGCCCATTTAAAATACCTCCGGGAAACCGGTCATTGTTGCATAGCCCACTATATGCGTTGCCTTTTAGTTCGTCAAGAGCCTCGCAACTTCAGCTCGCCGACCATCAAAGATCTAGTGTCAGGACCCGCCCAATCGTTTCAAAACCGTATTAATTTGTTTCAGCGTCGCCTGCGCATCCGTCGCATCGTCGCTGTCGTGATTGATGGCCAGCATTTTCTCGTAGTAGCCGCGGGCGGCCTCCAGAGAACTACGCTGCGATGTATCGTTGTATCGCCTCACGCTAATCTGCGCCAGCAATTTGTAGCTGTATGCGTCCTGCGGATCATACTGCAAAGCGGTGTTGCAATGCTTGGCCGCCTGATTCAAGTCGCCGAGCTTTTCCTCGCATTCGCAGAGGCCAAAGTACGTAAGATTTTTCTGATCCTTGTATACGGCCTTCTGCGTTGCCCGCTGTTTCCAGTTGATCGGCGTGATCATCACAAATCCGGACGCCCACGCCAGCTTCCGTCCAAACGAAGCATCGAAGTTCATCAGGCGCGCGCATTCGAAATAGGCTTTTTTCGCTTCCTCAAACTTTCGCTGTTGCCGAAGACAATTGCCCAACCAGAGGTAGGCCTGCGCGTTGGAGGTATTAAAGTGAATCGCCTGCTGAGCAGCCTCCACTCCCTTGTCATAAGCTCCCGCCAGATAAAACGCCTGCGACATATGTGAGTACAGCAGCGTTTCCGTCGGTTGCCGCTCGAGCGCATGACGGAGTTGAAGAATCGCCTCGTCCGTGTTTCCGCCCTCCATCAGGGCGCTTGCCAGCGCAGTCTGCGCCTCAATCCAATCCGGATCCAGATCCACGGCCTTGTGCAGATACTTCAAAGCGTCGTCGCCCGCATACAACACCTGATAAGCGCGGCCCAGGAATAACGCCGCTTCGCTGTAAGACGGGTCGTCCGCCAGCGCCTTGTTCAGCAGCTTCACCGCCTCGCGTTCATCCTGCTCCGAACCTTTTTGCCATAGAGCGCGCGCACGATTCACCAAGTCAACGGAGGTCTTCTTCGGCGTCCGCAGAAACTGAATTCGTAAATGCACCGGCGTATCACGGCCGGGGTACACGACAATGCGCTGGCTATCGGGCTCGTAACCCATCTTCACGCCCCTCACCTCGTGCTCACCCGGAGCTACTCCAAGAATCGGCAGCGCTTTGCTCGTACTCGTCACACCGGCTCGCTTACCGTCGACGAAAACCTCAACATCATCGCGATTGCAAGCCACAATAAGACTTCCTTCCCGAAGCGTCTGTTGCGAGACTTCGTCAGCCTTCTTCGAGTTGAAAGCCAGGATGAGACCCGGATCGAAGTCCTGATTCTCAATCGGCGTCTGCTGCTCGCCGCGCTTCTCCACATGGCTATGCACATTATTGCGGACGTAGTCGACAAACTCGTCCGCCGTTACCACTCCATTGGCATCGTGATCGGCATTCCCTTCGAGTGCTTTGGCCACGTAATAGGTGAAAACTCCGTGCTGCAGATCTTTGTCTTCAAACGAGCTCTCGCGCTTGCGGCTGGCCGTGAGCACCAGAATGTCCGGCACCGCTTGCAGACTGTGATTCACCTGTTCAATGACTTCCGGCGTGATCGCCCCGCTGTGGCACGCGTCCGCCAGCAGCATTTTCCAACGCGCCTTGATATCCTTTCCCACCACGCGGCCCAATTTGTCCATCGAATAGGCGGTCTCTTTCAGCCGTTTCGGGTCAACATCGTAAGGAGCCAGGTACCCCTTCCGCTCCTCGTCCAGAAACCCGTGGCCGGCAAAATAAATGACCACCCGATCATTCTCGCGGGCAACCGACGGGAGCCACGTTTCCAGTGCTTCCGTCACGTTCTTCAGCGTCGCCTTCGGGCCGATCAATTCCCGTACGTCCTCCGGGCGGAAGTTGCCCCCTTCCTTACTCGTGAGCACGTTGTACATGAGATCGGCGTCGCGTTCCGGGTAACGAAGATTCATCGCCGGAGTGAGGTTGCCATACTCAGCAATTCCGATGATCAAGCCAAATCCGCGCGGTACGTCGGAACTCGATATCTTTCGGTCAATCGAAGCGGGCTTGTCCACCGCCACGCCGCGCCGGCCCAAATCGGGCGCCGTTGTCTGAGCACCAAGAGAGACCAGAACTACAAAAAAACTAGAAGACACCCAACTGAGACGCATAGAATCACCTGGCGCGATGCGCCACGACGAGCTGATAAACAAACGGCCCCGTATCAGGACCGTTAACACGGGCCGCTGCCGGATCCTGTCGAATAGTGAACTGTTTGAGCAAATCCGTTTCTACGTTGAAGGGAAGTTGCGCGGGAACATCACCGGCCGATTGCAGTCGTTGAACTCCAGCCTCATCGTCCAGGCAGACACCCCGTGCCTTGAGCGGACCGTCCTTACAGCGAGGCAGGAGTGGGCTTTCCGGACGCACGCGCGGCCGTTCGCCCGCAACCTCACCGCGGTTCGGGATCCTCGGTAGAGCGGGGAGTTGGAGTGAGCTGACGATCCAGTACACCCGGTCATACCCGGCGTCCGGCGGGATTCGGAATGCCCCGTTCGTCGCCGGTATCAGGTATTCCCGTTTCGCCTCGATCCGGTTGTCGACGCCTGTCTCTCCCTGCGGAAACAGCCACATGTATTCCCCCCGGCTGGTGAGGTTTAGCACATATAGGAATCCGCCGAAGTTCGCCCGGAATCGAAACCTGATCTGGTCGTCCGGCCTGAAAACGTTTTGCAGATCGACGCCCGTCCAAGCCCCGTTCTTGCTGTGCTCTACGGCGACGTCAACTGACCTGGCAGTCACGTCCGCCGCCCGGCAGGGAGCTAGAACCCAACTCGCCAGCATCGCAACCCGGATTATCCTTAGGTTCCGCACAACGGAAGTTATCCCATACTCATAGGAACGAAAACTCTTGATATTAGCAACAATCAGGTGTAGATTCAATAGACCGTCCAGCCTCAACGGCAAATGCTGGCGGACCAAGGAGCGCTTAGTGTCCAAACAGTCACTCTTAATGGCGTTTGTCGCCCGGACGCTGATCATTATTGGACTGTTCTCCGGCTGGCAGCCGTTCAATTTGGCGCGCGCCCAGCAGCCACCCTCCGACGATCTCAAGATCGAGATCATCCACGGAGACAACGTCACGAACAACGCAAAGAAACGCGTGGCACAGCCATTGGTAGTCGAGGTGCACGATCGCAACAACCGCCCGGTTGCCGGTGCTTTGGTAGTCTTCGCCCTGCCCACTAACGGCGCCGGCGCCACATTCGCCGGTGGCTCAAAAGTCCTTTCGCTGACAACCGATCAGACCGGCCGGGTCGCAGTTACCGGGATGAAAGCTAACAGTACAGCCGGATCCTTCAAGATCAACGTCACTGCTTCCTCGAACGGACGTACCGCAACCACAACGATCGCGAACACAAATGTGCTGACCGCGACTACGATTGCGGGACTAAGCGTGGGCGCAGCAGTGGCCATCGGAGCCGCAGTAGCAGCGGCCGTTGCCGTGACGGCTTACAAACTGACAAGTGGAGGCGGTAAGGCAGCCCAAGTTTCAGTCGGCACACCGAAACTTCCCTAGCCTGTTCTTCAGAAAAGAAGGATGATTCAATGAAAAATTCCCACCGGTTCCGTTCGCTTCTGACGCAGACGACCCTGGTGTATACAATCGCCTCCTGCGCGCTTGCAGCAGATCCCCCGCCCGTTAGCCGTTCCCAAGTCACGGCTAAGCTGGGAGGAACTACGCAAGTTTCGACCCCAAGTCAACTTCAGTCCCCCATACTTGGATTTCTAGCCTCGAACACACCCGTCGCCTTGCGGCCCATCTTTGGCGTGCCGGGAGCAGTGGTGGTCGGAGATCCCTTGGCGTTACCGGGGGATATCACCCGAGTGACTATGGCGCCCAACCAGCAATATGCCCTGGTCGAGCGGAACGACGCGTCCGAGATGGGTCTCCTTCCCCTTACTGTCTCAGGCGCCGGCGACATCCAAACAATCGCGGGATCACTAGGGCACGCCGACCGAATAGCTTTCAGTCCCTCCGGAACGTCGGCAGTCATCTATTCGGCCGCCTCTCAACGATTGCAGTTGGTCACTGGGCTGGCCTCGGCGGCACCCGCAGTCAGTGACATGAGTTCGGACACCGTAAACGGAACGCCACTCACTGCGCTAGCCGTCAGTGATGACGCCCAGGCAGTGTTAGCGGGACTATCGGACGGAACCAACGGAGCGGTCTGGTTGCTCTCCACACAGGCTCAGGCGAAGCAATTGATGCCCGCCGCGGTCCCTTCGGCGATTCGCTTTTTGCCGCAGAGCCAGGATGCTGTTCTGGCAGACTCCGGCTGGAAGCAGGTTGACCTACTGACCGCCGTAACCGCGCAATTCGGCTCGCGTCTTTTGGCCGACGAATCGCAGGGCATCAATGCTCCGGCGGATGTGGATGTCACGCCCGATTCCAATCGCGTATGGGTAGCGGACGCGGGGGGCAGCGCGCTGTTGGTAATCGATATTGCCGCAGGCGCCGTCGCATCGATCGATTCTCCATTCGCGCCGTCGAGTCTCCTCCGATTGGCCGGAAGATCGGTGTTTCTAGTAGCCGCGCAGGACGCAGCAAGCACCGGTGTCTGGGCGCCCGAAGCCCCTAACACAGGAGTTTGGCGTTTACCGAGTCTGAGTAACTTCGAGTAGGGCAAAAACGCGATGCGCTCAAAGGCAAGAGGGAATTACACTTCAATGACAACAATGCGCTTCTTGTTCGCTTTGCTGCTGCTGAGCATTTGCCAGCCAATCTGGGCACAAACCCCGGCTGTCCAGATTCAGGCAACTTGTCCGGCCGAAGGCGCGATTCTGAACGTTCCGTATTCATTTACAATCACGGCTCAGAACAACACGGGCCTGCCTTTGGCCTGGACAACGGAGAGCTCTTTCCCGCCGGGGTTAGGGCTGAACAATTCCACTGGCGAGATTACCGGCACTCCGACCGGGACAGGAACCTTCCCCGTCAGCATAAATGTCGGTAACAGCGGGGGGTCAGCCACATACAACTGCGATATCGTTGTGAGCCTTCCGTTGGTCATCACCGCTTCGTGTCCGGCTCCCAGCGGAGTGCCTGGTACCGGTTATTCCTTTGCAATCACGGTTAGCGGCGGCCAGGGTCAGCCCTTGTGGACTTCAATTGGCGGCCCCTTGCCGCCTGGCCTGGGTCTGAACTCTTCTACTGGAGTCATCAGCGGTCTTCCCACGTCGCCTGGAAGTTATCCAATCTCAATTCGGGTATCCGACGGTTTCTTCAAGCCACAGACGGCGACCTACAATTGCACCATCGTTATCTCCACGCCGCTAACCATCACAGCAGGCTGTCCAGCCACCGTTGGCGTCCCCGGAACGCCCTATTCATTCACGATTTCGGCCATCGGCGGCCAGAACCCGCTCACCTGGACATTGGTCAGCGGAGCACTACCTCCTGGATTGGGCCTGAATTCGGCCACGGGAGTAATCAGCGGCACGCCAACCACAATCGGCACTTATCCGATTACAGTGCAAGTTTCAGACAGCGGCCCGCCATCATTCAGGCAAGGCGCGACCTACACGTGCTCCATCGTCATCACCAACCAGTTGACCATCACCGCCTTGTGTCCCGCACCCAGCGGAATACCGAACGTACCCTACAGTTTCACCATCTCGGTAATTGGTGGCCGAGCGCCGTATACGTGGAGCTTGACAAGCGGTCCGCTGCCGCCGGGTCTGTCGCTCAACCAGCAGACCGGACAGATCGCCGGTTTCCCGCTGACACCCGGCACCTATCCGATCACCGTCAAGGTGACTGATAGCACCGGGTCTGTACCCTCCGAATCCACAGGTCCGCTGACAGCCACTTACACATGTTCCATCGTGATCGCCACACAGTTAACGCTGACCGCATTGTGTCCGGCTCCCGTCGGATCACCCGGCGTGTCTTATTCTTTTGCGATTACGGTGGCTGGAGGCAACGCTCCCTACACCTGGACTCTTACCACCGGTAATCTCCCGCCCGGCCTGACTCTGAACACGCAAACCGGCATCATCAGCGGAACACCGACGACCAACGGTACGTACCCTATCTCGATCGCCGTAACTGACACCGAGGGCGAGTCGTCCACGCCGCAGAGAGTGACTTACGCTTGCTCAATCGTCATTTCCTCACTGACCATTACGGCAACTTGTCCGGCTGTACTTCAATTAGGCGTACCCTTCTCACTGACCATCACCACCACTGGAGGCCTTCCGCCGCTCTTATGGACACTGACAAGCGGCACCCTTCCGCCAGGACTGACGCTGAACAGCGCAACTGGACTCATCAGCGGCACGCCAACGGTGCCCGGCTCCTACCCAATCACAGTGACCGTCAGCGACGGTAGTCCAGTCACCAGCTCCGCGCCGCGCCCACAGTACACGTGTACTTTTGTTGTCAGCACACCGCCGCTCACGATCACTGCGTCGTGTCCAGGGCCTGTTCCAGTCAACGTACCTTTTTCATTAACGATCACAGCCGTCGGCGGCTTTGGTACTCGAACGTGGACCCTCACCAGCGGCTCTCTTCCGGCTGGCCTGAATCTGGACCGGTCAACGGGCATCGTTAGCGGAACCCCCACCGTACCTGGCAACTATCCGATCGCCATAACAGTAAGCGACAGCAGCACCGGGTCGCTACTACCTGCGCCTGTTTATAGCTGTTCGATCGTCGTTACGCCCGCATCACTGAGGATTACCGCCACCTGCCCGGCCGGCGGATTATCCGCGTTTCAGGGGACCGCCTTCTCGTTCGCAATCACCGCGACCGGTGGTATAGCTCCGCTCAGTTGGACTCCGAGCGCCAGTCTCCCG
>Ga0207695_10000941_pt1 | contig 51894 bp, 41 predicted proteins | sample KBSC54metaG_FD_184354 | JGI IMG/M metagenome (GOLD analysis project Ga0207695, IMG submission 184354) | Corn rhizosphere microbial communities from Kellogg Biological Station, Michigan, USA - KBS C5-4 metaG (SPAdes) (version 2) | ecosystem: Host-associated > Plants > Roots > Rhizosphere > Soil...
GTCTGGATCGCGGCGCTCGGCTGGCTGGGCGCCTGCGTGGCGGGCGGCCTGCGCCTGCTGCGGCTGGCCCGGGTGGCGCTGCCGTTTCGCGAACGGCTGCTGCAGGGCACGGCGGTGGGCGTGCTCGCCTACTCGACGGCGGTGTTCCTGCTGGGCCTGGTGCACGCGCTGGGCACGGTCACGTTCTTCGGCCTTCCCCTCGCCTTTCTGGCCCTGGGCGCGCGCGATCTGCAGCGCGCCTGGCGCGACGGCAAGCGGCGCTGGCGCCAGGGGCCCGACGCCGAGGGGCTGGTCACGGGCAGCGCGCTGGCCAACCCGCTGGTGCTGGCGGCCTGGGGCGTGGGCTTGCTGGGCGTGACGGCGCTGTACCTGAACATCCTGACGCCCGGCAACCTGTCGTATGACTCGCGCTGGTACCACGTCGCGCTGGCCGAGGACTACGCCGCCAGCGGCGCCGTGCACCGCTTCGCCGAAGGTTCGTTCCAGGGATCGGTCCCGCAGCTGGCCTCGTACCTTTACACCTGGGCGTTCCTGCTGCCCGGGGGCAGCCTGTTCGCCCACGTCGAACTGGCCGCGCACGTCGAGTTCCTGCTGTTCGTGGTCACGCTGTTCGGCCTGCCCATGCTGGTCGACTGGATCTCGCCCGAGCACCGCATCCGCGGCGCCTGGGCGGCGCTGTTCCTCTTCCCGGGGATCTTCGTCTACGACGCCACCCTGAACGGCGGCTCGGACCACATCCTGGCGTTCTGGACCATCCCGCTCGTGCTGGCGCTGATCCGGTTCTGGCGCTCGCCGAACCGGACGCGCGCCGCGCTGCTGGCGGCGCTGGTGGCCGCGCAGGAGCTGACGAAGTACCAGGGCATGTACGTCGCGCTGCCCGCGGTGGCGATGTTCCTGGGCCGGGGCCTGTTCGTCGGCCTCCGTGGCGCCCCCGCCGCGCGCCGCGAGGCCCGCCTGTCGCTGGGTGTGGCGGCCGGTGTGGGACTGGCCATCACCGCGACGCTGTGGCTGCGCAACTGGATCTGGTACGGCAACCCGGTGTTCCCGTTCATGCACGAGCGGTTCGCCACGCGGCCGTGGTCGCCCGACACCCAGCTGTCCCACGACTACCTGGATCCGCGCTGGATCCCGCACGGCGAGGGGCTGGCGAAGATCGGCGACACCGTCCTGGAGACGCTGCGCTTCGGCTTCCGCGCCCACGACTGGGCGGAGTTCCACGGCAACTGGCCCGTGACCGGCTTCCTGTTCACGTTGCTGTGGCCGCTGCCGTTCCTGCTGCCGCGGGCCCGCCGGCTGCAGCTGGTGACCGGCTTCAGCCTGCTGGGTGCTTTCATCTGGTACTACACGCTGCACCAGGCGCGCTACCTGACCGTGCTCATGCCGCTGATGGCGCTGGCGGTGCTGGTGACGCTGAACAGGCTGTGGCGCATGAACGCCGTGGTCCGGGTGGCGGCGATGCTGGTGCTGGCGGTGCAGGTGGCCTGGGGCGGCGACCATCCGTTCCTTCCCAGCCACTCGATGCTGGGTCAGGCCGCGCTGAAGCACACCGTGGACGTGCTGTCAGCCGGCTTCAGCAAGCAGTACGAGCCGCGCCTGCTGGTCGAGCCCGGGCTGGAAGCGGTGGGAGCCCTGCTGCCCAAGGACGATCGCGCGCACCTGCGCGTGGTGATCCACGGCCAGCACCTGCGCCTGGGCATCGGCGCCCCCTCGATCACGGACGCGCCCGAGCAGCAGTCGGGGTTCGACTACCAGCGATGGCCCTCACCGACCGAGGTGCACCGCCAGCTGCGCGCGATGGGCGCCACCCACATCGTGTGGCCCGGCGCGCCCTCGCTGTGGCTCGACTGGGGCAGCGAGGCCGCCTTCTACGACTTCGTCACGCACTATCTGGTCGACCGGACGGGCGCGGGCGGTTACCAGCTGGGCCGCATCCCCGACACGCTGCCTGCCCTGCCCGCCGACGACAGCGTGGGGATTCGCTTCTGCCGGGGCGAGGGCCAGACGACGCTGCTCGACCTGCAGCGGGTGATGGCCGGCGGACCGTTCGCGACCGGCGCGCCCGCGGGCGGTCAGCCGCGCTTCATCGTCAGCGAGGCGGCCTGCCCCGGCACCACCCCGGGTGCCCCGTACGTGCCGCTGACGGCAGGGAACGGCTTCCGCTTGTGGAGCCGGCAGCTGAGCCCCGCTCCCTGAGCCTCCTGGCGCGCGGGCCTCTGGTGCGGCGCCGCGCGCGGCGATATAACGGCGGCCGTGCTGGGGAACGTTCTTTCGTGTAGCGCGAGTCGGGCCGGCGAGGCCTCAGCCGTGACCCGCTGATGCCTGCCCAGGTGCAAGTCGGCCCGGTGCCTGACCGTGGCTTTCCGGTGCCGCATCCTGCCGAGCCCCTGACGGCGCGCTGCGTGCGTGCCTTGTCGGCGCTGGCCCTGGCCGGCGGCGCGCTGGCGCTGTTCGTACAGACGCTGCTGCTGGAAGGGCCGATGCTCGAGTCGTTCGTGAAGGCGAACTTCATGTCCGACGAGGAGCGCGTCCCCCTGTTCGCGACCGTCGTCGGCGCCGCCGTGCTGGCGGCCGTGCTGGCCGGCGGCTACCTGGCGATCAAACGAGCGGCCGGCCTGCCACCGCTGGAGTGGTTGACGCGCGCCACGCGGCCCCTGCTGCCGCTGGCGGTCACGCCGACGCTGCTGGCCTACGACTTCGCCTACCGGTCGACGCTGGTGTACCTGGTGCTGCTGGCGATCTTCGCCGTGATGACCGAGTGGTCGCTGCGCGACGCCCTGTCGGCGTTCGAGTTTCGCTGGCGGGTGCCGTCGCTGGTCTGGCCCTCGGCCCTGCGCCGCCACCTGCCCCTGCTGCTGGTCACGGCCGGCGCGGTCTTCTACGCCGTCTACTTCAGCTATTACACGTTGCTGAACCACCGCCGGCTGGGCACGTCGGCGTTCGACCTGGGCATCCACATCAACTGGGCCTTCAACGCCCTCCACGGCCAGTTCTGGCGGTGCCCCACCTTCCTGGGCCCGGACGGTGGCTACTACGTGGGCGCGCACGCCATCTTCGCAATGTTCGGCTGGATGCCGCTGTTCGCGCTGAAGCCGGGCGGCGAGGTGCTGCTGATCTACCAGGCGTCGATCGTGGGAGCGGCCGCCATCCCGCTTTATCTGTTCGCCCGCACCCAGCTGCCGCGCTGGCCGGCGGCCATCGTGGCGCTGCTGTTCCTGATGTACGCGCCGGTGCACGGCCCGAACTTCTACGACTTCCACGAGCTGATGCCCCTGCCGTTCTGGGGATTCTGGCTGTTCTGGGCCATCGCGACCCGTCGCAACGCGCTGGTGGTGCTGTTCACGGTGGTGCTGTACGCCCACCGCGAGGACGTGGCCGCCGGCGTGGCCGTACTGGGCCTGTTCCTGGTCCTCACCGGCGCGCGGCCGCGCCTGGGTGGCGTGCTGGCGGCGGTATCGACGGTGTGGTTCATCTTGATGAAGTTCATCATCATGCCGCGCCTGTATCACACGTGGTTCGCGGACATTTACAAGGATCTACAGACCGCCGGTCACCCGGGCTACGGCTCGGTCGTGCAGACGGTGCTGGTCAACCCGTCGTACTTCCTGAAGACGATGCTGACCGAGGTGAAGGCGGTCTACTTCCTGCACGTGTTTCTGCCGCTCGTCTTTCTGCCTTTGCGGCGGCCGGTGCTGGCGCTGCTGGCCATCCCCGTCTTCTTCTTCACCCTGCTGACCACCGGCTACGCGCCCACCGTCTCGATCGCCTTCCACTACACGCTGCATGGTGTGCCTTACCTGTTCGGGGCCACGGTGTTGATGCTGCGGATCCTGTCGCAGGCGCCCGCCGTGGGGACGCCGCGCATCGACGCCGCCCGCAGCGGCGCCGTCCGCCGGAACGCCGCGCTGGGCGCCATGGCGGCGGTCATGTTCTTTCACAGCTACGCCTACGGCGCGATCTTCCAGCACCACATGTTCATCGGCGGCTTCGGCAAGATCGAGTTCCAGATGACGCCCGAGGAGCGGAGCCGCTGGGCCGCCTTGCAAAGAATCCTGGCCATGATCCCCCCCAGCGCCAGCGTGGCGGCCTCCGAGAACCTGAACCCGCACATCGCGGCGCGGCTGGACGCCTACACGCTGCGGTTCGCGCACGGCGACGCGGACTACCTGCTGCTGCGGCGGGGCGACCTTTACACCCCGGGCACGGTGAAGCAGGCGTTCGATCGCCATCCGTACGGCCTGGTCGCCTCCGAGATGGGCATCTATTTGTTCAAACGAGACACCGTCACGCCGGGCACGGACGCGGCCCGCCGCGAGCTGGGAGTGCCATGACCGGAATCGAGCCGAGCGCAACCGAAACGTCCGCGACGTCCGCGGCACCGGCGCCTGCACCCCAGGTCGCGCCGACGAAGGAGACCGCGTCCGTCGGCGCGCCGGCGGCCGCCACGAAGCGCCGGGGGCCGGTCATCCGGCTGTGGCGGCGGCTGTGGGGATGCGACGTTGCCGCGCGCGCGCGCGCCGCGCTGAAGGAACCGTCCGAGCGCCAGGTGGTCGATCTGCGGCGCGCCTTCGCCGTGCGCGAGCTGGCGGAGGCCGCCCTGCTGTCCACCAGCCGGGCCGAGGTGCTGGCGACGACGATGCCGGCGCTGGTCGAGCTCGCGCGCGAGGCGGCCTTCTGGTCGCTGGCCGCGCGGCTGCCCGATCCGGCGCCCGCCAGCGCGTCCGAAGCCCTGGCCCGCACGTCACCGGAGCTGCTGGCCGAGTTGATGCCGGACGCGGCCGCCCGCGAGCGTGTGGGTCTGGCCCTGGCGACGCCCCAGGGCGACCCGAGCTGGGCGCGCCGGCCGGCCGCCGAGCTGGAGCAGGCGTTCCGTGAGCTGGGCGCCCTGTCGACCGCGCTGCTGGAGCGCTTCACCGCGCCCCGCCGCCAGCTGCGCAGCGTGCGGCTGCGCCGCGTGGCGCTGGCCGGTCTCGCGCTGGTGCTGGCGCTGGTCGCCCAGCAGCTCGCCCCCACGATCCACCTGCAGCCCAGCCTGACCGCGGGCCAGCCCTGGCGGGCCAGCTCGGCGCTCGACGTCTGCAAGCCGAAGGAGCACTGGTGCGCCGACGCGGTCACCGACATCTTCTTCTGCACCAACGATGAGAACAACCCCTGGGTCGAGTTCGACCTCGGCGATCGGAAGACGTTCTCGCACCTGGTCGTGAAGAACCGCTCGGACTGCTGCCCCGACCGGGCCGTGCCGCTGGCGCTCGAGGTCAGCGACGACCGGACGACCTGGCGCGAGGTGGCGCGGCGGGACGACACGTTCTCCACCTGGCGCGCCGATTTCCCGGCGACGCGCGCCCGCTACGCGCGGCTCCGCGTCTTGCGGCGATCGATCCTGCACCTGGACCGGTTCGATCTGTATCGCTAGCGAGACCGCGACAGGAACGCCCTAATCCCGTCGCCCGCCGGCACCGAACGTCCGCCAGCAGCCGCGGATTCGATGCGGGCACGCTTGCTGCTAGGATCGCCGGCATGCCGAAGCTGGCCGTGGGGAAACCGTCGGACGCCCGGAAATCAGCGCGCCGCCCGTCAACGGGGATTGTCCGGGTGGGTTACCTCGGCGCTCTCGCCGTGGGCGTCATCGGGCTGCTGTCCGGAGCGAACTGCGATAGCAGCCCCTCGTCACATCCCGGCGGCGGTTCGGGCGGGACCGCCGGGATGCGGGCCGCCAGCGGCGGCAGCGGCGCAAATGGCGGGAGCGGCGGCAACACCGGTGGCGGCGGCCAGGGCGGCGGCCGCGGCGGCGCGGGTGGTGACTCCTGTTCGGATGGAGCGATCCGCTACTGGTCTCCAGGATGCGGCGAGCAGGCGGCTCCCGTGTGCGTGAGGGGCGCGGGGGGACAATGCGCCAGCTCGGTCTGTGGCTGCGACGGCGTGGTGCGAAGCGACGGCTGCGCGAATTCGTCGCAGCCCTTCTCGTACTTCCTCGCCGATCCGTTCTCTTTGCCTGGTGGCCGCTGCGATCCTGACGCCGGTCGGGGCGGCGCGGGCGGGCACGCCGGGGCCGGTGGGAACGCCGGCGCGGGCGGGCACGCCGGGGCCGGAGGGAACGCCGGCGCGGGCGGGAACGCTGGCGCCGGTGGGCACGCTGGCGCCGGTGGGCACGCGGGGGCCGGTGGGCACGCCGGCGCGGGCGACGGTGGAGCTGGCGGTGGCGCCGGGGCCGGCGGGAACGGCGGCGGGGGCCACGGGGGAGCCGTTGGTGATGGCGGGGCCGCGCCCCTGGCCAGGCGCTGAAGACCTCAGACCCGCGCCACGTCCAGGATCAGTCCACCGGACTGCATGGGGAACAGACTCTCCCACGTGTTCACTATCCGCTCGGCGCCCTTCACGAACAGCTGCGACGCCCCCTTGGCGTTCAGGATCATCTCCGAGAAGTGCACGTGATAGGGCACGATGCTCCAGTCCTCGAAGCCAGCACGCAGGCAAAGCGTGTGCAGCGTCTTGTACGAGAAGATCTGCAAGTGATCCTTGTGGTTGGACTCGCGGCTGGCCAGGCCCAGGATCGCGTTCGAGACCGAGGTGGCGTTCGGCGTCGTCAAGATCAGCTGCCGGCCCGCGAACGAGGCCTTGATCTTCCTCAAGAAGCCCAGCGCGTCGGGTAAATGCTCGATCAGCTCACCGGCGACGGCCACGTCGAAATTTCCGCTCTGCAGCGTCTGCTCCGGCGAAGAGGCGTCACCGGGCATGATGACGCTGTGAGGGCCGGTCCTGAGACCTTCCGCGGGGATCCCCGCGGAATTGTCGATTCCCACGACCTCGGCGGCGACGGCGGCGATGCGTCCGTGCAGCCAGGTGTCGGTGTCTCGCTTCACCAGCGCCGTCTCGTCGTAGCAGCCCAGGTCGACCACGCGCTTACCCGCGCAGCGAGCGACGATGTAATCGAGCCGGTCGACCGGCCGGGGCATCGGCACCGGTTCCAAGGGGATGTACGCGAGCTGTTGCGGCATTTGAACTCGGGTCCCTTCATTACCACGGAGGTGTTTCACTGAAAACCGCCCGAGACGGCGCCGCGCCTGCCACCCTCAGTGGGCGGCAGACGGACGCGGGGCGGGCTTGCCGGTCGGGAAGCAGTCGACGTCGACCGCCATGTTGCGGCCCAGTCGCTTCGTGACGTCGACCGACACCTCGACCAACCGAAACGGCCGCGATCTTCCGAACCAGGTCGAGTAGTAGTCGAGATCGAGCTCGGACGCCCCGTACACCCGGCGAAACGAGTGGAGCCGATTCGCCATCCACTCGTGCTCGATGTGATAGGCGAGGAAGTTCTTGACCTTGTCGTCCTTCAGGTCGGCCGGGTGGCAGGCATAGGCATCGCCCAGTCGGCCGCGGAGGAGCTCCTGGACCGGGCGGCTCATGCGGATGGGCTGCCGTTCGGAAAGCAGGTCGCGGGCGGCGGCGTCTGCCACCGAGGCCGGCGTGTCGCGGGTGACGTGCCATGCCTGGACCGATTCGAAGACGGCGTTCGCGATCATGCCCAGCGCAACCAGCCCGGCAAAGGCGGCGGCCGCGCGGGGGTCCCTGTCGCGCAGGAAATCCCACAGCACGGCCGTCCCGCTGGCGAAGCAGAGGGCCGCGAACGGAACGAACATGAGGAACTGCCGGACGATCAGCAGATGGTTGTGGGTGAAGATGGCAGCGAACGTGACCATGAACGAGAGCCAGCAGAGCGTCATGCGGGTCTCACGACGCAACAGACGAAGAAACCCCACCAGCGCGACGGCCGAGAAGCCGAAGGCGATGGGGCGGAACGGCGACGGCACCGCCCCGATGAGCCACACCAGCATCCTGAGCGCGTGTTCGCCGAACGTGACGTAGTGCGGATAGGTGGGGCCGGTGCTGTTGTAGTCGGCGCTGCCCCCACGAACGACATGCAGGAACCGCAAGGGGTCGAGATAGAAGTCCGGGCTGAGAGCGAAGCTGACCAGGACGAAGATCACCGCTCCGAGAGCCACCAGGCTCAGCCGCCGGGCCAGCGTGAGCCGACTGGGGCGCAACAGCGGCGTCAGCAAGATAGGAAACAGCGCGAAGCCGCCGGTCATCTTGCATGCGTAGACGGCGCCCGCCGCGGCGGCGGCGCCACAGTACCAGCGCACCGCCGGGCCCTCGCTGGGCGCCCGCCAGGCGCCGCAATACAGGAACAGCTCCAGCGCGCAGAACTGGGCCAGCGGGGCGTCGATGGCCACCCAGCGAGCGTGATAGCCGAGCTCCCACGAGAACGCCATGAACGCCGCGGCGGCGAGGGCGACCCCGTAACGTCGTGGCCAGACGCGCAACGCTCCGCAGAACGCCCATATGATCGACAGCGTCGTGACGCCCAGGAACACCCCCCGCACCTGCAGGAGGTAGTTCGGGGAGGCGAACAGCGCGGCCGCCCCTGCCTTGAACTGCTGGACGGACGGAAACGCGCTGGGGTCCATTCCCGACGGCTGGAAGCGGAGATCACGGAGAATGCCCAGCAAGTTCCGCCACTGGTGCGCGATGATGACGGGATACCCGAACGTGAAGTACGGCCCGCCGTACGAGAATGCCTCGGGCAGCAGCCACATGTGCTGGACGGACGCCGAGACGACCTGGGTGTGATACCACTCGTCCCAGTGACTGCCGAAGTCCAGCCCCAGCACGCCGTTGATGAAGAAGAGCGCCAGGAACAGCACGAGCGTGAACACGGCAAACGGGCGCGTCGAAAAGCGCTCACAGAGCCACAGGATCGGCTTCGAAAGAGCGGTCGTCCCGCGCGCAAGTGCATCGGCGTATCGTCGAGGCAATCTACGCATCGGGGCTTCTTATCCCAGTTCGCCGGCGGCCAGCAACCGGGCTGGCGCGTCGGAAGGGGTCACGACTGCGACTTCGCGGGGGCCAACCTCGGCTCGCTCTGACTCTGGCCGACGGTCCGACCAACCCGGCTTCGCAGACAGATGATCCCGACCAGCGCCTGGAAAGAGAGAGACAGCGCCTGGCCGACCAGGCTGGCGGCCATCACTGTCGCCTGCTGGGCGGCGTGGTCGCCCGGCGCGTAGCGCGCGAAGAAGTAGATCATCGCCGCCTGCGTGGTGCCGAGCCCCTGGACCGATATCGGCAGGGCCGCCGCCAGGAAGACGATCGGCAGGGCCGCCATCGCGGCGACCACCGGCACGGCCACGTGGAAACCCCACAGCAGCGCCAGCTGGAACGCGAACAGCACCCCGATGTGCGGCAGCCGCACCAGCAGCGCGCGAACGTGGCCGCCGATCCCGGCCCCCAGCACGACGTCGAAGAGGGGACGGCGCGCCAGCGCCGCGGGGCGAACCACCAGCGCGACGATGTAGATCGCCAGCCCGGCGTAGGCCACGGCGACGATCGTGGTCACCGCCCGAGGGACGTCCGGCGCCACGATGAGGCCGACGGACGCCAGGAAAAGCAGCGCCAGCACGTTGATCCCCATCATCAGCAGCACGGTGGCCACGGCGCGCATCACGGGCGCGCCCGTCTTCTTGTGCACGAAGTAGGCGATCGCGCCCTGGCCCACGTTGTAGTTCAACGCCGCAAACAGGTAGGTGGCGCCCCGAACCAGCAGCACGTCGACGAACGGCATGGGCGCCACGAACCAGGCGAACGTCTTCCAGGTCGCGAACGTGTCGCATACGTACAGGACGGCGACCAGGGCCAGGGTGACGGGGATCTCCCAGGGAGCGGCGCCGCGAACCGCCGCGATGACCTCCTCGAGGGGGATGCGGCGGAAGAGCACGAACAGGATTCCGGCCGTCACGGCCCAGGCGAGGAGCCGAAGCAGCCGCGCGCGGAGCGGGGTGCCCGACGGCCGCGCATCACCCTCTGAGTTGGACTGGCTGAGCATATTCCAGGGTCACCCGTCCTAGCACGACCGGACGGACAGCGCCTCGGCGGTCAGTAGCAGCGATGGCATATCGAGTGGCGAGACATCGCCCAGGGCGGGTCGTAGGTGCTGCACACCTTCGCCGCATCCGCCTCCAGCCGCGAGCGGGCCGCCTCCAGCGCCCCCCGGTCGGGGTTCCACAGCCCCGGCGCGTCGTCGCTGGCGTGCGTCCAGAAGACGCAGTGGCCGGGCGAGAGATCCGGGGGATAGAACACTTGAAACTGCTTGTCGATCCCCATCCAGGCGTTCAGGAAGTGTCCCGCCGCGAAGTCGGCGGAGACGAAGCCCCCAAAGCTCTTTCGCTCTCCGCGCAGCGTCGTCTCGATCGCCTTCCAGATCTCGGGATCCACCAGCGGCCGAAGCTTGGCGTGCGGTGGTGGTCCGTTGCGCTCGGCCAGTTCTTGCCGCCAGGTCTTGAAGACGCCGTTCGCTTCGACGGAGGCGGTGCCCAGCGTGAAGAGCACACCGGCGAGCACGATCGCCAGCAGAGGGTGAAGCCGTCTGGTCAGCAGCAGGAACACGGAGTAGCCGAGCGCGATGGACGCCGCGGCGGCCACGAACACGAGCGGCATCAGCTGGTACTTAAGGAGGTAATAGGTCTCGACCTTGGGAATCTTCAGGAACCGCTGATAGGCGAGCAGGGAGACAGCCCCGAAGGCGAGCGGTAGCCGGATGATTCGCAGCAGGCCCACGGCCATCTCCCGGTCCGAATCAGGCGGGGGCAGCTGAATCCGCCGCGCCTCCGCCCAGAGTTCGCCGACGCCGTACGCGGCCAGCGCGATCACCACCGCATCCACGACCTTCGGCAGCTCCTTGTAAGGATATCCCTCGACGTACCCTCCCAGCAGGAACACCGGGGCCAGGTTCAGGTACGCGACGATCCCGGCGGCCACCGCGCCGGCGCCCACCAGCAGCGGCACCGCCCGTCGCCGGGCCCCCACCGCGTCGAGCAGCCACAGCCCGCCACAGGCCACCAGCGCGTCGCCCAGGTTCAGCCCGTACGTGAACCGCAGCAGCAGCACTGCCAGCCCGCTCCAGAACGTTCGCAGGAGCGTCGGCCGGAACAGCACGTCCGCGGCCCACAGCAGGGCGAGCGGCAGAAACCCGAAGAAGTGCGCATAGAACCCGTCGACCTGGATGTTGCTGAGCACGGGCAAGGCCACGCTGTTCAGGCAGGCGCACCAGGCGATCGAGAACACGACCAGACCGATCAACCTGTAGCCGCGCTGGCCCAGGCGCCCCTGTAACAACGTCACCATCGCGACGACCGGGACGACGACGACGATGGCGACGGTCGAATAGAAGGCGAGCGTCAGCGAGCCGGGTGGGGCCAGGGCCAGGATTCGATCGAGCAGCCCGGTGGCCGCGTACAAGGACACGAAGCCGGCGTAGACCTTCGGGTCGGACTCGACGAATGTGTGCCGGATCGCGATGTGCGTTCCGCCGTCCGGTCCGAAGTACACGGACAGGGCGCCCATGTCCGGGCTGAAGAGCACGCTCGCGGCCCAGGCCGTCAGGACCACCCCGATCACGCCGCCCGCCATCTGGAGCCATCTCCGGGCGGCGTCGGATTCCCCCCACGGCGCCACCCGCGGGCGAGCCCCCAGCGTCGCGACGAGCAAGCCGCTGAGCGCGAGCGCCAGCGCCAGGCTTGGGCCCAGCCCCAGAGTCGTCACGTAGCGGACGACGCCGGCAAGCATGAAAGGGACCAGCCACACCCCGAAGAACAGAAGCGGCAACGGCGCGCCGGAACGCACCCAGGTCGATGGCGCGATCCGATCGCAGGCGCTGGCGAGACGCCTGAGCCGCGAGATGACCAGCGCCCCCGCGGTCGATGCCGGACGGGCCCCACCGCCTGCCGGGTTCAGCCCTGTCGACCCGCCACGCGCCGCCTCTTCTGGTGCCGGCTCCATCGCGGCCCGCGAGTGTAGTGGCCCTGGTGCCCCTCGTCGATAGTCGCGCGGCGGCGGCCAGTGGGCGCGGAAGGGCCCTGTGATATGCTGCGGCCCCTCGTGCGCGCTCTGATAGTCGTTCCGGCCTTGAACGAAGAGCGGTCGGTAGGACCGCTCATCGCGGATCTCCGTGCGGAGTCCGGAAAGCACGGGGTGGAGATCGTTCCCGTCGTGATCGATGACGGTTCGACCGATCGCACCTCGCAGGTCGCCGCGGCCGCGGGCGCGCGCGTGGTGCAACTGCCCAAGAACCTGGGCATCGGGGGCGCCGTTCAGACCGGACTGCGCCTGGCGTGGCGCGAGGGGTTCTCCTGTGCCGTGCAGATCGACGGCGACGGCCAGCACCCCCCGCCCGAGCTGAGCAAGCTGTTCGCCGCCTTTCGCGGCTCGCCGACGCCCGATCTGGTGGTGGGGACCCGCTACGGCGACGATCGACAGGGCTTCCAGTCGACGCTGCTGCGGCGGCTGGGCAGCGGGTGGCTGCGCTGGGTCCTGCGCGTGGTGGCGGGCGTGCGCAGCACCGACCCCACGTCGGGCTATCGCCTGTACGGCCCGCGCGCGCTGGCGCTGTTCGAGCGGGCCTACCCCTACGACTATCCCGAGCCCGAGTCGCTGGCCATGGCGCGCGCAGCCGGGCTGAACATCGCCGAGGTGCCGGTCGTGATGCGGGCCCGCACCGCCGGCTCCAGCAGCATCCGCAGCTGGCGGACGGCGTACTACATGCTGAAGGTCAGCATCGCCGTGGCGTTGTGCTATGCGCGGAGCGTGCGCCGGCCCTGGCCCAAGGCGATGTAGCGAGATGCAATTCGAACGGTACTGGATCTTCGCGATTTGTTGCGCCGTCGTGGTGGCGATGCTGGTGCGCCTGCTGCTGCGCGAGCGCGTGTCCCTGCAGCACAGCCTGGCCTTCCTGCTGTTCATGCTGGGCGCGCTGGTCACCGCCATCTTTCCGTCGCTGACCTACCGGCTGGGCCGTCTGATGGGCTTCGCCCTGCCCTCGAACTTCTTCTTCGCCATCCTCATCGGCGTGCTGTTCATGCTGCACCTGGGGACGGTGATCGCGCTGTCGCGGCTGGAGTCGCGGACCATCGCGCTGACGCAGGAGCTGGGCCTGGTCCAGGAGCAGATGGCGCGCCTGTCGGGTGTGGCGCCCCACCGGGCCGGCGCCTCGGAGTCGGCCGCGCACGGCTCCCCGGCCAGCGAGACGGCCCGGGCGGTCGCCGGTCACACCGACAAGCCGGCGCCGTCGGGCGCCTCATCGACGTAGGTCCGTTCCGCCCGTGCGCCTGGTCTTCATCGTCGTCACCTATCAGGCGGAGCGATTCGTCGTGCCGCTGCTGGACACGCTGCGCGCCCACACGGACCTGTCGCAGGCCGACGTGGTCGTCGTCGAGAACGCGTCGTCGGACGGCACACTGCCCCTGCTGCGCGAGCAGCAAGCCACCTGGCAGGCCCGCACCGGGGGACGGCTGCACGTGCTGGCCCAGGACCGCAACACCGGCTTCGCCGAGGGTTGCAACATCGGCCTGGCCGAGGCGCGCCGCCTGGGCGCGCCGTACGCGATGCTGCTGAACCAGGATCTCGAGCTGACGCCGGGCTGGCTGACGCCGTTGCTGGAGGTCATGGACGCGCGGCCGTCCGTCGCGGCGGCGCAGCCGCTGATCGTCCTGCACGAGGAGCCCGAGCTGGTGAACACCGGCGGCAACGCCCTGCACTTCTGCGGGTTCGGGTTCTGCGATCGCTATCGCGCGCCCGCGGCCGAGGTGTTCCCCGATCCCACCGAGGTGCGGTCGGTCCCCTACGCGTCGGGCGCGGCGCTGCTGCTGCGCCTGTCGGCGCTGCAGGAGGCGGGGGGCTTCGACGAGCGCATGTTCCTGTATCACGAGGACTGCGACCTGCAGGTCCGCCTGCGCCAGCTGGGCTACGACTGCGTCACCGTCGCGGCGTCCCGCGTGGGCCACAAGTACAACGCCGTCTTCTCCAGCCGCAAGATGGCCTACCTGGAGCGCAACCGCTGGTTCCTGCTGCTGAAGGACTGGCCGCTGTCGCGCCTGCTGGCGGCCGCCCCCGCGCTGGCCGGCACCGAGCTGGCGGTGCTGGCCCTGGCGGCGAAGAACGGCTGGCTGGACGCCAAGTTGAAGACCTACGGCGAGATCGCGCGCGCCCTGCCCGGCGTGCTCGCCGACCGCCGCGCGGTGCAGGCGCGACGCTCGCCCGCCGCCAGCGACGGCGACTACTTGACGGGCGCCCTCACCTTCGAGGGCTTCGATCACCCGCTGGTCACCAAGGTGGCGAACCCGGTGCTCTCTCGCTACTGGTCGTTCGTCCACCGTGTCCTGGGCGTGGCCTGACGCCGCTGCCCGCCAGTCAGGTCACGGTCGCCGGGCCCAAAGTCAGGTCAGGACGGCGCGGTCCAGGCGCAACAGCTCGCCCAGCGACCACGCCTGGAAGGGACAGCCCCCGGCCCTGAACGGCGGCTCCGCGTCGGCCACCTCGGACACGTGCCCCAGGCCGATCTCCCCCAGGTGCGTCTCGAGCGGCGCCAGGAAGCGCGCCCTGGCCTCGGCCCGCGCCGCGGGCGTCGCGCCGCGCACGCGCACCCAGGCCTCGACGAAGGGCCCCATCAGCCACGGCCAGACGGTGCCCTGATGATAGGCGCCGTCGCGCGCGGCCACGCCGCCGCCATAGTGGGGCGCGTAGCCGGGCTCGCCCGGCGCCAGGGAACGCAGGCCCAGGGGCGTCAGCAGCGCCCCCTCGACGGCGTCGACGACGGCCCGGGCCCGCCCGCCCGCGAGCAGGGGAAGGGGCAGCCCTCCCACGGCGAAGATCTGGTTGGGCCGGAAGGACGCGTCGTCGCGACCGGGCTGGTGCCCGACGTCGACGACGTCGAACAGCCGCCCATGCGCGTCGTCCCAGAACCGCGCGGTGAAGGCGTCCTGCCCGCGCGCGTACGCCTCGGCCCAGCGCGCCGACCAGCGCGTGCCCCAGCGGGCCGCCAGGCCCAGCGCGTTCAGCCACAGCGCCTGCACCTCGACGGGCTTGCCGGCGCGCGGGGTGATCTCGCGACCGTCCACGCGCGCGTCCATCCAGGTCAGCTGCTGCCCCGGCTCGCCCGCCGCCAGCAGCCCGTCGGCGGCCGCCGCGATGCCGAAGCGCGTCCCGCGCGCGTACCCGTCCAGGATCGCCTCGGCGGCGTCACGCAGCCGGCGCCGCGTGCCCGCGTCTACGGTCGCCCCCGCCGCGCCCAGCGCCTCGGCCACGTCGATCACGAACCACAGCGAGGCGTCGACGGCGTTGTATTCCGGCCTGCTCGCCCCGTCGGGAAAGTAGTTCGGCAGCATGCCCTCGGACAGCAGGCCCGCCCAGGCCGACAGCACCTCGAGCGCTTGCTGGGTGCGCCCGCGCGCCAGGCACAGCCCGCGCAGCGCGATGAACGTGTCACGTCCCCAGTCACCGAACCACGGGTAGCCGGCGATGACGGTGCGGCCGGTCCCGCGCGCCACCTGGTATTGCTCCGCGGCGCGATCGAGCGGGCTGCCGAGGGCCGCCCGGCGCGCCCGCTCGTGCTGTCGGGCCTCCGCCAGCGCCTGGCGCGGTGGCGGCGCCGCGGCGCCGGTCGCCGACAAGATCAGCGCCGCCTCGTCCGGGCCCAGCGCGAACGTCCACTCTCCCGGCGCGCCCAGATCCTCCTCGAAGTCGAGGCCGCGCGCCCGCTCCTCGTCGTACTGGAAGCGCCGGTACCAGTGCGGATCGGGCCGGTAGCTGCCGGTCGAGGCGAAGGCAACCGGCGGCGCGCCGGCGAAGGGACGGAACCGGATCTCGCTCGCCTCGCGCGCCGGGCCGGCCGACGCGGCCGGGGTCTCGCCGGCGAACGAGAACGCCGCCGTCTCGCGCAACAACGCATGAAAATCGCGGCAGGCGAGAAAAGGACGCACGCGCAGCCGGACCGCGCCGGCGCCGGCCGGTGAATCCAGCAGGCGCCAGGAGAGAAACGTGCACGGCGCGCCGGCCCGCATGAACAGCTCGTGAACGACGCGGGTGCCGTCGGGTAGGCGGAAGGTCCAGGTGGGCCACGGCTCGCTCGAGAATCGCGCGACGAAGCGCGGCCCGTCTCCGACCGTCACGTCGGGCCGGTACCGCTGCGCCGACAGCGACCACGACTGGCCGCCCACGTCGACCGCGACGTCCATGCCCGCCACCAGCACCATGCGCCCGACCGGCGGCGCGGTGGCCGTCACCAGCAGGCCGTGGTAGCGGCGGGTGCGCACGCCCCCGACGGTCCCCATCGCGAAGCCGCCCAGGCCATCGGTCTCCAGCCACTCGGCGCGCTCGGGATCGGTCACGACGGGCCGGTGCCCTCCCAGTGGCCGACGACCTCCGGCACGCCCGTGGCGCGCGCGGTCGCCTCGGCCCGCGCGCGCGCCGTCTTCTCGATGAACCGGATCGCCAGCGCCGTCCAGCCGGTCTGGTGGCTGGCCCCCACCCCGCGGCCGCTCTCGCCATGAAAGTATTCGTGGAACAGGACCAGCTCTCGCCAGGCGGGGTCGCGGGCGAAGCGCAGGTTCTCGCCGTGGCAGGGCCGCCGGCCGTCGGGCCCGGCCAGGAAGATGCGCCCCAGCCGCGACGAGATCTCGCGCGCCACGTCGCGCAGGTTCAGGTAGCGCCCCGACCCGACCGGGCACTCGACGCGCAGGCCATCGCCGTAGAAGTGGTGATAGCGCTCGAGCGCCTCGACCAGCAGGTAGTTGACGGGCATCCAGATCGGGCCACGCCAGTTCGAGTTGCCGCCGAACAGCCCGGTCGACCCCTCGCCCGGCACGTAGTCGACGCGGAACTCCTCGCCGCCGTGGAAGAAGCGGTAGGGCTCCCGCTCGTGCACCTTCGACAGCGAGCGGATGCCGTACGGCGACAGGAACTCGTTCTCGTCCAGCATGTAGCGCAGCACCTTGGTCAGCCGCTCGCGCGAGGGGATGCTCAGCAGCATGCGGTCCTGCGCGGCGTCGGGTCCCGGCGTCAGGCTGACCAGCCCCGCCAGGTCGGGCCGGTTCTCCAGGAACCAGCGCATGCGGCGGCGAAACGCCGGCAGGGCCGACATCGCCTCGTCCTCCAGCACCTCGACGGCGATGATGGGCAGCAGGCCCACCAGCGAGCGCACGCGCAGCGGATGCGCGTGCCCGCCCGCGTGCAGCTTGTCGTAGAAGAAGCCGTCTTGCTCGTCCCACAGGCCGTTGCCGCCCAGCGCGTTCATGGCGTCGGTGATGTGGACGAAGTGCTCGAAGAACTTCGAGGCCATGTCGTCGTACGAGGGATCGGCCTTGGCCAGCTCGATGGCCATCGACAGCATGGTGGCGCAGAAGAACGCCATCCAGGCCGTGCCGTCCGCCTGCTCGAGGTAGCCGCCCGTGGGCAAGGGCCGCGAGCGATCGAACACGCCGATGTTGTCGAGGCCCAGGAAGCCCCCCGAGAACAGGTTGCGGCCCTGGGCGTCCTTGCGGTTCACCCACCAGGTGAAGTTCAGCAGCAGCTTGCGGAACATGCGGCCCAGGAACTCGCGATCGCGCTTGCCGTCGGCGTCGACGGCCAGCTTGTAGACGCGCCAGGTGGCCCAGGCGTGCACGGGCGGGTTTACGTCGCCGAACGCGAACTCGTAGGCGGGCAGCTGCCCGTTCGGGTGCATGTACCACTCGCGCGTCATCAGCAGCAGCTGGCTCTTGGCGAACGCGGGGTCGATGCGGGCGAACGGGATCATGTGGAACGCCAGATCCCACGCCGCGAACCAGGGGTACTCCCACTTGTCCGGCATGGAGAGCACGTCGCGGTTGTAGAGGTGGCTCCACTCGGCGTTGCGCCCGGCGCGGCGGCTGGCCGGCGGCGGCGGGTGCGCGGGGTCGCCCTCCAGCCAGGCGCGGACGTCGTAGTGAAAGAACTGCTTCGACCACAGCAGTCCGGCGTACGCCTGCCGCACCACCGGCGCCTCCTCGGGCGACAGCGGGCCGGTCTTCGCGTCGTAGAAGGCGTCGGCCTCGGCGCGGCGCTGGGCGACCGTGGCGTCGAAGTCGGCGAACGGATCGTGGAACGCCGACGCGGCGCCGGTGGCGAACAGGCGCAGGCGCACCCGCACCTCGCCGCCGGCGGGGACGGTCAGCGCGTACAGCGCCGCCGCCTTCGTGCCGGCCAGCGCGGGGTTCACGCGATCGAGGCGGCCGTTCACGACGTACTCGTGAAAGGCGTCCTTCACGTACGGCGTCGCGTTCGCGGTGCCGAAAAGCCGCTCGTAGTTCGTCTCGTTCTCGGTGAACAGCAGCGTGGGCGCGCGGCCCGTCCCGGGCTCGGCGGACACGGCCAGGTGATAGTGCCCCATGGCGGGGTGGGCCAGCGCGAAGCCTCCGTCGCCGGCCGCGACGATGGAGGGACGGGCGCTGTAGCCCTCGCCCTGGCGGCCCCACGACCAGGTGTTGCGGAACCACACCGTGGGCAACAACGTCAGCGGCGCCGGGGCCGGTCCCCGGTTCACCACGGTCAGCGTGATCAGCAGGTCCTCGGGCGCGGCCTTCGCGTACTCGGCGAACACGTCGAAGTAGCGGCCGTCGTCGAACACGCCGGTCTCCGCCAGCTCGAACTCGGGCTGGGCGCGGCCGCGGCGCGCGTTCTCCTCGAGCAGCAGCCCGTAGGGATAGGCGCGCTGCGGGTACTTGTATAGCGCCCGCATGTACGAGTGCGTGGGCGTCGAGTCGAGATAGAAGTACTCCTCCTTCACGTCCTCGCCGTGGTTGCCCTGCGGGCCGGTCAGGCCGAACAGGCGCTCCTTCAAGATGGGATCGGCGCCGTTCCACAGCGCCAGCGCGAAGCACAGCCGCCCCTGGCGATCGGCGATGCCGAGCAGGCCGTCCTCGCCCCAGCGATAGGCGCGGCTGCGTGCGTGATCGTGCGGGAAGTAGTCCCAGCAGCTGCCGTCCGCCGAGTAGTCCTCGCGCACGGTGCCCCATTGCCGCTCGGCCAGATAGGGGCCGAAGCGCTTCCAGTTCCCGTCCCGGCGCTCGTCGGCCTCCAGGCGCCGCTGCTCGGCTCCGCTCGCGCTCATGCGCTCCCCGGCCGGCGCGGGTGTGGCCCCGGGAGAAAGGAGGGGTCAGAATGCCCGGCGGACGTCACGGCCCCCGATTTTCGCGTAACCGCAGGTCGACGGCAACGTAAGGCCTGCACGGAGGAACGAACATGCTGAGGGCGACTTTGAACAAGACGGCCGACCGAGTCGCGGCCATTCGTGACAAGGTGGAGTTTCTGGGACCGACGCTGGCGCGGCTCACGCTGGCTTCGGTATTCATCGGCACCGGCTGGGGGAAGCTGAACAACATCGGCTCCACCATCGACTACTTCACCAGCCTGCACATTCCCGGCCCGGCCTTCAACGCGCGCCTGGCGGCAGGCACCGAGTTCGTGGGGGGCGTGCTGTTGCTGCTGGGCCTGTTCACGCGGCTGGCGGTGCTGCCCATGGCGTTCACCATGGTCATCGCCATCCTGACCGCGAAGCGCGACGACCTGGACGGCGTGCGGGCGCTGCTGGGGTTCGAGGAGTGGACGTACATCGTCCTGTTCGTCTGGCTGGCGCTGGCCGGGCCCGGCCCCCTGTCGCTCGACGCCGTCTGGGCGCGCATGCGCGACCGCCATCGCTCCCCGCAGCCCGGCCTGCCCAAGCCGGCGCTGCGCCCTCAGACCTGAGGCGGCGGTTCAGGCGCGTCGTCGGGGGCGGGCTGGCAAAACCGGCGGACGTGATAGCCGGGCTGCGTATCCGCCCAGGCCGGGGCCGAGGCGGCGGCGAAGGCGATGGGCGGGCCACCCGCGCGGCGTCCGGCAGGCGTGGCAGGCGGGCGCGGCGCGGCGGGACAGGATGAATCGGCGGAGACGCGAGCGGCGGAGCGAGCGAGCGTTTTCACGAGGTGACCTCCAGCGAAGTTCCCCGCCGTATCGACCGGGAACGCGGCCGGTTGTCATCTCGTCCACGTGAGCTTTGGGATCGATCGCTCCAGGGGCCGAGCGCGCGATTTGCGGCCGATCTTCAAAGATCGGTGATGGCCTTCCGATCTGTCGCGACCCCGGGACGCGCGCGCACGCTGGGCTTCGAAGCCCCGGCCGGCGGCGGGGTCGGCGTGACGCGAGCGGGGCGCGGCGCCTGCGGGCGGGCCACCTTCGGTTCGGGCGCCATCACCAGCTCGACGACGCGATCGCGGGTCCCGTCGATCTCGATCGTTCTCTCGGCCCCGTGCGGCGGCCGCAGCGTGAAGCGATGTAGCTCGGGCCCTCGGGGCACGCGCGTGGGCAGCGTGACGAGCTGTTCGTCCACCAGCACCTGCGTGTCGGCTGACAGGCCCTGGATGTCTATCGAGACGGTGGCCGGCAAGACCGGGACAGCGGGCGCTGCGGGAGGCGCAGGCGCGGCGGGCGCGGCCGGCGGCGGCTCGACGGCGACCGCCGGCGCGGTCGGAACGGGCTTTCGTCCCGCGGTGGCGGTCGGGCCGCCCGCGAACAGGCGAACCATCACGACGATCAGCGCCACCAGCGCGGCGCCCCCCAGCACCACCAGCCCCGCGCGGCCGGTCAGCACGGGAACGACGCGCGCCATCCATCCCCCTTCGACGGCGACGCGGATCGTGTGCTCGCTGCCGGGACGGCCCGGCGCCGGGGCCGCGACCTCCGCGCTGTCGTCTCGCCGATCATCTCGCTGCGCCGGCTCATCCTGGTCGTCGGACGGCGCGAACGGCTGGTCCATGATCCGTGTACCGCCGATCTGCGGGCGAATCGGCGCAGCCGCGGGGCGCTCGGGCTCCAGCACCATCGTCCCCCCGACCAGGGCCTCCAGGCGCGCGTCCGGCGCCCCTTCGCGGACGGCGTTCCGCGCGCCGCCCTCGACCTGGCCTAGCGCCTCCGGCAATCGGCCTTCGGCGACGGCCTGGCGCTCCGCGACACCGGCGATCAGCGTGCGCGGAAACACCCGGCCCGCCGGCGCGGCGGCCTGGGGTCCTGTCAAAGGTCCCGGGGGGACGCGCTGCCCGCCTCGTTCGGGCGCGACCTGGGTGGGCGCCACCGCCCGCGGCGGACGCGCGGCGGCGGCCGGCGGCGCGCTCTGCGCCCCCTGCGCCGAGAACAGCGGCGCGGCGACGGCAGGCAGCGGCGCGGCGGGTGACGGCGCCGCGGTGAGGGAAGGCGCGATGGGCAGCGGCGCCGGCGCGGCCGGACTGGGCGCCACGCCCGCCGGCGCCGCCGGCGCGGCCGGGCTGGGCGCCACGCCCGCCAGCGCCGCGCCCAGCAAGGCGGTCGGCCGCTCGACGGGCGTCAGCGGCAGAAGCTGTCCCTCGACGTCGATGCCCAGCGCGCGCGCGCACTCGCGCAAGGTCGTCGCCACCTGCTCCATCGATTGCGGCCGCTCCTCCGGCTTCTTCGCCAGCATGCGCAGCAGCAGCGCGTTCAGCTTGGGCGGCAGGTCCGGCAGCTGCTTGATGGGCGGCTTCGGCGGCTGGGTCAGGTGCGCCAGGATCAGGTCGGCGATCGCGGGCGACTCGAACGGCGGCCTGCCGCACAGGGCCTGATAGAACACGCACCCCAGCGCGTAGACGTCCGAGGGGGGGCCGGGCCGACCCACGCCGCGGCACTGCTCGGGGGACATGTACGTGGGCGTGGCCAGCCACAGCCCCGTCTTCGTCTGCGACGGTCCCCCATCCTCGCGCGACAGCTTCGCGATGCCGAAGTCCAGCACCTTCACCGTGACCGCGGGGTCTCCCGGATTGGGCAGGTGCAGGTAGATGTTCTCGGGCTTGAGGTCGCGGTGCATGATGCCGGCGCGGTGTCCGGCCTCGACGGCGCCCGCCACGGACGACATCACCCCCAGCAGGAAGGCCAGATCGGTCTCCAGCGTCCCCACGCGGGCCAGATACGTGCCCAGGCTCTCCCCCTCCAGGAACTCGGTGATGACGAAGGGCTGGCCGTCGACCAGGTCGCAGTCGAGGATCTCGACGATGCCCGGATGGCGGATCAACGAGGTGTTGCGCGCCTCCTTGAAGAACTGCTCCAGCACCGACGCCTTCTGCGCCAGCTCGGGCAGCAGCACCTTGACGGCCGCGCGCCGGTTGACCCGCCGGTGCTGCGCCAGGAAGACCTCGCCGAGCCCTCCCCCGCCGATCCGTTTGATGATCGTGTAGCCGCCAAGCTCCTGACCAGCGCCAATCATCGGAGTGCCGCGTCCAGTATCCCGGGAAGGGATCGGCGGCGTCAAGGAAGCGATCCGGGGACCTGCCCGAACATTCGCAGCGGCCCAGCCGGCACGACCCTTCGCGGGGGGCGAGGCGGCGCGGTGATAAACTCGCGCGCGCCATGGGCCATCCCGAGGTCGACAACAGGACGCCGTTCGCGTTCGAGGCCCTGTTCCTGGCCGACGAGGAGTTCCGGCCCCTGGTCGTGCCCCTGGTCAAGGCCACGTTCACCATCGGCGACGACGGGCGCTGCCGGCGGGCCGACCAGCAACTGCGTCCCAGCCTGGAAGGCGAGTGCTGGGGCGAGGACCCGGAGACGTCGTCATACAAGTACGAGCCCGAGGTGGCCTTCGTGAAGACCGCCACCGACGTGGTGCTGATCGGCCACGCCTACGCGCCCGACGCCCGGACCACCGAGATGCGCGTGGGCCTGCGCGTGGGCGACCTGTCGAAGCAGCTGCTGATCACGGGCGATCGCGTCTGGTTTCGCACCGCCGGCATCGTCTCGGCCACGAAGCCGCTGCCGTTCGAGAAGATGCCGCTGGTCTACGAACGGGCCTTTGGTGGCTGGGACCGCGGTCACCCGGACAGCGCGAAGCACACCTGCGAGGCGCGCAACCCCGTGGGGACCGGCTACCGCGCCAGCGGCGGCTTCCAGGACGGCCTGCACCTGCCGAACGTCGAGGAGCCGCGCGCCCCCATCGACAGCTTCGCCGACCGGCCACAACCGGCGGGATTCGGGTTCGTGTCACCGCACTGGAAGCCGCGCGCCCAGCTGGCAGGCACCTACGACGAGGCCTGGCAAGCCCAGCGCGCGCCCCTGCTGCCCCGGGACTTCGATCGCCGGCACCTGAACGCGGCGTCGGCCGGGCTGGTGGCCGACGGCTACCTGCGCGGCGACGAGACTGTGGCGGGCGTGGGCGTGACGCCCGACGGCCGCCTGCACTTCGCGCTGCCCGGTGTCCCGCCGCCCCCGGTCGAGATCGCGCTCACCGACGGCCCGGCGCGGCCGCTGGCGCTGAACCTGGACACGGTGATCATCGAGCCGGACGAGCGCCGGGTGATCTTGCTGTGGCGCGGCCACCTGGCGCTGCGCTCCGGGCCGCACGACGTGCGCGCGATCAGGATCGGCGCGGCCCAGGCCGCGGCGTAGCACGACGCCGACGATCAGAGCGAGCAGACGGCCGGGTAATAGCCGTCCACGTCCTCGACAATCTGGCAGGTGTAGCCGCTGCCGTAGATGGTGCAGTCCCCATCCGTCACGCAGCCAGGGAAACACGAGTACGTGTTCGCCTGCGTGAAGACGCACGAGTTCGCCTGGCCCTGCCCGTTGAGCAAGCGCGAAGGCGTCGAGCTGCAGAGCGAGTTGCCGGCGCCACAGGAGGCCTGACACCAGTCGTTGCAGCTTCCGCTGGCGCACTCGGAGTCCGCCGCGCAGGGATCGCCCACGCCCTTCAGCGCCGGGCAGTAGGTCGCGGCGTCGGCGCAGACGCCGTACGTCTGGCCGGTGACCGCGGCGCAGCACCCGCTGACGCACTGGGAGCCGGCCGTGCACTTGGCATGACAGACGCCGTCGTCGACGATGCACACCGCGCCCATGGGGGTGTTGCTGGAGGTCTGGCAGCAGTCCGTGGAGGCCTGGCAGGTCGCGCCCGGCGCGACGCACATCCCGCCCGCGCCCCCGGTTCCCGCGCCCCCCGTCCCGGCGACGCCCCCGCTGCCGTGCGCGCCGCCGTTGCCCATCACGCCCCCGCTGCCGTGCGCGCCGCCGTTGCCGGCCACGCCCCCGCTGGCCGGTGAGCCCGCGGTGCCAGTAACGCCGCCGGTAGACGCGATTCCACCGCTGCCGACGTGACCGCCGGCCGCCGCGCCTCCCGTCGCCACGGCCCCGCCCGTGGCGGCGGCGCCGCCACCACCGACCACGCCGCCCGAACCCGGCGCCCCCCCTGCCGCCGGAGCGCCGCCGGCCGCCGAACCGCCGGTGGCCACCGTACCGCCATGCCCACCCGCCGGGACCGCGGAGCCTCCCAGTTGCCCTGAACCGCCTCCGCCGTGCGTCCCGCCCATACCCGTGTTGATGGTGGGATCCAGTTGATGCGTGTCGTTGCCCACCAGGCTGTTGCAGCCGATGCCCAGCGCGACGACCAGCAGCACCAGACCGGCACCTCTCATCAGCAGCGAGCGCCGCATCACCACGCCCCCCGCAGCGCCACCGTGCCCGGCCCCAGCGACAGGCGCGGGGCCGTCGTCTCGGGCTTGCCGGTGAACCACAGCACGGCGCCACCCGCCAGGGCGACGCCGCCCGCGATGAACGCCACCGTCGAGATCGTCCCCGCGGTGTGCGCCGAGCTCCACAGATCGACGCCGTGCTGATCGGTGCATGTGGTCCGCGGACAGGCCTTTTGCGCGTCGTCGTGGCGCGACATCGCCGCCAGCCCGTAGCCGGCGCCGACGCCCACACCCACGACGCCGGCCGCCGCCAGCACCAGGCCGCCGATGCGGCGGCCGGTCCAGGCCGACGGCGGCGCCGGCGGCGGTACCACCGGCGCAGGAGTGACGAGCACGGGTGCCGGGGCCGGCACGGTCGCGACGGCGGCGGGTCCGACGACCACCCGCTCGCGCCGATCCTTCTCGCCCTCACGAATCACGAAGACCTTCCGCACGGCCGGGTCGGCGGCGTGGGTGAACGTGAAGGCGTGCTCGCCCGGATCGATGGACAGCGCCGTTCCCTCCAGGTGCTCCGCCAGCACGTTGCCGTCCATGTCGACCCGCACGCCGGTCAGGTCGTTGCCGGCGGCGTCCTTCACCTCGAACACGATGGTGGGCATGGCCGCGTTGACCTCGGCCACGCGCCGCACGCACTCCGAGCGAATGTCGGCGGGGCAGGTCGCCGCCGAGCAGATCAGCAGCTGCGCGCGCGCGTCTCGCAGCTTGTGCTGGTTGCGCAAGGTCAGCGAGCCCTCGGTGGCGCTCAGGCAATCGGCGGTCGTCGGATCCGACGCCCACGCCGGTCCCGCGGCGGCCAGCGCCGCCAGCACCGTCGTGAACAAGATGGTCTTCATGGACGCTGGGCTCCTCATGGGGTGTGATTCGAATCCAGGAAGCACTCGGGCTTGAAGTGCTTCTCGCCCTGCGCGTCCAGATAGAAGTTGGGATCGCAGTTCTTCCTGGGGCGCGGGGAGGTCTGGGGTGGCGCCGGCGCCGCCGGCGCCGACACGACCCTGGGACCGTCGGCACGCCGGCGCGCCCTGGGCGCCTCGGGCGGGCGTGGCACGGGCACGGCCACGCGCTCCAGCTGGATCTCGGCCGGCGGTCTGTCGGCGCCCCGGAACTCGACGACCTTCGACACGTAACCGGGCGCCGAGACGCGCAGCACGTGCGCCGTGCCGGCGAGCGGCAGCACCAGCTCGAGGCGCCCCTGGGCCGGCGCGCGCTCGTCGAGCGCGATCTGGGCCTCCTCGGGGATGGCGTGAATCTCGAACGTGGTCGAGGGCGGCTCCGGCGGCGGCGTCTCGCGCGGCGGCGTCGGCGACGGCACGGGAGCTGGCCTTTGCGCGGCGGCGCCCCCGACAGGCGGTCTCCCCGCCGGCTTTCCCAGCAACAGCTTGGCGCCGACGGCCCCTCCCGCCAGTACGACCACCGCCGCCACCAGGGCGGCGCCGCGCCCCGACTTCGGCGGCGCCGGGGCCGGCGACGCCGGCAGGGTCTCCAGACGCGCCGCCTCGCCGGTGGCGTGGCGCAACGTCGTGTCGATGGGCAAGGCCGGCGTCGACTGGGCGGACAGCGACTCGGCCCGTCGTGGTCCGCGGCTCGCGCCCGTGCTGGCGGCAGCAGGCGGGCGCACCTCGGACGGCGCGATGATGGTCGAGCCGATCGCGCCGGTGCTCGGGCTCGGGGCGGCGCCGGCCACCGCCCCGGTAGTCGCCGCCGGCGCCTGAGGAAGCTCGGGGCGGAAGGAGTTCGCCATCGACGCGCGCGCGCCCGGATCGGCCAGCTGCAGCAGCGCCCGCCCGCACTCGTGCAGCGACTGGTACCGCTCGGTGGGCTGCCCGGCCAGCATCCGGCTAAGCACGGCGTCCAGCGCCGGGGGCAGCTCGGGCAGCAGCTCGCGCGCGGGGCGGATGGTCCGGCTGGCGACGTTGTGCAGGATCTCCAGCGGGTGTTCGCCGGCGTGCGCGCGCTGGCCCGTCAGCATCTCGTAGAGGATCAAGCCCAGCGCGTACTGATCGCTCGCGAACTCGACGCGCTTGGCGCCGCGGGCCTGCTCGGGGGACATGTACGGGGCCGTCCCCAGCACGGACATGGTCTGCGTGATCGCCGCCGAGCGATCCTCGCGGGCAAACTTCGACACGCCGAAGTCCAGCACCTTGGGCGTCAGCTCGCCATACCGGCCGCGGGCCAGGAAGATGTTCTGGGGCTTGAGGTCGCGATGGATGACGCCCGCGTCGTGCCCCGCGGCCACTGCGGCGATGACGGGCAGCAACAGACCGACGGCCTCCTCGGTGACCAGCCGCCCGCGCGCGGCCAGCAGATCGCCCAGGGTCTCGCCCTCCAGGTACTCCATCACCAGGTAGGGCACGCCCCCCTCGGTGCCCACGTCGGTGACCGCCACGACGTTGGGGTGATTGATCGTCGCCGCCGCCTCGCCCTCGCGCAGGAAGCGCAGTCGCGCCTCCTCGACCTGGGCCAGCGAGGCCAGCAACGTCTTGATGGCGAACCGCTTCTTCAGCCCGAGGTGCAGCGCCTCGTAGACGGTCCCCATCCCCCCTTCGCCGATCGTGCGGACGATCTGGTAGCGACCGAAGGTCTGACCGTCTTTCAGCCCATCCACGACGCTTGGCCCATCCCCTGGAGGCGTGCGAGCCTATCAATTCGGGATGCTGGACGCCAGCGAGGCCAGGCGCGGTTGAAGACGTCCAGGCCGGGGGTTCGTCAGCGCGCGCGCTGCCGCCGCGCCCACGTCCTGACGTCGACGTAGGCGCCGCCCTGCTGGGACAGCGAAAGATTCCAGGCCCGGCGCCGCCAGGTCGGGCCTGCGAACATCGCCGCGCGCTGGGCGTCGGGAGACAGCGGCTGACCGTACAGGTAGCGCGCGTCGGGCGCGAAACGCGGCGCGGCCCTGTTCCACCAGGCGAGCAGGCGCTCGGCGTGCGGGACAGGCAAGTGATCCTCCGGCGAGACGGCCGGCACGGGCGCGTCGTCGTCGTCATCGGCTTCGGGCGGCGCGCTGTTGTCCGTCTGGCCGATCTCGGCCAGTGGACCCACGATGCGCGCGCCCGTGATCGTCGCGAACGACTCAGCGGCGACCTTGCCCAGCTCGTCGTCCCCGATCCAGGCAAGCAGCGCCTCGACCGCCGGCACCGTTCCGGCGAAGCCCAGCGCCCACAGAGCGTCACGCCGCATCGACTCCACGTCCAGCTTCCTGATGATGGCGGCGACATCGATCGGCTCGCCGCCGAGCGCCAGGACGGCCAGCGGCAACCGGCTACCGGAGGCACTGCGGGCGACCAGCTTGCTGCAGGTCGTCCGCGCCGCCCGCAGACCGAGACGAACACCGGCCTCGATGGCCAGGTCGCGAATGGCGACGTACGGCGACGCGAGCGGCTTGTCCAGCAGGGGCGCGCAGACGGCATCCGGTGCCCGGCAAAGCGCCCGCAACGCTGCCACCAGAACCTCCGGATGACGGCTCTCGAGCAAGGAGGCGATGGGGAAGCCCCACGCCGGAGACTGGCCCGCCGGCGCCGGGGAGAGCTCGGCGCCGAGCAGATTGACGATCATCGCCTGCAAGGCCGGAGGGCTCGTCTCGAGGCGCGGCCGCAGCCGCGCGACGAGATCGCTGCGCTCGGCCAGCTCGAAGGCGCGCGTCAGGGCCGCCCGGGTCTCCTTCTTCTCCGCCTTCGTCAGGGCCTGGAACACCAGGTCCAGGTGATCGGCGTCTTCGGCGTGCAGCAGCGCCCACGCCGCCGTGGTCACCTTGCCGCCGTCGTCATCGGCGAGCGCCGGCATCAACACCCGCTCGGCCACCGGCCTGCCGCCCAGCACCAGCCCGTCCAGGTGCGCGCGCAGCCGCTCCTCGGGCCCGTCGATCACTTCGGCGAGCGTGTAGTGGGCGGCGTCCATGGCCCGCTCCCACTGGCCCCACAGGAACGCCGCCTCGTCCAGGTGCTCCTCGTAGATGTCCCACAGGATCGGTCGGACGTAGGGCATCGTCTTGGTCATGAGCTCGCGGACCCGATTTTATGCTTCCGCCGGCGCTGACGGCCCTATAAAATTCCGGTCGTGCCAGTCACGGTGGGCGTGAACAACATGAGCGTGGTGCACGCGGGCAGCAACGGCGTCAGCATCGCCTTCCCCGACGTCTGCAAGACCCCCGCGCCCCCGGCACCACCCATCCCGATCCCCTATCCCAACGTGGCCAAGTCCAGCGACACCGCCCAGGGGGCCAAGTCCGTCAACTGCGACGGTAACCCCGTGTGCGTGAAGGACTCGAACTTCATGGTCAGCACCGGCGACGAGGCCGGGTCGCTGTTCGGCGTCGCCTCGAACAAGGTGAAGGGAAAGGCCGAGTTCGTGAACTTCTCGTTCGACGTGCAGATCGAGGGGAAGAATGTCCCCCGCGCCATGGACATGATGCTTCACAACGACAAGAACACGCCGCCCGTGCCCGTGATGCAGGGTCCGGTCATCGCCATGGGCGGTGACGAGGAGAAGCCCGTCTGCTTGATGTGTGACCAGCCCTTCTGAGCGACAGGCCGCTACTCGTTCACGTATTCGATGAAGGGGTAGCCGAGGGACCGAAAGGGGCCGAACGCGCCCGACCGGGCCAGCGGCGGGCATCGGCTGAACAGGGTGCCTTGCAGGTCGATGCCCCGCCGCTCGGCGAGCGCGAGCAGCGCCAGGCCTTCGATCGACACCCAGTGGTTGGGGAAGAACGGAAGCTCCTCGGCGAGCACCGACCCGTCCACCGGATCGGCGATGGTGCGCTCTTCCTCGTCGGCTGCCCTCAACAGCGCGTGCAGCGCCGCCACGAAGTCTTCCGGCTGGGACGCCGCCAGGCTCCGCGCGACTTCCAGACGATGATCGGTGGCGCCATCGAGCACCCGTTCCCAGCGCGAAAACGGCGCCGTCACGTCCGTGGCAGGTTCGGACAGGGCGCGGCGCAGGAAATCGCCGTAGCAGAAGTCGTCCTCGTATTCCTCCCCTTCGGTCCACTCCTGGGCCATCAACTGGCACAGGCCGGTGGCCAGGCGCCACTGCCGCGCGGCCATGGCGTCGAAGACCGGCTCCAGCATGCTCATCCGTCGATAGCGCGGCTCGCCCCCACCGGCCGCCTGGGCCGCCTGAAGATAGTGGCGCCGGGTCAGGGCGGATTGAATCAAATGGTGAAAGAAGCCGTCCACGTCCGCCTCCCCGGACAGGCGACAGATCCCGAACGCGCGATGGTGACGGCAGAAGTCTTCCATCTCCTCGGGCATCTTCAGCGGGTCGCGCCGCGCCTCCGCCACCTCGGCCAGGAAGTCGAGGTAACTGGCGATGTCCGGCTCCAGCGAAGACGGCGTCACTGATTCGGTCAGCATGATTCCGGCCTAGTAGAAGTCGTCGTAGCCCTTGAGCTCCGAGAACTTCAGTCCCGTGAAGCCTGCCGCCTGGATCTTCTCCGCGACGTCGCTGCGGAACAAGATGCGGCTCTTGTACTGGGCGGCTCTGAAGATGGCGTAGTCGGGCGGGATCTTCGTCTCGTCGAGCACCAGCTTCTTCATCACCGAGTACTCGTCGGGCATCAGCTTGCTCTTGGCGCCCTTGGTCTTGGTCTCGTCGACGCAAGCGGGGTCGTCGATCTGATGGATGATGAAGTATCTGGCGGTCTCTTTCCGGCCCTTGTGGTTGACGATGGCCACCGGATGAACCTCGTTGTGGGCAAGGAACTCCTCCTGCGCCAGGAAGTCCTTCAGCTTCTCTGAAACGACCAGGAAGTCGTTCGTGTTCGACAGCGAATCCGCCAGCTTGATGTCCTTGGGGAAGTCCCTGCTCATCCGGAAGGAGGCGTCGGCAGGGAAACGGCCAGCTTGCGGTTCGCTCTTGTGCATGTGGGCCCACTGGGGGACGTTGGTGACGGCCTCCAAGCGACACACACCGCGGGGGGTGGTCACGTCATAGATCAGATAGCGCGCTTTCATAGGTCCCCTGTCAATCCTTGGCCATGGCAAAGACGTTGAACGCGGCCTCATCGCCGGCGCACATCGCTTGCCAGTTTGCGTGAGTGGTGTTCCGGCCTCTGATCTTCCCGGCCCACAGGGAGATCTTGCCGTCGAGATCTCCCGAGATGTCCGTGGCGCTGGTGATGTTGTCGTGCTTGTCCAGGTTGACCTGCACGTTCGCCCACACCTGCATGAGGGATTTCTTCGCCTTCTCGTTGTAGATGTTGTGGCGGCGATCGTGGCAGGGCCGCCCCATCAACCCCGCCGGCGCGGTGATGACGCCTTGCTTGTTCCCCTTCTTCCCGAAGAGCTTCTGGTACACGGGGATGGTGGGCAGAAACCGCATATTCCTGCTCTTGTTGATGTTCCACTTCGAAAAGTACTTCACCCCCTTGATCAGGTTGTCCTTGGTCTGGGCCGCTTCCACGAGAGACCGGCTGACCGACTTGCAGGGAAGGATGTGGTGGTTCTGAAATCCACCGCTACCGCTGGGGTAGCTCATCTCGGGGTTATCGCGCTCGTACCACATCTTTCTCTTCCGCCCCTTGACGCTGCCGTGCTCTCCCATGTCTCTTCCTCTTTGCTATGGCCGGCTGGCCATGACCGCGCCCCGGGCGACCCCTTCTTGCATCAGACAGACCATCGCGTTCGGGCCGGGCGCGTAGCCGCGCGCCCATCCGGAGGCCAGCAGCGCGATCGAAGCGGGACCGGTGGCGCTACCAATTTCGCCGAAATGCAGGGGCGGGATCCACAGGGCCGAACCGTTCTGGAGGCCCAGCGTCCGGCACCTCAGCGAGACCATTCCCCACTCGTTGGCGCGCGCGACGCTCCCGTTCAGGTTGACCACCTGGAAGCTGGCGGGGCGGCCGGCCTGGGCGTCGATCATCGCCCGCACGAGCGGTTCGGCGTCCACGGGCGAGCCATCCGCCGCGGGGCGGCCGCTGGCCTCGGCGAACGACTCGATGACCGCCAGCGTATCTTTCGGCGCCTTTCCCGCCAGCCGCACTTCCAGGAAAGACGCCGCCTCGCCCGGGATCAGGCCGACGGGGTTCGCGGGCGTGCGCAAGACGCGCAGCCCCGCCAGGGCCGCGACGGTGGGCGGATCCAGATAAGAGTCCACCCCGCCGATCCAGCAGGCATCGCAGGCGCCGGCGTCGAGCCACGCCGCTGCCTGCTTCAACCCCGCGACGAAGCCGCTTTGATCGGACGTTATCGTGCGACGCAGCTCCGGCTCGAACCACAGGCCCAGGCGGGTGATGATGCCCGTCAGCAGTTCCCCCTCCAGGCGCTGGCGCTCCCGGGAGAGCTCCTGGTCATCGGCGGCCCAGGGCGGCGGTGGAGCCTGCCCGTCGAATGAAACGGCGGGATCGTCGGGCTCGGGGTCGGGGTCGGCCTCGGGGTTGACGGGAGGGGGCGGCGCGCCCCGGCGCTGCTGGTTGAAGGTCGACCGGTGCCAGTCACTGCGGAGCAGCAGCACCATTCCCATCCGCGAGCCCGGGGGGACCGGGCGGGCCCCTTGCATGTCCTCGGCGGCCGCCAGGGCCAGTTGCAGCAGCCGCGCAAAGCCGAACAGTCCCGGAGAGAGGTACGGGACCTGATGTCCGACCAGGGGCACCAGCTCGTCGCTCTGCTCATCGAAGACGGACAGACAGTCCAGCTCACTGATGCGGGTCAGGCCCGCCCGGGCCGCAGCGCAGCTGGTACCGGCGTCGAGCCCGAGGGCCGACACCATCCCCACCCTGGTGACGGCGAGGCGGGTCACGCGGGGCGCGCTTTTCCGGCGTCGGCCGCCACGACGGCGCTTCGGCGCGCGCCTTCATCCTGAATGTACGACGTGTTTGGCCCGGCAGGACGCATGGGTCAGTTGATCTTCACCGATGCACCTCTGATCCGATTCATTCCCCTCGAGGAGGTCTCGACGTACGCGCCCTTCAACACGATCTTGCCGTCGTGGCGTAACGTGATGCTGGCCGCGCCGCACTTCAGAACCACCTCGCGTGTGCCTTCCAGGACCACCCGCTGACCGTCCAGGCGTGCCTCGACAGGCCGCTTCTTCTCCGCGGCCGCCTCGCCGTTCGTCCCGATCAGCAGCTGCTGAAAGGGTGTCGCATCCTGCCCGTTCCAGATCAGGCCGGTGACGATCGGCAACCTCGGATCGCCGTTCTCGAACATCAGAACGGCGCCCTGCCCCGTCGCAACGGCGCGATTGACCGTGGCGCCGTCCATCGGCATCGCGGTGCGCGCGCGCACCGGCCCGCCGGCGTTGCCGGCATAGTCGACCAGGGGCCCGGCCACCGTGCTGCCCGGGAGCAGGCGTCCCACCACCACCGACGGCGGTGCCTCGCGCCGGGCGGGGCCGGGCGGCCGCGCCGTTTCACCGGCTGCCGGCCCAGTCGCCTGGGCGCCTGCCGCAGGTTTCGTCGACTCCCACCGTCGCTTGGCGGTCACGTCGCTCCCTCCTCAGTTCCCGGCAATCTTGCTGCCCTTGATCACGACGTCGCCGCTCGCCTTGATGTTGATCTTCCCGCTGCCATCGACCGTGATGTTCTTGCCTTTGATGGTGATGTCGCCGTTCTTCTTCAGGATGATGCTGGCGTCGCCGCTCTTCAGCGTCAGCTCGTCGGCCACGTCGATCACCATCTTGGTGCCGACCGTGACCGTCATGTCCTTCTCGATGCTGGTGATGGATTTTCCGCCGACCGTCGTCGAATCGTCCTTGCCGACCGTCAGGGAGCGGTTTGCGCCCACCGTCGTCGCCTGATCCCTGCCCACGTCGACGGTCTGGCCGGCTCCCACGGTCACGCTCTGCGAGCCGCCGACGCTGGTGGATTCAGAGGCGCCGACCATCACCGTGCGCGCCCCCCCCACACTCAAGGAGTCGGTCGCACCGACGGTGTGATCGCGCGCCACGGTCACCGTGACCGACTCGCTCTTCCCCACCGTCTCGCTGCGATTTCCCATCACGTCGATGGTCTCGTCCTTCTCGACGGTCTCGCTTCGGTTCCCACCGATCGACACGGTCTCGTTGTTCGTGACCTCCTTCACCCTGTCGTGGTCGACGTGCCGGCGCTCGTCGTGCTTCACCAGGATCTGCAGGTCCTTCTCGGCCTGCAGATAGACGTGCTCCGAGCCCTTCTTGTCCTCGAAGCGCAGCTCGTTGAAGTTGTCGGCGCCGCCCCCCTGCGAGCTACGGCTCTTGATCCCGCTCTGGGTCTTGTTGCCCGGCAAGGCGTAGGGGACCATGTTGTCGGCGTTGTAGACGCGCCCGACGACGATGGGCTGATCGGGGTTGCCCTCCAGGAAGTCGACGATGACCTCCTGTCCGATGCGCGGCAGGTGCACCGCCCCCCACTGGCCGCCGGCCCACGCCTGCGACACGCGCACCCAGCACGAGCTGTGCTCGTCCTTCTTTCCCTCGCGGTCCCAGTGGAACTGCACCTTCACCCGGCCGTACTTGTCGGTGGTGATCTCCGCGCCGCCCTCGCCCACGACGATGGCGGTCTGCGGCCCCTCGATGCGCGGCAGCGGCGTGCGGCGATCGGGCCGGAAGGGAACCTTGCTGTCGACGCAGTCGAAGCGCGCCCGGAAGTTCGTGGGCGCCTCTGCCGGGGCGCCGGTCTCGAACGCGTTGTTGGCGGCCTCGAAGCGGGCCGCCGTGACCAGATACTTCTTGTTCTGGTTGGCGATGGGATGGTCCTCCAGCGTGAACAGCTCCCCCGTGCCCAGCGCCCGCAGATCTCCCGCCGCGGCCACCGTCTCCACGTCCTTCTCCAGCTCCTGGATGCGGGTGCGTACGATCTGGCTGCCGTCTCCCCCCGTCAGGTAGTTCCCCGGATACTCGAAGACCTCCATGCCGCCGGCCTGCTTCTGCTTGATGGTGGACTTCGACCGCTGCAGCAGATCCACGCGCGGCATCTCGAAGTTGAAGTCCTTGCTGGCGAAGGCGCTCGACTGGAAGCGCTGCCGCACCTCCCACGTGTCGATGTGGTCGGTCGGCCATGAGGCCTTGCCGTCCTCCAGGGGCCGGAACACGAAGGTGTCCGTGTCACCGGGGGGCGGACCGTGCCCGCTCTCGGCGTCGGCCAGCACCATGACGTGGCTGTCCTGCTTGTGCTTGAAGTAGTAGTAGATCCCGGCCGCCTCCATCAGGCGGCTGACGAAAGCGAAGTCCGACTCGCGGTACTGCACCACGTACTCGAGCGCGGGATAGTGGCCCTCCAGCGGCAGCTCCAGGTCGGTGAAGCCGTGCTCGCCCAGCAACGCCTTCACGATCGCGGGGACGGTCTTGTTCTGGAAGATGCGGCTGTTGGTGCGCGCCGTCAGCAAGAACAGAAACGGCCGCAGCGTCAGCCGGTAACGCGCCTGGCGCTTGAACGTCTCGATCAGCGCCGCCTCGGTCACGTACCCGTTGAAGTACCGGAAGCGGCTGTCGTCCATCTGCAGCTCGGCGGTCACCTTGTCGCCGATGAACTTCGACAGGTCCAGCTTGGGCGACTCGCTGACCAGCACCAGCTGGTACTCGAACGGTGTCCCCAGCGCCTCGTGGCCCGTCAGCTTCTCGATGGCGGCGTCATCCGGGACGACTGCACCGCTGATCCGTAGCTCGCGTTCTTGCCCCATCGGTCCTCCGACGGGGCGAGCATACTACGCGCGTTCCTTCACTGGATACGGACGAAAACCACCGGCCAGGCGCCCAGGCCTGGCCGGATCCGACTACCAGTAGAGCGACAGACGGACGCCCACCTGACGGGGCGGGTTGAAGTAGCGCAGGTTCAGGTTCGGCTGGTTGATGAGCGTCGTCATGTAGGCGACGTTCGTCAGGTTGCTGCCGAACACCCCCAGCCGCCACTTGCCGTCGGGCCGCGAGTAACCGGCGCCGGCGTCGACGCGCGTGTAGCGCGGCACCGAGTCGCTGAGGGTCGGGTTGATGTTGCCCTGCGAGTCGACCCCCTCGCCGTTGAACACGGTCATGAAGTACTGGCTGCGGGTCTGCGCCGAGACGATCCAGTCGAACCAGCCGAACGGCACCTTGATATTCTGCGCCAGCGAGTAGTTGACCGTGACGTGCGGGGCGCGGGGCAGGTTCTTGCCCGACACGTTGACCTTGTCGTTGGGGCCGTTCGTGGGGCCGTAGGCGACGCGGTTGTCGAAGATCTCGCCCTCGTCGAAGCGGGCGTCCAGCAGCGTGCCGGCCACGCTGACCACGAAGCCGTGCGGCAGCTGGTAGGCGCCGTCGAACTCCAGGCCCAGGATGTGGGACTTGCCCGCGTTCACGCGCACCGCCGACGAGGGGGGCGGCTGCATGGAGTTGCTGGGCTGCGGACCGGTCTGCTGGATGATCTGGAAGATCTGGTCGCGGTAGAGGTACAGGAAGGCCGACGCGTTCACGCGCAGCTTCTTGTCCATGAACTCGTTCTTGCTACCGACCTCGATCGAGTAGAGGCGCTCGGGCTTGTAGGTGGGAGCGATCTGCGCCGTGGTGCCGTCAGGCGCGGTGAAGGTGGTCTGGTCGTTGAACCCGCCCGAGTTGTGGCCGGTGGCGAAGCTGACGTAGCCCAGGTGGCCGGGCTTGATGTCGGCGTCGGCGCCCAGCCGGAAGTCCAGGAAGTTGTCGCTGTACGTACCGTACTGCGGGGTGACCGGACCGGCCTGGACGCTGCCGCCCGCCGCGATCAGGTTCCCCAGCGTGTCGCGGCTGCCGAAGCGGTTGATGCCGTTCAGGAAGACGTCATTGGCGTTGAAGGTGCTGCCCACGGCCGGGTAGTTGGTGCGGGCGCCGAACGACGGCAGGAAGCCGTCGGTGCCGAAGCGGAACGGCCCGCTGGCGTTCACGCCGTCGATCAACCAGGTCGCGCCGATGCCGCCGGTGCGGGACTTCGTCTCGTGGGTGAAGCGCACGCCGGCGGTGCCGCGCAGCCACTTGAAGATGTCGTAGGTGCCGTCGAAGTAACCGGCCTGCGAGTCGCCCTTCACGTTGGGCTCGTTGTACTCGCCGCCCGCGTACGTGTAGGACTGGTCGGCGACGTTGAACAGCGTCACCTCCTGCTTCTCGTGGAACAGGAAGAAGCCGGCCGTGCCGCGGAAGCGCCAGCTGTCGGGCGTGTAGGCCCGGATCTCGTGCACCTGCGACTGCGAGGCGCTGTCCCAGTAGGACGTGCTCCAGTTATCGAGATCCGAAGCAAGGATCATCTGGCCGGGGTAGGCGACGCCGATGTTGCCGCCCGTGACCTGGTGGTACTTCAGGTTCCGGTAGCTGCCCAGGTAGTTGAGGCTGATGGGCCCCAGGTCGGCCGTGATGTCGGTGTGGACGCCCCAGTGGCGCATGTGCTGCGACGGCTGCGGGCCGCGGTAGACGACGGCGCGGGGATCGGGGATCTCGCTGGGCAGCAGGCCGGCCTGCAGGGCGCCGGCATAGTTGCTGCCGGTGTAGCCCGTCCCGTTCTCCTGCGTGAAGTCGGTCCCCGCCAGCACGGTCACGTTGCTGAGCGGCAACCACTTCGCCGTCGCGCGGTAGGCCAGGTTGTCGGCGCTCTCGGCCGGGGTGATGGTCGAGACCGGACCGGCGTTCTTGTAGAACGGGTCGTGCTCCTCGCCGAAGGCGGCCAGGCGCAGGGCCAGCTTGTCGCCGATGGGGATGTTCACCATCGCGGTGGCGAGACGCTGCGAGTAGTTGCCGATCTGCATCTCGCCCGACGCCTCCCACAGGCTGAGCTTGGGCTTGGCGGTGATGACGTTCAGCGAGCCGGCGGTGGCGTTACGGCCGCGGATGGTGCCCTGCGGTCCCCGGTTCACCTCGACGCGCTCCAGGTCGTAGAACATCGAGCCGACGCCGCGGGGACGGGGGATGTAGATGCCGTCGATGTGCGTGGCGGCCGAGGGATCACCGAGCTCGGTGTTGTTCGTCGAACCGACGCCGCGGATGAAGATCTCGGTGTTGCCCTCCTGGGTGCCGATCTCCAGCGAGGGAGAGACGGAGCTCATGTCGCGCACCGAGTTCACGCCCACGCGCTGCAGATCTTCCTGCGAGTAGGCGCTCGCCGAGCCGGCGTAGCTCTGGATGTTCTTCTCGCGGCGATCGACGGTGACCTTGACGACCTCCATCTCGCTGGGGTCGTACCCGGCGGTGCCGGGGGGCAGCGCCTCGGGCATCGGCTGGGCGTCCGCGATCGCGGCAGCCTCGGCGGGGGGCACCTCGGCGGGCATCGGCGGGGGCGGGGGCGGGGGCGCCGCGACGACGGGCGCCGGTACCGCGGCCGGCTTCGGGGGCGGCGGAGCCGCGGGGGGCGGCGCCGCGGGCACGGCCACGGCGGCCGGGGGCGGAGGCGGTGGGGGTGGCGGCGGCGTGGGAGCCGGCGCGGCGACCGGGGCCGGCGCGGCGGCGACGGCCGCCGGCTTGCTGGCCGGACCAGCAGCGGGTGCGGCGGGGGCGGGCGCCGCAGCCGCCGCGGGCTTGGTGACGGCGGCCGGGGCGGCCGCGGGCGTCGCAGGCGCCGTGGCCGCGGGCTTCTCGTCCTCCTTGTGCTTCTTCTTCTTGGCCGCCACCGCGGCCGGGACGAAGAACAGCTGCATCATCGCCACGGACAACCCGAGGCACACTTTCCGAACCGAAGCCGCGTCCCTGATCATCGATTTCTCCTGAGCGCGAAGGACCGTCGAGAAGACTTTTGCCTGTGGTCGTGGAGGGCGAGCGCCGCGAGAAATCAGGCGCCACCCGTTCCGCGATTTCCGCCCGAACCATTCTGCGTGGCGGCCATGGTGCCGCCGGCCGACCCACCCTCGCCGCCACTGCCGGTGGTGCCGCCGCTGCCGGTGGTGCCGCCGCTGCCGGTGGTCCCACCGCTGCCCTCGCTTCCGCCGCTGCCCGTCGTGCCCGCGTCGGGCGTGGGGGCGGGCATGCGCGCGAACTTCACGAAGGCGGCGACCCCGCCGTGCTCGCGCAGGTCCACCGTGGTCGACGCCGTGAGGATGGTGTCGTTGTTGCTGCCCACCGCCTCGACGGTCACGTCGGCCATCCCGCTGAGCCCGTTCACCGTCACGCGCTTGTAGGCCGCGTTGGTGATGCCACCGTCGGAGTCGCGCATGATGTCGATGTCCGTTGTCACCGGACTACCGCCGGATTTCGGCGAGATGGTGACGTGCAGCCTCGAGACGCTCGACTGCACGTCCATGGCCGTCATGTCGTAGCTGACGTTCACGGAGACCACGGTGTCACCGTTGTCGCAGTTCGCCGCCGCGAACATCGACGTGGCTGTCAGCAACACCAAACCCAGGCTGAGACGCTGCTTCACCATGGCGCGCATAGTAGCGATGACCTTCGACGGCGCAAAGAACTAATTTCCGGGGATGCGATTCGCGATGCGCCGCGGCCCCGACGGAGAGCCTTTCCGTGAGGCTCGAGATTGTGTATCAATCCGGCGGGCCGCCTCGCACCACTCGCGACTCTTTCTGTTGACGAGGCCGGTCCCAGCTTCCCTGCGATGAACGACATCCTTCGCCAGCGTTCGCTCTTTCTGTTGCTAATTGTCGCGGCCGTTACGGCCGGTGGATGCACAGAGCTGCGCGGACGGCGCAGGATCCGCGAGGGCACGCGCCTGTACCGCGAGGGCAACTACGGCGCGGCCCGCGACGCCTTCGCCTCCGCCACCGAGCTGGTGCCTCAGATTCCCCAGGCCTGGCTGGGAGAAGCGCTGAGCTGCCGCCAGCTGATCACGCCGGGCGCGACCACGCCCGCGAACGATCGCGTCGTCGACTGCGCGCTGGCGGCGCTGGGCGAGGTGCGCACCCGCTGGCCGCAGGACAATCGCGGCGAGACCCTGTACGTGCAGACCCTGTTCGACGCCGATCGCTTTCCCGCGCTGGTCTCTCTATATGAAGAGCGGCTGAAAAAGGATCCGTCCGACCTTGCCGCCGTCAACGGCGAGATCCAGACGTACACGCGCTGGAACCATCTGGAGGAGTCGCTGGCCGCCTATCAGAAGAAGGCGGCGCTGCTGCCCAACGACGCCGAGGCGCAGTACTCGGTGGGCGTCTTCATCTGGCAGCAGCTGTTCCAGCGCGGCGGCGGCCCCGACAAGGCGGCGTTCGACCCGCGTCCGGATCCGAACGCGCCCGGCGCCAGCGAGGCGGCGACGCAGAACGGCAAGGGCAAGGGGAAGAAGAAGAAGGACAAGCGCGCCAAGGGCAAGCACAAGGCAGGCGCGTCCGAGCCGGCCGCCGCCCCCGGGGCGCCGCCGGAGGAGCCGCACAAGCCCCCGCCGCTGTTCTCGGTCGGCGACATCACCGGCACGCAGCGCGCGGCGCTGGCGGATCTGGGCGTCAAGTACCTGCAGCGTGCGCTGGCGCTGCGGCCCCAGTATCGCGAGGCGATGGTGTACCTGAACCTGCTGTTGCGTCAGAAGGCGATGGCGTACTTCACGCGGCCGTCGCTGTGGCAGGCCTGCATCGACGAGGCGGAGAAGTGGCGCCTGAAGGTCGAGGCGATGACCGCAGAGACCGCCAAGGCGAACCCCGGCGGCGCGGGCGGCGCCACGCCCGCGCCGAAAGCGAAAGGAGACGCGGCCTCGCCCTAGGCGAGCGCCGCTGACGACATGGCCTTCGAAGCGGTCCTGGCCAGCGCGCGCCCCACCACCGCCGGGCGCTGGCGCAAGGTGACGGTGGCGGTGTCGATCGCCGTCCACGTCGTGGCGCTGGCGATCGGCGTCGCCTATTCATTCTGGACGATAGAAGACCTGCCCATGCCGGCCGTGGCCGTGACGCTGGTGGGCGGCGCTCCCCCGCCCCCTCCCCCGCCGCCGGCCAAGCGGCACAGCACGGGCAAGGTCCGCCCTCACGTCGAGAAGCCCCACACCCTGGTGCAGCCGAAGGAACATCAAGAAGAGGCGCCCAAGGAGAAGCCGAAAGAGGACGAGGACGACGGCAAGGACGACGGCCAGGAAGGCGGCGTGAAGGGCGGCGTCGCCGGTGGCGTGGTGGGCGGCGTGGTCGGCGCGCCCCCGCCCGTGAACAACGGCCCCAAGATGGTCAACGCGCTGATCGCGCGGCAGCAGCTGGCGATCGATCCCAACGCCGATCCCTACAAGGTGACGCTGCCCCCGCCGCTGGCGCGCACCGGGATGAAGTTCTCGGCCGTGGTGCGCATCTGCGTCTCGGCGCAGGGCACGGTCAGCGAGGTGAAGCTGCTGCGCGGCGCCGATCCGGCCATCGATTCACAGATCCCCACCGTGCTGGGACGCTGGCGCTATCGTCCGTACATGATCGACGGCAAGCCCGTCCCCTTCTGCTTCCCCCTGCGTTACGACGTCTCGGCGCGATGAACGAAACCAACCACCCCGATCGGAGATGAAAAGCTGATGGATTTTTCGCTGCTCGGCCTTTGGAACCAGATGGGCGCGGTCGCCAAGGTGGTCGTCCTCATCCTGCTCGGCATGTCGATGTACGCGATCGGCATCGTGCTCGAGCGCTTCCTGACCTTCCGCAAGGGGAAGCAGCAGTCGCTGGCCTACCTGGGCGCGCTGCAGCCGCTGGTGTCGGCGCGGGGCCGCCTGGGCGAGGCGGTGGCGCTGACCCAGTCTTACAAGGACGCGCCGGCGGCGCGCGTGATGGGACCGGCGCTGAACGACTTCGTGGCGGGCCTGGACGGGCTGGGCGCCTCGGCGGGCGACGCCGTCGAGGTCGAGCTGCTGCTGCACGGCGTGACGCGTGGGATGGAGCGCGCCAAGAAGCGTGAGGTGGCGGCGTTGCAGCGCGGCCTGCCGGTGCTGGCCACCATCTCGTCGTCGGCGCCGTTCGTCGGACTGTTCGGCACGGTGTTCGGCATCATCACCGCGTTCCAGCAGATGGCGGATCCCGCCAAGGGCGGCGGCGGCGGCCTGGCGTCGGTGTCGGCCGGCATCGCCGAGGCTCTGCTGACCACGGCGGTGGGCCTGGCGGTCGCCATCGGCTCGGTCTGGTTCTACAACTTCTTCGTCACCAAGCTGGACCAGTTCTCGGCGGTGATCGAGGACTCGGCCGGTGAGCTGGCCGATCAGCTGACGCGCGGCACGCGCGGCGCGGGCCACCCGGTGGCGCCGGGGGCGACCGTCCCGACGCCATGAGCGACGCGGCCAAGACGCGCGCCGACCGGCTGCGGGCCCTGCGCGCGATGCAGGCCGAAGCGGCCGGGCTGCCCCACCCCGAGGTGAAGGCGGACATCAACGTCACGCCGCTGGTGGACGTGGTGCTGGTGCTGCTGATCATCTTCATGGTGGTCACGCCCCTGATCGCCAGCGGGGTGACGGTGGATCTGCCGCGCACGGCGAACCACAGCCGCAAGGCGGACGACGGCAAGGACATCATCCTGGCGGTCACCGCCGACAAGCGCTTCTACGTGGGCAGCACGCGCCAGGCCGACGCGGCGGCGGCGGCGTCCGCGGCCGTCGACAAGAAGCGGCACGAGCCGGAGAAGACGGTGTTCGTGAAGGCCGACGCGCGCGCGCCCTACGGCGCCGTGCGCACGCTGCTGGAGCGCCTGCACGACGCCGACATCCAGGACGTGATCCTGGGAACCGAGGAGCTGGAGAAGCGGTAACCCCGCGACGGTGAAGCCATGGCGATGGACGTTGGAAACAAGAAGGGCCCGCGCGGCGACATCAACGTCACCCCGCTGATCGACGTGGTGCTGGTCCTGTTGATCATCTTCATGGTGCTGACGCCGTCGATGCTGAAGCACCTGACCGCGACGGTGCCGCGCAAGGCGGACGATTCGACCCCGCAGCCCCCCGGCGAGGCGCCCGTGATGGTGGAGTACACCGCCAAGCGCGAGCTGACCCTGAACGGCGAGCCGGTCACGCCCGAGGACCTGCACGATCGCCTGGTGGCGCGGTTGAAGGCCGACAGCCGCAAGGTCGTCTTCTTCAAGGCCGAGGACGACGCGCCCTACGGCGAGGTCGTGCACCTGATGGATCTGGCGCGCGGGGCCGGCGCCGACACGCTGGCGGTCGTCACCAAAGAGTGACGCCGGCCACGGCGGCCGGTCGCAGCGGGAGAAAAGTGACGTCCGCTGCATCGCGGGCGGGCGGACGGGGCACCATGCCGTGTTCCCTTGCGTGCCCGGGGCTTCCGTTGTCGAATGACCTCGCACGCGAAACCCGAGCCAAGAGGTCGCCCATGCGCAAGGCCCTGCCGCGAACGTCCCGGCTTCTTCTCGTCCTGGCCACCGGTATGGCCGCCTGTGGCGGTGGCAGCGCCAAGAGCAGCTACCCGGACGCCTCGACCTTCGGCAGCGGCGGAGCCGCCGGCGGCGCGGCGGGCGGCGCCGTCGCCACCGGCAGCGGCGGCCACGCCGGGACGGCCACCGGCGGCGCGGGCGGGAACACCATCGTGTTCCCAGGCACCGGCGGCGCGGCGGGCGGCGGCAGCGGGAATAGCGGACCGCCGCCCGCGCCGGGCAGCACGCTGGTGCTGTCGGGCACCACGTTGCTGATCGGCCCAGGCGCGGCCTGCTCCAGCGCGCCCGCCGCCACGACGCCGGCGCCTGATCGGTGGTGCGGCCTGTTCGTCCCCAGCGGCAATCAGACGGTGGGGCTGGTGGTCTTCAACCTGACGAAGGCGCTGGCGGGCACACCCATCACCTGTGCCACGACCGACGTGAACTGCGTCCCCCTGAACGCCAGCGTCGACGTCAACATGAACGACACCGACGCGTCCTATGGCTTCTTCGGACAGACGCTGATCTATTACGACGCCAGCACCATCTACGCCTGGCGGCCCGGCTGGGCGGCTGGCCGGGCCATCATGGCCCATAGCACCACCCAGCCGGTGCAGTGCGTGGCGAACCCCGGCGACGCGGCCACGGCGCTCTGTCTGGCGGGCACGAGCAACAACCTGTACGCGGGCACCCTCGACGCGGCCACGGGCGGCACGCTGCCGCTGGTCGAGGCGCTGACGAACGGCTCGACGGGCATCGACTTCTCGCCGGACGGCCGGTCGGTGATCTGGTCGGTGAAGGCCAGCACCAGCGCCACCAGCCCGGCCGAGACCCTGAAGATGCAGACGATCGGCGACGCCACCACGAAGAAGACCATCGCCGCCAACATCACGCAGTGGGCGATCTCGGCGGACGCCGCGCGCTGGTACTGGCTGTCGGCGCCCACCACGGATGCGAACATGATCACGACGGGCGCGCTGCAGACCGCGCCCTATCCGGCCGGGACCACCCCGGCGGCCGTGCAGGCCAAGGTCGGCCAGTATCTGCTGTTCGGGGCGAAGAGCGCCCTCACGCTGACGGCGACCGCGGCCTCCGCCAGCGGCGCCGACATGAACGTCATCCCGGACGTCGACGCCCCGGTGCCGGCGGTCGTCGAGCCCTCGGACGTGATCGGGCTGGTCGGCGTCACCGACGCCGGCAACATCCTCTATGCGACGATGGCGCAGCAGCCGAGCTCCAGCAGCTCCACCAGCTCGAGCAGCATCCTGGTCGATCTGCGCCTGATCCAGGCCGACGGCACCGGCAAGTGTGTGGTGACCGCCACGCCCAGCGCCGATCCGGGTGCTGGCTTCAACGCCGCCGCCACCGCGGTCGAATGGGTGGGCGTCAAGCTGGATTCGGCCGGCGCCGTCACCACCATCTCGGGCCAGTACACGACGGTGGCGGACTGCGCGCCGCACGTCTTCACCACCTCGCTGTACAGCTTCTACGACGTGACCTCGGGGCTGCTGTTCCAGCAAGGCTACGACTCCAAGCTGTTCACGGCCGACATCGACTACGCGCCCTTCGCCGCCACCGGCGGCCCCGGCACCCCCGCGCTCGTCCAGACCGGCGCGGACTCGACGATCGTCCCGCTCTTCCCGGCCCCGGGCCGCGTCCTCTACACCCTCAGCAGCGGCGCCGCCACCGACGGCCTCTACCTGTCCCCGGTGGTCGCCGCCCCGACCCCCGAGCTCGCGCCGGTTCGCCGGCCCCTCGCGGCCGCGACCTCGTCGCGCGTCCCGCCCGTGGCCGCGGCCTCGCGGGCGCAGTCCCGCTTCGCGAGCCGGGCGCTGGCGATCCCGGCGCTGATCGCGGCCCCGGCCCCGCTGTCGCTCCCCCGCACCACGAAGCCGGCGTCCCTGCCGTTCGCGCCCTTCGCGCGCGCGGCGCGCAGCACGGGGCCCGCTCACCTGTTCGCGCCGCTCGCTCGCGCCGCCTCCACGCGCTGACCCCGAGCACGCCGCCCCGGAAACCCTGGGCAACGATCTGTGCGGGCTGCCTTTCCCCGGCGCCCCCGAGAGAGCATGCTTCCCTCCTGATGACCAACTCGGATGATCGGAGCGGGAGAGTGAACCACAACGGACGTCCGCGCTCGGACGCCCTGGTGTTCTTCGGGGCCACGGGAGATCTCGCCTACAAGAAGATCTTTCCCGCCCTCCACGCCATGGCCTGCCGCGGCCGCCTGACCTTCCCGGTGGTGGGCGTCGCCAAGTCGATGAACAGCCTGGACGACCTGGTGGCGCGCGCCAAGGCCAGCGTCACCGAGTTCGGGGGCGGCGTCGACAACCAGGGCATGGAGCGCCTGATCAAGAACCTGCGCTACGTGCGCGGCGACTACAACGATCCGGGCACGTTCCAGCGCCTGCGCGACGAGCTGAAGGGGGCCACCCATCCGGCGCACTACCTGGCCATCCCTCCCAGCGCCTTCGAGCTGATCGTGGATCAGCTGCACAAGGCGAAGCTGACCGAGAACGCGCGCGTGATCCTGGAGAAGCCGTTCGGGCGCGATCTCGAGTCCGCGCGCGAGCTGAACACCACCCTGCACCGGGTGTTCCCCGAGGAGAACATCTTCCGCATCGACCACTACCTGGGGAAGGAGGCGGTGCAGAACATCCTCTACTTCCGCTTCGCGAACGCCTTCCTCGAGCCGGTGTGGAACCGCAACTACGTCGAGAACGTGCAGATCACCATGGCCGAGAGCTTCGGCGTGAAGGGCCGCGGCAAGTTCTACGAGGAGACGGGCGTCATCCGCGACGTCATCCAGAACCACCTGCTGCAGATCGTCAGCTACCTGGCCATGGAGGCGCCGTCCGGCGCCTACGACGAGGCCATCCGCGACGAGCAGGCCAAGATCCTGCGCACCACCCGGCCCCTCGACCCCTCCAGCCTGATTCGCGGCCAGTTCCGCGGGTACCGGCACGAGCCCGACGTCGCCGACGACTCGTACGTGCCCACGTACGCGGCCCTGCGGTTGAACATCGACTCGTGGCGCTGGGCGGGCGTGCCGTTCTACGTGCGCGCCGGCAAGAGCCTGGCCAAGACCGCCACCGAGGTCATCGTCGAGTTCAAGCACGCGCCGCCCGTCGTGTTCAGCGAGGATCAGCCCAAGCAGGGCAACTCGGTGCGCTTCCGCCTGAGCCCCAAGGTGTCGATCGCGATGGAGGCGCGCGCCAAGGCCGCCGGCGAGGGCATGCACGGGCGCGACGTCGAGCTGTCGGTCACCGAGGAGCCCGAGCAAGGCAAGGAAGGCCGCATGGACGCCTACGAGCGGCTGCTGGGCGACGCCATGGCCGGCGACGCCACCCTGTTCGCGCGCCAGGACGTCGTCGAGGCCGCCTGGGCCATCGTCGACCCCATCCTGTACGAGGCGGGCCCGCTCTATGACTACGAGCCCGGCACCTGGGGCCCGGCCGAAGCGGATCAGCTGGTCGAGGAAGTGGGCGGCTGGAACTCGCCCGCCTGAGGCGGGGAGGACCGCCCGGCCCTCAGGGGCAGGGCGCGTTCAGGGCGGCGCAGTTCGGGCCGCCGGAGCCGCCCGCGCCACCGATGCCGTCGGGCGTTCCCACCGTCAGGGGCGCCGTGCCCACCACCCCCTCGCCCGTGGTGACCAGCACCGCCGTCATGCCCGGCGCCAGCGCGTCGATCGTGGCCGTGTCGCCCGCCCCGGTGGCCGTGACGGTGGCCACCGTGGGATCCGGCGTCGACCAGGTCAGCGTGGTCGCGGCGGCGGGGATCAGCGTCACGCCGTCGGTGTCGACCAGCGTCGCCGCGACCATCCCCCGCGTCGCCGGGGCCAGGGTCAACGCCGGCGTCACGACCACGGTCGCGGGCGGCCGGTACACGGTGACGTCCAGCTGGGCCGCCAGCGGTCCCGCCGACGCGGTGAACGTGGTCGACGCGGCCTGGCCGGGCAGTGCGCCGGAGGCGATCCCCGTGACGGTCGTGCCGGCGCTGTCGGCCACGGCCGCGTCGTGCGAGGCCAGCGTCAGGCTCGCCGCGGGATAGCGGCCGCCGTCCGCGCCCACCAGCACGCCGCTGATGGGCCGCTGGCCGCCCACCACCACCGCCAGCGCGGGAGGATCGAGCTCCAGGTGGACGCCGGCGTCGCTGCCCGGATCCAGAAAGACGATCGTCGCCAGGGCGCTGACCTCGGGCGCTCCGTCCAGCGACACGCCGAAGGCAAACGTCCCGGAGCGGTAGCCCCGGACGGACACGTAAGGACCGCCCGCGTCCGTGGCGGACGTCGTGCAGCCGGCGCCGCTCCACTGCCCGAGGCCGACGCTAGTGGCGAACTCCGCGCCGGCGGCGTCGCCCAGGCAGGCCCAGTTCAGCTTGGCGCCCACGACGCGCTCTCCGGCGGCGTCGAAGGCAACACCTGCCAGCGACACCAGATCGCGGCCCAGGGCGCGGCGCTGCGGATCGGGATCGACCAGGCCGGCCTGGACCGGGGGTGAAATGGTCGCGATGGAGACGGCCGGGCCGGTGGCGTGCACGTTCAACGTGACGGTGACCGGCAGGCCGTCCTTCGTCATGGCGCCCACCACGGTGCCCGTCACCACCGCGTCGCCCGCGGCCAGGGCGCGCAGGTCGACCGCCGTCTCGCGCAGCCCGTCGCTGGTCCGGGTGTTCACGTCCGAGAACAGCGGCGTCACGACCGCCGGATTGCTCGACTGCCAGCGCGTCTTCACCCCCGCCAGGCGGTGGTTCTCGACGTCGAGCACGTCGAAGTACCAGGACAGCGCCCCCGCGATGCCGTGCGGCCGGGGGCTCAGCGTCAGGGTGCGAGACGCCACGTCGAGGGGATCGAACGTGGCAACCACCGTGTCGGCCGTGACGCGCCGGCCAGTGCCGGCGTCGTGGCTGCAGCCATCCGCGGACAGCGTCAGGGTCAGCAGCGGCAAGGCCGCCAGGACCAGCCTGCGCAGGCGAGGCGGCGAGATGACGTGAAGCAAAGATCCTCCCAGACGATCCAGAGCAGCCGCCGTCACCCGTTGGGCTCGCGCTCGCGCACGGGGGAGGGCGAGAGGGGAGGATTGACCGCCAGCTCCAGGGCAACGACGGCGCCACCGTCGGGCCGGTTCGTCGCCGACACGCTGCCGCCGTGCGCCTCGGCGATGCGCTTCACCAGCGACAGCCCCAGGCCCAGCGAGCCGGTGTGCTCGGGCGCGTCGGGGGTCTTGTCGCCCTCGTCGGCGTGCCGCCCCCGGAAGAACGAGTTGAAGATGCGCGACTCCTCGCCGGGCGCGAAGCCCGGTCCGCGATCGGCGACCTCGAAGCGCACGAAGCCGGGGCGCGTGCCCACGGTCAGCGTCTCCAGCCCGCCGCCGTGCTTGCGCGCGTTGCTGAGCAGGTTGGCGAGGGCGCGCGCCACCAGCGTCGGGTCGGCCATGAACTTCGAGGGCCCGTCGTCCGCGGTCCGCAGCTTGTCCGTCGAGACGCCGGCCCGGCCCAGCGCCCGCCGCGCCACCTCGCCCGCGTCGAGCGGCTTCGGCGACACGACCTGAAACTCCAGCCGGGCGCTGGCCAGCAGCTCGCCCACCAGCGCGTCGATCTCGATGGTCTCCCGTTCGATCTCGTTCAGCGTGTCGGGCCGCAGCCCCCCTTCGCGCGCGATCTCGATGACCAGCCGCATGCGCGCCAGCGGCGTGCGCAGCTCGTGCGAGACCGCGGCCAGCAGCTCGCGCTGGCGCGCCAGCTCGCCCGACAGCCGCGCCGCCATGTCGTTGACGGACGTCGACAGGGTGACGATCTCGCCCGTCGCGTCGCGCGGCAGCGGGGCGCGCGCGCCCAGATCGCCCGCGCCGATCTTCTGCGCCACCCGGGTCAGCTCGTACAGCGGCCGCGAGATCCGCCGGGCCAGCCGCCCCGAGGCCGACCACAGCAGCAGCACCGGCACACCGAAGAACAGAAAGGCGCGCCAGGGGCGCTGCCCCACCGCGCCGTGGAAGACGTGGTTCACCACCGCGATCTCCAGCACCGTGATCAGGATGACCGCGCCGAAGGACAGGAAGATCTTCCGGTGCAGGTGCGCGCCGTAATACAGGTGCAGCTCGTTCTGGATGCGGCGGCGCCAGCCCGGGCGGCGCCCGTGCGCCTCGTTGTGTACGCGGTCCCACGGGCCCCGATCGGGGATCGGATGCCAGTGCGGGTGATGCGGGAAGGGCCCCCGCAGCGGCGGCGGTGGCGGCATGCAGAACGGCAGCGGTCCGCCCTCCGGACCGTGGCGCCGCCGGTGGTGGTGCCAGGGGAAGCGTCCGAAGGGTGAGCGCGGCTTCACGCGTCCGCCTCCCCCTCGTTGCGGCCGTCGGCGGCGAACACGTAGCCGACGCCACGTACCGTCTTGATCAGACGCGGCGACCGAGGATCGTCGCCCAGCTTGCGGCGCAGGTGCGACACGTGCACGTCGACCGTGCGATCGTTGACCGTGACGTCACCGCGCCCCGCCTCCGCCAGCAGCGTCTCGCGCGAGACCACGCGCCCGGGGCGCCGCACCATCGCCATCAGCAGGTCGAACTCCAGCCCGGTCAGCTCGATGTCCACGCCCGCCACGTTCACCTTGCGCGCGCCCACGTCGACCGCCACCTGCCCCACCACGATCTCGTTCGTGACCGACGCCGGCTGGCTGCGCCGCAGGACCGCCCGCAGGCGGGCCAGCAGCTCGCGCGGCGAGAAGGGCTTCGCCACGTAATCGTCCGCCCCCAGCTCCAGCCCCACCACGCGGTCGGCCTCGTCCCCCTTCGCGGTCAGCATGATGACGGGGACGCCGCTCAGCTGGCGGATGCGCCGGCATACCTCCAGCCCGTCCATGCGCGGCATCATCACGTCCAGCAGCACGGCGTCGAAAACTCCGTTCGACAGCGCGGCCAGCCCCTTGGGCCCGTCCGACGCGTGCGTCAGGGTGACGCCGTTCGGGCCCAGGTAGCTGGCCAGCAGCTGGTACAGACGATCGTCGTCGTCGATGCAAAGGACCCGCAAGGCCACGGGTCTACTTTACCAGCCGAAGCCGCCCCGCCAGAAGCGGGGGCCCTTCTCGATCAGCTCGGCCAGCCGGGCACGCTGCTCCTCGTCCAGCGCGTCGTGCGTCTTCGCCATGAACCCGACGAAGGCCTTGCGCACGTCTTCCAGGGCCCGATCGTGGCGGGCGAACAGCTCCCCCAGCAGCACCTCGTCGAAGGCGGGCCTGCGCAGGGCGGACGCGATGTCACGGCGCAGCTCCTTCAGCTCGCCACCGCCGGCGCGCTTGGCCTCGGCGCGGAACTCGTCGAACGCCGCGCGGACGGTCCGCTCCTGGACCGGGGTGGCGCCGACGCGATCCAGGACCGTCGAGATCACGTAGTCTCGGCCGAACCCGCGGGCGCCCCGCCAGCCGCCGCGCGTGTCACTGTCGTCGCCCCCCCCTTCCCAGCCGTAGCCCTGATGGCCCCACCCACCGGCGCCGTGCCAGCCCCCCCACCGACCGTGATGAAGGTGATGCATGTGGTGACCGTAGGGCCCGTGGCAGGCCCACCCCATGCGGTGGCGAATCATCTTCGCCACGAACAACGCGCCAAAAGTTCCGAGAATCAGGCAACCAATCATGGCTTTCTCCTGTACAAAGATCGCAACCCGAAAATCCTCATCGGTGGGCTGCGACGACCAGGATGACCACCCTTCGTTAAGGGACTACCGACGAGCGCGTGAAGAAGTGCAAAGCCCGATTCCAGCCAGGAAATCGTCACCGGCCGTCATGGTAAAGGTGACACCGACGCCGCCCGCCGGTGTTAGACATTCCGGGCCCGCCGGCCCATCCGACCGGCGGCACCTCCGTCAACCCGGGCGCCCCACCGAAAGTTCCGCATGCACGAACAGACCGGCACTCTGATCCAGACCATCCTGGGCCTGCCCATCTTCCGTTCGGAATGGGTCCTCTACCTGTTGCTTTTCCTGTCACTCGCCTCGATCGGCGTGATGCTGGAGCGCTGGGTGTTCTTCGGCCGGCGCAAGCTCGATTCGCTGCGGGTGCGGGACGACCTGTCGAAGGCGCTGGACAAGGGCGACTTCGAGGGGGCGGCTGCCCTGCTGAAGAAGCACGACGCGCTGGAGACGAATGTCGTCCTGGTGGGCCTGCAGGCGGCGGCGCTCGGCCCCGAGTCGGTCGAGGATCTGCTGGTGGGGGCGCTCGGTCAGGAGAAGTCACGCTACGAGAAGCGGCTGAACTTCCTGGCCACCATGGCCAGCAACGCCCCCTACATCGGCCTGTTCGGCACCGTCCTCGGCATCATCCGTTCGTTCCGCGATCTCGCCGCCAACATGGCCGACGCCAGCTCGGCGGTCATGGCGGGCCTGGCCGAGTCGCTGGTGGCGACGGCGATGGGGCTGCTGGTCGCCATCCCAGCCGTCATCGCCTACAACGTGTTCCGCGCGCGCGTGAAGGACTCCGTCACGAACGCCCAGACGCTGGGAGGCGTGCTGCTGTCCAGGCTGAAGGCCACCGACACGGCGCCGGCGACGAAGGGGTAAGGGGGCGGACCGTGGCGAAGCTGCGAGATCTGCCCGAGGAAGAGGGCGTGCTGGCCTCGATCAACATCATCCCGTTCGTCGACATCGTGCTGGTGCTGCTGGTCATCTTCATGCTGACGTCGGCGGCCATCGTGAAGGCCAGCCTGAAGGTCGAGCTGCCCAAGGCGGCCAGCGGCGGCGCCACCACGGCGTCCACGCTGAACTTCCTGCTGACGAAGTCGAACGAGCTGTTCCTGAACGGCGAGAAGCTGCCCTCGCTGGACGCAGCGGCCCAGGTGGTGCGGCGCGAGGCCACGGCGAACGCGAAGACCCAGGCGGTGATCTCCGCCGACAAGGGCGTCGAGTACGGGCGCGTCGTCGAGATCATCGACACCGTCAAGCACAACGGCATCAGCGCGTTCGCGCTCGACATCGAGCGCGGCCCCGCGCCCCCCACCGCCCCGGCCCCGGCCACCGCGCCGGTCCCCACCCCGGCCGCGCCGCCCGCGCCCTAGCCGAGGACCGCTCGAGTGGAAACGCCCACACGCTCTCCTTCGCCGGCCACCCCGCCCCGTCCCCGCCCGGGGCGTGGCGCGGGGCGCCCGTTCGGAGAGCGCCAGCGGGCGCGGCGGGCGCAGGCCCGCCGGCTGGTGGCGTCGCGCACGACGCGGCCGCTGACCTCCGAGCAGCGGGCGTTCGACCCGCTGGCGCATCAGCGCGGCTCGGCGGGCAAGCGGCTGGGGATCTTGCTGCTGGTCGGCCTGGCCTCCATCGGCGTTCACCTGGGCGCCGTCGGGATCGGCGTGCTGATCGGCCGGAACACGCGCCCCCCGGTGCGACAGGAAGATCTGACCATCGAGATGAAGGAGCCGCCGCCGCCGAC
>Ga0207695_10000943_pt1 | contig 51800 bp, 38 predicted proteins | sample KBSC54metaG_FD_184354 | JGI IMG/M metagenome (GOLD analysis project Ga0207695, IMG submission 184354) | Corn rhizosphere microbial communities from Kellogg Biological Station, Michigan, USA - KBS C5-4 metaG (SPAdes) (version 2) | ecosystem: Host-associated > Plants > Roots > Rhizosphere > Soil...
TGTGCAATCCGAACAAGTTGTCGTTGATTTGACTCATCGCAAACTCCCCACGGCGGTCGCCGCGGGTTGTCTGTGGCAAGTTGTGTGCCATTGCCCGGGAAGTGGCTTTGCAGCTGGGTTTGCGCGATAGTGGCCTGGCGTCTATAGCCTCCCGGCAGCGGGAGGAGACGGAAATCTGACGCGCATGGCTTTGTTTGGTTATCGGCAGGGAGCGGGTGGGCTTTAGGCCTACCTTTTTATCGTCCCCCCTACATCGTCATCCCGGCGAACGCCGGAGGCGCTTTTCAACAGCGAAGCTGGTCATCCAGACCTCAGTTTCTCGCTCGTCAGGCAACGTTTCGCAAGCGGAAACGCTGAGGAATGGATTCCGGCCTGCGCCGGAATGACGAAAGGGGCAGGCAAGGCGCGCGAGGTGTGTGGCTGCGCTCTCTCTCACTCCTCACTCCTCTTCACTCACTCCTCGCTCTCCCCGCCCCCCTGGCACATGCCTTGCATCCTCAAGCTTCGCCATCCCCAGCCGATCTAAGGGGAGACAACCATAAGTCAGGAATGCTTTCGTCCATGAGCTTTATCCGCAGCAAGCAACTCGCCGCCCTGGCCCAGGCAGCCGCCAAAGGCCATACCGCGCAGGTCGAGCGTCTGTCGCGCGAGTATCCAGCGATGGCGGAGGCGTTGGCGCCGTTGCTTGCGCTGGCCAGGCCGAGCGAGCCGGCAGCGGTGGCGCTGCAAGCGGTTGAGCAGCAAAGCCTGATGCTCAATGCGGCGCAAGCACTGCTGCGCGAACACCAGGCCCTCGAAGAGGCTACCGGCGAAAGCCGGGCCGGCGTCGGACGTTTGACGGATGGGGGTGCCGGGATTTCGTCGGGGCTGCAACAAACTGTCAACGGCATCGAACAGGCTCGCGAAAGCACCCGCCATGGTGCGGCGACGGTCAACGAGGTCGACGGACAGCTGCGCCTGTTGCGCAGCGCACTGTCGGCCATGAATCGCAACCAGGCCAAGCTGGCCGAACAGGTGGCACAGATCCGCAAGCTCACTTCGAGCGTGCAGGAGATTGCGCACCAGACGAATCTGGTCGCCCTCAATGCCGCGATCGAAGCCGCGCGCGCGGGCGAAGCCGGCAAGGGCTTTGCCGTGGTGGCGGACGAAGTGAAGCAGCTCGCCGAAAAAACCAGCCAGGCTACCGGCGAGATCGAAGCAGTCACCGGCTCCATCGGCGATTTCTCGCAACAGCTCGACGGCGACGTGCAGCAAGGCATGCGTCGCCTGGAAAACGCGCAGGAACGCATTACACATACCGCCGGCGCATTGCGCGAGGGCGCGGAGACCCTGCATGGCGCCATGACGCGCCTGCAAACCGTGCAACAGAATTCGGACTCGCAAAGCGCACGCGTTGCCGGCGCACAGGCCGCCCTGGGCGTCTTGCAGAAGCGCACGGTCGAAGCGCGCCGCCAGGCCGAGGCGCTGGATCGCGCCTGCGTGTTGTCGCACCGCTTGTGCCTGGGCTGGCTCGACCAGGACGCCGAACACTCCCTGGCAGGCCTCAGCCTCAGCCTGCGCGAGTCGATCCAGGGCCTGCGCCAGGCGATGGAACTTGCCCTGCACGAACCCGCCGCGCTCGATCGCCGCTGGTTCGACACGGCCGTACTCGATCACGTACTTGCGCGCCTCGCCGACAAGCACGCCGCGCATCCTGCAGCCGAGCAATTGATGGCCGCTGGCCAGCGCCTGAGCACACATGCGGGCGCCTTCGTCAGCCTGATCAGCCAGGGTGACCTGCAGCGCGCGGCCGACTACCCCAGCCGCGTGGAAGCCGAACGCGAAACCATTCATCAGCAACTGGGCGCCCTGCTCGCGGATGCCGTTGCGTGAGATCTACCCTGGCCGCCCCGTTCAGACATGCCGCAGCGTTCGCACTATGGAGTGCGGCCTGGGCGTGCGCGATGCCGGTGCAGGCCACAACCTCACCGGACCGCCTGCGCGAAGCCGCAGAAGATGCGCTGCGCCAGCACTATGCCGCTTCGGGCAGCCGTGCTGTGGTGCAGGCGGACAAGCTCGACTCGCGCCTGCAGCTGGCCGATTGCACCGCGCCGCTGAAAACCGACATATCCAATGAGGCGCGCCCATCCGCGCGCATGGCGGTGGAAGTCAGCTGCCCCACGCAGGGCGGCTGGAAGATCCGCGTACCGGTGCGTCTGCAGCTTTATCACCAGGTGCTGGTGACCGCCCGCCCGCTACAACGCGGCGACGGTATCACCGCGGCCGACGTGCATCCCGAGGAACGCGATATCACGCGACTGGGCTATGGCTATATCGATTCGCTCGACCAGGTGGCCGAGCGCGCGCTGGCCCGGCCGCTGATGGCTGGCAGCGTGCTCACACCCAGCGCGATGGGTGGCCGGCAGACCGTAAAAGCCGGCGACCATGTACAGATGATCGCCCGTATCAGCGGGATCGAGGTACGCGCGACCGGCGTGGCCCTCGGTAGCGGTGACGTTGGCACCCGCCTGCGGGTGCGCAACGACAGCTCGGGGAAGCCAATCGACGCTATTGTGCGCGACGCCGGGCTGGTAGAGGCGCTTCCGTGACCCAGTATGCATTAACCTGCCCGACCGGCGGCCCGAGGAGCCTAAAGTTCCTCGTAAGCCAGCCGATAGCTATAACAGGCAAGACCCGAAACCCTTCGAGTCAGGCACTAAGAGACGAGCCATGAACACCACCATCACACCCAACGGATTGCCGGTTCCCCCGCAGCCCAAGGCTGGGCAGAGCGGCGGCAGTACTCAGGACACCGCAGCGGCCAGCACCAAGCCGACGGCCGGTCCGGCCACCGACAGCGTTAAGCTGACCGATTCGGCGCGCGCGCTGACCCAGGCAGCCCAGGGCGGTAGCGAAATCAACCAGCAGAAGGTCGACCAGATTCGCCAGTCGATCGCTGACGGCAGCTACAAGCCCAACCCGGCCAACATCGCCGACAAATTGATTTCGATCGACACCCAGCTCGGCGGCAAGTAAGCGCATGGGCTCGCGGCTGCTCGCGGAAATGAACGACGCGCTATCGGCAGTGCTTGCCGATATGCAGGGCGCCGTCGCCGATCTGACCCAGGTGCTGAGCGACGAGCGCGCCGCACTGGATCGGGCCGACGCCGAAGCGCTCAACCGCGCCGGCGAACGCAAGCAGAGCCTGATGCAACAACTGGAACAGCTCGATGGCGAACGCCTGCAGCTGACCCAGAACATCGATTCGCACAACGAAACCCATCAGCAGGTCTGGTCGGGCATCCTCAAGACGCTGGCGGTATGCCAGCAAGCCAACCAGCGCAACGGCGATATCGTCGAGCAACGGCTGCAACATGTCAGGCGCGCCTTGTCCGTACTTACCGGCGGCAAGGACGAAGTCAACGTATACAACCCGGCAGGCAAAGTGCGCGGCGGCTTTCGATCGCTACCGCTCGCGCAAGCCTGATCGCGGTTTCAAAACGAGCAAATCCAGGGGACCGTCGCTTTCCACAGCGGCGACGGTGGAATGATTCGCGGGGGAACCGTTCGCCAGAGCGCCCGTGCAGACATTGATGAGTCTTCATGAGTGATACCACCGTTGCCAGCACCGTGCCCGAAGCCTATCTAGCCGCCACCTTCAATGAAGTCCCGCTCCCGGTCGTTCGCGTGCCGATGCTCGACCGCGAACATCAGCTGGTCGCCTACGAGCTGTTGATCCAGGGCGACGGCGATGACGAATCCAGCCTGATGCGTCGCGTACTGTCGACCATCATCGACGGATCGGTCACCCGCCTGGCGCGCGATAACCGCGTGTTCGTGCGGCTTTCGCACGAGCTGGTGATGGAGCAGTCCGAGCTGGTGCTGCGCTACCCGCGCATCGGCTTGGTGATCGACTCGGCCTGGGCCGAGGACGAAACGATGATGGGGCGCCTGCAGATGTTGTCGCAGCGCGGCTGCGCACTGATGCTCGACCTGGGCGCGGAGCCGATCCCACAGGTGGGCGGCGATCGCTCGGCCAATATCCTGCTCAGCTTCGCGCGCTTCGTGCGCCTGGACGCCAAGGAACTCGACCCGGCCACGCTGCGCGACCACTGCGAACAGCTGCATGCGCGTGGCCTGCAAGTCATCGCCGGCCACGTCGAAGATCACGAAACCTGCCAGCGCTGCATGGAATTGCCGTTCGCGGCGATCCAGGGCGGCTATCTGCTGGTACCTGAAAAAGTCGATGTGCCGGTACTGACCGCCAATCGCCTGAGCGTGCTGCGTCTACTGCGTGCGCTGGAAGAAGAATCCGCTGGCCCGGTCGAACTGGGCCAGGTCATTCGCAACGATGCGATTCTCAGCTACAAGTTGCTCGGCTGCGTCAACTCGGCGTATTTCGCGCTGCCCAAGCAGTTGAAGTCCGTGGAGCAGGCAGCGATCTTTTTCGGCCTCAACCGTATGCGCAACTGGATCAGCACGATGGCGCTGAGCGGCATGAACGATCGCCCGCCGGAACTCCTGCGCGCTGCACTGATTCGTGCGCACATGTGCGAACAGTTGGCGCAGGGCATGCCCCGCGCGGAGCGCGAAATGGCCTTTACCGCCGGCCTGTTCTCGTTGCTGGACACACTGATGTGCGCCCCGCTGGATTTCCTGCTCGAGCATCTGCCGCTGGCACCGGATATCCGCAATGCCCTGGTCGGCCGCCGCGGTCCGTTCGCACCGCTGCTTGATCAAGTGGTGCAGTGGGAAGCCGGCGAGATGCGCAACAACGGCACGCAACCGCAACAGATCCGCCGCATGGCCGGTATCTATCTGGAAGCGACACGCTGGGCGGATCATGTGTATTCGTTTGCGGAACAGCGGCCGAATTGAGTTCGAATAAAAAACGGAGCCTCGCTCCGTTTTTTTTTGCATCCATACTTTTCCTGCCCATCATCCCGGCGCAGGCCGGAAGCGCTTTTCAACAGCGAAGCTGGTCATCCGTTCCTCGGTCCTCGCTTGTCAGGCAACCGTGGGCAAACGGCAATACTGAGGATTGGATTCCGGCCTATGCCGGAATGACGACTTCAAAAAAAACGGAGCCTGGCTCCGTTTTTTTTGCATCCATACTTCCCCTACCGTCATCCCGGCGCAGGCCGGGATCCATCCCTTAGTCCTCGCTTGTTAGGCAACCTTCGGCAAACGGCCATAGTGAGCAATGGCTTCCGGCCTATGCCGGAATCACGAAGGAGTGCGGACTGCGGCGATACGTGGAAGCCTACGCCGCACGCTTGACCCGCAATCGCCAAGCAACAATCCCCAACCCCACCAGCGCCGCCAGCAACCACCCGGCGGCCAGCAACATCTCGTCTCCAATCCAGCAGATGCCGGCGACCGCAGCCACCGCCGCCAGACCTACACCGAACGCCAAAAGCGGATCGCGTCGCGTCCCCTGCAACAACAGAAACGCACCCAGCGCACCCAACAATACCGAAACAATCCGCCGTACCCACAACAGCGACGGAGCTGGCGGCACATCGGGCAGGACATCGTCGAGGCGACGGTCACCTATCTGTACATCGAAGCCCTTGCCATCGGCCGCGTCCGCTGCCGGTACCAACCGATCGCCGTTGACCCGCGCAAAAACCGTCACCGTCTGCAGCGGGATCGCTTCCCAGCTGACGCGAATATCGCCAAGCCGCGGATTGCCCGGCCTTGCACTCGTCACCAGATGGTTGTCATTCAACGTAAATGTCGCCGCCATATTGGATGGCAGATCTTTTATGTCAGGCGTGACGGGCTCCCCGCCGGGCAAGGCATGAATCAGTGCCGGCGCCAGCGCCAGACCGTTCATGCGCACCAGACCCGCGTCGAACTGCTTGCCCTCGATCGGGAAGGCGCCCGGGTTCTGGTGCCCGCCGGGTTGCGCGAACCGGCTAGAGTCCAACGGGCGATCAACCCAATCCACTTCGTAGTGCACCTGATCGCCGATACGCACTTCGCGCCATTGGTACATCTCCACATGGCGTACCAGCACCGGTGTTTTCGCATGCTGGTTGAAATCCGGATCGTAGGGCAACTCGATCACCTGCGGTTCGCCGGCAACGCGCACCATATGTCCGTACTGACCGGGCTGCACGCGCTCGTCGCTGCCAAGATCCAGGATCTGGCCGCCGTGACGCTCCGACGCAGCCATATGGACGGCCAGGCTCTTTTCCGTCATCGCAACCAGGCCGACGCCGGCGAGCAAGAGCAACGCGGCAAGCGCGCGCTGAATCCATATCGATACGTTCAGATCGTCGCCCCGGCCCAGCCTCATGCGATAACCACCCCTTTGAGTTCACGTTGTTCGTCAGCCGTGCCATAGCGGCCACGCTCGTCCCGGGTCACGCGCGCCATGGCGCAATCGTGATCGTGCGTGAAGAAAAGCTGCACCCCGCGCTCCAGCTTGTCGTCGAGAAACCCCCGCTTCTCGTCGATCAACTTCTCTGGCCACCGATCGTAGCCCATGGTGATGGGCAGGTGTACCCAGAAGCGGCCCGGGATAAGGTCGGCGCAGAACACCACCTTGCCGACCTCGGCCAGCATCAGGCCGGGCGTATGGCCGTCCGAATAGCTCAGGCGTACCGCCTCGCCCAAGACCCTGGAATGCTCGCCCTCGACCAACTCAAGCCGTCCGCTGTTTTCGAGCAGGTCGCAAAGCTCCGGAATAAACGACGCACGGTCACGCGGGTGCGGGTGCCGTGCGCGCTGCCAATGTTCGGCGCCAACGACAAACGTCGCCTTGGGAAACAACAGGCTCGGCGCCTGACCTTCCTGCCAGGAGGCAAGCAGGCCGCCGGCATGATCGAAGTGCAGATGCGAGAGCACTACGACGTCGATGTCTTCGTGGGTAAGCCCCGCTTCGGCCAGCGAGTCGAGCAGGACGTGCCTTTCTTCGACAACCCCGTAGCGTTCGCGCAACGTCGGTTCGAAGAATGCCCCGATACCGGTTTCGAACAGTACGTTGCGGCCATCGATATCCTTGACCAGCAGGCAACGGCACGCCAGCGGGATACGGTTCTGTTCGTCGGTAGCGATCCAGCGCGACCACAACACCTTCGGCGCGTTGCCGAACATTGCGCCGCCGTCGAGGCGTTGCGAGTTACCGATTAGCGACCACAGTTCCATACGCATCCTCCACGTCGTGCCACCTTCCCCAGCCCCGTGGCCCCGGCGAGCAGGAGATCATCTGTATTACTGAACCTTGCCAAGCCCCGAAGGCCGGCGAGGATCACTTGCCGCATCCAGCTTGTGCGTCTTCAGATCCCAGGTGACCACATTCATGAAGCCCCAGGACTCGCGCGTCTTCAGGTCGTAACCCATCGCGGTGAGCGCATCGGCGGTCTTCTTGTCGAACGCACCCTCTTCCACGTCGACGCGGTCGGGCATGAACTGATGATGGAAGCGCTTCTGCGCGGCGATATCGGTGGCGCTCTTGCCATCGACGAACGCAAGAATGCCTTCGAGCACCTGGGTGATGATGGTCGAGCCACCCGGCGAGCCGATCACACCGACGCGGTCCGGCCCAATCACGATACTCGGTGCCATTGACGACAGCATGCGCTTGCCCGGCTCCGGCGCGTTCGCCTTGCTACCAAGCAGGCCATAGACATTGGGCTTGTTCGGCACCAGCGCGAAATCGTCCATTTCGTCGTTGAGCAACACACCCGTGTCACCGGCAACAAAGGTGGAGCCCAGCGTGTAGTTCACCGTGGAGGTGATCGATACCATATTGCCGTCGGCATCGATGATCGAGAAATGCGTGGTGTGCATGCCCGGATCGGTACCACCACTGGATGGCAGCATCGACGACGGCGTGGCCTTGTCAGGCAGGATGGTCTGGCGCAAGCCATCGGCGTAATAAGGCGACAGCAGCATGTCCATCGGAATCTTCACGAAATCCGGGTCGCCCAGGTAATCGTTGTGATCGCGGAAGGCACGACGCATGGCTTCGATAACCAGATGCGTGCGGTGTGCGTCATCGAATTTGGTCAGATCGAAACCGGAAAGGATATTGAGGATCTCCGCGATCGCCACGCCACCGGACGACGGCGGCGGCGCGGTAACGATCTTGTAGCCCCGGTAATTCAGCACGATCGGCTCGCGTTCTTTTACGCGATAGCTTTCCAGGTCCTTCAGCGTCCAGCGTCCGCCTGCGGCCTTCACCGCATCGACCATTGCCTTGGCCGTTTCGCCGCGATAGAAACCATCGAGGCCATGTTCGGCGATGCCCTCGAGCGTCTTGGCCTGGTTGGGATCGCGCCAGAGTTCGCCCTCGGCCGGTGCATTCCCGTTGGGCAGGAACTTGGCGGTCGATGCGGGCCAGCGCTTGAGATCTTTCTGCCGCGATTCGATCGCGTTGGCGAGGCGGCTGTCGAGCTTGAATCCGTCGCGCGCCAGCTTGATCGCCGGTGCCAGCGAGACTTTCAACGGCAGCTTGCCGTAATGCTGGGCCAGCCACACCAGGCCGGCGGGCTGCCCCGGAATACCGGCGGATAACGGGCCATTGAGCGAGTTGTCGCGATTGGGGGTGCCGTCCGCGTTGAGGTAGTCCTTCACGTCGACGGCTGCCGGTGAGGTCTCGCGCGCGTCGATAAAGACGTCGCGGCCATCGGAAGCGCGGTGCAGGATGCCCATGAAACCGCCGCCGGTGCCCGAGCTTTCCGGCTCAACCACCGACAATGCCGAGGCGACTGCAACGGCGGCATCGAATGCGTTACCGCCCTTGCCCAAGACCTCCAGACCGGCTTCGGTCGCGTGGAAGTTGGCGCTGGCGATTGCCGCATGGCCGGGCTTTTCGCGAGAAACGAGCGTGGACTTGGCCGGTGCATGCGCCGGTGCGTTCTGCGGCGTGACATCGGCCGCAAAGGCCGTGCTGCCGCTCAGTGCCAAGCCAAGCAGCAACGCAGGCCCATTGAGAAACCTCATGCTCCAGTCTCCTTGCTCATCAATTGCTGGTATTTGAGTTCGAGTTGCGCGTGCGTCTCGGTGTGATTCGGGTCGACCTCGATACATTCGACCGGGCAGACCACCACGCACTGCGGCTCGTCATGGTGCCCGATGCATTCGGTGCACAACGAGGGATCGATCACGTAGTACTCCTCGCCGAGCGAGATGGCCTTGTTTGGGCAGACCGGTTCGCAGACGTCGCAATTGACGCAGGTATCGAGGATTTTCAGGGACATGGTGAAAGAGTCTACATGGGGAGCAGCAGTGCCCCAAAACTAATGTGGGAGCGACTTCGGCTGCGACAAGGCCTTCAAGGCCCGTCGCGGCCGAAGCCGCCCCCACAGAAAAAACCAGCGTTACCGGTTGCTTACATCGCGACGAAGCGCACCTGTGCGCCAGTCGGCTGCAGGGTCTCGGTGACGCGCTGCTGGTCGGCCTGGTCACCGATGAACAGGATGATCACATCCTTGAACGAACCCGGCTTGGCGTCCTTGAACGCGGCCTGGATCAGGTCGGCGGTCTTGCCCGACTCGGGGCCGGCGAACACCAGCATATTGCCCGGCAGCACGCCGCGGGCGATCACGTCCTGCACGTTCTGCAGCTGGCGGTCGCGCGAAGCCTTGGCGTCGTCAGTGTCGCCGGCGTTGACCAGGTACGGGTACGGACGGTCGGCCGTCATGCCCTGCATGTTCTGGGTAACGATCTGGCCGAGGTAGGAGTTCCAGGCCTTGGAATCGTTCGGATCGGTCGGCTTGGCAACCTTCTGCACCTGTTGCTGCTGCGAAGCCTGTTGATCGTCTTCCGACTTGCTGCAACCGGACAGGACCACGGCACCGGTGAGCGCGAGGAGGGCAACGAGAGCGAACTTACGCATGATGATCACCTTGAATGTTTTTTTGCGTTGAATGGAATCAAGCCTGCTCGGACAGACTCTGTTGCCAGCGCTGACGCATGGCCTGTTGAACTGCCGGATGCACGAAACCGGAAATATCACCGCCGAGGCGGCCGATCTCGCGCACCAGCGAGGAAGAAATAAAGCTGTACTGCTCAGCCGGCGTCAGGAACAACGTCTCGACCTTGGGAATCAGATGGCGATTCATGCTGGCCAGCTGGAACTCGTATTCGAAGTCCGACACCGCACGCAGGCCACGGATGATCACGCCGGCGCCGATCTGCGAGACGAAATCGGCCAGCAGGCAATCGAAGCCGCGCACTTCCACGTTGCGCAGGTCGGCCAATGCCAGGCGCGCCAGCGCAATGCGCTCGTTGAGGCTGAAACCGGGCCCCTTGCCCTTGTTCGGGCTCTCGGCCACCGCCACCACGATGCGCTCGAACAACGGCGCAGCGCGCGCGACCAGATCGGCATGGCCGTTCGTGATCGGATCGAAGGTGCCGGGATAAACGGCAAGACGTGTATTGACCGGGGGCTTGTCCACGGAAAGGTCGAGGTTCGGTGAAAAAGGAGCGCTAGCTTAGCCCAAGGCGCGGCCAATATCTCGGGTTTTGCCGTACTGGTGCGGATGCTGCGTTGCGGTCACGGTGAGCCTTCGACAACGCCCCTGCTCGTCATCCCGGCGCAGGCCGGGATCCAGTGTCGTTGGGGCCAGGTTTTCGCGTGGGTGCCCAGCACGTGCGGCATGGTAGCTGCGTCGAGCGTTCGACAACCTTCCCACCCTTACATCCGGCTCTACTTCAACAGCCCCGCCGCTCGCCAAAAGCCACCTGACGAGCGGGGAATGAGGAATGGATGACCAGCTTCGCTGTTAAAAAGCGCCTCCGGCCTGCGCCGGGATGACGGCTAGGAGAGGATTGTTCGGATTCCCCTCAGCCGCCCACCCGACGATAAAGCGCATAACGTACCTCTCCAGCCGCGCCCTCGCGATGGACCGCCCAAGCCGCCGGCAAGGTCAGGGCCGCATCGCGCGGCGATTCGACATAGATCCAGGCACGCGGCGCCAGCCAGCCGCCCTGCTCCAGCCGTTCGGCCAGCGCGCCCCACAGATCCAGCGCAAACGGCGGATCAAGAAAGACCAGGTCGAACGGCTGCGCGGCGCCCTGCAGATAAACCGCGGCATCGAGCGTGCTGACCTCGCCACCGGGCATCTTCAGCCTTACGAGGTTACCGCGCAGCGCCTGTGCAACCCGTGCATCGCGCTCGACAAAGCGCACGCTGGCAGCGCCGCGCGACAAGGCCTCGATACCGAGCGCACCGGTGCCGGCGCACAGGTCCAGGCAGCGCGCCCCGGAGATCACCGGCATCAGCCAGTTAAACAGGGTTTCGCGCACGCGCTCGGGCGTGGGCCTGAGCCCGGGCAGATTCGGCACTTCCAGGCGTGAGTTGCGCCATTGGCCGCCGATTACCCGGATACGGCCGGGGGTGGCGCTCATGCGCGACCTCCGCCCAGGGGCGCGCGCTCAGCAGTGGATATGAATGAGGGTGGTAGCATTCCCTCTATTGTCTTTGAATCCCCGCCCCGATGCTCAAGTTCTGGAAGAAGAAGCCCACCGAAACGGCCGAAGAACAGCGCCAGGACGCCCCGGCGACCGCCGCGGATGCCGCCGCGCAGGACCAAATCCCCGCGCTGGGCGAAGCCCTGGCTGAAGCGGCGCCGCCTGAAGCCGCGCCGACCGCCGACGAAGCCATCGAATACCTTCCCGAGCAGGCCACGCCCGCTCCCGCCGCTGCCGAGACAGCCGCGGCAGGTAAGCGCACCTGGCGTGAGCGGCTTTCCGGCAGCGGCTTTGCCCGTGGCCTGAGCACACTGTTCAGCCGCAACCCCAAGCTGGACGACGACCTGCTCGACCAGCTCGAAACCACCCTCATTACCGCCGACGTCGGCGTCGATGCCAGCACGCAGTTGGTCGAGTCGCTGCGCAAGCGCATGCACAAGCGCGAGTTTGCCGACGCCAATGCGCTGCTCGACGCACTGCGCAAGGCACTGGTCGATCAACTGACACCCGTACAGCAGCCACTCGATGTCAGCGGCCGCAAACCGTTCCTGATCCTTACCGTCGGCATCAATGGCGTCGGCAAGACCACCACCATCGGCAAGCTTGCACGTCGCTTCCGCGACGAGCGCCGCGGCGTAATGCTGGCTGCCGGCGACACCTTCCGCGCAGCTGCAGTCGAGCAGCTCAAGACCTGGGGCGAGCGCAACAGCGTACCGGTGATCTCGCAAGGCCAGGACGCCGATTCGGCCAGCGTGATCTTCGATGCGCTGCAAGCGGCACGCTCTCGCGATGTCGACGTGCTCATTGCCGACACAGCCGGCCGCCTGCATACCCAGGGCGGCCTGATGGACGAACTGGGCAAGATCGCTCGCGTGCTGAAAAAGATCGATGCCGATGCACCGCACGAAGTGCTGATGGTGATCGACGGCACTACCGGCCAGAACGCGGTGAGCCAGGTACGCCAGTTCCGCCAGATCGTCGGCGTGACCGGCCTGGTGGTGACCAAGCTCGACGGCACCGCCAAAGGCGGCGTGGTGTTTGCCCTGGCGCGTGAATTCGGCCTACCGATTCGCTACGTCGGCCTCGGCGAAACCGCTACCGACCTGCGTACGTTCGATGCCCAGGCATTTGTCGACGGCCTGCTGCCGGCAGCGCTGGGCCATGCGTAAGCACGCTTCGCCGCGATGATGTCACGCACGCTGCGCCTCGCGCTGATCATCCTTGCCAGCACCATGCTGATCGTCGCGCTCGTGGCGATCATGACCGTGCACCTGTTGCTGCAGCCCGAGCGTTTCACCGCCATGCTGCAAACCCAGGCGAAAGCCGCCGGGCTCGAACTCAACCTGGCCAGCCCCGCCAGCCCCTCGCTGTTTCCACGCCCCGCGCTGGAGCTGCAAGGCCTGACCTTGAGTGCGCAGGGCGCCACCGCACCCATCCTGATCGCCGCCAACGGCAGGCTCGCCCTGCCCTGGCGCACCTTGTTCGGCGGTGACACGGTGATTTCTCAGATGGAGATCGATTCGCCGCGCGTCGACCTGGACGCCTTGCAGGATTGGTTCTCCAACCTGCCTCCTCGCCCCAGCAGCTCGCCGTTGCAGATACCGCGTATCGATACCGGCGTGCTGATTACCCGCGGCAGCATTCTCAGTGGCGAAAAACTGCTGCTCGACGACGTCACCCTGGAAGCGGGCAAGCTCGCTTCGGGCCAGGCGTTTCCGTTGAGCGTCTCTGCACGCATCGCCAATGGCGACACGATGCAGTTGCGCCTGACTGCCACGCCACGCATCGCGGGCCAGGCATTGCAGCTGGACAACATCGCGCTACGTCTCTCGCAAGGCAGCTCGCTGGTATTGCAACTGACCGGCGATGCGCGCTGGCACGGCGCGGCCGATGCCGCTGTAAGACTGGGCGGCAAGCTCGATCACGCCGACGCCGACAGCTACAACGTCGGGGTGACGCTGACACCGGCGAACCAGAACGACCCACTGCTGCTCGCGCTGAAACTCGATGGCCCCGATAGTCATGCCGATCTCAAGCTGCCGCCGGTTGCACTGACCCGCTGGTGGTCGCAGCTTGCCGATGCGGATCAACCCGGCCTGTCGCTGCCACCGGGTAGCGGCCAGGTCGATATCGGCAAGATCGACACGGGTGGCGTCAGCATCGAAGGCCTGCATCTGGAAACCGACGCGACGCCTGCGGCTGCCAGCAGCGCAGCCGCACCGACTGCAGCTCCCAAACCATGAACGATTTCGCCACTGCACTACTGGCCTGGTTCGATCGCCATGGCCGCAAGGACCTGCCCTGGCAGCAAGCCAATGCCACGGGCCGTCGCGACGCCTATCGCGTGTGGGTGTCCGAGGTGATGCTGCAGCAGACGCAGGTCGCAACGGTTATTCCGTATTTCGAGCGCTTCATTACAGCGCTGCCGACCCTGCGCGATCTCGCTACCGCAGAAGAAGACCAGGTGCTGGCACTGTGGTCGGGCCTTGGCTACTACCGCCGTGCGCGCTTCCTGCATCGCGCGGCGCAGCTTTGCGTCGAGAAACATGGCGGAGAGATGCCGCCCGATTTCGATGCGCTCGCCGCATTGCCCGGCATCGGACGTTCCACTGCGGGCGCGATCCTGGCGCAAGCCTATGGTCTGCGTTTCCCGATCCTCGACGGCAACGTCAAGCGTGTACTCACGCGCTTCCATGGTGTGCACGGCCATCCCGGCGAAAGCGCAGTCGAGAAAAAACTCTGGCAGTACGCCGACGAGCACACGCCCGCCGAACGCGTCGCCGACTACACGCAGGCGATCATGGATCTGGGCGCCACCCTTTGCGTGCGGTCGCGTCCACTATGCCTGGCCTGCCCCGTTGCCGATCATTGCGTCGCCAGACGTGACGGACTGACCGCGCAACTGCCCACGCCAAAGGCAAGCAAGACCATACCGACGCGCGCCACCGTGATGCTGATCCTGCGCGATGAACACGACCGCGTGCTGCTCGAGCGACGCGGCCCGCAGGGCGTGTGGTCGGGCCTGTGGAGCCTGCCCGAAGCCAGCGATCACGACGACGCATGGCGTGTAGCGCAAGGCCTCGCGCGCATCGACGACGTCGTCGCGCTGACGCCCTTCGTGCACGTCTTCAGCCATTACCGCTTGAATGTCGAACCCTGGTTGTTCGACGACGCCAGCGCGCCCAAGGCCGTGAACGACAGGCCCCACCTGCGCTGGTACACCCACACCGAGCTGCTCGCACTCGGCCTGCCCGCCCCTGTGCGCACCCTGTTGCAAGCACTCCCCGCAAGGAAACCCGTATGAGCCGCACCATCCACTGCGCCAAGCTCGGCATCGACGCCGAAGGCCTCGACTTCGCCCCCTGGCCGGGCCCGCTCGGACAGCGCGTCTACGCCGAAATCTCCAAGCCCGCGTGGCAGCAATGGCTGGCCCACCAGACCATGCTGATCAACGAATACCGCCTCAACCCGCTCGATCCCAAGGCCCGCCAGTTCCTGGGCACCGAAATGGAAAAATTCCTCTTCGGCGGCGACGTAAAGCAGCCCGAAGGCTATGTAGCGCCCCAGGAATAGCCCCCGAGTCTTGACGCGAGCCGTCACGTTCGGTTTAATACGCGGCTCCACGCAGTATCGATGATCGTTCCAGATCATCCGCCCTGGCCGGGTAGCTCAGTTGGTAGAGCAGGGGATTGAAAATCCCCGTGTCGGCGGTTCGATTCCGTCCCCGGCCACCATTGCGTTCAGTGACTTAGCCCACGCCACAGCGTGGGTTTTTTCGTTGTGTCCAGCTAACCGTTGAGAAAGTGGGCGTTAGAAAACGTCATTCTCGCTTCGTCGGACTATTTCGCTTCGCCTTCTGGCCCAGACTCTTCGACATAGCCCTGGACGACCTCATACCATCTTGCTTGATTGAGAACGACTTGGGTCTTCTATAAAAATTACGTCACTACAGGTCAGATATTCCGACTATCGCGAAGGTACAGCAATGACGAGCTATCCTCCTGGAATATCTACGGTGCACCCCTCGTCCGCTTCGCCACCCCTTCACCAAAGTCGACGTCAACAATCTTCGTTAGTGCTGACATAGTTTTTAATGGAGCTGCACCGAATCAATGGATATATAGCCACAAGCAAGGGAACGTTTCGCCCATCAGACGATGGGAGAAAAGTTGAAATTGTAGCCTTCCCCCCAGAACGAACTTGTCTCATTCTTAAAATGATATATGGCGCCATGACTAGGGGTCTTCCCAGCATCTCGCGGGCCAATTTCGCTTTCGCTCATGAAGCAAACTGATACGAGATGTTCGCGATGCTTTTGCTTCAAGAGCTTCGTCGCAATAATTTGCAGTGTATCCGGCATCGAAATTTGCTCGTCTTGCCGACTGGCAAGCCTTACCAGTCCGTCAACACCGATGCTATGCAACCTTGCGACTAAAAGAGCCGGGCGTTTCCCGGTTAGCTGCTTTTTGGATGCTTCGGAAAGGGTTTCATATATCGATTCCGGGACCGTATCGCCCTGATTGCTTCGCACCACTAAAATTATTTTTCTACCATGTTTGTTTTCACGAATAAGAATGTTTTTGTTCACCGTCCCGGTGATCTTATCGACAAGCTCGCGGAGCTTCTCTTTGTCGGCCATTGATACACCAATATCATCAAGAAGATAATCCCTTATTTTTATCTCTGCGATATCTTCATTGCTTACCACTGACTCTCCTAGGAGAGCGATTCGCACTCTCTCAGAAAGATATCGCTTGTCAGCAAGCGACGTCGGAAACCTATCAGGAACTATTATTTCCAAAATAACGTTTGATGCCGACTTCATAAGAAAAGCGTCAACGTGAGGCATCACCATCTGATGGAACTCATGTAGATCCCTGCGATGAACTTTCCTTCCTTTGTCTCGCGTGATGAATTTACATTCAACCTCAACATCCAATTCGCCCATCCCCTTTACAAGCAGATCAAACCGCTCAGATCCAGTCGCATCGGGAAAACTAACGTTGCATCCACTCAGCAAGAAATGCGTCGCGGTGGCAAGCTCTAGCTGTAGTGCCCGTATATCCTCAGGCTTGTTCTTTATGGCACCGGCGATGCGACTAGCCAACTGGCGCCCCTCTTTCTCGCTAATCGTGTCGATCAAGGACACCGTTTGAACGATAAAGGCCATAGCAAAAAATAGGTGACGCTTCCGTCGCAATGTCAGCGGGAACCGACCAGATCTATCCCATATATCTGTCAGTTCATCCAACGCAAAGCATAGTTCGTTATCTTCTTTAAGATACTCTTCAGCGTACACATTCCCGCTAATTACTTGTCTAATCTGTGCAGCACGAGCTCGCCATGACCTAGCATCAATTAAGCCAACAAATCTAAGAAATGGATACTTAAAGTCCGGCAAGTTTAGGCTGGTCGCTATCATTGATAGTATTCCTCCCTATGTACGAAATGACGGGCTTCGCTTAGTTGCCCGAAGGAGCGTGAAGGCGCCGCACTACGTGAACGAAATCCTGGACCTTTTCGTCATCAGCTATCGATGCGATGTATTTCTTACGTAACGACTCTGGAACTGCAAGGGTTGGGCTTCTAGCGACCTCGCCAATACAGCACTTAGCGCCACCTTCTAATGTATGACGAGCCGCACAGTCGACCCAGTTCAGAGCTCTCAGCACCGTAACTCAATCAGGCCCTATCGCCGAAACTTTTCGAGCATGCCCTACAGACTTTTTCATCGCCCCGTGAGAAATTCGGGCGGTCGATCGCGCTTGCTGTCACAAGTGTGCGTGCAGTCGACGCTGCTCAACGCAGTGTAAGAAACGCGGACCGCATGGGCTGTCACCCATACGATCCGCTAACCACAACCAACTATCGAGGAGTTGATCATGGCTAACGCCGATCATACGGCACGCGCTCGCCCGAAGGTTCATTCAAGGGCAAATTCCCACGTTCCGCTCACCAAACGGACATCGCCATCGGATCTGTCCGAAGCGAACCTCGCCAGCCTTGCCATCGTGCAAATGCTTGCCAGGGCCTTGTCCGCTCAAAGTGCACTTCGTCGCCAAAACATCGCGGACCATCCGTGGCGCTTGGACCGACCTGCGATCAACGGCCTGTCCGCCGCGTTGAAGATAGTGAGTGAGCGTGCAGAAGCGCTGCGCCGTAGCAACACGGAGGGCCGCAGCGTCTAGGCGGCCGGCGCAACGAACCAGCAAAGTGGCGAGGCAGTTGCCGATGCCTCGCCTTTGCTGGCATCTGTATCAAGCGGCGGGTTTGACAAGCAATGGATAAACAAGGGACTGAGTTGTTGAATGACACAACGCTCTCCCGCCCTATTCCCGTTGCACTGCATCTGATACGTAGCGCTGCACACGATTGGCGATGCCGACAGCCGCATCACTACGAAAGAGTCAGGCACCTGGCGAACACAAGAAAGCAGCCGGCAGCTCGCCGACCTCGCCTACTGCGAAGCACTAAGAAGGATCGGCTTCACCATCACTTCGATCTTCTCGGCCATTTCTTCCGCCGAAATGCGATCAGTTGTCTCAAGCCACGAACGCGCAGCGCCGAAGATGGCCCAGGCGACTGTGGTTGCCAGCAGCTTCGGATCAACACCGGGCTTCACGGGATGGCTGGCGGCGCCGTCGCGGAATATGCCTTCCACGACCGGGATGATCGAGCCTTCGAGGGGCAACTTCGCCAGCTGACTCGAGCATGGCGTGGTCTCGGAAAGATAATCGCAGACACCTAAAACGATGGCCCGCAGCCCTTCATCGCAGTCGGTGAAGGAAAGGCCACGGCGCTCGGCAAGATTGCGAAAGCGCGTCGCGGCCATGGCCTGCAGGAGGCTGTTCTTGTCCGGGTAGTGAAGATAGAAGGTGGCCCGGTTCAACGTGGCCTCGTCGGCGATCTCCTGGATGGAGATGTCGTCAAACGGCTTTTGGATCAGTAGCCGCGCCAGCGCATCCACCAACATCCGCCGGCTCCGCAGCACACGGGGGTCGGTGGTATCGGTCGCAATTTTGGATGAGAGCGTCTTGGCCATGCCTTTGTAGGATAACGCCTTTCTCGGCAAACCACGCTTAAGCGACACTTGTTGCTTTTCTTTTTTAGGCATGTGATGCTTAAACGACACTTGTCGAATAAGGTCTCTGCCATGACTACGCTTCTGCACATCGATTCCAGCCCGCTGTACGAGCAATCCGTCTCACGTCAGCTCACCGCTGCATTCGTCAAACATTGGGAGTCCTCCCATACGGGCGGCTCAGTGATTGAGCGCGATCTCAGTGCCACGGCCATTCCGCCGATCAACGCCGAGTGGGTGGCGGCCGTGTTTACGCCGGAAGACGCCCGCACTCCGCAGCAGAACGAGCTGCTCTCTCTTTCGGATTCACTGCTTGCGGAACTCGAGGCTGCCGACGAGTACGTCGTTGGCGTGCCCATGCACAATTTCGGGGCGCCGTCGGTGCTGAAGCTATGGATCGACCAGATCACCCGCGTCGGGAAAACCTTCTCTTATGGCGACGGAGTACCGAAGGGTCTGCTCGTCGGCAAGAAAGCGACATTCATCATCGCTACCGGCGGTGTCTACGACGCCCAGACGCAAATGGCGTCGTTCAATTTTGTTGAGCCTTATTTGCGGTCGCTGTTCGGCTTCCTGGGCGTGACCGACGCTACCTTTCTCACGACAGGCGGCACGATGGCACTGAACCATGGCCAGGATCGCAATACGTTTCTCGCGCCGCACCTTGAGGCTGTCCAGACTCATGCGCTAGCGGTCTAACGGTCACAGGCTGCAAATACCTGGGGCGCAGAGACCATGCACACTGTCACTGCGCCCTATTGCGCCTCTGATCCATAACGCTACGTACGATCAGCCACGCCAGCAGCGGTATGGCGATCGCATAGGCATATTGCGTTCGCGATACGCCGATACCAAGCGGAAACCAGATGCCCGGCACGCCGATCAAGCTGAGTTCATCGGCGAACAGCGCGATGGCGACCAACGCCATCGTGGCGCCGGCCAGGATTCGCATCGGACTGCCGAGCGACATCCGCACAGCGATCAGCACAAACAGCGCGAGTGATCCAAGCCGACTGCCCTGGACCAACATGGCCTCATGCCACGCGCCACCCGCGGCACAGGCAACGGCGAGCACGATCGCCGTGATATCGATCACCCGCCACGGGCGCGCACACCAGCGGTTCCACGCGAACGTCCAGACGGCAAGACTGACCGGCACCAGGAACACCGCCGTCAACCAGAGGTAGTCGGTCAGGCTTAGCAGATCCGTCCAGTAGTAGAGCGGATTGCAGACGCGTTTCGCTGCCGACAGCACCAATGCGGCGCTGGCAAAAACGAGGAAGGCGCTACGGCTACTACGGGGCCGCAGTACGAGAGCCAGGCCGGCGAGCAGCAACATGGTGATCGGCTCGACCAGATCGACGACGTAGCCTGCGATGGTTCGCCACCATTGCGCGCTGTACAGCGTACCGCTCACGGACCGGGGTACGAGCATGGGTGCGGTATGTATGCCGCCACTATCGGCGCTGTAATCCACGCTGTGCTGCATGAATGTACGAATGGCGAGCACCGAAGAGCGGCCAGACGCATCCATGGGAAGTGTGTAGCGCATGGGCCGCGTACCGACGACTTTGGGCGGTGCAACTCCGAGCTGGCCCGACCCGCCCAGCCGCCTGCCGTTCCAATACAGCTCGTAGCCATCGTCGACCGCAGTCGGCCCAAGCAGATCCCATAGTTCAGTTCCTGCCGGCACGGTGACCGTGCGTCGATACCAGGCATAGCCCTGATAGCCGGAATGACCATGCGCCATCCACCCGCCTACATAGTCGGGCAATCCGACATCGCCATCATGGCTGCCAGGCGCCGCGCTCAGGTCAATGGTTTCCCAGCCGCTGTCGTCCGTGTCGATGCCGGCCCATTGCGGGTCATCGCCTGCGTGGAACTTCCATGGGCCATTGAGCAACGTAGCGGTCGCACGCGATGCAGAGGGATCGGGCTGGCCACCGACTGCCAGGATCGCGACCACACTGCCCAGCGCAATCAGAGTAACGGCGACGATCCAGATCAGGAGAACTCGCCATGGCAAACCGATCGCATGTGTCGTGCTTGTCATCTGCGGCCCCGGACCCAGCTCAACAGGAGATACCATCTAAATCAATTTAGATGGTATCGTCAAGTTTTCTCGGCAAGTACAGGACAGCGATGCGTGGTGCCTGAGGAGTTTTATCGATCCCCTCGCCCGATCGCCGCCATCCGATTGGATGGCGGGCGCTTGTGCCTGGATTTCGTCAACACCATTCATGACCTCTACGCGGCAGATGTAGAGGACTATGTGCATCAGCCTGAGCGCTTCATCGAATGGTGTGTGCGCGCGGGCGCTCTACGCTCTGATGAACACATCACCGCGCTCAAGAGTGCAGGCCAGCGCGCCTCGTTGATGCGCAAGGTAAGAGGCCTGCGCCATCAGTTGCATGCGCTGTTGTCCTCGCGGGTCGACGGCGTGCGGCCACCGGACGAAGCCGTGCAGTGTCTCGACCAATGGCTGCACCGTGCCTGGGCCAGCCAGTCGCTTGGATCCGATGGACAGATGCATTGGCGCGACGATGCGCGCGATGCGCAGCTGCCGCTCAAACGTATCGCACTCGATGCACTGGACCTGCTTGGCGACCCATCCGCCTCGCGGCTTCGCCGCTGCGCCAACACCACCTCGTGCGGCTGGCTATTTCTTGATACCAGCAAGAATCAGCGTAGACGCTGGTGCGCGATGGAGACCTGCGGCACGTTGGACAAGATGCAGCGTTATCGTCATCGGGAGTAGCGGTCGGGATGCATGACGCCTTCGGAAAAATGCACTCTGACCCGGGCTTTTCGTTACGGATTTTCCAGATCGACAGTAACGTCAACGTAGAACCATGGGATCTCGGTCCACGCCTTGCGCGAATGCACTGTGGTTTCGCCTGATGTCATCGTGACTTTCGAAAACGCATCGATCGGCAGGGTTCCGTCGGCGATCACCGCGCCTTTGACGGGGACTGGCTCCCAACCGCAACATACATAGCGCAACGCCTCCATGCCGGTGTCGCGCATCAACTGCGATTCGACTGCCGCGGCATTAAGACCTTGAGCGCGATAACGGGCAATCAATGCGCGGAGCTGGGCATCCTTTCCCTCGTGGCATTCGACAAAATCCAGATGCTCCGGCTTCATGCCATAACGCTTGAGGAAATCGCCGCATTGAGGTGCCTCATCCGGCCATGGCCGTTCCGCGGCCTGGGACTGCGTCATCGTGATGGCTAGCACCACTTTGCCTGTCCGATCGATAAAACCCCACTGTCCGTCGCGCGATGTGCCATTGGACTTGCTGCATCCTTGGCAAACCGCTGCACGTCCATTTCTGAAGGGCGTGGCATCGGCGTAAGGGCCGGCCACTCGGTGGAAATCGGGATCGAAGTAAGCGACCCCTCCGTCGACGACGCCACGTGTAAGGCCCTCGGCGAAATAGTCCGCACCGTTGTCGAACGTGATGACCGGAAGCGTCTCACCGCTTTTCTTGACGTAGTGCCAACCACCACCCGTCCCAAGCACCAGCAATTGGCCCAGACCGTACTTGCCATACGTCAGGCGCTTTCGCATCGCTGGCGCGACCACTAGCTGACCGTCCACACGGCGCGCGCACGACTTGCTCGGCCCCAGCATTTCCAAAGCTGGCGGGTGGCCGATGTACATGCAGGACAGATTGAACGGACTCGCATGGATCGCCATGGGAAGTAGCGCAATAAAACCCACTATCCATGCCGCAACCGTGTGATATCTGAAATCCTGTTTCATGGTCTAAGCCTTTTCCCTCGGACAAGTCGCACTACAGATTCTTTTTCAGTCACCCGGAGGTGCGCCGCATCCAAGCGCCGGCCTGATCTGTTCGATATGGCTGCCGCCTCGCCTAACGGCGTTACGCACAGTCGTCGTAGTCGACACAAAAACCCATACCGGGCTCAAACCTGTACCCGAGTGGCACAATACTGTGGATCAAATTCCATCAACAGGTAGTCCCCCTCCTCGCCGGTGCCAGAACCGATCTCGACGAACCCGTGGCTGGAATAGAACGCCAGAGCGAGCGCGTTACGAGTGAGGCATTTGAGCCGATACCTCGTCGTAAGCCAGCCGGGCAACGCACGCAGCAGCGCGGTTCCGATGCCCCGGCGTACCCACTCCGGATCGACGAACAAATGATGGATGAAGTCGTCCGGCTCCCACAGCGACAGGAAGCCGGTAACGATGCCGTCGTCTTCCGCGACGAGAAGCAACTCTCCCGCTGTCTGCTCGTCGAAATCGCCAAGCTGGAACGCGTGAGCCGGCTGCCACGGGAATGCTTTTTTGCGCGAACGAACGAAAATCTCGCGCAAAACCGGGCGGTCACTCGAATCGAAAGGACGCACGAACATCATGATATTCGTACTACTGCTGAGCCACGGTCACGCCAAACTTGATGAAGCGCTTTTCAGTTTGCGAATCGAGAGCGCGTGCGGCGGCCAGATCGGCTTCGCCAGCATCCTTCTCACCGCTGCGGATCTTGGCCAGGCCCAGCCCATAGCGAGCCCATGGCGATCGCGGTTTTAACGCCAGAGCTCTCTCGTAGGCCTTGATGGAATCGGCATAATGTCCCAGCCGGTACTCAACCAAGCCCATGCTTTCGAGATCGAATACGTTTTCCCCGTCGCGTTTGATGGCTGTCCTGCAATCCTTCCTGGCGTCTTCGAGCATCTGATTTGTCAGGCCGCGCGCCCAGCAACGTTCAGTGAGTGCATAGCCCAGCTTGGCATCATCATCGTGCAAGCGTATCCATTCTTCGAGTATCGGCAATGCGTCAGCGGGCTGATCGAGCCGGAGGTACAGAGCCGCAACCGTTTGCGACACGACCGATCCCGCTGGCGCCACCGCGGCAGCTGCCGCTACATCGGACGCGGCACCTTCACGATCCTTCTGCTCCAGGCGAAGATCCGCGCGCATCACCAATGCATTCATGTTCCTTGGCGCAAGACTCAGTGCGGTGTTCAGATCAGCGAGTTCCGCATCGGCTTGCTTGTTCGCCCGATATACCTTGGCGCGTGCAATGTAATAAACCGGCCGATCGGGAGCCATGCGGATCGCCGCGTCCAGATCGGCCATGCCCGCGCTCATTTCGCCACGCGACAAATGTGCCTGACCCAACAAGAAGTGACTTTCCGCTGTTTCGGGTTTGTCGTCGCCCTTATCTGCATCAGCCGTTCCGGCATCAGCATCAGCTACCGGTTTATCACCTTCGCCTGGCGCGGAGGCGAAGCTGAAAACACGACCGCCGTTATAAGTGAAGTAGGCTTTCTTCTTGCTGTTGGCAATGAACATATGATGGGCAAGGAGAAAGTCCACGCCGAGCAGCATATCGGTGTTATCACCTATGTCTCCATCGATAACTTCCATCTGGCTGTGCCGGATGGTTTCCGTGCCTACCGAAAACGAATCGATATTCACGATCCAGGTCTTGACCAACTTTCCGCCGATGCCCTCGGCATGGCCAGCGGCTTTGACACTTGGAGCATTGAGGTCAACACCTGCTTTTTCAGCAGCATAGCGGGTAAGCAACGTAGCTGCCGCCCCGGAATCGAGCACTGCCCGCACCTTCTTGCCATTGATCGTTATGTTAAGGAAGGTGCGCCGATCGCCCTTGCGATCGACCGGGTCGATATCGGTAACATTGTATTGATTATCCTTTGCCCAGTATGCCAGCGACGACTTATCGCAGCCCTCCACCTTGAACAGCTCGAGCTTGCCGTGCGCAAGATCAATTTCCAGATCGGCCAGATCAAGCAGGTTGGCACCGAGCAGCCCATACCCCGTATCGCTACCGCCGACGATAAACTGGATGTTTGAGAACGTGCTGCCAAGCACGCCAAATTTTTCGATGTTGGCCACATGAACGTTTGTGGAGCCGCCAATGCCGCGGATGCGAAAACCGAGAGGAGCCTGCTGCAGCTTCAACCCGAGCGATGCCGCATTGGCATTGGACATGGTGTTGAAGAAGGCACCGGTATCGAGAATGAAGCGCGTATTGGCCCCATTGATCTTCACCGTGGTTATGGCTCTGTTGCCTGACATAGTCACAGGCAAGCTGCCGTATTCCTTCAACTGACAGCCATCCGCCCAAGCCTGACCCGCAAGCAATACGCCCAAGCCAAGGCAGCAAAAACGCAGCATCCCCATCATCATCCCCTGTTTGTCATTGCCGCCCCTGTCTGTGGCAATGAGTAAGACAAGATTATAGTTTTCCGTTGGAAAATGTACCAAGCGGACTTTTCTTCGTCTCGATGTCGTAGCGATCGTTGGAACTTTCTACGCGAACGTTGCCGCGCCACGGACTTCCCAGTTCAGCCTTAGCGCTGAAACGGGACCGCAAGATCTCGCTCCGAGCTTCTCGCCAAACGCCTTGAAAAGTTCTACAGCGTCTTTTTCAGCCATCCGAAGGCGCGCCGCATCCACGCGCCGGCCTGATCCGGGTTCCATACGAAGGTCGCCACGCTTTGCGGCAGCATGGTGTATTCGAAACGTGTCTGGCCTTCCGCCACCGAAACGTTGCGCGCATCCGTATTGCTGTTCACCAGTACCAGAACGATCGAGCCGTCGGAGACATTCTGGAACGCGACATTATCGATGCCCTTGTCGGTCTCTGTGGAACCCACCCTTAAAGCGCCGGGCAGGACAAAGCGACTGAAGTGCGCGATTGCGTAGTATTCGTCGTTACGACTCACCTGCCCCGTCTTCGAGTCGATCAGGACCACGCCCTTGCAGGCATCGCATCCGCCGAAATGCGGACCGTGATTCTCATCGAGCGCAAGGTTCCAATATATGGCGCCGCGAGCCCATTGCCTGATACTTGCGACCAGCAGATTTCGCGAAAACCAAAGCAGCTCGCCGTTTACGCTCGATGCCCAATCGCCCCCGGAGCACTCCGTCATATAGACGTCCTTTTGGGGATATGCGCGATGTACACGGCCCTGCGCATAGGGGCTGCCCTGGTAGCAATGCCAGGCAACGCCATCGATATAGCGCGCAGCATCGGCATTGGCCAATACCGCCAGTGGCTGCTCGGGCTGGCTCCAGTTGTGATCCCACTCCAGGATGAGAGTTTTGGGGCGACGAGTTGCCAGCTTCGGGCCGAGGTATTGCGCGATGATTCGGGCCCGCGTGTCCGCGGGTACTTCCATACCCGGATAGGTGAGTGGCTGAAAGGCAGGCTCGTTCTGCAAGGTCAACGCAAAGATGGGGATGCCATAGCCGCGGAAAGTATCGATATACCTGACGAGGTAGTTCGCGTATGCGTCCTCATATTGTTCAAGGAGCTCCCCGCCGATCAGGTTTTCGTTGGTTTTCATCCACGCCGGCGCACTCCATGACGACGCAACGATGAGTAGCCTCGGGTTAATCGAAAGAACCTCGCGCACCGTCGGAATGACATTGATCAAATTGGGCGCGACATTGAAATGCAGCAGATCCGGATCGGTCTGCCCGGAGGGAACATCATCCAGGCTATATGGCTGCAGCGAAAAATCCGATGCTCCAATGGTCAGGCGCATCATGTTCAGATTGAGCCCGGGCGGCGGGCCATACAGCTCTTGTAACAAGGCACCACGTTGGAGAACATTGAGCTTGTTCTGAAGCAGCCATGCCGAAGAATCGGTCATCGCCGCACCGAAGCCGGTCATCGTTTGATAAGTCTTATGGACGTCGATGACCACATCGGCCGACAGGGAGCCACGCGGACTCATGTCGATATCGGGCTGCTGCGCCAGCTTCTGCCGGCGATCGGCCGTGCTTAGCCACAACTCGACGACGGGCATGATCGGCCGCACTGTGGGTGCAGCCTGAGCCGCCGCCGCGGGACGCTCGAAGCGAGGCGTATAAAGAACCGCCAACGTGAACAAGGCGAGCAAAGCGATAGAGGCAATGGCTACCCAATTGGAGTCCGAGTTGCCCTCATCCATGGCGTGTGCAAAGCCCGTCGATCACGTTGCAGTTCACTTGAATCACGAAGCTCCCATGCTTCCGTATCAGGCCAGGTCGGCCGAACTTCTCTGGATTCAGAAAATAGCTTGAGAAAACTGACCGGGCAATGGGTGTTCGAACGCAGGCAACGATTGTTCTCCCCTTCTCGCTGCCATGAAAAACGGCGCCTGCCACGTCCCTCTGCAAAGCCTGACGCGTTGCCCTTCAGAATAGATGACGCCCCGTATTCAACCTGCTATAAAGCAGGGTATCGACTATTTTGTATGACAAATAGTCAAAAGGCCGCTGGCGAAACGATACGAGCGGCGCCCGGCAAGTCAAAAGGGCGGCGCAAGATCATTTTGATAACGGTTCTTATTTTCGATCGGGCCACTGATTTACGCCGCCACGTACCCGCCTTGGAGCTATCCCGCCCCGAGGAACGCATCGCAAGGAAACACAGCGAATGGTGAAACTCGGAACTGTACGCAGTTTGCACCACCAGGTAATCCAGGAACTGGGGCGGTTGATCGTCAGCGGCGAACTGAGTGTGGGCCAAAGCCTGCCCCGCGAGGAAATCCTGGCCGAGCGCATGAGTGTCAGCCGCACCGCATTACGCGAGGCGATGAAAGTGCTTTCCGCCAAGGGGCTGATTGAATCGCGCCAGAAAACCGGCACACGCGTGCGCGAGGAAACCTATTGGAACCAGCTCGACGCGGATGTACTGGCCTGGCGCTGCGCCTCGATGCCGACGGAGAGCTTTGTCGACAAGCTGGTGGAGATGCGCGAGATCATCGAGCCGGCTGCTGCGGTCAACGCCGCACGGCGGCGCACCGACGAACAGCTGGCCGCCATTGGAACCGCCTACGAGGCCATGGCCGCCGCAGAGGATCTCGAAGCCTGGACCATTGCCGATCTGTCCTTTCACGAAGCGGTGCTGCAAGCAACCAACAATGAGTTGCTTACCTCGCTGTTCTCGGTAATCGAGACTGCGCTGGGAACGTATTTTGTGCTGTCGGCGCGTAATTCGGCCAATTTCAAGAATGCCTTGCCGCAGCACTTCAAGGTATATGAGGCGATCCGCCGTCGTCAGCCGGAAGTGGCGCGCCAGGCGATGATCAAGATGGTTTCCGACTCGCGCAGCAATATCAAGAAGCAGCAGACCGCACGCGCGATCAAGGCGGCTTCGTAACGTTGAAGCAGTCTTGTTTCCCGCGCGACCGCTTGATCGGGGATATGGATCAATGGCGGCGCTGCGGTCGCGACTGAAGTCGCTCCTACAAGGTAGCCAAGCCTCTCCTATTTTGTAGGAGCGACTTCAATCGCGACCGGCCCGCCACAACAACCATGGAGGCCCGATCAAGATCGGGCCTCCATGGCATTCGGTTACTGCCCGATGCGATACATCACGGTGGCATGGGGCGCCAGGTCCGCCTTGATCGAACCATCGCCCTTCGCCTGCGTGTGCGCCCACAAGTCCCGCACGCTATAGCTGCCGGCCTTCAGGCCCAACTCGCTGGCGGCTACGGTGACGCTGTGTGCGGCATCGGTCTCATTGAACACCGCTACGGCGCGGCTGCCATCCTTGAGAGGCTTGACGATGACGTGGATGCCGCCGGTGTCGCGTACCTGTTTACCCTGGACGCCGAGCGGATCCTGGTCTACTGCAATGACATCCTTGTTGAGAAGTATCTGCAGTGCATCCGGCTTGATCGTGCGCAAATCCGTGCCGATCAACAGCGGCGCGGCCATGATCGACCACAGGCTGAAGTGGCTGCGATATTCGACATCGGTCATGCCGCCGTTGCCTACTTCAAGCATGTCCGGATCATTCCAGTGACCAAGGCTCGCGTAGCTGTCGAGTACCACGTTCTCCTTGAAGATCTTCAGCATCGACGCGTAGTTGTCGCTGATGTCACCGGTGGTGCGCCACGAGCCGGCGTTGACCGGAGGCTTGCCGGCCCACAACCAGGGCTTGTTTTCGCCCCACTCGCACATGCTGAAGAAAATCTGCCGACCACTGCCGCGCAACGCTTCGGCCATGGCGGTATAGCGCTTGTGCGCATCGATTTTCTGGTTGTTGCAGTTGTCGTATTTGAGATAGTCCACATCCCAGGAAGCAAAGGTCGCCGCATCATCCTTTTCGTGGCCCAGGCCACCAGGGAAACCACGGTTTTCCTTCAGCGGCTCACAGGTGGAAACGCCAGCGCTCGAGTAGAGGCCGAACTTCAACCCATGCTGATGAATGTATTCGGCCAGCGCCTTGATGCCACTGGGGAAGCGCTTGGGGTTTGCCTGCAGATGACCGTCCTTGTCGCGCTGCCAGTTGGCCCAACAGTCGTCGATATTGACGTAGGTGTAGCCGGCATCGCGCAGCCCCAAGCTGATGAACTTGTCGGCAATACCGCGGATCATCGCCTCATCGAATTCGTCGCGGCAGTGCGTGGAATTCCAGTTGTTGAAGCCCATCTGCGGCAAGGCCGGCGTAGCCGCGTCCGCACGCACCGGCATGGCGGTCGCCGCAATGGCGGCAACGAATGCAAACGAAACTGCCGTACGCAACAAGCTCGGAATGGAATCTTTCATGGATATTTCCCGTGACTGTTTGAACGAAATCGGATCATGCGTCATGGCATCGGTACCGTAGGAGTACCAAGCATGGGCTGCTTGCGCGTGGCGAGTACTGGCTGGCCTTCGACCAGCAAATCCAGCACCACCAGCTGATTGCCGGCAGGCTTCAGCCACACACCGGGCACATACAAGGTGCGCTGCGGGCCAATGCTCCAGGTCCTGCCCAACGGATGTCCGTTGAGCCACACGAAACCCTTACCGAGGCCAGCCGTATCCAGGAAGGTGTCTGCAGCAGCGCTTCCGGAAACCGGAGCATTGAACGAACCGCGATAGAAACATGGCGCATGCCGGCACGCACCATGGGCGTACTTCAATGAACTGCTATCGGTAAACGGCAACGAATAGATCTGCCAGTCTTGCAATGCCTTCCCTTGCAGGCTGACCGAACCGAGGATGCCCTTGCGTTCGGCCAGAAGCTTCTCGCCGAAGTTGATGCGCCCGTCGTTCTGCACAAGCAGATCGAGCGTATCGCCCTTGGCGAGCTTGACCGACAGATGGTCCTGCTTCAGCCGGCGATCGAGCGTGCCGATGCGCTTGCCGTTGACGTAGACCAGCGCATAGTCGTGCAGGCCATCGATGCGCAGTTCGCCGGAGGCATCGGTCGCCACGCGCTTGCGATAAAGGATATCGCCGTAGGCCTGGTCCAATGCTTCCATGGTCTTGAGTTCGTGCGATGCCGTGGGTGTCGGCAATACCTCCCACAGCGAAACGGCCTCGTCCAGCTTGATGCCATCGATCGCCTGCGTGGCGGGCGTTGCCGGCACCGGCGGCAGGGTGGCGTCGGTCTCCTTGGCGATCACCTGGCGCACTGCGTCGTACTTGGGCGTGGGTCGCCCGCTTTCGTCCAACGGGCTGTCGTAGTCGTAGCTTGTGACGTCGGGCTGGTAGCTGTCGTCATCCCAGTTGGCGCCGTTCATCCAGCCGAACGAGGTGCCACCATGGAACATGTAGAAATTGACCGAATACCCTTGCTGCAACATCCAGGTCAGTTCGCCGGCGACCTTCTTGGGATCGGCAACGTGATGCGGAGCACCCCAATGGTCGAACCAGCCGACCCAGTATTCGCCGGACATGTAAGGCCCGGTGGACTGCCATGTGTGCAGCTTCGCGAACTTCTCTTGTGCGTGACCGACACCAAAATTGATCACCTTGAGCAGGCCCGGCAACGAACCCGGCTGCTCGGCGCTGTCGGAGGTAAACAGCAGTGAGGCGTCGAAGCCACTGTCGACAATGCCGCGACGGATCTGTTGCAGATACGGGCTGTTGTCCTTGCCGAAGCTGCCGTATTCGTTCTCTACCTGCACCGCAATGATGTTGCCGCCACGCGTCAACTGCAGCGGTGCCAGCTCCTGGCCCAACCGATGCAACCAGCGCTGCGCAGGCTCCATGAATTTCGGATCGGTACTGCGCACCTGGGTGTCCGGATCCTTAAGGAGCCACGCGGGAAACCCGCCGAACTCCCACTCGGAACATACGTAGGGACCCGGGCGAAGAATCACATACAGGCCTTCCTGTTGTGCCGCGCGGATGAATTCGGCGACGTCGTTCTGCCCGCTGAAGTCGTAATGGCCCGGTGTCGCTTCGTGTGCGTTCCAGAACACGTAGGTCGTGATGGTATTGAGGCCCATCGCCTTGGCCATCTTCAGGCGCGCATGCCAATACTCACGCGGTACGCGGGCGTAATGCATCTCGCCGGAGATGATTCGGAACGGCTTGCCATCGAGCATGAAGTGGCCTTGCTCGATGGCAAGGCCGCGATTGACTGGCGCCGGCGCCGCATACATGTTGCCGCAGAGCAACGCACCGAGCAGCACACCCGTCAAGACGTTCCGCAATGAACTCACTGAAGTACCTCGTTGCAAGACTCGGCCCCGCGATCATCCGCGGGGCCGAAGTCAGTCAAGCAGCGCTCATCCCATCGAGCACGTTAGAAGGTGCCGCGAACACCCACCGTGTACACCGTGCCATCTGCTTCGGCATAGAGGAACCGATTCGGATAGACGGAGTAATCGTAAAGGTGCTGATGGGTCAGGTTGGTGCCGGATGCGAACACCGTCACGTGCTTGTTGAGATCGTAGCTTGCACTCAGGTCTAGCTGCCCATACGCGTCCCGCGTGTCCGGCTGTGCGCCCGCACCGTAGGATATGCTGTTCAAGTACGAACCACGCCAGTTATAGGCGAGACGCACCTGCACCGGGCCCTTCTCGTAGTACAGGCTCGCATTGGCCGAGTTACCGATACCGGGCACCGCGAACTTGCCTGAGGCGGCGATCGTTCCCGGATTCAGGTTGGTGCTGCTGGAAACGTGCGTGTAGTTGGCCAGGAAGCCCAGGCCATCGAACGGATCGGGCAGGATGTGGGTGAACTGGTAGTTGAAGGTGAACTCTTCGCCATAGATCTTCGATGAGTTCAGGTTGATGGGCTGGGTCAGTGTCCAGATCAGCGGCTGGCCATTGGCCTGGTTGGTCAGGAATTCCACCGGCGTGCTGACCAACGTGCTGAAGTTGCTGACCTTCTTGTAGAAGCCTTCCAACGCGATGTAGCTCGCGTCATCGATGTACCACTCCAGGCCCATGTCGAAGTTCCGCGAGGTGTACGGCTGCAGCTGCGGATTGCCTTGCGAGATGGTCAGCGAGTTCGGGCGCGTGCCGAAGCTCCTGTTGTAGTACAGGTTGCTCAGTTCCGGCGGGGTCAGCGTCTTGGACGCCGAGAAACGATAGATCAGATTATCCAGCAGGCTCAGCTTGAAGTTCATCGACGGCAGCCACTTGTGATACCCGCCGTCAGCGGACTGCGGTGCCAATGGGCCGTAGGCGACCTGGCCATCGCTGGTGTCGTTCGGATCGATGTAGTAGCTGATTGGCGGCTGGCCGATCGCGACGGATGTGGAGTTGATGTCGAGGTAACGCACACCAAGGTCCAATGCCCAGGGCTTCTCCCATACCGTGCCTTCAAAGACGGCCTTGCCGAAGAACGACTTCTCGTTTTCCGACACCTTGTTATAGCTGCCCGGGTTGGGCGCCGCGTTCAACGTGCCGCCATTGGCAGCCAGGCCCGCGAGCAGCGCCGCGCGCTTGTCGGGCGTCAATTGACTGTACGCCGCAGGCGTGGTCAGCCAGTTGAGATAAGCGCGAGGATCGTACTGGATCCATTGAGCCGGCAAGCCCGGTGAGGAAACCCCGTGGACCTTGTCGGGTGCCGTATAGATATACGCACCCACGGCATCCGGCGGCACCGAGATGCTGTAGCCGCAGTAAGCGTTGCAGAGGATGCTGTTTGGCGTGCTCCAACTGATCGACTTGACCGAATCGTCGGTGACCTGCGCACCGAACTCCAATTCGGAAAGGACACCATCCTTGAAGTTCTTGGTCAGCTTGAGCTGGTACTGATTGACCGTGTTGGTCACGTTGTTGCCGGAGCCAGCGTTGCAGCAGTGCGCGTTCAGGTCCCCGAAATCCGTCGATGACAGGATGTTGGAATAGCTCGGCGGTTCATTGCTGCCACCATTGGTCCAGGTCGGATTGGTACCGAAGTTCTTCGCGCCGATGACAAGGAAGTAACCGTCGGGGCTTTGCTTGTTCCAGGCCTTGGAGTTGGAAATGTCGAGGCTGAGCTTGGTCGACTCGTCGATATCGAAGCCCACGTTCAGGCCATTCTGCGTGCTCTTTTCGTAGCTCGGGCTGTACGACATGACGTAGTCATTCGCCATGACGTTGGGGCCGGAACTCTGGCGCACCCAACTCAGCGCGGTGTTATTGGCATCGGTCGTAATCGACTTGATATCGGCAGTGTTGCCGTATTCACCGAACTCGTGCTCGAGCGGGTCGACCTTGTAGCTCGAATACAAAGTGTCGAACTGAACCGTCAATCGATCGAACGGCTTCCAATCGATAGCGCCGCTGAAGCCCTTGCGCGTACGCGTCTCGTCGACGACGTTGCTGGCAAGAGTCTCGGGCACCGCAACGTTGGTGTAGCCGGCAGTGCCGGGGCCAGGAGACAGCTGTGAAATGTTCTGATTGGTGTACCAGGAATTGGCCTGTGTATTGAGCTGCGTATCCTCGCGCTTGTAATACGTGGCCGACGCGATCCAGCCGAAGGTATGGTCTGAGTTCGTCCAGCCGAAGACACCCGATGCCTTGGGCGTGGTCTTGCCCTGCCAGTCACCGGTCAGGTTGCTGTTGACGCCCGCTGCGCTCCACGCACCGTGGATGCCGGTGAAGTCCAGTGGCCGTGCGGTTTGAATATTGACCACGCCACCGATGTCGACTTCAGGAATGTCCGCCGACGAAGTCTTGTTGACCTGCGCGACACTGATGATTTCAGACGGCAGCACATCGAAGTTGAAAGCACGCGAGCCTGAAGCCGTAGCCATCGGGCGATCGTTGACCGTCACGGCGACGAATTCAGGGCCAAAGCCGCGGATCGCGATCTGGCTCGATTCGCCACCGCTGCGATTCACCGATACGCCGGGTACGCGCTGCAAGGCGTCGGCAACGTTCGGATCGGGGAACTTGCCCGTCTCTTCGGCTGAAATCGAGTCGACGACATTGACGGCGTCCTGCTTGATCGCCTGAGCGCGACGAATTGCGGCCAGCTGACCGGTGACGGAAACCGCATTCAGCTCGGTTACCTTCTTGTCATCGGCTTTCTTATCGTTCGGCTTGCCCGTCGCGTCCGTGCTGCTCTGGTCGGACGAGGAGGAGGATGGCGTATTCGCTGGCGCCGCCGCCGTGCTCGTTTGCGCGTGTCCCTGCATGCTGTAACTGGTCAAGCAGGCGACTCCCGTCACCATCAGCGCCTGGCGAATCACGATCGCCATCTTCTTAAGTTGCATGACTACCCCTCCCCATCTATGTGGAATACCCGTCAGACATGCACGCAATGCTTCGTTGTCCCCTCCAAGCCGGGCCGAAGCTATGCGCAGTCAGGCCATTCGCGCCCCAGCGCATCTGGCCGTCCATCTATCCCTGTACGACACGCCACGGCTGCCCGCGGCCAATTGTCTTATTTTAAGATAATACTAAAGTGGGTCACCCCAACAAGCTGCGGCGCAGCATGGCTTGTGCCCTGACAGGGAGGCCCCGGTGACGCGCCTTGTGGCCGTCGCGGGCCGAGGGGGCGAGCGGCACAGTTGCGGCCGGCACGGGGCAAGTGGAGCACCAGGGGTCAGGCACCCGGTTGCTCCGATGGCGACCTAGCGGTCCATCAGGTCGCGGATAAAACGTCCCGACAAATCGTACTCGTAGATTCGGTCTGCATCCGATACGGCAATGCGTTGGCCTTTATCATCCAGATAGATCGAATGAACGATAACGCTCCATGTCTGTTGATGGCGTTGAGCTGAATACTCACACCCAACTTTCTTATAAGAACCTGGCAAACCCGTGTAGCAGTAGCGTTCGGAGCTCAGTTTCGCCATATCGACTATGTGCTTTTTTGTCACGCGCACCTGCGCTGTGGCCAAGCCCAGGTCAGAAACGAGCAAGAAGCACAGCGTTATCGCCCGAGCCCAAACGAGGCCACAACCTTTTCTGTTCACGTCTGCCGCTGTTCTTGCCGCATTCGAAATCGCCCCCGGCGCCCGCCACGACATAAAAGCAAAACCCGGGTCAGAGTGAACTTTCGACCGACATGAAAAGCTCGGACAGAAAAGTTCACTCCCCCGGTCAAACAACGCACATGAGCCTACGCCGCAAACAAACTGGAGAATACCCCGCTCGCCTGATCGGCACTCACCAGCGACCACGATGTGAAGTGCGCCATCAAATTGATCTGTGTCGCCGATAGCTGGGTCGACATCGTGTCGTAGTGCGGAAAATCGTTGGCTTTTACTTCCGACGCAACAAGTTGTTGGACCGGTGGATTGTTTACGAACAACGCGGCCCAACTGCTTGCGTAGTTGAGGTAGACCCAGACGATGGTGATCGGCTTGCTGCCAGCCGGAACACCAAACCAGGTATTGGCTTGCACGGTCAGGCTTTGCGACAGGATGGCCGGCTGGGTTGCCGGTGCAGCGCTGCCTGCCGCGGCCCACAGGCCCGTTAGGAATCCGGCGAATTCAGTGCTGGCGAAGACCTGGCTGTTGCCGAAGATCTGATTTTCCGGCGTCTCGCCTGTCGGATAAAGCAAATAGCCCTTTTTGTCATCGTAGGGTTGGTAGCCGAACAAGGGCGGCACCGAACTGTCGACCACCACCTGAGTCCCCGCAACCCAACCACCATTGCCGTCCGGAATGCCGGCCGTCCCTGCAGTCATGGGAATTTCCGAGTTGACGCAAACTATCGCGCTATCGATACCCCCGAAAGCAAGCAGGCTGGCCAGGCCGTTGTTTTCCAGGCTGCCCCCGTCGGCAAAGGTATTGGCGCTCGGATTGGCTGCCGCCGAGCCTACCGACCAGGACGGATATGCCGGTATGAGTTTATCGATATCCGGAAAGTGGATCGGAGGGAGGCTGATACTCGGAATCGCTGTCGCTCCCAACTGCCCTCTCGCCACGAGCGCGTGCGCTATGTCGTGCAATTCGGTGGGGATGTGCTTTTCGATCCATTTCCAGATGGCCTCCCCCTGCTCCCATAGCCATTTGAGAAACTGGAACGGGTCTTCCTTCCACTGCGCGATCTGATTCTGGACAGTTTCTGCAAATGCGGCGCTGCTGGTGCCCATGATGTCAGTGAGCGACCACTGGCGAGCCTGCGTTACGGTCGCGGTGCCAGCCGATTGCGATACAAAGGTCGAATTGAAGGCGAACGATTCGACACCGCCCCCGCCAACGGCTTGACCGTTGGCATCCTTCGCGCCAGCCGGCGCGCCGACAATGCCTGTCACCAGGCCATTGGATTGCACGGGCACCAGCAGCTTGAATGGGATGCCTTCGACATCGACGAACATGCTCATGTTGCAGATGTGCAGCGGCCGTTGCATGCGTGATGGGTCTGCCTGGTCGGCAAATAGATAAGCCGTTTCCGAGGCCAGGCTGCTATTGGCGCGCGTGATCGCCTGCAGTGAAGCGGCGGTGGCCGAAAACGTGTCCTTTGGCTGGCCGCCGTCCAGATTTATGTCGAACAGACCGTAGGAATCGAGAATATTCAAGCCCATGACCATTTGCCACAGCATGCTTTCAGGCAGCGGATTGTCCGGGCTGGACTCGAGGAACAGTTCGTACAGCAATAACGCAGTTCCCGCGATTCCCTCCAGCGAGAACAGGAAAGAGGTCATCGGATTGCCGGCGTTGCCGGCAGGCAAGGTCGCAAGGTCCGTTACCGTCAACGAACCCTGGTTGGCGTCGTACGTACCGAGGTAGGCGCTGTCCGTCGGCCCCGATGCCGGCATGTATTGATATGGCACGCCAAGCCATGAGCCGCCGGATACGGTCGACAATGCCTTGATCTGTGAGAGCAGGCTGGTGCCGTTAGCCTGGATCGTCGCCAGCGCACGCAACTGGCCCATACCGGCCGAGCAGGCGCGCGTCCCACCACCGGAGAGGCACAGACCCACGTTGCCGGGCGTGGAAGTTGGCGTGTAGAGCTGATCGATCGTAAGCGGCGGCGTAGCGACTACAGATGCACTAAGGGATGGCGTGGTCATGCGTCTCTCCATGAGGGGACTGCGATGAAAAACCGGGTTGGTGGAATAATCGATATAAAAAAAGCGGCATTTGAAAATGCCGACTACCACACGGAATCGCCAGGCGATTATTCGTGTTCGCTTATTACTATATTTATTTTTTTGTGACATTGAATAGTGGGCCTGGCACAAAATCGGATAATCCTTGCGGCGCCAATGGATTAATCGTCGACGTGGACGAAGAGAGCGCCTTCCGCCCACAGGTTTTCTTCAGGAAATCTCTAAAAACCTGGGTGAATCCGGCCGCTGCGCGGCCTGTCAATGGTCAACAGTAAACAGACGGAGCCAAAAGCGTTGAGCTAGCGAGGCTCGGCTTTTCCTGTTTACCCTTTACAGCGCCGAAGGCGCGATCTGACAGGCCGCGCAGCGGCCGACTTTACGGTTTTTTGAGGTTCCGTGACCTCCCTTTGCGCCACGGCTTCAGCCGAGACCCGTGGTTGCGTCATGACCCACCTCGCCGGTTACGAACAGCCCGCCCGGAAGCCTGGAAAAAAATTTCCTCCCGGATTGAACCAAATTGCCTCCAAGCGGCACTCACGCGCGCAAAGTATCAAATGAAAGTCATTCTCATTCGCACTAACTTACGCATTTAGATGTTCAACTTCAGGGAAAAACCATGTCGCATCAGCGCATAAAGACGCACGCAAATTCTTTCGCCCCGTTCCGGCGCATCAAGGGGAAATGGCCGATGGGAGCGGCGGCGTTCCTGATCATGAGCAGCCCCTGGATCAGCCAGGGAGCACATGCGCAGGATGCGACCAACCTCGCTCCGGTTGTCGTTCAGGGCATCGCCCCGACCGGCTACGGCCAGAGTGACCGCGTCAATGGGCCAAAGCAGAAAGCGGCCCTGGGCAAGACCGATACGAAACTGGAAGACCTGCCCGCCAGCGTGCAGGTGATTCCGCGCGCGCTATTGTCCGAACAAGGCGCGAATATGCTTCGCGACGCTGTCTACAATGCCAGCGGCATTAATTCCGGTGGGCAGGATTCCAAGGGCTATTACGATCATTTCCTGATTCGCGGCCTGAATGCACAGGTCTATAGCGACGGCTTCTCCGATGGCGACCAGTTGAGCGGCCTGTCGCACTCACTCAATGGTGTCGAGCGCATCGAGATTCTCGAGGGGCCAGGATCGGCCTTGTTCGGCAGCGGCCCTCCCGGGGGCACGATCAATATCGTGCACTACGCGCCCTCGCCCACCCTTCACTACGGCGGCAGCGTGCAGGTAGGCTCATTCGGCACGACTACCGGCAGCGCCTATGTCACCGGCCCAATGGGCGTGAACGGCCTGGACTACCGCATCGACGCCACGGTGTCGCACACCGATGGCTTTCGCGACCTCGCCGGACGCGACCGCGAAGTGCGGCCAGCCTTTCGCTGGCAATGGGGCAACCACGTTACCGACCTGGCTTTCGACCTGCGCAATATCCATGAAACGCCAGATTCATATGGCCTGATCTACTTCAACGGCACGCCGATTCGCGATGTTTCCATCAATGCGAAATACTCTTCGCTCTTTGCCACGGCCCGCTCGGATTTCTTCCGTACCACGTTGAGCGACCAATGGACGGTGAGCGATTTCCTTACCATCAACAATCGCTTCTCGTATCTGCACCGGACGCTCGACGCCATCGTCAATGGCGACAGCGCCAGCACCAAGGTCGTCAACGGCCAGGTGGTCACCCGCCAGCTGCGTGACCAGGACGACAAGGACCGCAGCATCGACTACCAGTTCGAACCCGTCTGGAAGTTCGCCACCGGCCCGCTCCAGCACACCCTGCTGACCGGCTTCGAATACCAGCAACAGAAACTCTCCAGCGAACGCCAAACCGCGGACCTGCCCAACATCCCCGACGCGTTTGCGCCGGTGCCACCGGAAACCTCGCTCTCCCAGGTGCATTTCCTGTGCGATGCCAAGCATTCCTGTGATGACGATCGCCTGAGTGCGCGCTACTACAGCGTCTATGCCACCGACCAGATCGACGTCACCGATGCACTGAAGGTGCGCGCGGGCGTTCGTCAGGATGTATGGAATACCGCACTGACACCATTGATTACCGTGCCCGGCCGTTTCGGTACCGATGCCAGGCCGCTACTCGCCGGCGTCAAGGATTCACGCAACGATGCGCCGTTCAGCTGGAACCTCGGCGCCCTGTACAAGGTGCTTTCGTGGATGTCGCCTTATGTCGGCGTATCCCGCAGCCACCTGACCAACTTCAACTCCGAAAACACGCAGAACGGCGTCGGTGCGCCGGAATCGGCCCTGCAGTACGAGGCAGGCATCAAGTTCGCATGGCTCGATGACCGCGTGGTGCTCAACACCGCGGCCTTCGACGTCAAGCGCAACCATGTGGCGACAGCGACCACCATCAACGGTGTCGAAGCGGTGGTATTCGACAGCCAGAAAACCCGCGGCGCCGAAGCCTCCGCGGACATCGCCGTTACCGACCAGTGGCATCTGCTGGCCAACGTAACACACCAGGACGCCTTCATCACCGACAACCCGCAGGGCATCACCTCGGTGGGACACCGCCCGCAAGGTGCACCGGACATGCTCGCCAACCTCTGGTCGACCTACAGCTTTCGCATCGGCGGTATATCGGGCTTCCGTGTCGGCGCAGGCGTGAACTACCAGAGCAAGAGCTACAGCGACCTCACCAACGTCAACTCGATCCCTTCCTATGCCATCGTCAATGCGCTGGTGGGTTACGAGGCGCCGACCTGGGGGGTGAGCGTCAACATCCACAACATCAATGATCGCCGCTATTTCATTGCCGCCAACGTCGCGGGTGCGTACGTGGGTGAACCGCGCAGCGCGTTCGTCAACGTGCATGCGAATTTCTAAACCGCAGTTGTGTGTGTATCGCCCGGACAGCCTTTGCGCTGTCCGGGCCTGGATGGATGGCGCTTGAGCCGACGCCACGCCTTCACATCGCAAACTACCAGGCCTCTCTCCACCATTGCCCAGGCTCGATCTGAAAGCGTTCATCAAGACCTAACGCCTGCAGAAAGCTGCGGTCGTGCGAGACCACCATCAGTGCGCCACGATAGCTCCGCAACATGGCCTCCAACGCTTGCAGCGATGGCAGGTCGAGGTGATTGCTGGGTTCATCGAGCAGCAGCAATTGGGCCGGCCGCTCGCTGTATAAAGCGCAGGCCAGCGCAGCCTTGAGCCGCTCGCCACCGCTGAGCAGATGACTCGGTAGGCTGATCCGCTCGCTGTCCAAGCCAAGTAGCGCCAATCGGTTGCGCAAGTCATGTTCGCTGGCGGCCGGGTTCGCCGCTTGTAACTGGGCTGACACGGACAACGTAGGATCGAGCGAGCTCAGGTGCTGGTCGAGATATAGCGTCGGCACATGGACTTGGGCGCGCCCCGTCAGCGGTTGAAGCTGGCCGGCGAGCACTCGCAACAAGGTGGATTTGCCCGAGCCATTGGGCCCGACTACACCGATGCGTTGCCGCCCCATCACAACCATGTCGAACGCGGCGCGGTCGGCATGGCCGAACGGCAGCATTACACCATCGAGTACCGCTGCTCGGCGCTGACCTGCTGCGGAAGGAAGCGGCGCGAACAACGCAATGGCGACATCATCCTCGACTTGCTGTGCAGCCTGGCGCACGCGTTCATCCAACACCTCGCCCTGCTCCGTATGCTGACGCCGCAGTTTGCCCAGCGACTGCTCGCTGTTCTGTTTCTGCCGCCCCAGGAACAGCGAATCATGGTTGGCAGTCTCCGCATAACGCACGCCACGTGCTCGACGCTGCTCTATGCGCTCGCGCTGTTCATGCACTGCGCGCTCGCCACGTCGGCGTTCCAGCTTGCGCAGCTCCAGTTCCTGGATGGCTGCATCGCGCTCGCCCGCCTTCTGCTCCGCGTACAACGCGTAGCCACCGCCATAGCTGGCCAGGCCATGCGGCGTGAGTTCCACCGTGCGCTGCATGGCTTGCAACAGGTCGCGATCGTGACTGATCACCAGCAAGCCACGGTTCCATCGCTGGAGCTGCTCAAGCAAGGCTTGCCGACTCGGTGCGTCGAGATGATTGGTAGGTTCGTCCAGAACCAGGAAATCCGCATCGGACAGCCATGCTCCCGCAAGCGCGGCGCGCATGGCTTCTCCGCCGCTCAGGCAGGTGGCGGGTCGATCGATCGACAAATGATCGAGCCCGGCGGCAGCGAGCTCCGCCTGGAGACGCTGGCGGACATCCCAGCGATCACCGAGCAGATCGAAATCGCCTTGCGTCGTGCTGCCAGCTTCTATGCGCGACAAGGCTTCCAGCGTCGGCGCAATGCCAGTCATATGAGCCAGGGTCGCGGCAGGTTCCGGAACAACACTTTGCGGCAGGTAGTACACACGCCCGGACCGCACACAGCGACCCGTCGTCGGCACGATATGCCCGGCCAGGATATCGGCCAGCACACTCTTGCCTACACCATTGGGCCCAACCAGACCGGTAGGCTGCGCATCGAAGTGCATATCGAGTTGGGAAAACAGGACTCTGCCGCTCGGCAGAACATAAGACACGCTTTCCAGCGCGAGGAACGGATTCGCCATACGGACTCCATGGATGCCAGGCTCACGCCACCTACGACAGCAGGTGGATAAGGCAGGCCGTCAAAAGACGGCGGCATCAATGGCGCATGGGACGAATACCTTTGCAGAAGAGATAGCGCAGTAATGATACACCTTGGTGCGGCGCGATGGGATCTCCGTAGCGTGGCTTACCATTTCCAATGGGCTCGACCGTTACCGTGAAGCAGTTCTCGAAATTTTCTTCGCGAGAACATGTGGCCTTATTTATTTCAACTCGACTGTAAGGGAAACCCTACAGAAGCACATGAACCTGCTTCTTTTTTTTGCCTTTTGCCCTCTTACAACTTAGCATCCAAAGAAGGGACGCGGCTGTCGCAAGGCGCCGCCATCCCGCTTGCTTTACAGGGGAAAAGTTTCACGTCGTTCAGCAGACCCGGTGTGCACACCGCCGTCGCTTTTCCCTTCGCGTTTGCCTGTTGCATTAACGATCAAGACTCCAGGGAGAAGTTGTCTATCATGAAAATCAAATCGCTCGTGTTCATGGCATCGCTGGCACTTATGGCCGGCTACGCTCCGCTGTCCTTCAGCACCGGCGTCGGCGCTTCGGATGAAGTCCAGTTCGTAGGCACCCCTGCTCCGAACAGCAAATTCTCCAAAGTACATTCCGGCATGTACTCGAAGGAGGTCGTGGACCTGATCGGCTCCCCCACCGACCAGAAGAGCTTCCAGACCGGCAAGGCATTCATCCCCTTTCATTTCGGCGGCGATAATTACCGCACCGAATACCACTACAAGGGCGAAGGCGTACTGACCTTCTCCGGCGGCGGCATGGGCGCTACCGGTTCGCTCAAGCTGATCAAGGTTGAAGTGAACCCGCAAGAGTCCGGCTACATCCACTAAGCCGGAATGAACCGGCGGCCACGCTCGCTTCGCGACCTGGCCGCCGGTTTTTCGTAAAGCAGCTCCTTATCGGCTCAGCGCTTCGCTCAAATCAGCCGACTTCGCCGCTCGATACCGATAGTAGATGTGGAATAACCACGCGACGGGAATGGCCAGTAAGCCACCGAGATATGCACAGTTATGCATATACCCCACGCAAATAAAGTTGCGTGGATGCTCTAGATCGGGCGGTATGTACCAACGCGCGTAGTTGCCCAGATCCAGATTAGCCGTCTGCGAATATCCATACGCCAGGCCCGCAAGGGCAAACAGCAGCGTGAACCCAGTGATGACGAGCAATGACCAGAGCAACGCCCTGAACATCTGCCTCGCGTCCGGCTGGATGAAACCCGCAACGCCCGTGAGCACACCGAGTGGGACACCCATCCACCACGATGCAAGGAAACCCACCATGGCGGCGCGCACCCTGTCCGGCAACTGCAAGTCCAGCAGGTCGAACTGGATGAACTTGAATTTGGTGTAGTACTCGTTTGAAACGGTGTAGCTGATCTGGTCGTGAAGCATGCCAAATATGCCTGCCGCGCAGATAGCCAAGACGAGGAATGCGATAAATGCTCCGAGCTTACGCACTGAAGGGAACCTCGAAAAAAAATCGTAAAGTCGGCCGCTGCGCGGCCTGGGAAGTCGCGCCTTCGGCGCTGTAAAGGGTAAACGGGAAAAGCCAGGCCTCGCTAGCTCAACGCTTTTGGCTCTTTCTGTTTACTGTTAACCATTGACAGGCCGCGCAGCGGCCGGATTCACCCTGGGTTTTTAGAGGTTCCCTGAAGAGACCCTCATACTCAGACTTGGTGACACCTGCGCCAGACAGCTTGGAATAAGCTCTATCTGCCGGCGAGGGACGAAATTCATGAGGAGGATGACGCGCCAGGAGATATTTTTGTAGAGGTGCACAACGAGGGCATAGCTCACGAAGTGGCATCGCTGCATGGCTTACGAAATCACTGGTAAGACTCCAGCGATTGGCGGCATGCATCTTTCAGTAGATGCCAAGACCCAACGGCTTGAACACTTCGAAGCGTAAGACCCTGGATCCCGGCCTTCGCCGGGATGACGGATAGGAAAGGGTCTCGGAAACCCGGACATACGCTCTACAGCACATAGCTCATAGTTTGCTGAGCACACCCAGACGCGACCCATTGAATTTTCATATGGACGCGGTCTTCTCCGAGCCATGGAGCATTCGCCTGACGCGGTTTATCGCGCTGGCGTATACCTATCACTATTTCAACTGGTTCTCGAAACCGACGGTGATCCAGTGGTACAAGATATCGCCCAGACGCTGGACGCTTATTCTGGGAGTCTGGGCGTGGGCCATAGCCGTCTATGCCTACGACTATGCGGCAGGTTTCGTATTGCTGTTGACGCTGAGCTTCGCGCACGTCGTGCTCGAATTTCCGCTCAACCACCTGTCGTTCAAGCAACTGCTTACCGGCTGGCGAACCAGCGCGACGCGAGCCGGCTCAGCCTAGGCTCTCGGTCGTCGCCATCGACTCCTGACGGAAACGCGCCAGCTCGTCTTCGCGGCGGGTTCGGGCTTTGCCGTTCCAGCTCACCAACGGTGCATGCGTGTCGTGTTGCGGTTTGCGCCTGGGCGTCGCGACCGCGGGACTGCGGGTCACGTCAAGCAAGGCAGAAAGAATTTGAGGAATGGTCATTGTCACAGCCCCCTGTCGACAAGCTGACTATAGCGTTCTGTGAGCGGATGAAAAGGGGTTGTGCACAAAATTTTGTGATTTTCTTCATGTACCTACGCTGCACTGCAGCGTTTGCCGCGACCTTGACGCGCGGCTTTGCCGACAACTCAAATACTTACGGAATAAAGCTAGCGCCGGCAAAGCCAGATAGGATTTTTTCCGGATGAGGTCGCTGGGACGCGCAAATTGCATCAAACAGGTGGAGAATAGCCGGCTTCATGCCAGCGGCAAGGGGAGCCGGAGCAATGAACCATGTCGAGCCACATAACGATGCGATCGCGCAGTTGCTGGCAGTCGCCCGCAGCTTTGCAGAGCTGACCCATCGTGCGATGTCCGATAGCGAGATTTCACTGGCCGCGGCGGACCTGATGGGTTTCGCCGCGACGCAGGCCACCAGGATGCTTGAAGAATTCATCGCGGTGCATGCGCAAAGAGCCCATAACGCGCTCGCGTTTGCACATACGCCTTTGAGCGCGGAGCTGGACAAGGCCTACGCCGATTTCGAGTGCCTGATGGACGCGGCAGGCATGATTCGCCTCCATGGCATCGGTTCGCACTACACGACGCACCTGACGTATCTGATGCGCTACGCCGCCGAGTCGGCCTGCGAGCATCTCGATCGCGCAGAGCAGGCCCTGGCGGCCTTGCCACCACCGGAATTGATCGCCATGCAGCAACGGCACGCGGAAGTGCCCTGATCGATTGACCCGGGCACCAGAGACACCGAAGCCGCGATGCTCTCGCGGCTTTTTTATGTCCGACTTTTTATGTACGCCCAAAAAGAAACCGGCCATCCCGAAGGAAGGCCGGTCCTGTTTGTGCCTTTTTAACTCAAACGCTTACCAACCGATGCCCAATTCCATGTGCTCGGGCTTGTCGGTGTGGATGGTCGAGCTCTGGCTGGACACGTCGTCGTAGGCAAAGCCGTAGGCCAGGCCGCTGACGCCATGCGTATGCCAGAACTTGGCGTAGTAGTTCGCCGGAGCGCCGAGATACCACGCCGAGGGTACCGCCCAGAGCGTGCTGTCTTCCATGACGTGGCGGTTGAACGCCGCGCAGATCTGCGCCTCGATGGCCAGCTCCGTGCTGTTGCCCGTGGCCAACGTGCCCTTGCCTTCCAGGATGTCCTGGGTGGTCGGCTTCTGCACGATGTACGGGCCACCGGCCACAACGTTGCCCGAACCGTCCAACTCGGTGAAGGTCAGGCTGCCGTTGACTACCTGGCCGCTGAAGTGGCGACCGCCCACATCGATGTTCAGACTGGTGTTGCTGTACATCTGCCAGATCTGGTTCACGTAGTCATCGAAGTAGTGCTGGTTGGCCTGGCCGACATCGAACGTCGACTTGCCCGGCGCCATGATGCGTAGCTGGTTCTGCAGCGGCAACTGGAACTCGGCCGGCACTTCGGTGTTGTACGCCGCAAACAGCGCGTCGTGCGTCTGGGTCAGACCCGTCTGCTGATGGAAGTTCTTGCTGTCACCCCACACGTCGAGCAGGAGCGGCAGGCCGAAATCGTCCACCTGGGTCGTGTTGATCCACAAGCCACCGTCGTTGTACGTGAACTCGTACCAGTCATAGCGCACGCCGATGTTCGGGTCGGTCCCATTGAGCGGATTGGGGCCGGCGAAACCGACATTGCCATTCACATCCGTCAACACCGTCATGTACAGCGGCTCACCCAGCGAGATGAAGATACGGCCTGAATCCATTTCGGGCAGTTTCATCAGCTTGGCTTGCGCCAACGTAAAGGCGTAGTTCGGATAGTTCTGGCCGTTCTTGGTCAGATGACCGGTTGCGTCGTTGTCGGCAGAGGACATGTGCGTGAACGTACCGTCCGGCTTCAGCCACGAGAACACATGCGTGGCCGGATCCTGCGCGATGACTTCCACGTAGATCTGGTCGTCCGTATAGGCACCGTGGGTGTTGTTCACCAGCGTCGTGCCGATGAAACCCGGGTACACCGTGTAGTCCGGCGTCTGGCCCGAACTACCGCTGCCACCGTTGCCCGTACCCGTGCCCGGATCGGTACCGCCCGGCTGACCTGGCTGGGTCGGTGCCGTGCTGCCGTCACCGTAGATTTCCATTTCCCACAGCGAGTAACCGTACTGCGTATTGCGCTTGGTGCCGTACATGCGCACGTAGCGTGCAGAGGTCGACGGGAAGGTCACGGTTTCGATACCGCCCTGCCCGTTCGGCTGGTCGGATGCGACGTTCCAGTTCTGCTCGTCCGTGGAGACCTGGATCTGATACGCCGTGGCGTGTGCATTTTCCCAGTTGAGCACCACGCGGTTGATCGACTGCACCGAGCCGAGATCGATCTCGACCCACTGCGGATCGGCAAAAGCCGACGACCAGCGCGTCCCGGTGTCACCATCGTTGACGTTGGCGCCCTTGAAGGCGACATCGTTCTCCGTACCGGACACCTTCACCGGCATGTTGAGTGCCAGGTTGGTGCCTGCCGGCTGTTGGCCGCCCGTACCACTGGTACCCGTACCGCTGCCGCTGCCACCGTTTGCACCACCAGTATTGTTGGTGCCGGTGTTATTGGTGCCGGTGTTGCTGGCCGCGGTCACGGTAAGCGTAGCCGGCTGGCTGGTCGCCGTATTGCCATTGCCATCGGTTATCACCACGTCGAACGTGGCACCCGTATCGCTCTGGGCGACGACAAAGCCATAGGTCGCCTGCGTTGCGCCATTGATTGGCGTACCGCCACGACGCCACTGATACGTCAGCGGACCGGCAGCCTGCACACCCACGCTGAACTGCACACTCTGTGCTGCCACCACCGACTGCGTCAGCGGCTGCGTGGTGACGGTCGGAGCAGCCGACGCGTAGACCTCGAACTCATACAGCGACACGCCGTACTGCGAGGAGCGGGCAAAGCTGTGCATGCGAACGTAACGGGCCGTCTGCGGAGCAAAGCTGACGCGCTCGGTGCCGCCCAGCCCTGGGTTCTCCGAGTAGAACGGCGTCTTGGTGTTCCAGGTGATGCCGTCGACCGAAGTCTCCAGCTGGTAGTTGGTCGAGTAGGCACGCTCCCAACGAAGGACCGCGTGATCGAAGGTATGTACCGCACCCAGGTCCACGGCAATCCAGGTCTCGTCTTCGAATTCCGACGACCAGCGGGTGTTGGCGAGATCGCCATCGAACGCCTGCGCGGAATCCAGGTAGCCGGCATCAACGCCGTTATTGCCGCTCTCGCTACCGCTTGCACTGGCAGACTTGCCCAATGCGAGGTTCACGCCGTTGTGGCCGTCACCCGGGGTGTTGTCATTGTTCTGACCACCACCCGTGTTGCCACCGCCGTTGTTTCCGCCACCGTTATTGCCACCGCCATTGTCACCGCCCGGGTTGCTGGCGTTGTTGTTGTTGCTGTCAGGCGGAGGCACGTTGCCGTTGGTGGAGTTATCCACGGTCACGGTAGCTGCGGTACTGGCCACGGTCAGGCCCTGGGCACTGGTCACCTCGACCATGTAGCTGTCGTTGGCACCGAGCACGCCGGCCGGCGTGTCGTAGAACGCGTCGGCCGTGACAAACACCGACTTGCCGTTGCGGAACCACTCGTAGCTGAGCGGGCCGGTACCCGTGACAGCCACGGTCAGGTGCGCGCTTCGACCTGCACCTACGGTCTGCGAGATGGGCGAGTTGACGATCGCCGGTGGCAGCACCTGTGCGCCGCTGACGCACATTGCCTGACCGGGGAAGTTGGTGGAGAACTCGCTGTTGACGATGCCCGCGGACGATACGACCAGGCCATTATTGGCGTTGTTCGGATCGGTTTCCGAGGTCCACGTGTTCCACGGCGAGGGGAAAGCGCAGGTCACTGCGTTGGCGCCGCTGATTGCCTGAGCTTCTGCCACGCTGGGCAGACGCGCACCGATGCCGGCGCAGTACTGGGCTGCCTTGTCCTGGGTCAACTGTGCGCTTTCATCCGCCGGTATGTGTGGCGTACGCGTCCAGATCAGCTTGCTCAGGTTGTCGGTTGCCGTTTCCGTGTCGTTGACGGTAAAGCGCTCGTTCGTCGTGCCTGCGGCACCGCAGTTGGCGCCGTCGTAGACCTGCATCTCGAGCAACGAGTAACCGTACGCCGTGCCACGCTTGATGCCCTGCATGCGCACGTAGCGAGCCTGCACGCTCGGGAAGGTCTTGTCTTCCGTACCGCCGGTACCGACCGAGTCGCAGTTGGTGCCGTCGCCTTCGCAGAAGGCATCCGTCCAGGTCTGCCTGTCGTTGGAATACTGCAGCTTATAGGCCGAGCCATAGGCCGCTTCCCACTCCAGTACCACGCGGTTGAAGGTGCGCACCGAACCCAGGTCGATATCGAGCCACTGGTTATCCGGATCGGCAACATTGTTGAATGCCGAGCCCCAACGCGTGATCGGCGTGCCATCCTGGCCATCCTGGCCGTCGTTGGCATATTCGCCACGCGTACCGCCGATACCGGTGTTTTCTTCACTGGAATCGAAGGTCTTCTTGTTGAGTGCAAGGTTGGCGCCCGGAGGTGCCAGCTTGAGCGTGGCCGGCTTGCTGGTCGCGCTCTGCCCGGTGATGTTGGTCACCGTTACCTGGTAGCTACCCGTATCGCTGGGCGCCACCTTGGCAATGCTGAGCGTCGCCGAGTCATCGCCCACGACCACACCGTCCTTGACCCACTGGTAGTGGAACGGTGCGGAGCCGTTGACGCCCACGCTGAAGCTGGCCGGCTGGCCCGGGTTGGTCACGACGCTGACCGGATCCTGCGTCACCACCGGCGGACGCGCCGCATTGACGGTCAATGCGACCGGCGTGGTGGTGATCTGGTTGACCGGATTACCGACCGTCACCGAGTAGTTGCCGTTGTCGGTCGTGCTGAGTACGCCGGTGTCGAACGTCGAACTCTGTGCACCAGGAATCGGCTGGTTGTTCTTCAACCACTGGTAGCTGACCGTCGGCGAGCCGGTGGCCACGACTGCAAAGTGAGCCGACTGGCCCGCATCCACGTTCACCGCTTGCGGTGCCTGCTGGATGACTACCGGTGCCGGATCGAACACGTGCAAGACGGCCTGCGACGACAGCTGGTCGCCCAGCCCGTTGACCACGTCCACCGTATAGATCGCGCCGTCATCGGCCTTGGTGGTTGCATCCGTGGTCAACACCGCGGTATTACCGCCCACCGGCTGGTTGTTCTTGAACCAATGGAAACTCATCGGCTGCGCGCCCGACGCCGCGACGCTGAACTGCGCCGGCTGGCCGGAGGTGACATCCTGCTCGACCGGCTGGGCGATGATCGATGGCTTGCCCAGCGTCACGACCGGATTGGGAACCGCGTCGATGTTGAAGCTGACCTGCGTCGAACCCAGGCCCGGCGAGGACGCCGTGACGGTTACCGGGCCGGTCTGGAACAAGGTGCGCATTGCAATCTTGGTCAGGCCGCCTTCGGTCTGCAGCTCATGGTCGCCGGGGGCATGATAATTGAGGCCCTGGCCTGCGGTGACCAACTGCTCCGAACCGCCGTGATACTCGACCGGGCCGTCGACTGCAAAGGTGACATTGACGTTGGAGCCGTCGCCAGTCATCACCAGGTTGTTCTGCGCATCGGCGATACCGACGACGACGAAGGCCGCATCCGAGCCGTTGGCAGTCAACTGGAACGATGTGCCGTCCGGGCGCACCAGTTCGTCGACCACCTTCAGCACGATGTGATCGGCCTTGCCTGAAGTAGTCAGCGAATCCGAAGCCTGCACGGCGCCGGTGTCGTCAAGGCACTGCGCGGTGATCTTGCCGGGCTGGAAAGTCGTATCCCAATGCACCTGACCCGGCAGCTTGGTGGTCTGCTCGGCTTGCTGCACATCGGCCGGTACCGGCACCCGCGTCGGATTGCCTTCCAGGTCGGTGCCCGCTTGCGCAGTGCCGACCAGGCCGGAGTCCGCTGTGGTATCCGAATCCCAGCTATTGGGTGTCTGCGGGCCGCCGAACGGCGTGCCGTTGATCAACAGCTGCACCGCAGGGCAGTTACTGAAAGCGTTGATGCGCGTTGCGCCCGCGGGACGGTTCCAGGTACCGGCCAGCTTGATCGACTTGATCTGGGGGTAGTTCGACCAGTTCGCCTGGTAGATGTAATAGAGCAGGCGCGGGAAGCGGTTCATGTCGACCATCGACTGCGCCATCGAACGCACCAGGGTCTGGTCCGTACCGTCGACGAATTCGAAGATCTCACCGGGGCTGTCCGCGAAGTACCACTGCGTCATGCCAAAGGTGTTCGCCTTGCGCCCCTGCATCCACGGCGTGAGGTACTGCAGTGCGAATGCCAGCTCGTAGTCGTACGACGAGCGCTGCACACCCCAGTTGGACCAATACTCCGCACCGTAGGTCGGCTTGCTCGCCGCATCGTGCTGATGCAGGTTCACTTCGCAGCCGGCGCCATCGCAGGAGATCACATCGCCGTTGTTGACGTCCGGCGTACGGTCGGTCTGCGCGCGGCTGTTGATGGAATCCCACTGCAACGAGATCTGCTTGAGCGCGGCGGCGAAATCCTCATGCATGGTGCCGTTGTTGGCTTCCCACGCGAGGATCGAAGGATGGCTGCGGTCGCGAATGATCATGTCGCGATGCAATTCCTTCTTCAGCGTTTCCTTGTCCTGGCACTGCTGGACATTGTCCGTGCCGGGACATGGATTGGCGAAACCGTTCTCGCCGTCGCCCGAAGGCTGCACGATAAACACGCCATAGGCATCGGCGGCCGCGACAAACTCGGGGCTGGCCGAAGAATGACCCGGACGCCACAGGTTGCCGCCAGCAGCAGCCAGCTGTGCAAGGTCGCGCCACTGTTGTTCTTCAGGCACCGACGAAGCAAGGCCAGGGTAGTCATAGCGACCGGCCGCGCCCCACAAGTAGTGCTTGTGCCCGTTGATGTACGGGAAATCCTTGTCCCAGGTAATGACGCGGATACCCAGCGTGCTCTGCTTGGCGTCGATCACCTGGCCGTTGATGCTGACCGTGTGAAGCACCTTGTAGAGATAGGGCTTGCCCCATGTGCTGTTGTTCGGATACCAGAGTGTCGGCTTGGTCACCGTCAGCGTCTGGTCGAACACGGGTGCCGCGTCGCTGCCGGGGACTGAGTGCGCCGGCAGGCTCTTCTGATCCTGGCTCGTCGCCCTGACGACACCATCGGCATCGACGATCTGCGTGGTCAACGTAGCAGTCACCGTCGAGTCGGACTCGTTGGCGACGTTGGTCTGTACGCGTACGGTCGCCTGGTCGTCGCTGGCCGCGACGGTGGCGACGTATGTGCCCCAGGATTTCTGGCCGGAATACACGTTCTCCGGAATGTAGACCTTGTCGGTTACATGCAGCCGCACGGGGCGGAAGATGCCGGTGTCAGCCTGGCCAAAGCGGAAGGAGCCGGAGATCTGCGGATCTTCGAAGAAGTCGCCGTTGCGCGCCACCTTGACCGCCACCGTGTCGGTGCCGTCGAAATGCAGGTACGGGGTGAGGTCGACGATGAACGGCAGGAAGCCGTTTACATGGGTTGCCGTCGCATCTCGGGCCACCGCACTGGTGGTCGGTACGAACGTGCCGTTGACGTAGACCTGAGCGCCCATGTGGGCGCCTTCGAACTCTACCGTGACCTTCTTGCCGACGTAGTTGGCCGAATCGGTGAGCTTGGTGCGGTACCAGCCGATGGTGCCGTGCAACTCGCCGTCGCCGCCGCCGGACTTCTCGTTGATGAAGGTGGTGAACTGGGTGGTCGAATAAGGCAGGCCGACCTTCTGCCAGCCCGAATCGTCGAAATTGACCGCTGCCGCGGGCGGAGGCGCCGAAGCGTTGTTTCCGTCGACAGCATTGTTTCCGTTGTCCTCGGAGATATATCTCCAGGGTTGTGCGCCGAGATTGATCTCGGTGCGTTGCGATGGCGCCAGTGTCACCGGGAGATATATC
>Ga0207695_10000944_pt1 | contig 51671 bp, 45 predicted proteins | sample KBSC54metaG_FD_184354 | JGI IMG/M metagenome (GOLD analysis project Ga0207695, IMG submission 184354) | Corn rhizosphere microbial communities from Kellogg Biological Station, Michigan, USA - KBS C5-4 metaG (SPAdes) (version 2) | ecosystem: Host-associated > Plants > Roots > Rhizosphere > Soil...
CTGGGGCCGAATGATGCGTGGCTTGATGAAGTCGACCAGATGGTCGCGCAGGGGATCACCAGCTTCAAGATTTTTATGGCGTACCCCAACGTGCTGATGGTGGACGACCGCACGATCTACAAGCTGATGGAGCGCACCGCAAAGCTGGGCGCTCTGGTCTGCGTGCATGCGGAGAACGGCACGGTGATCGACGCGATTGTGAAGGAGGCGCTGGAGGTGGGAAATACCGGCCCGCTGTATCACGCGCTCACACGGCCGACGGTTGCCGAGGCCGAAGCAGTGCATCGAGTGGTCGCGATCAGCGAGCTGGCCGGCCGGGCCAGCACCTATATCGTCCACGTCTCCTGCGAGCAGGCCATGCGAGAGGTGGAGGCTGCGAGACAGCGCGGGCTGCCAGTCATGGGCGAAACATGCACGCAATATCTTGTGCTCTCGATCGAAGACGACATGGGCAAGCCTGGTTTCGAGGATGCCAAGTACGTGTTTACTCCGCCGCTGCGTCAGAAGCAGAACCAGCAGCCGCTCTGGGATGCGCTGCGAAAGGATGTGTTGCAGGTGGTCTCGACCGACCACTGCCCATTCCGTTTCTCCGATCAAAAGACGCTGGGAGTGGGTAACTTTACGAAAATTCCGAATGGCGGTCCGGGGATAGAAAACCGGATGCAGCTGGTGTACCACCACGGAGTGAATGCCGGGCGGATCTCGCTGGAACGGTTTGTGGAGATTACCGCGGAAGCGCCAGCCAAGATTTTCGGCATGTACCCGCGCAAAGGAGTGCTGGCAGTGGGTTCGGACGCGGATATTCTGATTTGGGATCCGAAGGCGAAGTATACGATTACTGCAGCGACCCAGAGTATGCACACTGACTACTCCATCTTCGAAGGCTTCGAGGTCGATGGCAACGTGCGCCAGGTGTACTCGCGTGGGGAGCTGGTAGTAAACGGGGGGCAATTCGTCGGGCGGGTGGGACGCGGACAGTATCTGCATCGGGGGTTGCCGGGGGCATGAGCTTCTACGCCGAAGGTCCGAGCACGCTGACGGAAAGCAGCAACCTTCGCGCTGACTCGCGCCTTTATAACAAGGACCTGGCTCCCACAACAGCCGAACAGCGCACCTGGGGGACGTACAACTACATTGCGCTGTGGTTCTCCATGTCGATGGAAGTGACCACATACATGCTTGCGTCCAGCCTGATTGCCGGAGGAATGAACTGGAAGCAGGCGATTGGCACGATACTGCTTGGCAATCTGATCGTGCTCATCCCGATGGTGCTGAATGCGCATGCGGGCGCGAAATATGGCATACCCTTTCCGGTTCTGGTACGGGCGCCCTTCGGCGTGACGGGAGCCAACGTTCCCGCGATGCTGCGCGCGATTGTGGCCTGCGGCTGGTTCGGAATTCAAAGCTGGATTGGCGGCACTGCAATCGCGCAGATGATTACCGTGATTTCGCCGAGCACCGCCGCGATGCCATGGGTGACCTGGGCCTGCTTTTTCGGGTTCTGGGTGCTCAACATGATCGTGGTCTGGAACGGGGTTGAGTCCATCCGCTTCCTGGAAAGCTTTTCGGCACCCTTCATGATCTTCATGTCGGCGCTGCTGCTCGGGTTCATTCTGCACAAGGCGGGAGGCGTGGGCCCGCTGCTCTCGGCACCGAGCCACTTTGATTCGCGATCCTCGTTCTTTGCGTACTTCTTCCCTGCACTTACGGGGATGGTTGGCTATTGGGCGACTCTCTCGTTGAACATTCCGGACTTTACGCGGTACGCCAAATCCCAGGAGTCGCAGATAATCGGGCAGGCCTTCGGGCTGCCGGTCGCGATGACATTGTTTTCGCTGTTGGGCATTACCTGCACGTCGGCCTCGAGCGTGATCTTCGGCGAAGCGATCTGGTCGCCCGTTGTTCTGCTGGGGCGGTTTCACCAGCCGCTGCTCGCGTTCCTGGGGCTGATCGCGTTGCTGGTGGCCACACTGAACGTCAACATCGGCGCAAACGTGGTGGGGCCCTCGAATGACTTTGCGAACCTGGCGCCGCGATTCATCAGCTTCCGGACCGGGGGGCTGATCACAGGGGCGATTGGGCTGCTGATTATGCCGTGGCGGCTAATGGCGAGCTCGCATAACTACATTCAATGGCTGGTGGATTACTCTGCAGTGCTCGGGCCGGTAGCAGGCATCATGATTGCCGATTACTTCTTCCTGCGTGAGACCGACCTCGATGTGGATCACCTGTACCGGCGGGAGGGGCCTTACCAGTACAAAAACGGGTTCAACCCTCGCGCTCTGGTTGCCCTGGTCATCGGAGTGGCAGCCGCACTGATCGGCCGCTGGGTTCCGGAGTTCGCGTGGCTTTTCAAGCTGGCGTGGTTTGTCGGCTTCGGCGTCGCGGCGCTGACGTATCTGGCGTTGATGGGCGGCGCTCCGCGTGTTGGAGGCGCAACGCCCCTGGCGCAGAGGATCGCCGTGAAGGGACTGGACAAGGTGCTGGACCCGGCGATGGGTTCAAGCGCGGGACGGCTGGCCCGAACCGGCTTGGGTGCGCCGGTTGCGGCGCCCGATCCTGGGGCTGTCGACTAGCGCAGAAAGGCGCCCAACTCCGTCGCTGCATTGCGCAGATGGGGCAGGAAGCGGGTCTGCATCTCGTACACCGGCATCCGGGGAGCGCTTCCGCTGAGATTGATGGTTGCTACGACGCGGCCTGTGGGGGCATAGACGGGAACCGCAAGTGAGCGGAGACCGACCTCGTACTCCTGATCGACCAGGGCGTAACCGTGGCGACGAACATTCCTGAGTGCGAGCCGAAGCTTCTCGATGCCGGTTACGGTACGCGCCGTAAAAGGCGTGAGGGTAACCCGCGCGAGATACTGCTCCAACTGATCGCCCGGGAGATACGCCAGGAGGACCCGGCCCATGCTGGTGCAGTAGGCAGGAAGGCGGCTGCCGATGTGCAAGTCGTCGGACATGACTCGGGAAACCGAGGATCGGGCGATGTAAACGATGTCATCGCCATCGAGCGTGGCGACCGAGAAGCTCTCGCGCAGCACTGCGGACATGCGCTCCAGGATGGGCTGCGCGGCTGTCGATAGCGAGTTTGAAGCAGAGTAGCTGTTGGCCAGCGCGAGCATCCTGGGCCGTAAGGTGTAGCGCGAGCCGTCTTCGATGCCGGCGAATCCGAGCTTGGTCAGGGTGTAGAGGCAGCGCCGCACGGCGGCACGCGACAAGCCGGTTTTTGCCGCAAGCTGCGAGATGGTCATCTGCGGCGTCTGCGGAGAGAAGGATTGAATGACCAGAAGACCGCGAGCGAGGGAGGTCATGAAGTTCGGATCGCCGGCAAATTGATCGAGCGATGCCGAGGATTTCGTATCCTGCACGCGTGGAAGGGATTCTCTGGCGGTCTCCGGAGTGACGGCTCGAAGAGCCGGTGTGCGTGAGATGGAGTTGGGGGATGCGAGCGGCTGCCGCAGAGTCGGAGTACGTAGAGCAAGTGTCATGAAACGTGAGCCTCATGGCCGCCGCAAACATTCCTCAGCCGCGGCCATTTCCATTCTAGCGCAGATGCGCGATAGCCGGACCAAATGTGCGCTAATCGCACAGCGTTTTGAAATGGAAACTACGGCGATGCAAGCCTCTGTTTCACTGTGCTGTGTCAGAGCTATGAGAAAATCCGCCTATGGACAGCGGCAACCGGACCCAATCGTCTCTCACCCAGCGGCCCTCATGGGCGAACCTCCTGAAGCACGCCGACGAAATCAGAAGCACCACGCTTCGTGACCTCTTCACCAACGATACCGGTCGAGGCGAGCGGTTTACTGCTGAAGCAGACGGAATTTTCCTCGACTACTCGAAGAACCGGGTGACGGGACAGACTCTACAACTGCTGCTCGCACTCGCGAATGACACCGGATTGCGGGAAAAGATCGATGCCATGTTCCGGGGCGACAAGATCAACATTACGGAGAACCGCGCGGTGCTGCACGTGGCGTTGCGCGCGTCCAAGGGGGAACAGATCCTGGTCGACGGCAAGGATGTTGTGCCGGAGGTCCATGAGGTTCTGGAGAAGATGAGCGGGTTCGCCAGCCGTGTGCGATCCGGCGAATGGAAGGGCGCAACCGGCAAGCGCATTCGCAACGTCATCAACATTGGGATCGGGGGCTCGGACCTTGGGCCAGTGATGGCGTATGAGGCTCTGCGGCACTACTCCGACCGCAGCATGACTTTTCGATTCGTCTCGAACGTTGATGGAACCGACTTCGCCGAAGCGGTTCGCGATCTTGCGGCTGAAGAGACGCTCTTTCTGGTGGCTTCAAAGACCTTCACCACGCTGGAGACGATGACGAATGCGCACACGGCGCGCGAATGGCTTCTATCGAAGCTGGGCGGCGACGAGGCCGCAGTGGCGAAACACTTTGTGGCTATCTCTACCAACGCAAAGGAAGTGGCGAAGTTCGGGATTGATACGGCCAATATGTTCGGCTTCTGGGATTGGGTCGGCGGACGGTACTCCATGGATTCGGCGATCGGGCTTTCCACCATGATTGCCATCGGTCCGGATCAGTTCCGCGAGATGCTGGCCGGTTTCCACGCAATGGACGTTCATTTCCGCACTACGCCGTTCGAGAAGAACCTGCCGGTGCTGCTTGGGCTACTGACGCTCTGGTATACCGACTTCTTCGATGTGCAGACGGTGGCGGTGCTTCCGTACGAGCAATACCTCAAGCGCTTTCCAGCGTATCTGCAGCAGTTGACGATGGAGTCGAACGGGAAGCACGTCGTGCTTGAGGGCACGCATGTCGATTACGAGACGGGGCCGGTGTATTGGGGCGAGCCGGGCACCAATGGGCAGCACTCGTTTTATCAGCTCATTCACCAGGGCACGCGGCTGATCCCATGCGACTTCATCGGGTTCGCGAAGAGCCTGAACCCGCTGGGGCGCCACCATGACATGCTGATGGCAAATGTGTTCGCCCAGGCAGAGGCGCTCGCCTTCGGCAAAACGGCCGAGCAAGTGAAAGCCGAGGGTACGGCGGACTGGCTGGTGCCGCATCGAGTCTTCGAGGGCAACCGTCCGTCGAATACGATCCTCGCCGAGGTGCTCACGCCCCGGGTGCTGGGACAGCTTGTGGCGCTGTATGAGCACTCGGTATTTACTCAGGCTGCTATCTGGAACATCGATGCCTTCGATCAGTGGGGAGTGGAGCTAGGCAAGGTGCTGGCCACGAAGATTCTGGGCGAGTTGGAGAGCCCCTCCGAGCCGGCGCTGGCACATGACTCCTCGACCAATGCGCTGATCCGGCGCTATCGAGAGACGAAATAGCACCTGCTCGAGGATTCAGATTGCATCGAGGGCGGCCAACACCTCGGCGGGTTCGGGGCGGACGCGGAAGTCGGCGAAGCCCTGACGCCATGCCACCGTTCCATCCTGCCTGAGCACGAAGACCGCAGGGATGGGCAATCGCCAGCTTTCTTCGCTGGCACGTTCATACATGAGTCCTGAGTTTACAAAGGGGATGTTGACGAGAATGCCGCGGTAGTAGCTCCGGTGCTGCTCGGGAACACTGTAGGCGATGCCAAACTGTTCGGCGACACGTGCCCCGGGATCGGAGAGGATCGGGAAGGGCAGCTTATGCTGCTGCAGCGTGAAGTCGTTCTGCCGGCGCAATTGCGGGGATACTGCCATCAGGAACGCGCCTCGCCGCCGCACCTCAGGGAATAGGTCGCGCCAGGTTTCGAGCTCGGTGGTGCAGTAAGGGCACCAGCGTCCACGGAAGAATTTCAGCACCAGGGGACCCAGGGCGAGCACATCTTCGGAGCGGACGATCTTATCCGTCAGAGCGTCGACGAGCTCGAAGCTGGGCGCCTTTGCCCCTGGCGTGAGCATACGGTCTTCAATGCCGGTGGCGAACAGCTCTGCGGTGGCCCGCTCAGAAAACGCGAGCCGTTCCGGCTGTACCAGCGCTCTGGTGTTCTGGCTGATGCGGTCCAGTTCATCCTGCAGCGATGGGATTGAGGGTCTACCTGCGTTGGTCACTCTTTCATTAAAGCAGCCATCTCGCCCATTGTGCTCGGAGACATGTCGTGGCAGTCCATCGCGGATGTGGCAGCGGCGGCAGCCACGGGAGTAGCGGCGGTGGGCGCTCGCTGCATTGCCAGCGAAATGGCTCCCGCGGGCTCACTGCTGACCGGAGCAGGCTTCTGCAGTCCCGGAGCCGCGGCGGAGTTGCCGCCCAGGACCGAGAGCATGCGCTGCAGCCCCTGCTCATACGCTTTCTTATTGGCGTCGTTCGTGTCGGGAGCCTGGCCGGCCCGCATAAAGCCGTGGCCCGCGCCATCATAGATCACCGGCTGGTAGGTCTTCCCTGCCGCCTTCATGGCTTCGGTGGCCGTAGGAACGGTGGCTGAGATGCGGGCATCGTTGCCGGCATAGAAGCCGTACACGGGCGCAGTGATGTTTTTCATCTCGTCCGCGGGCGGAGGGGGGCCGTAGAAGACGAATGCGGCGGATAGATCGTGCCGGTGAGTCGCGTACAAGAAACTCTTGCCGCCTCCCCAGCAGAATCCGGTCACATAGAGCTTTCCGTTCGCAGCGGGCAGCTTCTTCGCGTAATCCGCTGCGGCGTCCAGATCCGCGGTCACCTGGTCGGCATTGAGTCCGGAGACGGCCTTGGTCACCTGGTCCTGACCGGAGAAAGCGTCCGTGCCTCCTCCATTGGGGCCAGCGCCACTCAGCAGGTCAGGAGCGATGACGATGTAGCCTTTTGCGGCCAGCTCATCGGCCATCAGCTTCGCCCAGTCGCTTAGGCCAAAGATTTCGTGGATCAGCACGATGACGGGCGCCTTCTGGCTGACTTCCGGATAAACCACAAAGGCCTGTACGGTTCGATCGCCGTGCTTCAACGGCACGTATTCGCGGTGCCGCGGAGATTTCTCCAGGGCAGACTTCGCCCAATCCTGGGCGGAAAGGCCGACGGAGGTGCTGACGAACAGGCAGACGGCGAGGAGCTTCAGGAATGCGGGTCTCATGCACGAGAGTCTAGAGGCTGGCGCAATCCCCCGGCAAGGCTTACGGAAGGAAATCTTACGAGGCAGGAACAAGATGCGAGAGCGTAATCCGCACGGTGTCGCCTTGCTGGACCTGCGAACCGGCTAGGGGAGTTTGCGTGAGCACCGTACCGCTGGGGGAGGCAGAAGCCGAAGGCGGCGCAGCTGGGGCCTGCGGCGGCAGAACCTGCGCTGCTGGGGCCGAGGGCACCCCCGGTGGGGCAGGGGCGCCGGCAGCGGTTGGAGTACCAGATGCGGGCGAGGATGCCGGATCGGAAGCAACCAGATGCAGTCCGGCAGCCTGCGCCCGGCCTGCCGCCACGTCGTAGCTGAGCCCGACGAGCGAAGGCATAACGTATGCGGCCGTAGCGCCGGGCTCCGGATCGCTGACCACGAGGCTAATCCGTGGGCTGGTCACTTCTCCCGAGTCTGGGGAGGGCGTCTGGGCAATGACCACATCCTCCTCCCCGGGCGCAGGCAGGTGAATTACCGCGCCGGGTTCCAGTCCGAGCTGCCGGATGTTGATGAGAGCCGCTCTCTCCGACTGGCCCAGCAGATTGGGAATCGCAACCTGAGGAGTGCCGAGGGATTCCGTGATGCGCACTGGCCACTCCCGGCGGACGTGAAAGCCGGGCGGCGGGTCCTGGGCGATGACATGTCCGGCAGGCACGTTGGCGGAATAGAACCGGTTTTCGACGGTCATGTGCAGCCCGGTGTGGCTGGCGGCAGTCGCAGCTTCCGAGAGCGACAGACCGGTTAACGGGGGCACCACCGCCTCGCGGCCGTGAATCGCAAGCCGCATGGCGATGAACGCGGAGGTTAACGCCACCGCGATCATGCCAAGTGCGCCCACTGCAATGCCGATGAATCGCCGGATCGAAATCCCTCCGAGCGCCTGGCAGACGCTGCACAATGCGATCTTACCTGCAGTGGGTTTTCGTCCGGGTCAGTGTCCGGATTGTCCCGCACCGTCCTGAACCGAAGGCCGGTTGAAGCTCGGGACCGACCGGGTGAACATTGCAGCAGCCAGAGCCACTGCGATCAGGCAGCCGATCACGATAATCCAGGTGCGGCTGGTGCGGTTGGGACTATCGTTTTCACCGGAGGGATGGGACGCCATCTCCCGTTGGATGCGTTCTCAGGCGGTTGCGCTGACTAGTTGCGGGGCGAATATAACTGTTGCATCACCTGTCGCAGAGACTCCTGCCAATCCAGCATGCGGATGCCGAACACCGCTGCCAGCTTAGTGCAGTCCAGACGCGAGTTCGCCGGCCTCCGCGCCGGGGTGGGATAGTCAGCAGTCGCAATCGGCTCGACGGAAGCCAGCATGGCTCCAGGGTTTTGCTCGCGCAGCATATCGACCGCAGCCGAGGCGAAGCCGAACCAGGTTGTCTGCCCCGATCCACCCGCGTGGTAGACGCCGGAGAGATTATTGGGAAGGCTGTCTTCGCCGTTCTTATCGACCTGCGCGATGACATGTGCCGCCAGCCGCGCCAGATCCTCGCTCCATGTGGGAGCGCCATGCTGATCGGCGACGATCCGCAGCACTTCGCGCTCGCGCGCCATGCGCAGAATGGAGAGCAGGAAATTTTTCCCGGTGGCGCCATAGACCCAGCTGGTCCGAAAGATGAAGTGGGTTGCACCGGTCGCAGCCAAGGCCTGTTCTCCGGCAAGCTTGGACCGGCCATAGACATTCAGCGGACCGGTGGGATCGGTTTCCACCCAGGGCCGCTCTCCGGAGCCGTCGAAGACATAGTCGGTGGAAAAGTGGATCACGCCGGCGCCGATCTCGCGAGCCTCTTCGCCCAAGACTCGGGGAGCCTCCGCGTTGAGCGCGAACGCCAGCTCGGGTTCGCTTTCGGCTTTATCGACGGCGGTGTGCGCCGCTGCGTTGACCACCCAGCGCGGCCGCACCTCACGCATGACACTGCGGATCGAGGTGGGATCCGCCATGTCCAACCGATCCCGCGCCGGGGCAATCACCTCTCCTAGACTAGCCAACGAGCGAACTGCGGCGCTGCCGACCTGGCCGCTGGCCCCGGTCACCAGAATTCGAGTCGTGCTCAAAATACGGTCTCGTCCAGAACGCGGTAGAGGTACTCGCCATAGCTGCTCTTGGCAACCTTGGCGGCCTGCGCTTTTACCTGCTGCGCGTTGATGTAGCCGAGCCTGTAGGCGATCTCCTCGAGGCAGGCGACCTTCAAGCCCTGCCGCTTCTCGATTGTCTGGATGAAGGTCGACGCCTCCATCAAAGAGTCATGCGTGCCGGTATCCAGCCACGCCATGCCGCGTCCCAGCACCTCGGTTGTCAACTGCCCGCGCTCGAGGTACCAGCGGTTCACATCCGTGATTTCCAGTTCCCCACGTGGAGATGGCCGGATGCCTTCCGCAACGCTCACAATCTGGTTGTCATAGAAGTAGATCCCGGTTACGGCGTAGCGGGATCGCGGCTTCTCCGGCTTCTCCTCAAGCGAGATCGCCTTGCGGTTCTGATCGAATTCAACCACTCCGTATCGATGGGGATCGTTCACCGGATAGGCAAAAACGGTGGCGCCCTGCTGGCGGCTTGCGGCCGTGCGCAGCAGATCGGCGAGTTCATGTCCGAAGAAGATGTTGTCGCCGAGCACCAGGCAGCATCCTTCGCCAGCCAGAAAGTCGCGGCCGATGAGGAAAGCCTGCGCGAGTCCATCCGGCGAGGGCTGCACCGCGTACTTCAATGAGATTCCCCAACGCTCTCCGTTGCCCAGTAACTGTTCGAATCGGGGAGTATCGTGCGGCGTGGAGATGATGAGAATGTCGCGAATTCCGGCCAGCAGCAGGGCCGAAAGCGGATAGTAGATCATCGGTTTGTCATAGACCGGAAGCAGTTGCTTTGAGATCGCCTCCGTAACCGGGTGCAGCCTGGTACCCGAGCCACCCGCCAGCACAATACCCTTCATCGTCCGCCCTCACGCACCGCGCATTTCATAGTTGCCCTTCACCCAGTCGCGATACTCTCCGCTGACGACTTTTTCCACCCAGTGCGAGTTTTCGAGGTACCACTCCACTGTTTTGCGAAGCCCCGTCGCGAAAGATTCCTTGGGAGCCCATCCCAATTCCTGCTGGATTTTGCTGCAATCGATGGCATACCGGCGGTCGTGGCCGGGCCTGTCCTTCACAAACGTGATGAGCCGATCATGGGGCGTGCCCGCGGGATGCAACTCGTCCAGCGTGCTGCAGAGCACATGGACGACATCGAGATTCTTCTGCTCGTTCAATCCGCCTACGTTGTAGGTCTCGCCCGGCCGGCCCTTGGCAAGCACGGAGAATATTGCGTCGCAGTGGTCCGTGACATAGAGCCAGTCCCGGACATTCTGGCCATCTCCGTACACGGGCAGCGGCTTGCCATGCAGGGCGTTGTGGATCATCAGCGGAATCAGTTTTTCCGGAAATTGATACGGACCGTAGTTATTGGAGCAGTTGGTGGTGAGCACCGGCAGGCTGTACGTGTGGAAATACGCTCGCACCAGATGATCTGACCCCGCCTTCGATGCGGAATAGGGGCTGTTGGGCTGGTATGGCGTTTCCTCAGTGAAGGCCGGATCCGTGGCGCTCAACGAGCCGTAGACCTCATCGGTGGAGACGTGCAGGAACCTGAAGCTATCCCTGCGCTCGTCCGGCAGGTTGCGCCAATATGCGAGAGCTGCCTGCAGCAGAGTCAGCGTACCGGTTACATTCGTCTCAACGAATGCGGCCGGGCCGGAGATCGATCGGTCCACGTGGCTTTCCGCTGCAAAATGGACCACTGCATCGGGCTTGTGGGTCTCCAGCAGGTTTGCCACCAGCTCAGAGTTCAGAATCGACCCATGCACAAAAATATGGGAGTCGTTCCCTTCGAGCGTAGACAGGTTATCCAGGTTCCCCGCATAGGTGAGTGCATCCAGATTCACTATCTTGAATCCGCGGCGAATCGCCTGCAGCACAAAATTTGAGCCGATAAAACCGGCTCCGCCGGTAACCAGTAACACCTGCTGTTGCATGAACGCTCCACATCGAGTGTACCTGTTCAGCCTGCGGCATTCATCCGCGGCAAGCGTGGATCCTGCCTGGATTCGGAGCTATCGTCAGGGATAGGTCTCCGCTTCCCCCAATGTCAGACCCGCGCGGTCTTTGGCGGACAGGATGGGCTCGCTTTCCACAGGCCAGCGGATGCCCAGGGCCGGATCGTTCCACAGGAGTGAGCGCTCATACTGCGGTGCATACAACTCCGTGACCTTGTACGAGACTTCGGCGAAATCTGTCAGGGTGAGAAATCCGTGCGCGAAACCGGGGGGAACCCAGAGCTGTCGTTTATTCTCGGCGCTCAGCTCTACTCCAACCCACTGCCCGAACTGCTTCGAACTGCGGCGGAGGTCGACTGCGACATCGTAAATTGCTCCGCGAAGGACACGCACCAACTTCCCTTGGGGATTCTGAATCTGATAGTGAAGACCCCGCAGCACGCCTTTCTGAGAGCCGGAATGGTTGTCCTGAACGAAATCGGCAGGAAGACCGAGGCTGCGAAACGTCGCCTGGTTGAAGACTTCCAGAAAAAAGCCCCGCTCATCTCCGAAGACCTTGGGCTCTACGATAACAACATCCTGCAAGGTCGTAGGTTGAACCTGCACTGTTTCTCCCTTTAGTCACTGTATTCGCCGGGATCCGCCCCGATAGGTCCACCGGATCTCTTCCGATTGGCCTAAGTATAAGGCGTAATCTCCTTGCGACCGAGGGCAGCAACTGCCCACGTTGGAGACAGGCCGGCTGATTTCGGCACGGTATGCTGGTTTCAAAGGAAGCCCCTCACTTTGACCCTGCTCCACAAGATCGTTTTCGTTGCGGCGGCAGCTACGGCCCTGTCGTCTGCATCCGCGCAGAACAAGTCGGTGGGGCAGAAGATGGCCGCCACAGTCGTGCGGCAATGGACGCCCGGGTCCGCCTCTGCCCATGCCAGCCTCAAATGGGCCTACGAAGTGGGAGTTCTGCTCGATGGCATGGCCGCCGAGTGGCACACTACCGCAGACGGCGGCTCCTTTCGGTATATGAAAGCGTCCGTGGACCGGTATATCGGTCCCGACGGAACGATCCGCGGGTATAACCCGGAGGCGCATTCGCTCGACGATATCGAGATGGGCCGTGCCACGCTTCTGCTCTATCGCGTGACTCAAGACACGCGATATGCCAAAGCTGCGCGATTTCTGCACGATCAACTCACGCAGCAGCCGCGTACTGCAAGCGGCGGGTATTGGCACAAGCAGGTCTATCCCAACCAGATGTGGCTGGACGGCGCCTACATGGCGGAGCCTTTCCGAGCGGCCTATGCAGCAACATTTCAGCAGCCGCAGGAGTTTGACGACATTGCGAAGCAACTGCTGCTGATGGATAAGCACATGCGAGACGAGCGAACGAGCCTGCTCCGACATGGATGGGATGAGTCAAGGCAGATGCCCTGGGCTGACAAGCAGAGCGGACTGAGTCCGGAGGTCTGGGGACGGGGGATGGGCTGGTACGTCATGGCCCTAGTCGACACGCTGGACTGGTTCCCTGCCAGCCATCCTCAGCGACCGGCGCTGATCGCCGCGCTGAATCGCAACATTGCCGGCATTCTTAAGCTGCAGGACTCCTCCAGCGGCCTGTGGTGGGAGGTGCTGAGTCACACTCCGCACCGCGGGCCAATTCTGCAGAAACAGGCAGACGGCAGTGTTCGTCTGGGGATGGTGAAAGCTGACGATGGCAACTATCTGGAGGCTTCCGCGAGTTGCATGTTCGCCTACGCCATCGCGAAGGGTACGCGCCTGGGTTACCTCCCGGAGACAGACGCATCGGCCGCAACGAAGGCCTGGCAGGGCATCCAGAAGAGATTCGTCACGGAGAGCAGTGATGGCGCGCTGACGCTGCATGGTGTCGTGTCGGTGGGTGGCCTCGGCGGGACACCCTACCGTGCCGGCGACTTTGCGTATTATCTGCGGGAGCCGGTGGTCGATAACGATCCCAAGGGAATCGGCGCCTTCCTGCTGGCAGCCTCAGAGATCGAGCAGATGCCGAGTGACAGTACTCCGTCTGCCAGAACGGGCCTCCTGCCCAGCTCAAAGGATTTCAGCCGTCGCGAGTCCGCGCCCCTGCCCCGGGTGAAGGTCCTCGTCGACGCATGGTTCAACTCACAGACGCGCGAGAACGCCTTGGGACAGACTGAGCTCTTTCACTACAAGTGGACGGACGATGCCGACTCGGGGTATTCGCTGTTCGGCCGCGCCTTCCAGCGGTACGGAGCTAGGCTGCTCACTCTTTCGGAAGCGCCCGCGCGTGAGAACCTGGCGCAGGCGCAGGTGTACGTGATCGCCTCGCCCGACAATGCCAGCACGAATGGCACGCCGCACTTTATGGATAAGGCCAGCGGAGATGCAATTGAAGCCTGGGTTCGCGGCGGAGGAGTACTGCTACTGTTTTCGAATGATCCCGATCACGCTGAGTTTGAGCACTTCAATAGCCTGGCAGAGCGGTTTGGGATCCACTTCAACCCAGTGCTCTCGCACCACGTGGTCGAGCCGGACCACACGCCGGGCGAGGTGATCATCCCGCCGGCAACCGGCGTCTTCGCCAACGGGTTCACTGCTTACATGAAGGACACGTCGACGATCCGGGTGAGCGCGCCGGCAAAGGCGCTGGTCAGCGACCATGGTGATGTGATGATTGCCGTTGCCCATTTCGGCAAAGGAACCGTGTTCGCTGTCGGCGATCCGTGGATCTATAACGAATATGCCGACGGACGGAAGATGCGTGAGTACCACGGCCTGGAAGCAGCCCAGGAGATTGCCGCCTGGGCGATCCGGCAGACTCGTTAGACTTTTTGGGGGGTTACGGAGGTCCGGAGCTCGCGGACGAGCTCGCTAAACCGGACGGGGTCCGGAGCTTCTGTATCCAGCAGACGTTCCAACTCCCTGGCGACCAGCGTGCCCTCGTCGAAGCCATACATGCCCAGAGCGCCCGCGAGCTTATGGGCATTGTTCTGGGCTTCCTTGCGGAGTTCAGGAGAGAGTGATCCAGCCGTAGCCGCAGACGAGGCGCGGTCCAGGATGGCGAGCCGCTCCTCCACAATGGGCTGAATCTTGACCCAGAGCTTCGCCAGCAGCGCGGCAGTTTTGTCCGCGGCCTCGCTCACGAGCTAGTCCTTCCAGCCCAGCGCGTGCGAGATTTCCTGGGCCAGCGTCATGGGGTCGAACGGTTTGAACAGAACACCGGCAACTCCCAGGTCCGCGAACCGGCGCTGGTCGACACCCTGCACCTTAGCCGTGAGCAGCAGCACGGGAATCCTTGCGATGTCCGGGTTCTGTTGCATCTGCCGGAAAGTCGTCGGACCGTCCATGCCCGGCATCATGACATCCATCAGGATGGCGTCCGGCTTCTCCTCCGCGGCGGCCCGGATTCCTTCAAGGCCGGAATGTGCGGCGAGAATCTCCCAGCCTGCGGTGGCTTCGAGAGACAGTGCAGCGACTTCGCGTATGTCGTCTTCGTCGTCGATTATCAGAATGCGGCGCATTACCGTCTACTAGTCTCTCATGCCCGGAAAGCCTGGGCTCTAGGCTACGCTTGCGCCCGCAGCACTGCGAATCCGATTCACCATGGCAAGCACCAGTTCTTCTACCTCCCTGGGCTTTACCGTGGCCTTGTCGAAGAACTGAGTCGGCCCGGTCCGCATCCGGAACCGCTCCGCTTCGGAGATCTCCCGGCTGGAATAGACCACCACAGGTACGGTCTGCAGCCCGGGCTGCCGTCGCACCCAATCCACCAGAGACACTCCGTCTCCGTCCGGCAGCGCCAGATCGAGGACGACCAGGTCGGGAGCGCCGAGGAGGCACCGGTCCACCGCCTGCTGCAGCGTGGAAGCGTGATCGGTGGGGATGCCGGCTTTTTCAAATCCGGCAGCAATCTCCTGCGCAGTCTGCCGGTTCTGTTCCACCAGCAGCACGCGCCCGGGGCCGCCACGCGCCCGCAAGACGCGCTTGAGCTCAGCGAGTAGCAGATTCTCATTGAAAGGCTTCTGCACCCATCCCTGCGCCTCACCAGCCACTGCCTCCCGGTCGCCGGGCGGGATCACGCTGAGGATCACGACTGGAATATCCGCCGTGACTGGATCTGTCTTCAACCGGTGGAGAGTCTCCCAGCCGCTCAGTCCTGGCATGTAGAGATCCAGCAGAACCGCGGATATGGGCTTGCAACCAGGGTTTTTGCGATGCTTCGCCGCGCGCTCCGCCGTCAGTTGGAGGACTTCTTCCCCACCGCCGGCCTGCAGAATCTCGTATCCATGCTGCCGTAGTTGTTCCGCCACGACCTCGCGTATGCCCGGGTCATCGTCGCAAACCAGGATCAGGCCCTCGCCGCGTTCAGCAGGAGACTCGACCAAAGATGGCGACGCGTTATCGCTGGCGCGGGCCGAGCGGGAAAGCTGCAGCCAGAGTGTGGTCCCTGGGCCAGACTCGTTCGGCTGTGCCCATATCGCTCCACCGTGCTGCTGGATGATGCTCCTGCAGATGGCCAATCCAAGGCCCGTCCCGCCCTTCTTGCTCGCGTCTGAGGCTTCCACCTGCTGAAACCGGCCAAATACCGCCTCCAGCTTATCGGCCGGGATGCCGCGACCGCGGTCTACGACCTTCAGCAGAACCGAATTGAGGTCGGAGTCGATCTGCACCGTGATCACCGTTCCAGGCGGCGAGAACTTGATGGCATTCGACAACAGGTTCGTCAACACCTGCAGGATGCGATCGGGATCGGCGTCGAAATAGATGGTCTCTCGGGGCGCCCGGCACACCAGCTCAATGTGCAAGCCGCTGCCTTCGGCCATAGGAGACATGGTGTCTACGGCCTCGCGGGCCAGGTCCTGGATGGAACAGCGGCGCAGCTTCAGCGGCGCGCGCCCGGACTCCATGCGCTCGAGATCCAGAATGTCATTGATGAGGCGGATCAGCCGCTCAGTGTTGCTGGAGGCGATCCTGAGCAGATTCTGCGCCTTGGGGTCAACATCGCCCACCAGAGCAGGCAAAAGGCCCAGTGCTCCGCGAATACTCGTCAACGGCGTGCGCAGCTCATGGGAGACGGTGGATATGAACTCATCTTTAACCGAATCGACTTCGGAGCGCTGCTCCAGCTTATTTTTCTGCTGCTCGGCGTACTCGTGACTGCGCCGCAGCGCTTCGGTCAGTTGCTCAATCGCGCGCTGCTGCTGTCGGGCTTTGGTTGCGAGGCGCAACGTCATCGCTCCCAACAGAAACACTGTCAGGAGGAGCAGAGCGTACACCATTATCGGAGTGGGGCCGGTCATCGTCGAATTGCCTTAGCGCGCAGCGATTCTCGACGCGTGGAAGAGGAAGTGGATCAATGGATCAGAACCACTATATCTCAAGACCCGCTAAGCCGATACAGGTTCTGTCAGTTGAGTGAGCACATGGTTCCAGCGTTTGCCGGTGCGGTTGGCTGCGGCTGCCTTCTCCAGTGGGTAGCCTGCGATCAGCGGCACCGCCATGGTAGCTTCCGCGTACACCATCTGCTCGTATGTGGTGTCTACCTTGCCCCAAGAGCTTGCTTCCTTAAGTGTGGAACCTGACAGAGCGCCGTCGCGGGAATCCGCTACCGTTACCTGGATGGCGTATTTGTGCATGGGCGCATCTACGCCCAGAATCTCGGCTGCCACGACGATATCCTGCGCGAAGTTCTTGGGCACGCCGCCCCCGATCATCAAGAGTCCGGTGGTTGAATTGGCGATCTTGAGTTGCGTGAGCTCGTAAAAATCTTTCGCGGAATCAATAGAAGCCATTGGCTTCCCGCGCCTTGCATGCTGATGCGCCACAAAGCCGAAACCCGCGGAGCAGTCTGAGAAAGCCGGACAGAAGATCGGGACGTCCTTCTCATACGCCGCAAAAACGATGGAGTCATTGTTTCCCTTGGCCGGTGTGCGGCCCTCTCGCTCCAAATACGCGCCCATCTGCCGAATGATCTCGCGGGAGCTGTACGGGCGGGGTTCCAGGGAGTCGAAGATCTTCTGCGTGGTGTCGTCGCAGATGCGCAGTTCTTCCTCGTCGATGAAGGTGTCGTAAATGCGATCGATCATCAACTCGCGCAGCTCACCGTCGTGCTGCCCATACTTGTACTCATCGCCCGCGACATAATGGCGGAAGCCCAGCGCCTCAAAGAAGTCCTGATCCACGATATTGGCACCCGTCGAGACAATCGCATCCACCATGTTGTTCCGGATGAGGTCGACGAATACCTTCTGCAGGCCGGCTGAGACGAGGGACCCGGCAAGGCACAGGATCACGCCGCACTCTTCATCGCGCAGCATCATCTCGTAAATGCACGCTGCGCGGGCCAGGTCCCGCGAACTGTAGGCCATCGAAGCCATCGCGTCCACCAGAGGAACGACGTTGTATTTCGCGATGTCAATGTGCCGGATTGGCGTGGTCAGGAGTTCTTTTTTCGTTGGCATAATCAGGACCTAGTTTATCTCAGCTAGGGCAGCATCCCAGGTTGCTCGCAGGTAAAACTACAGCCTCAAAACAGGCTAGGATCGCTCTCCGCCGGGTACCAAACGCGGCCATCCTCTACCCGCGCAAACTTGGTAAGTAGATGGAGGCGGAAGGAGCTCGAACCCGTCGCTGACACGGAAATATCCTCCACTCCAAAACCCCGTGCCAGCACTGCGTCTGCAATCAGAGAACGATGGCATCGCCAAGGGACGGCCTCGGCACACATCACGACCGTCGGCGACAGCTGCATCTGGGCGGTCAACCAGTCGATCTCGGCGGCAAACTCTGCGGTCTGCATGTAGTCCGCATAACCGCGAAAGCTGTCGTTGCGCCATGCGGTGTTTACGGAACCCGGCTGGGCCTTCCTGCGCCCACCCAGTCCCTCCCGCCAAACTCCATGTATTCCCACATCGGCCAGCGAGGCAAAAAGCCGATCCTGTCCAAACTGCGGATGCCGCCGCGAACCCGGGTGGCGCCTTACATCAACCAGCAGCTCACAGCCGCTCTGCTTCAACGCGCGAAGAAAAAACTCCACCGGCAGCGTTGAGTGGCCAATCGTTCTCAGCACTCCCTTGGGCATATTCGCTCCCCAAACAAAAGAAGAGGCGGCCCGCAGGTTCTCAGGCCGCCTCACCGTCTCTGCACAGATTCTTTATGCCGTTGCTGTCAGCACTTCCTCACGGACAGCCTCATCTTCGACAGCCTCACGGCTCGTCTTCGGCAATGCGATCCGCAGCACATCCTCGATCCGGCTCGCGTAGTGGATGGTCACGCCTTCGATCTGCTCCGGTTGCAGGTCTTCCTCCACCTGCTGCCTGCAGTCCATCGGCAGAATTACATCCCGCACGCCAACGCGCTTGGCGGCGAGGAACTTCTCCTTAATTCCGCCTACCGGCAGCACATTGCCGCTGAGGGTGATCTCGCCGGTCATGGCGAGCAGCGGACGGACGGGAACATCGGTCAGCAGCGAAACCAGTGCCGTTGCCATGGTGATGCCGGCGCTGGGGCCGTCCTTCGGAATTGCTCCCGCAGGTACGTGGATGTGCAGATCGGTGTCCTTCAGCACATCGTCGTCGATGCCCAACATCCTTGCATTCGAGCGAACCCACGTGAGCGCCGCCTGCATGGACTCCTTCATGACGTCGCCGATCTGGCCGGTCATGCTGAAGCCCCCTTTGCCGCGCATCTTATTCGCCTCAATGAAGAGCACGTCTCCACCGGCTGGCGTCCACGCCAGACCCACAGCCACGCCGGCCCGTTTGGTTCGTTCCGCCAGCTCTGTATCCACGCGCACCTTGATGCCGCCGAGGAACTCGCGGATGACTTCGCTGGTGATGGTGAGCTTCTCGGTTTTGCCCTCTGCAATCCGGCGCGCCACCTTCCGGCAGACCGTCCCGATCTGCTGCTCCAGCTTGCGCACTCCGGCCTCGCGCGTATAGTGCCGTGCGATCTGCGCTACGGAATCCTGCGGGAACTCGATCTGGCCCTCCTCGATGCCGTTCTCCGCCATCTGGCGAGGGATGAGGTACCGCATCGCAATCGCGACTTTCTCCTCCTCGGTGTAGCCGGTAAGCTCGATGATCTCCATCCGGTCCAGCAGCGGCGCTGGTACTGGATCCAGCTGGTTGGCGGTGCAGATAAACAGCACCTTGGAGAGATCGAACGGCTGATCCAGGTAGTTGTCCCGGAATGTGTTGTTCTGCTCCGGGTCGAGCACCTCCAGCAGCGCGCTGGCCGGATCACCGCGGAAGTCGCGACCAAGCTTGTCGATCTCGTCCAGCATGAACACCGGATCGTTGGTTTCAACCCGCTTCAGGTTCTGGATGATCTGCCCTGGGAGCGCGCCGATATAGGTGCGCCGGTGACCGCGCAGCTCCGCCTCGTCGTGCATACCGCCGAGCGAGATGCGTGAAAACTTCCGGCCCAGCGCTTTGGCCACGCTTCGTCCAAGCGACGTCTTGCCGACGCCCGGAGGCCCGACGAAGCACAGGATGGGCCCCTTCATGTTGGGCTTCAACCGGCGCACGCTCAGGTAGTCCAGAATGCGGTCCTTCACCTTCTGCAGACCGTAGTGGTCGGTGTCCAGGATCTCCTTGGCCTTCTGAATGTCGACGTCGCTGCCGGAAGACTTCGACCATGGCAGCACCGCCAGCCACTCGATGTAGTTGCGGGTCAATGAGTAGTCGGCCGCCATCGCGTTCATGCGGCTCAGCCGGCTCAACTCCTTCAGCGCGTCCTTCTTCACCTCTTCCGGCATCCCGGCAGCTTCAATCTTTTCTTTCAGCTCCTGGATGTCCTTCTGTGTGTCGTCCAGGTCGCCAAGCTCCTTCTGGATCGCCTTCAACTGCTCGCGCAGATAGTAATCCCGCTGCGAGGATTGGACCGAATCCTGCACCTCGCTCTGGATCTTGTTCCGGAGCTGCTGCACCTCGATCTCTTTTGCCAAGTGCTTGTTGATTCGCTCCAGCCGGGCGGCGATATCGGGGGTCTCGAGCAGTTCCTGTTTGTCGCTGGTGGTGAGAAACGGCAGCGAGGAAGCGATGAAGTCGGCAAGCCGCCCCGGCTCCTCGATGTTGATCGCAATCGTCTGGAGGTCGTCCGATAACGTCGGCGAGGAGGTGACGATCTGCTGGAATTGGCTCACCACGTTCCTTTGCAGTGCTTCCAGCTCGGGCGATTTTTGGGGCTCAATCTCCTGAATCAGCTCACTTTCGGCGGTCATGAAGGGGGTGATCTGGCCGAATTCGCCCAGCCGGACGCGCTCATTTCCCTCCGTAAATACGAACAGACTCTGATTCGGCATCTTGACCACTTTGTGAACCGTGGCTCTGGTGCCGATGGTGTGGAGGTCTGCTGCTTGCGGCGTGTCCTGGCGCGCATCCCGCTGGGCGACCACCAGGATGGTCTTCTCCTCGCCAAGTGACTGAATCAATTGGATTGAGCTCTCGCGGCCAACGGTGAGGGGCAGAACCGCATGCGGAAACAACACCGTGTCCCGTACCGGCAGAACCGGCAGGGCACGTCCCGTAGTTCCGTCGCCCTGATCCTCGCCGGATTTAGCTCCATTGGGTTTGATGATGCTTACAAAATCGCTAGGCATGATTGTTCCTTGAGTGCTCCACTATCAAATTTCATTCTATTCGATGCGTCAGGCATCCCCCAAGTCGCAAACCGGCATCCCGCCAAACCAACTCTCCCGCCCAGAACAGGTCCCGCACCCGTATTCATTGTTTGGATGCCGACCACGCTCATGGGTAATTCCTCTGCACATCAGACTTCTGCAGGTCATGTGAGGCAATCGGGCTGGACAATGGAATGACAAGAGCGCACGCCCATCAGGCCGCGACGTACCGGCCCAGTTCCTTCACCATCTCGCAGTGGTGACCGAGCGCCTCGAGGGCACCGTCGACCTGCTCAACTCTCTCGAAGCGGACATCGACGAAGAATACGTACTCCCACGGCTTGCCCGGCACCGGTCGCGACTCGATTTTCGTCAGGTTCACTCCTGCGCGGGCAAAGCCGTCGAGCGCCCGGACGAGAGTTCCGGGTTCGTGCATGACGACGAAGGCCACACTGGATTTATCCGGTTGCCCGATCCTCCTAAGTTCAGGGACACCCTGTGCCGGCTCCCGGACCAGCAGGTGAAACCGGGTGTAGTTCTCGGCATGGTCCTCGATGCCGGCCTCCAGCACGTTTGCTCCGTACTGGCGGGCGGCCAGTTCCGGCGCGATTCCGGCGGTATCGGTCAGGCCCGCCGCCATGACGTGCTTGACGCTGCCGGCCGTGTCGTAGAAGTTGACCGCCTCATACCTGGGGTGCTGCGACAGCCACCTGCGGCACTGCGACAGCGCAACCGGGTGCGAGATCACGCGGCGGATCTGGTCCGCGGCGACGCCGGGCCGGGCAATGAGGTTGTGTCGGATACGCATGAGGCTCTCGCGGACGATGCGGATGGGCCGTGCCAGCAGCAGATCGTAGTGCTCTGCCACCGATCCATGGAGGCTGTTCTCAATGGGCAGCACGGCTGCGTCAACCGCACCACTCTCCACCCGTTCGAAGACCTCGGCTGAGACAGTGCAGGGGACGATCTCAAGTCTGGCTTCTTCCCCCAGCATGGCCAAAGCAGCCATATGACTGTTCGAGCCCAGTTCGCCTTGAATCGCGATTCTCAAAATGTCTCTCCACAAACTACTCATACAAAGAAGGAAAGGTTGATTTTCCTGGCCGGTGTGGCAACCCTCGCCCGTTTCAACGCAACTTACCACATGGATGGTCCGCACCGGGTTTACCGCCTATGGCAGAAGGGATTGCCGGGCAGGATTGAGGAGACGAAACAAATGCTTTGGACGATCACCATTATTCTATTTGTTCTGTGGCTGGTTGGGATGGTCAGCAGCTACACGCTCGGGGGCTGGATTCACCTGCTCCTCGTGCTCGCCGTTATCGTGCTGATCTTCAATCTTCTTTCTGGAAGACGCGCCGTCTAGCTTAGCCTGATTCCTCATCAACCGGCCCGGACGACGCTTGCGTCGGTCCGGGCCGCAAACGTTTGCAGGGAGAGTACATCATGAATAAGAGCGAAGCGTCGGGTAAATTCGATCAGATTAAAGGCAAGATGAAGCAGGGTCTTGGCGAAGCCATTGGCGATGACAGCATGGCCAATTCCGGAGCCATGGATCAAGTGAAAGGCAATGCCAAGGAAGCCTGGGGCAGCGCGAAGGATGCAGCAAATTCCGCAGGCCGAGCCAGCTATGAGAACGACCGCACGTATCCTGCGGACGAACGCATGCGCGAAGACAAACACAACCTCCGTGATAAGGTTACGTCTATGGCAAAGGATGCCAAGGAGGCGGTCACCGATCGTGCGGATGACTTCAAGCGCAAGCGCAGCGCATAATCCTTTAGCACAACTTCAAAACCCATGGGCAACTGCGCTGGATACGCGGGTGGCGTTCCGGCCGGTTGCTCCGGGTAGTCCTCGAACTGCGCTCTTCTTTGGCGTGCTGCTGTGTGTTCTCCTCGCCTTCTTCGCGGTGGAACGGCGGGTAGCGGCCTATCCTACTGATAATGTGGCCGCGGCTTCTGTTGCCGCCACCGGTGTACAGAAGCCACCGGACGTGAGTATTGCTGCGCCGGACAGCTTAAAGTTAGCAACAGCGCTGCTTTGCCTTGTTCCGCTTCTGGCTCTGCCGCTGTGCTCCGATCCCAGCCGCCATGGCATCCCGGTTGATTCCTCCCCTAGCCCCGTTGACCGGGTCTCGGCTCCCCTCGCTATTCGCCCTCCGCCCGCACTGTAGCTGTTCTCCATCTCGCCCGATTGCGCCGACTTCAGGTCAGGCGTGTTCCTGGGTCGAGCAGCCGTGTCCCTGTACCACTTCAGGCATTAACTCTGTTGAAGGTAAGGCGAGAGTTCCGTATGACAAATTTCCGAAAGCGCGCGGCGTGTCCACGCGGAAGCAAGATTTACACCCCCATTGCTTTGACATTTGTGACCCTGTGGGCTGCAGGGTGCTCGCACAACGAAGCAGCGAAACCAGCGCAGCAGGCTCCCGTAGCTCCGATTACCACCGTCCGCCGTGCCCACTTGGAAAACCAGTTGCAAGTTGCCGGCGAGTTCATCCCGTATCAGCAGGTTGAACTACACGCGAAAGTCGCCGGGTACATCCGTCGCATCAGCGTGGATATCGGTGACCGGGTGAAGGCAGGCGAGGTGCTTGCCACGCTGGATGTTCCTGAACTTCTCGCCCAAGTGCAAGGGGCCGACGCGGGTGTCCGCCAGTCTCAGGAACAGATCAGCAGGGCACAGAGTGACGTACTGCGGGCTCAGGCGAATTATGAGGCCTTCCATTCTGCAGCCCAGCGACTGGAGCAAGCCGCCAAGGCGCGTCCTGGGCTCATTGCGCAACAGGAGATCGACGATGCACTGGCGCGCGATCGCGTTGCATCAGCCCAGGTGGATGCCGCCAAAGCGGCCCTCTCCGGAACGCGCCAGCAGCTAGGGGTCTCCCAAGCAGATAGCCAGCGCTACTCGTCGCTCGCGGAGTACTCGCGCATTGTCGCCCCGTTCGACGGCATCGTCACCTGGCGTTATGCCGATACCGGCACGCTCATTCAGGCGGGCACTTCGAATTCGGGCTCGGCTCCGGTAGTAAAGGTAGCGCAGGTGGACATTCTCCGGCTTAGGCTGCCTGTGCCCGAATCGCTCGCGCCCTACGTGCATGTTGGAGATCCGGCGTCTGTCTACGTCGATGCCATCGCGAAGACATTTCAGGGAAGCGTGACACGAAGCGCCGGCGCACTGGATCCTGCAACACGAACCATGCAGGTGGAGATCGACGTGCCCAACAAGACCGGCCAGCTGACCCCAGGAATGTATGGGCAGGTCACGCTGAATGTGACGCATCGCAATGATTCGCTCACGGTGCCCGTCCAAGCGGTTGATCAGACAGGCGCGCAGCCCTTCGTACTGCTGGTGGATGGGGCAAACAAGGTGGAGAAGAAAACTGTCCGCGTGGGTATCTCCACTCCAAACCTGATCGAGATTTTGAGCGGGGTGAAAGAGGGAGACCGCGTGATCGCCGTCAATCTCTCCGAGTACCGCAACGGAGGGACGGTTGCGCCGACCCCGATCTCCAGCGCAAGCAGGGAGAGCGAATAATGTCAGGCTTCGCCCTCCGTTATCCGTTCTTCATCATCATGCTCTGCCTGGTGGTTGCAGTCGTCGGAACTGTGACCCTGGCGCGCATGCCCGTCGATCTGTTCCCAGAAATCGATATTCCCGTGGTGGTGGTCGCGACCTTCTACAACGGAATGCCTCCGGAGCAAATTGAAGCCCACATCACCAATCCGTTCGAGCGATTCTTCACGCTGGGCAGCGGCATCGAGCATATTGAATCGCGCTCGCTTCCGGGTGTGTCGCTGATCAAGGTTTATTTCCAGCCGGGCACCAGCGCGGACTCCGCGGTGAACACCATCTCGAACCTTGCGATGGCGCAGCTGCGGCGTCTGCCGCCGGGCACGCTTCCTCCGGTTGTCCTCAAGTTCGATGCTTCCAGTCTGCCCGTATGCCTGGTGACGCTGAAGGGGCAGGGCCTGAACGAGACGAGCCTGCATGATCTGGGCCAGTACGCAGTGCGTAATCAGATCGCCAGCGTTCCCGGAGCCTCCATTCCGCCTCCGTTTGGAGGCAAGTACCGGCAGATCCAGGTGTATGTGGATCCGGTGAAGCTGGAGGCGCACGGGTTGAGTGCAATGGACGTGGTGCGCTCGGTGAACGACGCTAACGCTATCCTCCCCTCCGGGGATGTGCGCATCGGCCCACGCGATGTCACAATCCTGACCAACTCTCAGTTCCCTGCTGCGGCTGACATCAACAGCATGCCGCTTCGTTCCGTGGGCAACGGACAATTGCTGGTGTCTGACATCGGCGTCGCAAAGGACGCCTCAGCGATCCAGACCAACATCGTTCGCGTCGATGGGCAACACTCGGTGTACCTCCCCATCCTGAAACAGGGGGGAGGATCCAACACCATCTCGATCGTGAATGGTGTGCGAGATGCTGTCTCGCACCTGAAAGATGTGCCGGCAACTTTGAAGGCGGACGTGGTTTTCGACCAGTCCGCTTTCGTGAAGACAGCCATTCGGAATCTCGGATCGGAAGGCGGGATCGGCCTTGTGCTTACCGCGCTGATGATCCTGATCTTCCTTGGGAATGGCCGCGCAACCGTCGCCGTAATGTTATCCATCCCCTTGTCTGCGCTTGCAGCCTTTCTGGTTCTTAACCTGATGGGCGGCACAGTAAACTCCATGGTTCTCGGGGGATTGGCGCTGGCCTTCTCTCGATTGATCGACAACTCGGTTGTCGTGCTCGAGAACATCTTTCGGCACCTTGAAATGGGCAAGACTCCCGCGCAGGCTGCCGAAGAGGGCGGCCGCGAGGTGGCGCTCCCTGTGCTGGCAGCCACCTTCACCACGGCAATCGTCTTCTTTCCTGTCGTTTTCCTGTACGGGGTCAGTCGATTCCTGTTCACCGCCCTGGCACTTTCAGTTGTCCTGTCGCTCTTTGCCTCTTATCTCGTGGCGTTCACCGTTGTCCCCCTGTTTTGCGCAAAGTTCATTGGGAATGCGCATCATGAAGTTGGGCACAGAGGTGGTGGAAACCCGTTCCAGCGTTTCGTGCGCTGGTTCAACCGCCGCTATGATCGCTCGCTCCAGGGGTACAACGCTGCTGTCGGCAAATCGCTGCTGAAGCCTGCAGCCACCACGCTCGGCGTCCTCGGCATCTTTCTGCTCTCGCTCGGCCTGTATCCGCTGCTCGGGCTGTCATTTTTTCCGCGCACCGATCCCGGCCAGTTCGTGATCAACGTCAAAGCGCCGAGCGGAACTCGGATTGAACGCACGGACCAGTACGTTGCGAGAGTCGAGAACGTCATCCGCTCGGTTGTGCCTGCCTCGGATCTCAACCTGATTGCTTCGAACATCGGAACCGCCCCTGGCTTTTCGGCAATCTACTCCAGCAATTCAGGTCAACACACCGCATTCGTGCAGGTGAGCCTGAAAGAAGGGCACAAGAAGAGCAGCTTCTACTACATGGATCGGGTTCGCCAAGAATTGCGCAATCAACTGCCGGAGCTGTCCGCATATTTCCAAACCGGCGGCCTGGTAGACGCGGTTGTGAACCTTGGCCTCCCGGCTCCCATCGATATCCAGGTTGGCGGCACGAACCTCGAGTCGTCTGCGGAAGTAACGCGCGAGTTGTCGGGCAAAATTCGAGCTCTCCCGGGTGTAGGCGATGTACTCACTCCGCAAGACCTGGACTACCCGGCGCTTCGGGTAGATGTCAATCGCGAGATGGCGGGCCGACTGGGCCTGACCTCGCGCGAAGTGGTGGACAACGTGATCACCTCGCTTACATCGAACAGTATGATCGCGCCCAGCTACTGGGACGATCCCAAGAGCGGCAACAGCTATCTACTCACCGTTCAATTCCCTGAAAAGCAGGTGCAGTCGCTCAGTGATGTTCAACAGATTCCATTGCATGGCCATGACATACCCTCCAGCACTACGCTGGGGTCAGTCACTGACATGAAGTACGTCAACACCCCTACTGAGGTGGACCACTATCAACTCCGCCGTGTGATCGACGTGTATGTATCCCCGTCAGGCGATGACCTCGGCGGCCTAGCGAAGCGCGTTCAGCACATCATCGACACCACAAAGGTTCCCCCAAATCTCGATGTTGTCGTGCGTGGCTCCGTCGAAGGAATGCGCCGCTCCTTCAGCAGCTTCGGCATCGGACTCGTTCTCTCAGTCATTCTGGTTTACCTGATTCTCATGGCGCAGTTCTCGTCCTTCATCGATCCGCTCATCATTCTGCTGGCCATCCCGCCGGGAATAACCGGCGTACTGCTGTTCCTACTCATCACCGGAACTACCCTCAACGTCATGTCCCTTATGGGCATCGTCATGATGACAGGAATCGTGGTCTCCAACTCCATCCTGATCGTCGAGTTCACGCGCTCGCTGCGGAGTATTGGAATGCCTATCCGCGAAGCTGTCGCTACTGCATGCCAGGTCCGTCTACGGCCGGTGCTAATGACCTCTTTGGCCACCATCCTCGGTATGGTGCCCATGGCACTGGCGCTTGAGGCCGGCAGTGAGCAGTATGCGCCGCTCGCCCGCGCCATTATCGGGGGGCTCACCGTATCGGTGATCGTGACGGTCTTCGTGGTACCCGCCGCATACCTCTGGGTCCACGGCAAAGAAGAACAGCAGGCAACTCACGCCGCAGGAGGTGCGCAATGAAGCTCGCCTCATTGTTTGTGATCGCTCTCGCGACCTCGTTTCCGATTCGTGTCCGGGCCCAGGTTGCCAGCCCTGTGGCGCCCTCGGCTCCGACTCCTCCCGCTCCCTCTGCTCCGGCGATGCCACAGACTCCGGCCCCGGCTTCCCCTTCGATCCCGAATTCCTCCGCGATTCCCTCCAGCGCCACATCGGCCACCACGCTCACGCTCGACCAGGCCGAGGCTATGGCCCTGCGTAACAATCCAAGGATTGCATTGGAACGCCTGCTGGCTCTTGCCCAGAATCAGGTCACACGGGAGACCCGGTCGGCCGAAATGCCCGCGCTCACCGGCAACATCACCGCGGTGGACTCGCACGCCGGCAGCCGCATCACGGCCGGAGGACTGAATAATCCAGTGGTCTACCAAAGAGCGGCGGCGGGGCTCACGCTTTCGCAGCTCCTCACCGACTTTGGACGGACGCGCAACCTGGTCGGCAGTGCGGAGCTGACCGCACAGGCCCGCGCGAGTGCCGCGGAAGCCTCCGCCGCCGATATCAAGCTCGCGGTCGATCAGGCCTTCTATCGGGCACTGGGAGCGCAGAGTATCGTCAACGTCGCGCAGGAGACCGTGAAGGCACGGCAAACCAACGTGGACCAAATCTCTGCGCTCACGAATGCCAAACTCCGCTCCACGCTCGACCTCAGTTTTGCCAACGTAGCGCTTGCACAGGCGAAGCTCCTGCTTCTTAACGCAAATAACCAGGCGCAGGATGCACTCACCAGTCTGAATGCCCTGCTTGGCGAAGAAGGTGCACCGAACTTCACCCTGATACAAGACCAAGCCGCCCTGCCGCCTCCGCCGCAGGATACTGGATCCCTGGTCGGCGCCGCGTTTGCGCAACGTCCCGATCTACTCTCGCTCAATCAGCAGGCCGAGGCGGCGAAGAAATTCAGCGCGGCCGAGCACGACCTGAACCGGCCGACCCTGTCCGCACTCGCGACGGGCGGCGGCACGCCGGTGCGAGCGGATGCGATCACGAGCTCCTGGTATGGAGCCGTTGGCGTCAATCTCAGCATTCCCGTGTTCAATGGATTTCTATTTTCTGCCCGGGCTCAGGAAGCTGACCTCCGCGCCCGTGCTTCAGAGCGCCAAGTCCAGGATCTGCGGGACGCCATCGCCCGGGATGTACGGACCACGGCGCTCCAAGCTCGCTCCAATTACGATCGCATTTCCGTCGCGCAACAGCTGCTGGATCAGTCCAACTCCGCGCTCGATCTTGCCCAGGTTCGATATAACCTCGGGCTGTCGTCGATTGTTGAGCTCAGCCAGGCTCAGCTGCAGCAGACGCAGGCTCTGATCGACTTCGCGGATGCGCGCTACACCTACGCAGCATCTCTTGCAGAGATTCGCTTCCAGACCGGCCAGTAAGAAAATTGTCGGGCTAACTCTCGTAGACCCGCCACAAATCAAGATAGGCGGCCAGTCGCACTACGTGGAAGAAGTCCGACGCGAGACAGTAGACCACCAATACTCCTGCGTACCACCAGATCATGAATTCCGGCGTGGCGATTGTCTGGAACGGAAGCGGAGATGCCGACGCTACCATGCCAAGACCTATAAGTGCGATCTTCACGATGCCCATCACCAGATTGATCTCGACAAGCTTGGCACGCAGAGCGCCCATGCGAGCTGCACCTGCCAGACTCGCGACAGGTCCTGTACCGCGCAGCATCGGAACCAGAGTAGCCATCGAAAACAGCCAGCTCACCCCTGCCCAGACTGCGAACAGCCCAAGGCTCGCCGCAATTACCATCGCCGCGTAGAGCACTACATTCGGCTGCCCACCCGCAGCGATCGGGCGCGCCACGGCCACCTGTCCTGACCATTGCAGCAGGGCAAACCAGAGCACCAAACTGCCCGCGAGCGCCGCAACCCGGATTGCCTGCAAGACCGCAAATATTGCCGGACGGGCGAGCAGCGCCCGATCCATTCGCCGCAGGACCAGTGTCCGTCCCAATGCGGACACCAGCACCCACCCCACCAGCAGCGTTGGCAGCAGCCACTCTGCGAGCCGCAGGATGCCCGGCCGTAATGGATCCCAGACCTGCGTTAGCAGGGTTGCCATGCCGACTGGGTCCGCGAGCGAAATCTTGTTTAGCAATCGGAGATCAGCGCCGGACTGGCTGACCACACGCGTCGCCTGAAACCACATCAGCGCCAGCGCAGGAATCCCGAATACCCAGCGCCACAGGATCTCCAGCGCTGTCAGGGAGGGCCGCTTCCAGCAGGCCGACATCGTGTGCACAAAAGACTGCGTCCCGCGAATCGTGCCGCTCTCGGCCACCTGCTCCGGCGCGGCCACCTACTTCACCACAAGGTTGACCAACTTAGCAGGAACTACGATTACCTTCACCAGTGTTCTCCCTTCCAGCCGTGCCTGAATGCGGGGATCTGCCAAGGCCGCCGCTTTGATACTCTGCTCGTCGCTTCCTGCTGCCACCTTGATAACGCTGGCGAGCTTGCCATTGATCTGCACCGGGATCTCCACCTCGTTCTCACGCGCCAACTCCGCATCGGCAATGGGCCACGGGACCCGGAATACCGCACCGGTTCCACCCATCTGTTCCCATAGTTCCGCGGCGAGAAACGGTGCAAAAGGCGCCAGCAGCAGAGTTAGGGTGCGGAACACCTCCGCTACAGTCGCTGCGGACACTTCGCCCGAATCCATCGCGGCTTCATGGTCCAGGATCGTGTTCACCAATTCCATAATGGCCGCAATGCAGGTGTTGAAGTGCCAGCGCCCGCTGAAGTCCTGCGCGATCTTCGCAATCGTCTGGTGCAGCTTGCGCAGCAGCGCCTGGCCAGCCGCGCTCTGCTCTCCTCGCGCAGTTCCCGTCGCGCGAATCTGTCTCGCATACTTGGTCGTCAGGCGATAGACCCTGCTCAGGAACCGGCTGATCCCAGCCACGCCTTCTTCCTGCCAGTCGAGATCGCGGTCCGGCGGCGCCGCAAACAGGGCATACATGCGGGTGGAGTCCGCCCCATAGCGCGCAATCATCTCGTCAGGGGACACTACGTTGCCCTTCGATTTCGACATCTTCGCGCCGTCCTTGATTACCATTCCCTGTGTGAACAGCCGTGTCGCAGGCTCGTCATTCTCGATCAGCCCCAGGTCCCGCATCACCTTGGTCCAGAAGCGGCTGTAGATCAGGTGCAGGATCGCGTGCTCCACACCGCCGATGTACTGATCAATCGGGAACCAGTAATTTGCCTTCGCGGAATCGAAGGGAGCCGCAGTATTCTTCGCGTCCGTGTAGCGGTAGAAGTACCAGCTGGAGTCGACAAAGGTGTCCATCGTGTCGGTCTCGCGGCGCGCCGGGCCTCCGCACATCGGGCAGGTTGTGTCCACGAAGCCTGGCACTCGCCCCAGCGGCGATCCTCCCTGCTGCGTGATCTCCACTTGGGCGGGGAGCAGCACCGGCAAAGCGGACTCCGGCAGAGCAACGACTCCGCCCGCCTCCACGCCTTGATGGCCGTTGCTGCAGTACACCATCGGGATCGGAGTGCCCCAGTACCGCTGCCGGCTCACCCCCCAGTCCTTCAGCCGGTAGGTCACGGTCGGCTCGCCAAATCTGTTCTGCCTGGCAGACGTGCCCATGGCCGCCTGCGCCTCGCGACAGCTCTGCCCAGACCACGCGCCGGAATCCACGAGCACCGACGCGTCCTCGTCCAGATATGGGAGCGGCGGCAGCTCCTCTCCGTGGACATCCGGCACAATCACCCGGCGCACCCCCAGGCCGTACTTCGAGGCGAACTCGAAGTCACGCTCGTCATGCGCAGGCACGCTCATGATGGCGCCCGTGCCATAGTCCGCCAGAATGTAATTTGCCACCCAGATCGGCACGCGTTCGCCATTAAATGGATTGATTGCGAAACGGCCAGTGGGCACACCGTGCTTCTCGATCGTGCCCACGTCTCCGCTCTCGCGAGCCGCCTTCTGCTCGGCGATCATCTTGTCGACCTGCCCGGCCAGAACCATATCCTGCTCTGAGAAGCGTTTCGCCACCGCATGCTCCGGCGCCACCTGAATCGAAGTGGCTCCAAAGATGGTGTCCACTCGGGTGGTGAATACAGTGATCGCCGGGCACTGGTCAGCTCCCGCTCCGGCAGCATCTTCGCTGGCAAAGTCCACCAGGGTGCCTTCGCTCCGCCCGATCCAGTTCCGCTGCATGGTACGGACCTTCTCCGGCCATCCCTCCAGCTTCTCGAGCCCACTCAACAGCTCGTCCGCATACTGGGTGATTCGGAGGAACCATTGCGTCAGGTCCTTCTGCTCGACCAGCGTTTCCTCATGGCGCCAGCAGCGCCCGTTGATCACCTGCTCGTTGGCCAACACGGTCTGGCAGTCTGGACACCAGTTCACCTTGCTCTTCTTGCGATACGCCAACCCACGCTCGAACATCTTCAGAAAGAACCACTGGTTCCAGCGGTAGTACTCCGGCAGGCAGGTGGTCACCTCATTGGCCCAGTCGTAGCTGAATCCGATGCGCGCCATCTGCTTGCGCATGGCTGCAATGTTGCTCAGCGTCCACTCCCGGGGCGGTGTGTTGTTCTTGAGCGCTGCGTTTTCGGCCGGCAGCCCGAAAGCGTCCCAACCCATCGGGTGCAGGACGTTGTATCCCTGCATCCACATAAATCGGGCCAGCGCGTCCCCGATCGAGTAATTTCGCACATGACCCATGTGCAGCTGGCCGCTGGGATAAGGCAGCATCTCCAGGCAATAAAACTTTGGCCGGCCCGAATCGTGCCGGTCGGCTGCATACAGCCCCGGGTCCGCGTCCCAGCGGGCCTGCCACTTCGGCTCGATCTCCGCCGGCGTATACCGCTGCTGTGTCTCGCTTCCGCCCGCAACTTGCTCTGACATAGTTTCGATTGTAAAGAATTGCGGCGGCGCTCTCTCCGGGCTCCGATAGGCAGCACAAAAAAAATGGCCCCACTCCTGCTCGAAGTGGGGCCAACCGCATCTTGCGTCACTCTGTACTCTCGACCGGCCTAGTCAGCTCTCAAACGGCGCCGACCGGCTATTCGAACGAGAGCTCCTCGTGCCCTGCAAGCTCCTGAACTCTATTTCGTGAAGATCGTACTCCCGGGGACCTTGCCCTCGTCATTTAGGATTCTGTTTTCTGCGCGCTTCGCGCCGCGCATCGCATTCACGTCGAGTCTTTCTTGTTTGCTCTTCTCGTCTGTAAGCTCATCCCCCGAGCCCCTGCCTTCAATCGCTTCATGGGAAGGCCGTGCTGCGCTCTTGGTGGAATCTAGTCCGTGTGCCATAAACATCTCCTGTGGAATAAGAACCTCTCCGATGGCCCTGGGTTGCCCTGACGCCATGCCATCTGTCGTTTAGCGGCTAAACTGGCTGCAGCCCCATGCAGGCCTTTAACTCCAATCGTCTCCAGGACTCTGCGCTTGTGATCGACACTCATGCTGACACCCCACAGCGCTTTGCCGATGAGGGCTGGGACTTCACCGCCCCGCTCGGCCAGGGCATGCTGAATCTGGAGACCGCCCGTCAGGGCAATCTCGCAGCAGAGTTCCTCGCCATCTGGCCTGAGCCGACCGCCTGGAACGGCCGCTTCGCCCATCGCACCCTTACGCTCATTGACGCGGTGCACCAGCAGGTTCGCCGTCACCCCTCTGAGCTTGCACTCTGCACCTCGCCAGCGGAGATCCTCGCCGCGCGGGATGGTGGAAAGTTCGCCATGCTGATGGGAATCGAGGGTGGGCACGCCATCGAAAACTCCCTTGCCCTGCTCCGGGCCTACTTCATGCTCGGCGTGCGTTATATGACGCTCACCTGGGCCAACTCCAACGACTGGGCGGAATCCTCTGGCGACCTCCACCCCAATCCAGCAGACTCAACCAGTTCGCGGCCCTGCGGCCTGACCGGCTTCGGCCGCGAGGTCGTTGTCGAGATGAACCGCCTCGGGATCATGGTCGATGTGTCCCACGCCTCCGACCGTACGCTCGCCGACGTTCTTGAAGTAACGCGCGCCCCGGTGCTCGCCTCCCACTCCTGCGCCCGCGCCCTCTGCAACTCGCCTCGCAACCTTACCGACGACCAGCTTCGTGCCATCGCGGCCAACAATGGCGCGATCATGGTCAACTTCTACTCCGCCTTCGTCGATGAGAACTACCGCCAAGCCCATCAGGCGCAGCGTCCGGAGCGCTCCGCCGCCCATGCCATCCTTGAAGAGGACTACGCCGGCCGTCGCGAGCCTGTTCCCTTCCACGCTTCCAACGCAATCGATACTGAGTATGCAGCCCGCATTCCGCGCCCGCCATTCGAATCCCTGATCGCACAGTTCGAGCACATCGTGCGGATCGCGGGGATCGACCACGTCGGCATCGGGTCGGACTTCGATGGCATCTCGGCCCTGCCTGAAGGGATTGACTCGGCCGCCGACCTGCCGAAGATCACTGCCGCGCTGGCAGCACGTGGCTTGTCCGAAGCCGACCTCCGCAAACTGCTCGGCGGTAACCTGATGCGTGTATTCGAAGAGGTTGAGTCTCTCGCAACCCGCGGATAAGCTCAGTATTTTGCGAGCGCCAGCATCTCGCGGTACAGATCCTCCGGCTGCGGCAGAATTACGTCCTCCAGCACCGGCTGATATGCGCAGAACGTATCCAGCGCCCCCACCCGTCGCACCGGTGCATCCAGCCAGTCGAACAGCTCCTGCCCAATCCGTGCCGCGATCTCGGCCCCGTACCCCCAGCTCAGCATGTCCTCATGGGCGACAATCACCTTGCTGGTCTTCCTTACCGATTCGGCTATCGTTTCCCAATCGAATGGGTTCAGTGTCCGCAGGTCGATCAGCTCCACATCTACGCCGGTCTCGCGGAACAGCTTTTCCGCCGCCTGCAACCCGCGGGGCACCAGGGCTCCATAGGTCACCACGGTTAGGTCTTTCCCTGCGCGCACCACCTTCGCCTTGCCAAACGGAATCGCATATTCCGGGCCTGGATACACTCCCCGCCCGAAGGTCTCGCGGTACAGCCGTTTGTGTTCCAGAAACAGCACCGGATCGTCGCAGCGGATCGCCGTCCGCAGCAGCCCCAGCGCATCCAGCGCGTTCGAGGGCATCACTACATGCATTCCTGGGGTATGCGTAAACATGCTTTCGCCCGACTGCGAGTGGTAGATCGAACCGCCCGTCAGATATCCGCCAATCGGTACCCGGACCACTACCGGGCAGCTCCACATCCCATGCGAGCGCCACCGGATCAGCGGCAGTTCATTTCGTAGCTGATGCATCGCCGGCCAGATGTAGTCAAAGAACTGGATCTCCACCACCGGCTTCATGCCGCGCAGTGCCATCCCGATGGCCCGACCTACAATGTTCGCCTCCGCTAACGGCGAGTTCCAACACCGATCCGACCCGAACTCTGTCTGCAGCCCCGCCGTCAGCTTGAACACGCCGCCTTTGCCTTTGATCTTGCCCGCCCGCAGCGGCTCTTCTCGTGTCGCGTCTGCCACATCCTCGCCGAACACCACGACGCGCTCATCGCGTCGCATCTCGTCCTTTAGGCACTGATTGATCAGCTCGGCCATGGTACGCTCCGCCGGGTCCGCCGTTGCCTGTGGCAGGGTCGCAAACCGAGCATCTGAGGGTTTCAGATCCTCCGAGTACTGGTGCCGCAGAATCTCCTCCGGCGTTGCGCTCGGCAGCACCGCCTGCACCGCGCGGTCGGCCGCCCGCTGCACCTCCGCATCCACCTTGCGCTCAAGCTGGTTGATGCCATCCGTGTCCAAGATGCCTTCGCGCAGGAGCCACATCTGCATCTTCGCCAACGGGTCGCGGGCGGTCTCCGCCTTTACCTCCTGCTCGCTCCGGTATTGCCGTTCATCGTCGCTCAGAGAGTGCGAGTACGGCCGCACCACGTGCCCATGCACCAGCGCCGGTCCCTTCCCCGAACGTGCATACGCTACCGCATCGCGCATCGCCACATAGCTCGCAATAGGGTCCGTGCCGTCCACCTCGGAGAAGTGGAAGTTGGGGAAATTGGAGATGAGGCGTGAGATGTTTCCGCCCGGGGTGTTCGCTTCTACCGGCGTTGAGATCGCGTATTCGTTGTCTTCGACCACGAACACCATCGGCAGCTTTCCATTACTCGCCGTGTTCAGTGACTCCCAGAACTCGCCCTGACTCGTCGACCCCTCGCCGATCGAGACGTACACTACCTCGTCGCCACGGAAGTTCACGTCTTTGTAGTCGCGATAGTCTCCCCACCCGGCCTCTGGAATGACTGTCGCCCTCGGATGGCGCGAGAAGTACCGCCCGGCCTCCGCGCATCCGACTGCCTGCAGGCACTGTGTGGCCGTCGCCGAGCTCGGCGTAACAATATGCAGCTTGCGGCTCGACCAGTGCGATGGCATCTGCCGCCCTCCGCTGGCCAGGTCCTCTGCCGCACCTACCGCCTGCAGCATTTGCTCCTCAACTGTGTAGCCCAGCGCAAGGCAGATCGCGCGGTCTCGATAATAGGGGAAGAACCAATCGTACCCGGACCTGAGCGCCATTCCCGCCGCCACCAGCAGCGCTTCGTGCCCGGCGCAGGAGATCTGGAAAAAAATCTTTTGCTGGCGCTTCAGAACAATCTCGCGGTCGTCGGTCCTGCGCGACAGGTACATCAACCGGTAGAACTCGATCAGTTGCTCGCGCGAGAGCGGCAGCTCCGCAGGAGCAGCGGCCTTACTTGCCTGACCCGCCGCAGCAGCCACGGTCTTCAATCCCTCGCCACCTGCTCCATTGCGACGCGCCATGCCTTCCTTCCTCCCGGCGATCTCTGCTGCCGTCAAGATTCTACGCCGGTCGGCAGGGCGGCTGGGATCACTGCTGAAAGTCCATACCCTCTGTGAACTCTACCGATCAGCCACGGCACCCCTCACTCTTCAGAGTGCCGCTGGGGCGATCGACTCCGCTGCCGCCACCACATCTTGCTGTACCGTTTTCCGCAGCCCGTCAGGAGCGAGCACCCGGGCTCGGGGCCCAAACCCCAGCGCGACAAAACGCGCCATTGACTCGCCCTCGAACTCCACCTGAAAGACCCGCCATCCCTCGCTCAGCTGAATCCCCGGCCAACCCGGGTCGCACTCCGTCACCGGAACCCAGCCTCGCAAAGTCCGCACCGATTCCTCCGACATGGCCAGCGTCGCCCAGAACGGCTCCCGCTGCCGATTCAGTTCGGTGGTAGACGCGTCCCAGTGCGCAGCCAGATTGAAGTTCGCCGGGCGCTGGAAGGGCATCGCCAGAGCCACAGCCTTCGATATCCGCGAGACGCGGTATGTCCGGATCCCGGTGGGCCCGCGCGCCACCAGATACCACACAGTCTGCTTGCAGACGACGCCCAGCGGATCGACTGTTCGCGGCGTGCTCTCTCCGTTCGCTTTTGTATACATGAAGCTCAGCTTCACGTCACGCGCCACCGCGTCCTGTACTACGGGCAACATCGACAGGTCCTCCGATGACGGTCGCCAGCCGCTCGGGTCAATATGCAACCTCGCCCGGATCGATTGCGCCTGCTCCCGCATTGAGCCCGGGAGTGCCGCCAGCAGCTTCCCGAAGGCCCGCTCTGCCGCCGCAGCCAATTTTGGATCTCCCAGCGCACTTGGCTGTGCCATGAGCAGACCGCGCAGCTCGGCTTCGTCCAGCCCCGGAACCTTGGTCCGCCACCCTTTGGCGAGTTCCCACCCTCCCTGCGCGCCGCGCAGGGCAAACACCGGCACCCCGGCCTCACTCAGGGCTTCCATATCGCGGTGGGCCGTACGCTCAGAGATCTCGAGCCGCTCCGCCAGTTCGCGGCTGCTCAACCTGCCGTGCGCCTGTAGCAGCATGAGCTCGGACAACAGTCGTGTCGATTTCGTCGCTCACCTCCTCCACCGCATTTCCCACAGGTTCTCGTAACAAACATGACAGAATTTGTCATATATGTCACCGTACTCTCGCCTTCGGTAAGCAAATTACGTAGTGAGGTGTACTGCATGTTGCTGAAGAGATTTTTCCTGGAGCAGTTGGAGCGTGAGGCGGCCGCCTCACGTAAAGCGGTCAACCGCACCCCCGAAGGCGAGAACAGCTGGAAGCCGCACGAGCGCTCCATGGAACTGGGCCACTTGGCGGCGCTGGTAGCGACCATGCCAGGCTGGCCGGCCTTGATGATCGAAACCGACGAGCTCGATCTCGCAGCTCCGGACGGATCTCATTTTCGTACTAAGCCGGCGAACTCGCGCGCCGAACTCCTGCAGCAACTCGAGGAAGGCCTTGCCCGCTCGCGTAAAGCCCTGGAGGAAACCAGCGAAGCCCACCTGAACACCACCTGGCGCCTCCGAATGGGCGATCAGGTGCTGACCGAGGGGCCACGGTACGTCATGATCGCCGACGGGGCGCTCAGCCACCTTGCGCACCACCGCGGCCAACTCACCGTCTATCTGCGACTGAAGGATTCCAAAGTCCCGGCGATCTATGGCCCTAGTGCCGACGAGTTCCACTGAACTGGGACATTAGGGGCCGTTCAGGGCGCAAAGTTTGAGCAAGCGCGCCAGCTTCTAGACGAGACAAAGTGAAGCGCGTACTACCCCAAGAATCTTCTGGCGTCCGGGGCTGCTCGGGAGGCATACTGCTGGAACCGTTTCAACGGCTTCCCAGCCGTCCCCGGCCACTTTCCTCCCCAGGAGAGCAACATGGCAACTGATGCAATGCGCCCCCAGATTCTGCCGGTGACGCGTACGCGCCCGATCACGGAGCGAATCTTTTTCTCGACCATGATCCTGCTGCTCTGGGTCACGGTGCTCTTTGGTTTCGCCAAGACCTATTTCCTCGCAGGGATGATCCATGCTCCGCTGCCCAATCCCCTCATCCACATTCACGGCGCGATATTCACCCTGTGGATGGTTCTGCTGGTGGTGCAAGAGGGCCTGATCACGGTGCGGAAGGTGGCCTGGCATCGCGCTCTCGGACTCGCCGGATTTGCCCTCGCAGTGTGCATGGTCGTAATCGGCTTGATCGCCGCGACAGACGCGCTGCGCCGGGACGTGGGCCACCTTGGCCTTGATGCGAAGACGTTCTACGTGATTCCTCTTACCGCTATCGCACTATTCGCCGTGTACGTGTTCTTCGCGTGGCGCGTCCGCAGGAAACCTGCGGCCCACAAGCGGCTGATCCTGATCGCGACCATTGCACTGATGGATGCTGCCGTAGGGCGCTGGCCCGTCGCTTCCTTTCAGGCCAATCCGAAATTGATGGACCTGGTGCCGTTCAGTTTTCTGCTGGCCATCGTTCTCTACGACCTCGTGACGCAGAAAAAGGTGCTCAGGACCACGCTCTGGGCCTCGCTGCTGCTAATGGCCGTCCACATCGTGCGCGTGCCTCTCGGCCTTACCCACGCGTGGCGAGCCTTCGCAACGCACATAATTGGCTAGTGCGCCGCGCTGCGAAGCAGATGCGACAATGGTTCTATGAGAACGTTCGCCCGAGGGTGCATTGCCGGGTGCTGCGCCGGTCTTGTGCTCTTCGCTGCGGCGGGATGCAAGAAGCTGCCGCCGCCAACCCCGCTCTCTGAGCTGAATCCGCAGCAGATGCACGGCTATGAGGTCTACCATGCCAACTGCACGCAGTGCCACAATGACCGCACCAACCAACCGCTGAACGGGCCCTCTCTGCGCAGCATATTCAAGAAGCAGTACCTGGACAGCGGCGCGCCGGCCACCGATGACCGCGTGATGGACGCGATCCTCTACGGTCGCCAGATGATGCCTCCGATGGGCAGCCGCATGACCCCGCAGGAGCGGGAGGATCTGCTGGCGTACCTCCACACCCTATGAGCGATCCGCCAATTCAACCCGACCTGCCTCGGCCGAATCTACGGGGTCAAATGCTTCCCGGCGTGGCCGGCATCTCGCTCTACATGCTGGTGGTGGCGCTGACTGGAGTTTTCGGCGCTTTTCGCGGAGCTTTTCCGTCGATGATCGCGTTGCCGATTTGCACTCTTCTGGTGGTCGGCGTCTTTGGTCTGCTTCGCCTTCGGCGATGGGGCTGGGCCATGGTGACTGCGGGAAGCCTGCTGATCTCTGCGATGTACGGCTGGATGGCCCGATCGGTCGGGATGCCGCGGCTGTGGGTTATGGCCGGGCTCGACCTATGCATGTTCCTGTACCTGATCCGGGCCGAGGTTCGGGACCGTCTCCGCTGAGCACTCCCGGCGATACAATCGAATGTGATGACGCCGCCAGCAGCAGCCGAGCTTGTGCAGATTGACCTATCGCCACGGCGACCGGTGCGGAAGCCCGATTGGCTGAAGGCGAGGGCTCCCGGCGGCGAAACCTTTCATAATCTGAAGAAGCTCGCGCGGGAGCAGCATCTGCACACGGTCTGCGAGAGCGCGCAGTGCCCCAATATCGGGGAGTGCTGGAACCAAAAGGCTGCGACCTTCATGATGCTTGGCAACCTGTGCACGCGCCGCTGCGGCTTTTGTGCGGTGCCCAAGGGCAAGCCGGAGCCTATCGATTTCGACGAGCCTCGGCGAGTGGCGTATGCGGTCGCCCAGCTTGGGCTCAGCCATGCGGTCATCACCAGCGTCAATCGCGACGATGACAATGTCGGATCGGCCCGCTGTTTTGCCGAGGTGGTCCGGCAGATTCGTCTGCAATCGCCTGGAACCCGCGTGGAGATACTCACGCCAGACTTCCAGGGCAATCCAGAGTCGCTGCGCATCGTGGTGGAGGCGCGCCCCGAGATTCTGAACCACAATATCGAGACCGTGCCCCGGCTGTATCGGATCGCCAAGTCCGGCGGGAGGTACGAGCGCTCGCTCGAGTTCCTGCGTCAGGCCAAGCAGATGGCTGCGGAGTCCGGACGCGAGCAGGTGACGAAAACGGGCATCATCGTCGGCCTTGGCGAAGAGATGCATGAGTTGCTTACGGTCTTCCGCGATCTGGCAGAGCGCAAGGTTGACATCCTGACCATTGGACAGTATCTGCGGCCCTCGCGCGATCACCTGGTGTTGCAACGGTTCTACACCCCCGACGAGTTCGGCTTTCTGAAGCACGAGGCGCTCGCCATGGGCTTCCGGCACGTGGAGAGCGGACCGCTCGTTCGCTCCAGTTACCACGCGCAGGAGCAGGCTGAATCGACTGGACTGGCGTAGTTCCGCAAGGGCTGCCCCGACTCAAGTACACTTTTCGCATGCTTGCCCGCTGTTTCCGCAAACCGTTCCCACTGGCCTGGCTCCTCTGCGCAGCCGCAGCTGCAGTCCTTTGTCTCCCGCAGGCCGGCGCGCAGGACGATAACCAGTTGCACACTGCTTCGAAAGAGGAGCTGGAAATCGTTAAAGTGGTCCTGGCCCAGGAGAGAGCATGGAATAACGGCGATCTCGCTGCGTACCTTCAGGGTTTCAAAGACTCACCGGATACCGTATTTATGGCGCGCCAGGTTTCGCGCGGATTCGCTCAGATTTCGGAGGACTATAAACGCAATTACGCCAGCCGCTCTGTAATGGGCCAGCTGACGTTTTCTGAGTTGGAGTCACACCCGATTGGGGATACTCTCGCAATCTGCCTGGGGCGGTATCACCTGGATCGTGCACGCAAAGATGGAGGGCCTGCGGACGGTCTGTTCTCACTGGTGATGGAGAAGACGGATAGCGGCTGGAAGATCATTCTGGACCATACCAATTAGCCTAATCAGACGGTCATGATCTCTTTCTCCTTGGTCTTGAACATCTCCTCGATGCGCTTGATCTCGGCATCGGTGAGCTGCTGAATCTCTTCGTTCGATCGCTTTTCATCATCGGCGGAGATCAGCTTGTCCTTCATCGCTTTCTTCACCTGATCGTTGCCGTCGCGGCGAATGTTGCGAATTGCAGTCTTGTGGTCCTCGAGCACTCCAGCGAGATGCTTGACCGCCTCGCGACGCCTCTCTTCGGTCATGGGCGGCACGGGCACGCGAACTACCTCGCCATCGTGCATCGGATTGAATCCAAGACCGCTGGTACGGATTGCCTTCTCGATGGGAGCTACCATGGTCTTCTCCCACGGCTTTACCAGAATGAGCTGGGCCTCGGGCGTCGAGATCTGCGCGACCTGCGACAGCGGCGTGTCCGTGCCGTAGTAGTCCACCTTCACCTGGTCCAGCATGTGAACGCTTGCTCGGCCGGTGCGAGTTGATAGCAGGTTGGCGCGGAAGTCTTCCACGGTCTTTTCCATCCGTGATTTCAACTGCGCGTGTACATCCTTCAACGCCACGATACTTGCCATCGCCGATGCCATCTTGTATGCCTCCGGTGCTCGATTCACAGCCGCTCCTCCGAGCAGCCCTGACCTCGTTATTCTACAGACGTTGGGGTTCCAGTTGAGCGGCAGCAGCCCGGACATAATGTTCAAAGGGCCTCCACATATGCTTGGACGAAGACGGTCACTTCCAAGCTGTTACTACAGTTCTGTTGCAACAGGGACCGGCCGCCGCTAGGTTGGCAACATGGACTTGCGGTTGAGCTATGACCAGCGCGCGCGGCTCGAGTTGATTGCGATCCACTCAGGAGTCACGATCGAGCAGCTAGTGATGCAAGCTGCCGAGCTTCTGCTGGAACGTGATGCTGCCGATTCGCCTGTGACGCCGCAGCCAGGGCAGCATCATTGCCTCTCTTCGGTGGAGCTGGACGAGCGTTTCTTGCGTCTGCTCCGCCACTGAAGGTCCAAGAGCAGACAATCCGGGTCCGCCGCAGCTTACAATGCATCTGGGCGCATTCCAACACCCACGCGCCCAATACCCGACGGAAGGCTTGGGCGTGAAGTTCCTGGCTACGCTGCTGCTAATGGTTTTGATTCTCGGCGGCGGGGTTGCGTTCCTCATCTACGCTCCGGTAGGACCACCTCAAGGCACGCCCGACAGATCGGCGACTTACGTCGATATCAGCCCAGGTCGCGGGACTCGGGGTATCGCCCAGGAACTGGAGAAGGCCGGCGTCATCCGCAGCCGGTACGCCTTCGAGCTGTTGCGGCTGTTTAAGGGGGGCCGTCTCATTGCCGGAGACTACCGGTTCAATCATCCCGCCCCGGCGACCGAAGTTTACGACCGCGTGCGGCGCGGAGATGTGTATACCATCCCGATCACGATTCCAGAAGGCTTTAACATCTTCGATATCGCGCAGACGATTGCCGGCGCAGGCATTGCCGACCGCGACAGCATTCTGGACGCCGAGCGCAAAGAGACCTCGCTGATTTCGGACCTCTCACCGAATGCGCCCTCGCTCGAGGGCTTTCTGTTTCCCGACACTTATCGGCTCACCCGTCACTCCACTCCGTTGCAGATTGTCACTGCAATGGTGCGCCGCTTCCGTCAGGTCAGCACGCAGCTCAATCTGAAGGGATCAGGGCGATCGGTGGCGGAAACGGTCACACTCGCCTCATTGGTAGAAAAGGAGGTCGCGCACCCCTCGGAACGACCTCTGGTTGCGGGGGTCTTCGTGAATCGTCTAGAGCACAAAATCCCACTTGCTACGGATCCGAGCGTCATCTATGCAGCACTGCTGAACAATCGATACCGCGGAACGATCTACCAGTCGGACCTACAGGCCGACTCGCCCTATAACACCTACCGCCGTACCGGCCTTCCGCCAGGGCCAATCTGCAATCCAGGAATGGCGGCGCTGAAGGCGGCGATCTCGCCGGCGCATACGGATTATCTTTACTTTGTCGCCGACGCTCAGGGACATAGCCAATTCTCGTCGACTCTGGCTGAGCATGCCAGGCAAGTGCAGCAGTACCGTCACGCGATTCACGAGTCGCATTAGAAAAGCGAAAATATTGCGACCTGGAGGTTTACGGACGCGTCACATGGCTTGCGGTTCTCGATCTAATCCATCTTTGGCGGATATACTTAAGCTTTGCACCCTATGAGGATTAAAACCGCATTCGCGGCCGGAATATTCGGAGTTCTACCGGCGCTCACCGGATGCCTGGTGCACAAGCATAGTGTGCTCAAAACGCATCCTCCCGATGTGGTGCTCAATGCCACGCTCGAGCAGCTCCTGGACTCCACCAGGGGTCGCTACGACGAGTTGAACAGCATGCAGCTGAGGATGGAAATCTCCACCAGCACTGGCGGCGCGACTCAGGGCCTCGTGAAGGAGTCGATCAGCTTCAAGGGCTACATCATCGTCGGTAAGCCAGACAACATTCGCGTTCTGCTGCAGGTACCGCTGTTGAGCAGCCAAGCGCTGGATATGGTGTCCGATGGAAAGAATTTCAAGATGCTGATCCGGCCCCAGCATTGCGCTATCGTCGGGTCCGATGTCTCACCACCGTCGCAAAAGGGCCTGTACAGTCTTCGTCCCGGAGTCATTCTGGACTCGCTGCTCATCAAAGCTCGCGATGCGGACCAGGTTGTTTCGATGACGCAGGACAGCCGAGTGGTCCCGAATCCGCACAAACGCAAGGACTACATCCAGGAACCGGATTACGATATTGAATTCCTCTCCGAGCCCAACGGGCCGGTGGCGCGCACTCTGCGGGTGCTGCATATCAGCCGGGTGAACCTGCTGCCCTATCGCCAGGATATCTACAACGAAGAAGGAAAAGTCGCGACGCAGGCGAGCTACAGCAACTACCAGAAATTCGGGGACATCGAGTTCCCTACCAAAATCGTGATTCAGCGACCTCTCGACGAGCTCGGTTTGACGATCGTGATCACCGAACCAACGTTCAATCAACGACTCCAGCCGGACTCGTTTGACCTGATAATTCCTGCCGGTTTTGCGACGCAGAACATGGATGATCCGGTCAGCGCGAAATCAAACCCGTGCGTTCGGCATGAGTCGCAACCGCAGCATTGATTTCCAGCGCGATCGCCAAGGCGGCGCGACCTTCGTCTGCTGTCACCTCAGGCTGGGAGCGTCGACGCACAGCGTCAAGGAATGCCTCAAGCTCAAGTCGAAGGGGCTCGCCTGGTTCTACAGGCACCTTGCGCAGCGACATGCCGGGGGAAGGATGACCGCTTGAGCCTCGCTGGGCGGCAGACCCCACCATACCCAAGCCAGTAGCGGCGGTCACATCAATCAGCAGCAGGTCCTGACGGGCAAAATCAAGTGAAAAATACTGATGCGGCTGAAAGAAACGCATTTTGCGGACGCGCTCGGTGCTTACGCGGCTGGCGGTGAAGTTTGCTACGCATCCGTTCTCGAACTCCAGTCGGACGTTGGCAATGTCCACCTTGTTAGAGAGCACCGGCAGACCCACAGCACGCACCTCCCGGACCGGGGAGCCGACGAGGGTCAGCACAATATCGAGATCATGAATCATGAGATCCAGTACGACGTCCACATCCAACGAGCGTGGCGTGAAAATGCTCAGGCGATGTACCTCAAAGAACATGGGACGGCTCAACAGTGGGCGCACGGCTCGGACGGCCGGATTGAACCGCTCGAGATGCCCTGGCTGCACGATGCGCCCAAGTTCACGAGCGGCGCTGATGATGGCGTCCGTCTCTGCCAGATTTCCTGCGATCGGCTTTTCTATGAGGATATCGATACCGAAAGACAAAAGCGCATGCGCCGCAGCGGCATGAGCTACGGTCGGCACACAGATGGATGCCGCACTGATGGGCTTTGCCGCAGTATGATCCGTCAACGCTTCAATTGAAGCAAACGCCGGGATGCCATACTCCTGCGAGACTCGATCACGTGCAGACTCACTGGGATCGACAACCGCAGCTAGTTCGATGGATTGGCCAGCCCGCTCCAGTTCGCGATAGACGCGCAGGTGATTGCGCCCGAATACTCCGGCACCGACCACGGCCACACGCAACGGCTCTCCGTCAGCCCGCTCTCTTGCGCCGGATGGCACCTACTTCACCGGACCCTCAACCGCTTGACGGCATCGGCCATACAGCTCCAGCAATTGGGTTACCTGATCCTCCGGCTTGCCGGTGCTGGTGACGCCAAAGCCAACTGCGGAAGCCCCGGCTTTGGTGCCCACATGGGTTGTCCCTGCGATGAACTTGAGTAGATCGAGTGCAATATCTTCGGTCCGGCGAGACCCGATGTTCGCTTCCATAGCCAAACCAATCCTCCACTTCGAAATCCATTTCGATGCTATCGGCCCACTGGGCTGCGGCGCAAATGGATCCCTTACCGAGTACGAATTCCGCAGAGGATTTCGTAAGAGATGGTACCTGCGAAACGGGCGTGATCGTCAGCATCGATGCCTTCCCCGAGCAGGATGACCTCATCACCCGATGCAACGTCTTCGACTGCGCCTACATCGACGACGGTCAGGTTCATGGAGATTCGCCCAACGATGGGTGCGCGGCTGCCCCGAATAAGAACCCAGCTCCCCTCGTGGTGATTGGTTGAGGAAAGCGAGCGGCGGAGGCCGTCGGCGTAGCCCACCGGCAACAAGGCAACGCGCATGGGGCCAGGAGCTACGAAGGTGCTGTCGTACCCGATGCCGTCCCCGGTGAGCATCTCTCTTATGTCCAGCACACGCGTCTTCCAAGTCATCACGGGGCTGAGCTTTGGTGCGATCTGCGGTGAGGCGCCCTGGAGCGGATTGCAATAGCCGTAGAGCGCGATGCCGCAGCGGACCATCGGCTGCGCCTCGAGGCACTCCGCCAGTCGTGACAGCCAATCTGGGTCCCAGCCCGGATTATTAAGCGTTGACGAGGCTCCAGCGTGCACCCACTGAGGCCGCAAGCCGCGTGCGTGAACCTGCTGCACTGCGCGCTCAAACTCGATCTGTTGCTGGCGCGTCCTGGCCGACCCCACCACCTCCGCCGAGCAGAAGTGTGTCATCAGGCCATCGAAGACAAGGTCGGCGCCCACGATGGCGTCCAGTACCCGATCGAGCTCCGGCCCGGGACGGACTCCCTGGCGGCCCATCCCAGTCTCGATCTCAACATGGAGTTTCGAGCCTGGGGCGGAACGAAGTGCTGTCACCTGATCCAAAGTCCAGACCACCGCGCTCAGCCGATGCCCGGAGATGGCCGCGACTTCCTCCGGAAAAACTCCACAGAGAACCACAATCTCCGCCGCTGAGTTCCCGACCGCAGCTAAAGCGCGGCGCACCGCAGCGCCCTCGCCCACGTCTGCCACCCCCAACCAAGTTGCACCGGCCTGGGCGAGCGCCACAGCGCAGTACTCCTCGCCGTGTCCATAGGCGTTTGCCTTCAGGACAGCCATCACATGCGTGTCAGAACCGGCGCGCTCACGCAGCACGTGAAAATTCTTTGCAAGCCGCTCTTCCGACAGCTCGATCCAGGACCTCATCGGCAATCCGAGCTGCACCGTCTTTTCACCTTCACCGTTAGTAACCGCCAGGACCGTCGTCCCGTGAAAGATTTTCAAAGCGCGTGTAGTCGGCAACGAAGGCCAGTTCGATGCTGCCGGTTGGGCCGTTGCGCTGCTTGGCTATGATGATCTCGGCCTTTCCTTTCACGTCCTCATTATCGCGGTCATAGTACTCTTCGCGATGTATAAATGCGACGACGTCTGCATCCTGCTCAATGGAGCCGGACTCACGCAGATCGCTCAGCAGCGGCTTCTTATCTCCCGTGCGCTGCTCGCTGCCACGGGAGAGTTGGCTGAGTGCTACGACGGGAACCTGCATTTCCTTGGCAAGCGCCTTCAACCCTCGAGAGACGGAGCTTACCTCCTGAGTACGATTTTCGAATCCCTTTTTGCCGGTGGAATTTGTGCCCGTCATGAGTTGCAGATAATCGACCAGTATGAGGTCGAGCGCACCTTCCTGCTGCTTGAGCCGCCGCGCCTTCGCTCGCATTTCGGCCAGCGAGATGCCGGGCGTGTCGTCGATGAACATCTTCGATTCCATCAGCCGCTCGAGCGCATTCATCAGTTTGCCACGATCCTCACGGAGCATGGTGCCAGTCTGCAGTTTGCGCGAGGACACCAGAGCCTCGCTCGCCAACATGCGCCGAAGCAGGCTCTCCTTACTCATTTCCAGCGAGAAGACCGCGACAACCTTGCCATCGTGTACAGCGGCATTCTGTGCAATGTTGATTGCCCAAGCGGTCTTACCCATGGAAGGCCGCGCCGCAATGATGATGAGCTCGGACTCCTGCAAGCCGCTGGTCATCTTGTCGAAGTCGGTATAGCGTGTCGCCAAACCGGTGATCTCCCGACCCTGGTCATAGAGTTTGTCGATTGATCCGAAGGACTGGGCTACGATTTCAGGGATACCCGAGAGACCCCGCTGAATTGCTGAATCAGCCACGCCGGCGAGCATCGCCTCGACATCGCCCAGCACGGTGATGGCATCTTCGCTCTGATCGGATGCGCGATCCGCCCCCTCGCGAAATATGCCCATCAGTTGGCGCAACAGGCTCTTGTCCTTGACGATCTGGACATAGCTCTCGATGTTGAGGTTGCGCGGAATGCCTTCCGTCAGGAAAAACAGGTATGCAGGACCGCCGATCGAATCAAGCTCCCGCCGCCGTTCCAGCTCGGCCCGAAGTGTAGTTAGGTCGATTCCATGGCCTTTCGCCATCAAATCGACCATTGCCCGATAGATCCGCTGGTGGGAGTCGAGGGAAAAGTCTTCCGGTTTCAGCTTAGCCGTTGCGTCGCTGATAGCTACCCCATCGAGCAGCATCGCACCGAGAATAGTGACTTCCGTGTGGATGGAAGCGGGCAGACCTTCCGTCGCCGATAGCTGCGCCAACGATGCCATACGTTCATTATGGGGCGTCGCGCCCTGTCTAAATCCTGCTCCCGACTCTTGAAAAAGGGTTAGTATCGGCCTAGGTGGAGCGAGTCGGAAGCCGGTTCGTCCGCATCGGCTCTATACCCGCTAACGGTTTGTCAAATCAGCAGATACGGAGTTTTGCAGCCATGCCAGCCGCCAAGCACCTCGAAATTCCCCCTGCCGCCGCTCACGATAAAGCCGCTTTCGAGGTCCTCAGGGTCTGGGTGGCTGAACAAGGTCAGCACGTCAGCCTCAGGGCGGGCGCCTGGGACGATCCTTTTGCGTGGGGCATCGTGCTTGCGGACCTCGCCCGCCACATTGCGCTCGCACACAAACTCCAGCCGGGGAAAAAGCCGGTCGACCCTGCCGCCTTCCTGGAGCGCATGCTCGAAGGTTTCCATGCGGAGATCGAAAATCCGACCGACGAGCCTGAGGGCGAAATCACTCAGTAACCGCCATGTTCGCGCTCACCTCGATGATGCTGAAGCGCTGTTCCACTGCTGACGTATTCTTTCGCATTTCGAACCTGAACTTGCTTGCCCTCGAACTCCCTCGCGACTAGATCGGATCCTGGACCTCCCGTTGTGCTTGCCTGGCCGCATCCAACTGCAGGGGAAGGAGGGCTGGATGGCTGGCCGAGTTCGCATCGGCATTTCCGGATGGAATTACAAGGGCTGGCGCGGCAAGTTCTACCCGCCCCGTCTCCCGCAAAAGCAGGAGCTTGCCTATGCCGCCGGGCGCTTCCCCTCCATCGAAATCAACGGAACGTTCTATGGCCTGCAGCGCCCATCCAGCTTTCTTACCTGGGTGGAGCAGACGCCGCGCGATTTCGAGTTCGCCATCAAGGGCAGCCGCTACATCACGCATATGCTGAAGCTCAGAAATGTCGAGCAGGCGCTGGCCAATTTCTTTGCCTCGGGCCCGCTGTCGCTTGGAGCTAAGCTGGGACCCTTTCTGTGGCAGTTCCCTCCTCAACTCGCTTTCAACGCTACCCGATTTGAGGAGTTTTTCAGCCTGTTGCCCCAGACCACAACAGCCGCGGCCGAGCTGGCCCGCCGACACGATGAGCGCCTTGAGGGCCGAGCCTTCACCGAAGCAATTCGCCACCGACCGCTACGGCACGCGGTCGAGATTCGCCACGAGTCCTTCCGCAGTCCGGAGTTTATCCAGCTGCTTCGGCGCTACCGCATCGCCAACGTTGTCGCGGATACGGTCGAGTGGCCACGCCTGATGGATGTCACTTCGGATTTCGTGTATTGCCGGCTGCATGGCTCCGAGGTGCTGTATACAAGCGGCTACAAGGAAGCGGATCTGGATCTATGGGCGTCGCGTGTCACCAGCTGGGCTAATGGCCTGGACTGTGACCGTACGCATCCTCAAAATGCCTTCGCCTCTGAGGACCCGGCCCGGCGTCGTGCTGCCCGTGATGTGTACGTGTATTTTGACAACGACGCAAAAGTCTACGCGCCGGTCGATGCCCAGAATTTGATTGCGAAGGTGAATGGGCTGCTCAAGGTCTGAGAATCAGCAGTCGGCTCTCAGATGTTAGGCGGGCTGCCGCTTGCCCTGAATCTCGATGTAGCAGTTCACCAAGGCAACTGCTGCTGGCGTGACGCCCTGGATGCGGCCCGCTTGACCCAGGGTCCGGGGCCGAACCTTGCCGAGCTTCTCTACCATTTCCCGACTCAGTCCGGAGCAGGCCGTGTAATCGAACCACTCCGGAATCGTGCGTGCCTCATCGCGCTTGAGCCGTTCCATCGAGCGCTTCTGCTGATCGAGATAGCCGGCGTACTTGATCTCTGTTTCCACTGTCTTCATTTCATTGCGAATTCGCGCGGGAAGTGTTGCAAGGTCCGAGACCCAGTCCCTCAAGTCTGCGATTTGTGGCAGGAGTTCCCGCAGCATTGGCCAAAGCATTTCTACGGATATCTCCGGCCGCTTCAATGCCTGCGCAAGCGGCTGGCCTTTCGTGCCGGAGAGCTCCGGGAGTACGTGAGTCGCTACGTCGGTTACTCGGGTGGTCGCCAGCAGCCGCTCCAATGCCTCTGCGCGCTGCATCCTGGACTCAAAGGCGGACCATGCGCTGTCATCAATGAGCCCCAGCCTGCGGCCATGCGGGATGAGGCGGCGATCTGCGTTGTCAATCCGTAGATGCAAGCGGAACTCCGCCCGTGACGTGAACATGCGGTACGGCTCTTCGGTTCCCTTCGAGATCAAATCGTCGATGAGGATCCCGGTATATCCCTCCGTTCGGTCGATAGTGAATCCCGGAGCTCCTTTGACCCACAGCGCCGCGTTGATTCCCGCCATCAGGCCCTGGCATGCTGCCTCTTCATAACCGCTGGTGCCGTTGATCTGGCCCGCGAGGTATAGCCCCTCGTACTTCTTCACTTTGAGTGTTCGGTCGAGCTCAGTGGGGTCGATTGCGTCGTACTCGATCGCATAGCCAGGGCGGAGCATCTCAGCGTGTTCCAGGCCCGGAATGGACCGCACCATGGCCGCCTGTATCTCCATGGGCAGGCTGGTGGACATTCCGTTGATGTACACCTCGTGCGTATTCAGCCCCTCGGGCTCCAGGAAAAATTGGTGCTGCGTCTTGTCCGGGAAACGGACGATCTTGTCTTCAATGGACGGGCAGTATCGTGGACCCACGGCAGAGATCCGGCCGGAATACATAGCCGACCGATGAACATTTTCGCGGATGAGTCGTAGCGTCTCCGGCGTGGTGGTCGCAATATGACAGCTGATCTGCCGGAGTTCCGGAACCCAGGTTTCCGATTGTGCGGAGCCAGAGCCATTGAGCCCGGCACGAAAGCTGAACGGCGTGGGATCACTGTCGCCAGGTTGCTCCTCGAACTTGTCCCACTGGATGGTTCGGCCATCCAGCCGGGGCGGAGTTCCTGTCTTAAGCCGGCACTCCCGCAATCCGAGTTTCTTCAGACTCTCGCCCAGCAGGACGCTGGCCGGCTCGCCGCTTCGTCCCGCGGCATATTGCTCTTCTCCGCAGTGAATGAGGCCGTTGAGAAAAGTTCCGGTGGTAACAACCACAGCTTGTGCCAGGACTGTGCGCCCATCGCGAAGGCGTAATCCGGTGACCTTTCCACGGAAGTCCTGGGGCCCATTTTCGGAGGCCGCTTGCGTTTCCAGCACGAGATCTATAACTTCGGCCTGTTTGATGAAGAGGTTGGGCTGAGCCTCCAGAACCTGCCGCATCTTCACCCGATACAGTGCTTTGTCGCACTGTGCCCGCGGCGACCACACCGCCGGGCCGCGGCTCGTGTTCAGCAGGCGGAATTGAATCCCGCACGCATCTGCCACTTCACCCATAACACCGCCGAGCGCGTCCACCTCCCGCACCAAGTGGCCTTTGGCTATGCCGCCAATTGCCGGATTGCAGCTCATTTGGGCGATCAGGTCCAAATTAAGGGTGAAGATCGCAGTGCGCAGTCCCATGCGAGCGGACGCCACAGCAGCCTCGCAGCCGGCGTGACCGGCTCCGACCACCAAGACGTCGAACTGTTCGACAAAGGCCATCTCTCCCATTCTACGGAAGGGAAGAAGCACACGAGGG